>Ga0210101_1000755_pt1 | contig 10377 bp, 4 predicted proteins | sample Muzzi_PWC_D1_FD_185534 | JGI IMG/M metagenome (GOLD analysis project Ga0210101, IMG submission 185534) | Wetland microbial communities from San Francisco Bay, California, USA, that impact long-term carbon sequestration - Muzzi_PWC_D1 (SPAdes) | ecosystem: Environmental > Aquatic > Marine >...
GCGGCACGCATCTTCACCGGCGCCCCGCTGCCGGAGGGTGCCGATACCGTCGTCATGCAGGAACACTGTCGGGCCGCGGACGAGCGGGTGTGGATCGAGACCACGGCAACCGCAGGCGCGAATATCCGGCCGCGCGGCAACGACATTGCCGCCGGCGACACCGTGCTGGAGCGCGGCACCCTGCTGCAGGCGGCGCACCTGGGGCTCGCGGCCTCGGTTGGCATCGGTACGGTCGAGGTATCGCGCCGCCTGCGGGTCGGGGTCTTTTCCACCGGCGATGAACTGGTCGAACCGGGCAAGCCGCTCGCACCCGGACACATCTACAACAGCAACCGCTACCAGTTGAACGCCCTGCTGATGGCGCAGGGCTGCGAGGTGCTCGACCTCGGCAGCATAGCCGACGACTTTAACTCCACCCGGGAAGCCTTGCTGCAGGCAGCCGCACAGGCGGACCTGGTGATGACGACCGGCGGCGTATCCGTGGGCGAGGAAGACCATGTCAAGGCCGCGCTGCAAACGGTCGGCGAACTGACCCTGTGGCGCATCAGAATGAAGCCGGGCAAACCGCTGGCATTCGGGCGCATCGGGGACACACCATTCATCGGCCTGCCGGGCAACCCGGTCTCCGTATTCGTGACCTTCCTGCTGATTGCGCGGCCCTACCTGCAGGCGCTGCAGGGGCGCACGGATGCCCGGCCACGACGCTACCCGGTCCGCGCAGGCTTCGACTACCGTGCAAGTCAGCGCCGAGAATACGTGCGCGTCAGGCTGCATGATGGTGCTGACGGCATGCCGGTCGCCGAGACGTTTTCCAGGCAGGGCTCGGATGTCCTGAGTTCCGTGGCGTGGGCGAATGGCCTGGCGGAAATCCCCGAGGACGCGACCGTGCAGGCAGGCGACACGGTCAGCTTCCTGCCCTTTGCGGAGTGGACACGCTGAGCCACCGGCCCGCGTGTCGATGCTGGTGGCAACACCCGCAGGCGGATGGTTCAGCGCTAACGCTGCAAGCTGGCCCTCGCCAGGGCAGAGGTCTTTTCAGCCGGCCGCCATAAAAGCGGTCATGCCCTGGCGGCTGCCGGCATTGCCGTGGGACTGGCTGCGAAACACCGGGTAGATCTTTTCACGCCGCGCCGCTCACCGGCCCTGACCGGCACCGACATCGGGATCGCAGTGGACGAAGCCGGCAGCCCTACCCGCCGTCCCGGTGAGTTGCGTACTCGTCTGCATCGATAACGCCGTCTCCGTTGGCATCAACCACGGAGAATATCTCTGCATGGCCCTGCATGAACTCCTCCCGGGTAACCCTGCCGTCACCATCGGCGTCCATCTTCCGCATGTCGCACTTGCATCCCCCGCCGTGTCCTTCCGCAACCATCTTCGAGTCACACCGGGCCTCGGCCAGCAGCAGGTTGCCGCCCGGCAGCGACGTCATGCTGAACGGATTATTGCCTGCCTCCGCCACGCCGGCACCGGCCAGGCTTGCGCTCATGGCGGTCACGAGTACAAACGCGAGCGGTTTGCTGATTTTATTCTCTGCCATGAGATCCTCCTCGTGGGCCGGTGCGGGATGTCCGCACCGGATTGTGAATCCAGCAGCATGCCCGGCCGCAGAGGACGCGGGTCTGCCTGCGCTACTTTCTGCCGCGTGCCTGCTTGCCGATATGGATGGCGCGCCCGTCAACCGACAGGGCCGCCTCGTGCAGCGCCTCGGACAGGGTCGGGTGCGCGAACACGGTGCGTGCAATATCCTCGCTGCTGGCCTCGAATTCCATCGCCAGCACCGCCTGGGCGATCAGCTCCGAGGCGTGTGTCCCGATGATGTGCACCCCCAGCACGCGATCGGTCTCGGCATCGCTGAGCAGTTTCACCATACCATCGGTTTCCCGCATGGCGCGGGCGCGGCCGCTGGCGGCAAACGGAAAGGTACCGGTCCTGTAGTTCACCCCGTTCTGCCGCAGCGCCTCCTCGGTCTTGCCGACCCAGGCGATTTCCGGCTGCGTGTAGATCACCGACGCGATGGTGTCGTAATTCAGGGATGACTGCTGCCCGGCGATGCGCTCGGCGACCATGACGCCTTCCTCGGAGCCCTTGTGTGCCAGCATGGGACCGCGCACCACGTCGCCAACGGCGTACACACCGGGGAGATTGGTCGCGCAGTAATCGTCCACGTGAATGAAGCCGCCTTCGTCCAGCAGCAATCCCGTCTCCGCAGCGGCAATGTTCTCCGTGCAGGGCCGGCGTCCGACAGACACAATCAGCCGGTCAACCGTCAGCAGGTGGTCATCATCCCTGCTCCGGTAGCTGATCTCCACACCCGCATCAGACACCTGTGTGGATTTCACCAGTGCGCCCATGCGGATATCGAGCCCCTGCTTCTGGAACAACTGCAGCGCGGAACGTGTGATCTGCCGGTCTGCCATGGACAGGAACTGGTCCTGGGCCTCGAGCAGGGTCACCTCGGCGCCCAGCCGGCGCCACACGCTGCCCAGTTCGAGACCAATGACACCGGCGCCGATGATGCCCAGCCGCGGCGGAACATCCGTCCAGTCGAGGGCGCCAGCGGAATCCACGATGCGTCCTTCCTGCAGGGGTGCGGCACCGATCTCCACCGGCGAGGAACCGCAGGCGATAATGACGTGTTCGCACGCCAGCATGCGGGACTCGCCAGCATGGCCGGTAACGCGTACCCGGCGCTCCGGCAGCAACTGCCCGCTCCCTGGCAGCCACTCGATGTCATTGTAGCGAAACAGCGCCTCGATGCCCCTGGTCAGGTCACGCACCGTCAGGTCCTTGTTCGCGATCATGGTCGCGACATCCAGCTCGACTTCCCGCGCCGCGATGCCATGGCTGGCGATGCCGCTGTGCATGCGCTCGTAGAGCTCCGAGCTTTCCAGCAGGGCCTTGGAGGGAATGCAGCCCGCATTCAGGCAGGTACCACCCGGCACCGGCTTGCCGTCCTTGCCGATCCAGTCGTCGACGCAGGCGGTTTTCATTCCCAGCTGGCTGCAGCGGATGGCCGCCACGTAGCCGGCCGGCCCGGCGCCGATAACGATTACATCGAAGTCCTGTTTCATCTCTGGCCTATCCCGGGAAGACTGCAGTCGCTGCGGGGCTGGGTATGCATGGCATCAAAGGTCGAGCAGCATGCTGGCCGGTTCTTCCAGCAGCTCGATGATGGTCCTGAGAAAGGTCACCGCGTTCTTGCCGTCGACGATGCGGTGATCGTAGGTCAATGCCAGGTACATGATCGGCCGGATCACGATCTCGCCGTCGACGACGACCGGCCGTTCCGTGATGCTGTGCATGCCGAGAATGGCGCTTTGCGGCGGATTCAGGATCGGTGTCGACAACATGGAACCGAAGACACCGCCGTTGGTAATGGTAAAGGTGCCGCCGGTGATGTCATCCATCGCCAGCTTTCCGGTCTTGCCCTTCTCCACGAACTCGAGGATCTCCGTCTCGATTTCCGCGAGGCTCATATACTCGGCATTGCGCAGGATCGGCACCACCAGCCCCCGCTCCGTACTGATGGCCACCCCGATATCACAGAAACCGTGATAGACGATATCCTCGCCGTCGATGGAGGCATTGATATCCGGGTGGCGCTTCAGTGCCTCGGCCGCGGCGCGCACGAAGAAGGACATGTAGCCCAGGCGCACGCCGTGGGTTTCTGCGAAGGCCTTCCCGTGTCTTTCCCGCAGCTGCCTGACGGGCAGCATGTCGACCTCGTTGAAGGTCGTCAGCATGGCCGTACCGAGCGAGGCCTGCAGCAGGCGTTCGGCGACCCGGGCGCGCAGGCGCGACATCGGCACCCGTTTTTGCGGCCGGTCCTCCTGGATCTCCGGCATGCCCGGAGTCGGCGCCACCGGGGGTGGTGCCCTGGTCACGGGCGGCCTGAGTTCCACGGCAGCTTCCCCGGCAGGCTCCTCTGCGGCCTCCTCCCCGGCGGCTGCGGGGGCGCTCGACTGCGCCAGGTAGGCGAGCACATCACCCTTGGTCAGGCGCCCGCCCTTGCCGGTAGCGGGAATCTGCCCGGGCTGCAGCCGGTGTTCGGCCAGCAGCTTGCGCACGGCGGGTCCGAGCGGCTGATCATACTCCTGACGGACAGCCTCCTCCGGTTGCTGATCTGCAGCAGCTGCAGGTAGCGGTGCAGCGGCGGTGCCGTTTGACCTGATCACACCGATGACCTGGGCCGCCGTCACCTGCTCACCCTCGGCGGAGAGGATTTTTTCAAGCACCCCGTCCACCGGGGCAGGCACCTCCAGCACCACCTTGTCCGTCTCGATATCCACCAGTGCCTCGTCGCGCTCGATCGCGTCGCCCGGCTGCTTGTGCCAGACCACCACGACGCCGTCACTCACAGACTCGGGGAGGGCAGGCACTTTGACTTCGGTCGTCATGGAATTCTCCATCCCTGTCACTGCGGTTCACGGGGCAGGCAGCACTGCCTCGCAGCCACGCCGGTCATCATACTCACAGGCCCAGCGCCTGGACGACCAGGCTTTCCTGCTGCTGCACATGCAGGCTGGAATAACCAACGGCCGGTGCGGAAAGCGGCTCGCGGCCAGTATAAATAAGTCTGTTTTCAGCACCAATGATTTCCTCGAACTTGTGGCGCGTGGCGTACCATGCGCCCTGGTTCCTGGGTTCTTCCTGGCACCAGCAGAATTCCCTTGCGTTCGGATAGCGCGCCAGTTCCTCGCGCAGCAGCCTCCACGGGAACGGGTACAGCTGCTCGATGCGCACCAGCGCGACATGCTCCAGCCCCCCGGACTGCCTGCGTTCCAGCAGATCGTAGTAGACCCTGCCGCTGCACATGACCAGTCGCGACACCCGGGCGGGATCGGCCAGCAGGCTGTCACCGATCACCGGCCTGAATTCGCCCTCGGCCAGTTCGTCCAGACTGGACACCGCGAGCTTGTGGCGCAGCAGGCTTTTCGGCGCCATCACGATCAGCGGCTTGCGCAGGGGACGCAGCATCTGGCGGCGCAGCATGTGAAACATCTGTGCCGGCGTGGTGGGATTGCAGACCTGCAGGTTGTGGCCCACACACAGCTGCAGGAACCGTTCCAGCCGCGCCGATGAATGTTCCGGGCCCTGGCCCTCGTAGCCATGCGGCAGCAGCAGGGTGAGTCCGCACAGCCGGCCCCATTTGGCCTCGCCGGATGCGATGAACTGGTCGATCACCACCTGCGCGACGTTGGCGAAATCGCCATACTGCGCCTCCCAGATCGTCAATGCCTGCGGTTCCGTGGTGGCATAGCCGTACTCAAAGGCAAGCACCGCCTCCTCCGAGAGCAGCGAATCGACCACCAGGAAGGATGACTGGTCTGCGGCCAGGTGCTGCAGCGGCGTCCAGGTGCCGCCGGCAACCTGGTCGTGCAACACCGCATGGCGGTGGAAAAAGGTGCCGCGTTCACTGTCCTGGCCGGAAAGCCGGACCGGGAAGCCCTCGTGCAGCAGGCCGGCGTAGGCCATGGTCTCGGCAAAGCCCCAGTCCACGGCCAGGGCGCCGGCAGCCATCTTGCGACGATCATCCATCACCCTGGCCACGCGCGGATGCAGCTCAAATCCCAGCGGCAGTTGCTGCAGCCTTGCGGCAAGCGACCGCAGGGTATCCATGTCGAGCCGGGTATCGCAGGGTTCGTCCCAGCGATGACCCATATAGGATTTCCAGTTGACCGCGACCCGCCGGTCCACCAGACGGTCTTTTGCGATGGCGGGCGTGACGCTGCTGCCCGAGTCCAGCAGGTCACGGTAACTGTGTGCCATCCTGTCGGCTGCGCCTGCGGCAACAATGTCCTGCGACTCGAGACTCGCGGCGTACATGGCTCGCGTTGTGGGCAGGGCGCGGATTTCCCGGTACATGTCCGGCTGGGTGGCAGCCGGCTCGTCCGCCTCGTTGTGTCCGTGGCGGCGATAGCACACCAGGTCGATAACGACATCCTTCCCGAAGCGCATCCGGTAATCCAGCGCAACCTGGGTAATGAAATACACGGCCTCGGGGTCATCGCCGTTGACGTGGAAGATGGGTGCGTTGACCATTTTCGCGACATCGGTGCAGTACAGCGTCGACCTGGCATCCTTGGTGTGGCTGGTAGTGAATCCGATCTGGTTGTTGACGATGATGTGGAGCGTGCCCCGCGTGCTGTATCCGCGCAAGCCGGACATGTTGAAGGTTTCCATCACCACCCCCTGGCCCGCAAACGCGGAATCGCCATGTATCACCACCGGCAGGATGCGGCTGCCCGTGTGGTCGCGATGACGCCGCTGGCGCGCGCGCACGGAACCGTGAACGACGGGTGAGACAATTTCCAGGTGCGAGGGGTTGAAGGCCAGGGCCAGGTGCACCAGCCCGCCGGGCGTGTTGATATTCGATGCGAAGCCCTGGTGATACTTGACATCACCCGAGGCATAACGCCGGTCCTGTGAGTCCTCGAATTCTGAAAACAGCTGCGAAGGCAGCTTGCCGAGGATGTTCACCAGCACATTCAGGCGGCCGCGATGCGACATGCCGATCACGATCTCCCGTATGCCGGCGGCGCCGCCGCTATTGATCACCTCGCCCAGCAGCGGAATCAGGCTCTCCGCACCCTCGAGTGAAAAGCGTTTTTGCCCGACGTATTTCGAATGCAGGTAGCGCTCGATGCCCTCTGCCGCCGTGAGCCGGTCCAGCAGCCAGGTCTGCATTTCGCACGGCAGATGCGGATGGGATTGCACCGACTCGAGCCGCTGCTGTATCCAGCGTTTTTCCGCAGTCTCGGTGATATGCATGTACTCGGCGCCGACGGTTCCGCAGTAGGTGCGGTTAAGCGCATACAGGATCTCCGCCAGGGTGGCTTCTTCCGGGCCTACCAGTGAACCGGTCTGGAAAACGGTATCGAAGTCCTGTTCGCCGAGTCCGTGGTAGGCCAGTTCGAGCTCCTGCACGGGGGCCGGGTCGACATTGCGCAGGGGGTCGGTCCTGGCGTGCTGGTGCCCGCGGAAGCGGTAGGCATTGATCAGCTGCAGGACGCGGACCTGCTTGCGCTCCTGCGTCAGGCGGGCTCCGGTAAGACGGGCTAGACGCTGTCCGCGCAGGCGTCCGGTGAGGTGCGAAAACTCGCGGCGCAGCTCGGAATGCAGAATATCTGTATTTTCCTGGCCGTTGACACGCGGCAGCGCCGAAAAGTAGGCGCGCCAGTGAGGGGAAACACTCTCCGGATCCCGCAGGAAGGATTCGTACTGCGACTCCAGATAGGCGCCGTTGCCACCGTCCAGCAGCGAAGTCTGTTGCAGTGCTTTCATGGTATGCCTGTGCATCACTTGACGACTCCCGACAGGCAGATTAAGCGGCACCGGTCCGGCACCCTGGTCTACACCTCCTGATAGTCATGAGACTATCGTTGCTCCCGGAAGTTTTCTTTAGACAGGCCGTGCACATGGGTACCCTTGCGTCCCCTGGGAATCCGGAAATGACAAGCGGCATCATAAGTAGCCGACCCGACAGTGTAAACCGGTTGTCCCGGCTGGTCGCGCTCTGCCCTGCAGCGTTGCCGATATGCAATCGGTAGCAGGCGGATTCGTGCCCGGTGCTGGCGCCATGGGGCAGGGATCGGGTGCTTGGGAAACAGGATTACCTGCCGATATCACTGGAGATTGGAGCCGCCGGACTGTCACAACACAGCAACCGGCCGGATCTGCATCGAGTCGCAGCCAGGGTTCAAAGAAACACGCTAACAAAGAAAATCATGGGGTTACTGCCTTGCTAACAATCACTGAACTTCATTCCAGGCAACATGTCCGGAAGACCGGAACAGCAGACCGGAGCGACGCATGCCAGCATGGAATTTCCGGGAACCCGGCGGCATGACAAAGGTACCCCTGTCCCTGCGCCTGACGATCGGACTGGTGATTGTCATGATCGGCACCCTGCTCGCCGGTGAAATGCTGAACCACCACTTCGATTATCTGATCCCCCTGATTACCCTGATCACCCTGCTGGGCTCCGCAGTCTCGCTGTTCATCGTTTACCGCCGGCATCAGCACATCGATCTCGCGGCTGTTGCGCCGACACTGCTGCGTTCCAGCCTGAATGCACTTACCGAGGGTGTGCTGCTGCTCGACAACCGTGAACGCATCATCATGGCAAACACCACCTTTGGCCGCATTGTCAACGTCACGCCCGAGGCACTGAAAGGTATTTCCATCTCGCAACTGGGGTGGAAGTTTTCCAACAGCTATGAAAACGAACTGCCATGGTCGATCACAATCCGTGATGGCAGTCAGCAGACCGACAGGCAGATGTGTCTCTCCGGACATCACGGGGACAGAAAGATATACCTCGTCGACAGTGCGCCCGTGTGCGACAACCACGGAAAGAACAGCGGGGTCATGGTCACATTCAGCGATATCACCCAGCTGGAAGAAAAGAATGACCAGCTGGAAGGCATGCTCGGCATGCTGAAAAAATCACGTGACGAGATACGGCGCCAGAATGAAGTGCTGCAGGTACTTGCGACGCGGGATTCACTGACAGACTGCCTGAACCGCCGGTCGTTCTTCGAAAAATTCGAGACCGTCTTCAGGACCGCCCGGCGCGATGGCCACAATCTGGCCTGCATCATGGCGGATATCGATGTATTCAAGACCATCAACGACCGTTACGGGCATGCCCGCGGTGACGACGTCATCCGGAAAGTGGCAGAGTGCCTGCAGCTTTCACTGCGCTCCACGGACACAATATGCCGCTACGGGGGCGAGGAATTCTGCATTGTTCTTCCCGGCATGGACCTCGAGGTCGCGCTGGAAACCGCGGAACGCGCCCGCGGCAACGTCGAGTTGCTGCGGGTGGCCGGTGCAACCGGCGCCTCTGCCATTTCCATTACGGCCAGCTTCGGTGTTGCATCGCTGGAGCATGGCGCCATGACGCTGAGCCAGTTGATTGAGCATGCTGACAAGGCGCTGTACCGCTCCAAGAATACCGGACGCAACCAGGTCATTGCCTGGGATGCAGAGCATTTCGGGACCCGTGCACCCCGGCATGGAAATTTCCTGCCCGGCGTGGCATCGACCAGGGAGGGGAACGCACTGGCGGGGCGGCCACAGTCCGCGCCCCCCGGGCCGTTGCCGGAGGATGGCCAGGAAACACGGGAAGTCCCGCCAGGCCATGACAGCGTAACCGGGCTGCCGAACCGTAGCCTGTTTTCGGCCAGCCTTGTCGCGGCGCTGCAGGACTGCCGCAGCAACGGGCATTACATATCCATCATGATGCTCGACCTTGACATGTTCAAGCGCATAAACAACGCGCTGGGCTATAACATCGGAGACCAGCTGCTGAAGGTCGTGAGCCAGCGCCTTACCGCATCTCTGCGCACCAGCGACTCGCTGGCACGCCTCGGCGCGGATATCACCAGCAACGCCGTCTTTTCACTCGGCGGCGACGAGTTCGGCATCCTGCTTAACGGACTTGACTGTACCGAGTTCACGGACCAGATCGCCGAAAGGATCATTGACACCGTCACCGAACCGGTCGAAGTCGACGGCCACGAGATTCACCTGACATGCAGTGTCGGAATCAGCCTGAATCCCGATGACGGTGAGGAAGCGGATACCCTGCTGAAGCATGCCGGCACCGCCCTGTACTATGCCAAGCTGCATGGCCACAACAGCTACCAGTTCTACGACGATGAGCTGCACAGGGCCACGCAGGAAAACCTGAAACTCGAGAATGACCTGCGCCACGCACTGGCCACGGAGTCGCTGGAGCTGCACTACCAGCCCAAGGTCGACCTCGGCAGCGGCAGGGTCAATGCTGTCGAGGCACTGGTACGCTGGCGCCACCCGGAAATCGGCATGGTCCCGCCTGGCGAGTTCATCCCGCTGGCCGAGGAAAACGGACTCATCGTGCCGATAGGCTACTGGGTGCTGATGACCGCCTGCCGCCAGGTCAGCACCTGGCAGGCTTCCGGTCAGGAGAACATTTCCGTCGCGGTCAACCTGTCCGCCTCACAGTTTCGCCGGCACGATCTGCTGGAACAAATACTGCAAATCCTCAACGAGACGGGTATCTGCCCGCATCAGCTGGAACTGGAAATTACCGAGAGCACGATCATGGAAGACATCGACGCTGCGGCATCGACCATGCGGGCGCTGCACTGCTCAGGCATCCGCATTTCCATCGATGATTTTGGCACCGGCTATTCTTCCCTCAACCACCTGAAACGCTTTCCGATCAATACCGTCAAGATCGATCGTTCCTTCATACGGGACATCACCACGGATTCCGATGACGCCGCCATTGTCGGCGCCATTATCTTGATGGCGCATAACATGGAGCTGAAGGTCATTGCCGAAGGTGTCGAGACAGAGGAACAACTGGAGTACCTGCGCAGCCTG
>Ga0210101_1000757_pt1 | contig 10356 bp, 11 predicted proteins | sample Muzzi_PWC_D1_FD_185534 | JGI IMG/M metagenome (GOLD analysis project Ga0210101, IMG submission 185534) | Wetland microbial communities from San Francisco Bay, California, USA, that impact long-term carbon sequestration - Muzzi_PWC_D1 (SPAdes) | ecosystem: Environmental > Aquatic > Marine >...
AAAACCGAACAATCACTTTCAAACCAAGCGACACTTGAAACAATAGGCAGTAGGGTTCAATCCTTGTGGTCTTGGGATCTGATTTTATATGCAGGAATGTTTGTTGCGATACTTTTATTGGTTTATAAAATCATCAGAATTGTCGTTCTACTTTCTCAAAATCACAAAGATAGTTTAGGAAACCTGCATATTGTTAAACTAAAGGATAGTACTGTGGCCTTCTCATTTTTCAATTATATTTTTTTGGGGGAACGACTTGGTGAAGAAGACAAGGAATCTATTTTAAAACATGAGATGGTCCATGTTAAGCATTGGCACTCTTTAGATTTATTGTTCTTTGAGATTATGCGTATCGTGTTTTGGTTCAACCCTTTGGTTTATATCTACCAAAATAGAATGATTGCAATCCATGAATTTATTGCCGATGAAAGTGCCTTGAAACACCAAGATAAAATCACCTATTATCAAAACCTTTTGTCCCAAGTTTTCGAAACAAAAAATATTTCATTTGTAAATCCATTTTTTAAACAATCATTAATCAAAAAACGAATCGTCATGTTATCAAAATCAAAATCAAAACAAGTTAAGTTATTAAAGTATGCTATTTCATTTCCCGTGGTCTTCGGGATTTTGGTATATACTTCATGTGTTCAAGATGCCTATTCACAAAAGAATGCTCAGTTAGAAACCAAAATAGTTGGCAACAGCCCCTTAATCGAAAAAATACAAGCGGTTAAATACCAAATCCAAGTTCAGGGCAATACTAATAAAGAAGAAGATTATGGGTTACAACTTCTACTGAAAGTAGTTAAAAGCAATATGTTGGACCCGTCATTGTTGAAAGAAGTTCAGGACTTCAGTTCATCAAAATATAAAACGCCACTTATGGAGAAAATTAGTGATTTGTTTAATCAAATACAAGTCCAAGGAAATTTCACGGAAGAAGAAGAAAAGGCCCTAAAAAACTTGTTGGTTTTAACGGGTGATGATGGAATTAACGACCCATTTTTTGAGGACGTTATAAAAGATGTTGAAATTCCATTTGCGGTCATAGATGAAGTCCCCATTTATCCAGGTTGCGAATCATTTGAAACTAATAATGAACGAAAAAAATGCATGTCTAATAGTATATCTGAATTTGTAAATAGAAATTTTAATACAAAACTTGGAAAAGAGTTGGGCTTGAAAGGAAGGCAAAAAATCGATGTGATTTTTAAAATCGACAATCAAGGAAATATTGCGGGTGTTCGTTCTAGAGCATCACATCCAGCATTGGAAGAGGAAGCTATAAGAGTGGTAACATCACTTCCCAAAATGAAACCTGGCAAACAAAAAGGAAGAGCAGTTACTGTACCCTATAGTTTACCAATAATATTTGTGGTAAATGATAACAAAACCAACTCAGATAAACCTAAAAACTAATCAACTTAATATTATGTGAGCAAAAGCATTGTTCAAATCATATTACAATAACAATATTAAAACCGAAGCTTAAAACTTCGGTTTTTTTATAGCTCAAAAAATTGTACTTTTCAGCTTCAGTTTTATATTCATGAAGCACGTATTACTTATTTTTTGTGCCGTGGTACTGACCTCTTGCAACTACTTCGAGAAAAAGAAGGTCTATACCGAAGATATTCTGCAGGAAGAACTCCAGACCTTCAACTGGAACGATGTAGACGAATATCCCACCTTTGCCTCTTGCGACACTACTTTGGGAAAAGAGAACAAAAGACGATGTTTTGAAAATACCTTGTTGCGAATACTCAACACTAATCTTTCCAAACAAATGATCGTCGTTACCAAGGAAGTGAACGATACCATTATTTTAAAGGTAACGATAGACAGTCAAGGTAATTTTAAAGTCAATGACGTAGAAAGCAATGAACTTACCAAAGCGCAGATTCCCACAATTGATAGCCTGTTAATCCACAGCTTCGATTCGTTACCAAAAATATATCCTGCCATAAAACGGGGGCAACAAGTCACTACACAGTTTAGTTTGCCCGTGGCGGTAAAAATCAATGAGCCTACAAATTAAACTTGTAACCAAGCGTTAGGTTGGTAGAAAAATGGCCATTATTTTCGAGAAGCACGGCGAAAAGTTCGTTGTAGTGTATGGTAAGAAAACTTTGCCTGGTAACTCTAATATCGGCGCCAATCCCAAATGTAAATGGAACGTCAAAGGCGGTTTCACTAATATCAACCGGAATATCATTGGCCCCGGGGACGGTATTTTCCACAAAATTAAGCGTAGCAAATTTTGTTTGTGCAAATACATCGAAGTTTTCCAAATTTATAACTCTAAATCGGTAACCCAAGGCTAATTCTGTGGTTGTGTATTTAAAATCCCCGGGCTTAAAAACATGTCTTAACTGTATAAAAAGGGCATGCCTTGAAGTTCGGTTTCCGTCCGATAATTCAAGTTCACCTCCAAATTGAGGTGCGTTTTCATTATTGGGATTGTCAACAAGCGGACTGTTGGTAATCCCACCGAAAACGTCCAACATGAGTTGAAGATTGGCCTTTGGCTCGGATACTTTAAAATTCGGATCTTGGGATTCGTTGTAATTTTCTATAAATGCTTTCAAGTCGGGTAAGGTAAGATTGACCTTATCTGCGGAAACGCCAGTTAGATTTCCAAGCACAGTTTTATACTCTTCCTGATAATGATGGTTTTCATTTCTTGTGTTTCCCAGTTCCGTTATAGAGTTGTCCGTTGTTCTTATGAAGTAGCGGTAATTACCGTCAATGATGTTCCAAAGCAAATCCAGACTTCCTTCAACTTCAGTTTTAAGTTGTAGCGTTTCTCCTTTAACAGTGTAGGTTTCTTGGGCCGATAGAGAAGTAACACTTAGCAAAAAGCATAAAATTATACCTATTTTTTTCATTTCGATTCAGGATTTGCAATGAGTAAATCTAACAAAAATAAATGATAACAACACTATACGCGAAACCTTCTTCCTTTCCAATCATATCCCTTCAAAACAGCAGAAAAAGCTACAAAAACACTAAAAAAGGGATACAAAATACTTGAAAAAAAATAGGAAAAGAGATACTGTTCCTGATTAAAAAAACGCACGGTTTTAAACAATAATAAAAAATCAATACAAAACTTTATGAGGAATGTGTAGACCAAAACTTTTGGGTGGATGACGCCAACTGTGGTAAACATTAATAAACAAATGATTAGGGCATTCATAAAAAGCACCGAGATTCCGGTGAATTTGCCAAAGAGGTTGTTATATTTTGAAGTTTTTGTAGCCCATCGCTTTCTTTGCGACATTAGTCTCTTTAGGTTGGGTTCGGGAAAAGTATGTACCACAGCATGCAAACTCTTTAAATAATGCAGTTGTTTTGGAGCCTGTTTTAAGGCCTTTTCGAGTAAAAAAACGTCATCGCCACTGGCAATTTTGGTATTGCCCTCAAAACCATTTACGGTGTTGAAAAAGGATAGTTTATAGGATAAATTCGCACCGTTACACAAAAAGGGTTTTTTAATACCAAAACCACCTATGGTCGCCCCCTGAAGACTTAAAAAATCCAAAGCTTGAAATCGTTTAAAGAATGAACCGACCTCAGTAAAAGTTACAGGGCCAACAATACATTTGGCATCGTGATTTTGTATAAAACAATCATAAGCGTCCAACCAATATTTTGGCAATATACAGTCGGCATCGGTAGTGACAATCCAATCGTACTTGGCCATTTTAACGGCCGTGTTTATAGCATCTTTTTTCGGGGCATTGGTCATTCTATTATTGTCGACTACTTTAGAACCATTTCTGAATTTGGATAGAAATTTCTCAATTAATTTTACTGAACCATCGCTGGAATCATCATCCACAAAAATAAACTCGAATCGATTGTTAGGATAATTGAGTTCTGAAACTGATTTTAACAGTGCAGGGAGGTGTTCGGCTTCATTTCTAAAAGGTACAATAACTGTAAATTTGGTTTTGGCAGGAATGTCCTTTAATGGAAATTCTTCTACCTTGTCAAAACCAAAAACAAAACTTCCTATCAAAACCACGTAAAGAAGCGTAATAATCAAAGCAACAAGTGTCATAATGATGGATCAAGGATTTTAAAAAAGACAAACAAAAATATGAAAATCTAATCCAGCACTTCAATCGGTTTGGCACAAATAAAATAAAATGCACCAATTGCGTTCTTTAATTGATACGTACAAAAAAGAATTGTTTAGATTTGTATAGAAGCCATGAACTTATTTTATTAATAAAACCTATTTGTGGTGTATGAACTTTTTCGTTAAAAAATATCTGCTGGCATTTATTGTGTTCTTTACTATGTCAACCTTGTCTGCCCAGCGCGAAACCAATAAATGGAAAGCACAGCTCGCATTGGGGGTCAACAGCCCTTCAAAATCGGGATTTGTCGAAGATTTTACAGGTAAATCCATAAATTTTCCTACCGTAAATCTGGGTATCCAAAATATGTTTACGAAACAACTGGGAGCGAAATTGGATTTTAGCTTTAACCGAATTTCAAGTGATGACAACTCCCCGGAGTTTAAACTGAATTATTCGCGAATCAATGCACAGATTGTTTTTGATCCAACCTATAATCTGTATTTTTTACCGCAACGTATGGGAGTTGTCATGCATGCAGGTCCCGGTTATTCCTTTGTTAAGCCATTGGGGAATTACAGTGCTAATGACACCTCATTTTTTAATGTCATGGGTGGACTGGAAGTACACTTTGGACTGGCTGAGCGGGCATCGTTGTTTGTGGATACGTCTTATATTCTGGGATTTGGTAAAGATTTTGATCCCATCACCGAAGGCTATGGGTCGTTTAATGGTGATCTGTTGACCCTTACTTTTGGGATTACGTTTTCATTAAGTGGGTGCCAATACTGTACAAATAATGAGTAAGGAAAAAATTATTTTGGGGATTGATCCAGGAACGACCATTATGGGTTTTGGACTCATAAAAGTGATGGGCAAGGCCATGCAATTTATGCAGCTAAACGAACTGAATTTGAAAAAATATAACGATCACTACCTAAAACTGAAACTCATTTTTGAACGTACCGTTGAACTGATCGATACCCACCATCCAGATGAGATTGCGATTGAAGCCCCATTTTACGGCAAAAATGTACAAAGTATGCTTAAACTTGGTCGAGCGCAAGGTGTGGCCATGGCTGCTGGTTTAAGCCGTGAAATTCCAATTACTGAATATTCTCCTAAAAAAATAAAAATGTCCATTACCGGTAACGGAAATGCGAGCAAAGAACAGGTGGCTAAGATGCTTCAAAGTGTTTTGAATCTAAAAACCTTGCCAAAAAATTTGGATGCTACAGATGGCCTTGCTGCAGCAGTATGCCATTTTTACAACGAAGGTAAAGTTGAAGGAGCTAAAAGCTATACCGGTTGGAGCGCTTTTGTGAAACAGAATGAGGGGCGGATTAAGAAATAAACATGTCCGGTATCTATATTCATATCCCATTTTGCAAACAAGCATGCCACTATTGTGATTTTCATTTTTCCACGTCTTTAAAAAAGAGAGACGAACTAATTGGAGCCCTGGCAAAGGAACTGAAACTTCGGAAGGATGAATTTAAAAACCAAATCATCGAAAGCATTTATTTTGGTGGCGGGACGCCTTCATTATTGTCGATCGACGAATTACGATTATTGATCGATACAATTTATGAAAACTACAAAGTTTCAGATCATCTGGAAATCACGTTGGAAGCCAACCCGGACGATTTAACAAATGAACGAATCAGCGATTTAGCGACTTTGCTCATCAATCGATTAAGCATTGGTATTCAGTCGTTTTTTGATAAAGACCTGAAACTTTTAAATAGAGCCCATAATGCCGATGAGGCCAAACGATGTTTGGCAGAAGCCACAAAACATTTCAGCAATATTTCGGTCGATTTAATTTATGGGATACCAGGATTGACTAATAAGCGATGGATTGAAAACATAGAAACCGCATTATCTTTTGATATTCCACACATCTCAAGTTATGCACTGACGGTTGAGCCACGAACAGCTTTGGAAGCATTTATTAAAAAAGGGAAAATTCCAAACATAGATGATGAACTGGTAGCAGAACAATTCAATATTCTGGTCGATAAATTGGAAGCTTATGGATTTGTGAACTATGAACTTTCCAACTTTGGTAAGCCGGATTATTTTTCAAAGCACAATACAAGTTATTGGCTTGGGAAACCCTATTTGGGTATTGGCCCTTCGGCACATTCCTTTACTGGAGATCAGCGCAGTTGGAACGTACGGAACAACTCCATATATATCAATTCAATTTCCCATGACGTTTTGCCAAGAGAAACTGAAAAACTTTCCAAGACCGACCAATATAACGAATATGTGATGACCGGACTGCGAACCCATTGGGGTGTTTCCTTGGAAAAAGTGGAACGAGATTTTGGAAATATGTATAAAAGTTATTTATTGGAACAGTCGCAAAAGTATATTGACCAACATTTATTGTATATTAAAGGGGACAACGTACTGGTCACAAAAAAAGGAAAATTCCTTGGCGATGGCATCGCTTCCCATTTATTTAAAATTAACGAATCTTGATTGCAACGCTTCAATATTATTCAAAAACTTATAAAATTGATTTATCAAAACCCTTGGATATCTCAATGCCTTTAAGTGCTTCTAAAAAAAATGTAAACGCCTGGTATGTTGGCAAGCCCAAGATAAAGCCTGTAAAAAAGGGTAACTGGATCGGTAAGGTAAAAAAGGGGAGTGATGTGAACTTTAATAGCATTAAGTTTAATCCACATGCGCATGGTACCCACACCGAATGTGTTGGGCATATTAGTAAAGCGTTTCATTCGGTCAACAAAAACTTAAAGCGATTTTTCTTTATGGCTGAAGTCATTACCATTGCTCCTGAAATGCTCAATGGTGATTTTGTGATTTCTAAAAAACAGATCCAGTCCGGTTTGGGCAACAAAAAACGCGATGCCGTGGTACTGAGAACGTTGCCAAATACAAAAGAAAAACTATCGATGCAGTATTCCAATACCAATCCGGTCTATTTGATGGAAGAAGCCGCGGTCTATTTAAGAGAAAAGGGAATCGAACATTTGCTCATCGATCTGCCAAGTGTGGACAAAGAAAAAGATGGAGGCAAATTAAAGGCGCATAAGGCCTTTTGGAATTACGGTAGAAAAATGCGAAAGGATTGCACCATAACCGAACTTATTTATGTGCCCAATAAAGTAAAGGATGGTACCTATGCCTTAAACCTTCAGATTGCCCCTTTTGAAAATGACGCAACACCAAGTAAACCTGTTTTATACAAAACTTTATAGCGATGAAAACAACCTTAAAAATTGAGGAACTCTTCATGTTTATCTTAGGGGTTTTTGCCTTCAAACTGTTGGATTTTAACTGGTGGTGGTTTTTGGTATTGTTGCTTACGCCGGATGTTGGCATGTTGGGCTATGCAGTTAATAGCAAAATAGGAGCAATTACCTATAACCTGCTTCATCACAAAGGCATTGCCATTGTAATCTACTTGTCAGGAGTCTATTTGCAAAATGAAATCATTCAGCTTATAGGTGTTATTTTATTTTCGCATTCGTCTCTTGACAGAGTTTTTGGCTATGGGCTAAAATATGCTGACGGTTTTAAGCATACACATTTAGGTTATATAGGACAGAAAAATGAACATCGAGCAACTTCGTGAATATTGTTTGAGCAAAAAAGGAACCTCAGAACACTTTCCGTTTGATGAGGATACACTTGTATTTAAGGTATTGGGCAAAATGTTTGCCCTGTTTCCGTTAGAAGACTGGGAAGCGGGTAAAGGAAGTGTAAGCTTAAAGGCCGATCCGGAATATTCTCAAGAACTTCGAGCAGAGTACGAAAGTATCCAGCCCGGATGGCACATGAGCAAAACACACTGGAATTCGGTCTATATTTACAAAGGCGAACTCCAACCAAAATTTGTGCTGGAACTCATCGATCACTCCTATGATATGGTCGTTAAGGGTCTTCCCAAAAAACTAAGGGAGAGCTTATAACTAATAATTTTATTTTGATTTAAATATTAAATCATCAAAATGATAAAATTATTTGTATATTACACATTCAAAATTTTTATCCCATCCTCTGAAAGATAATTCCTTTGGTTTCTTATTATTTGCCTTCCCCATGGGTTAATAGTTGTCCCAAAAAGTAGTATTGGATTTTATATTAATCAATTATATTAACCTTAATTTTATTTAATTTATGAAAACAACCAACCGATTTTTTGTTATAATAACGCTGGCGTTATTATTATGTAACACTTCAATTTCCGCACAAGATGAACCTCAAGAACCGCAGATTTACACCGTAACAACAATGCATTTTAATTTAGATAACGATTCTGATGCAAAATGGGTTGACGTTGAAAAGGAATATATGGACAAGGTCACTAAGAAAAACGATTATATTCTTGGAGCCGGATTTTACACGCATTATTACACGCCAAACAGTACTGATGTGAAGTATGTTCAGGTTTTTGCAAACTGGGAAGATATAGAGAAAGCCAATGCAAGAAATGCTGAGCTTGCAAAAGAAGCATGGCCTGACGAAGATGCCAGGACTGCGTTTTTTAAAACCCAAAATAGCTTTTATACACCAAAACATTCAGACGAAATTTATTCTGTTGTATCGGGGTCAAAACAGTTTTCAGGTGAATTGACAGATAATTCCATTGTATATCTTAGGACTAGCCATTTTGCCTATCCAGAAGATGCTGCTCCCAACGAACTCCATGATCTTCGCATGGAATACATTGAAAATGTAATCAATAAAAATGAACTTATAAAAGGATATTATCCGCATCGTCATTTTTGGGGCCATAATAGCACTGAGTATCTTGAAGCCTTCTTTTTGGATTCAATGGATGACTTGGACGATATGAACAGACGTAATGGAGAACTTTTTAGAGAACATTGGACGACTGATGAATCTAGAAAAGCCTTTGGTGAGAGCTTTAGTAAATATTTTACAGGAGTACACGGTGATGAAATTCTGTCGATTGTACCAGAACTTAGAAAATAATAGTCCTATTGTTAAAAATTGTTGAAAGGGATGGCAATGCCATCCCTTTGTCATTTTAACTTCTAGTATGGAAAATCTAAGTATTTATTCCTTTTTGTTGCTTCTGAACAAAAACCCCAATGGAATAATCAGAAACAAAAAGAAAAACTTTCCCGTAACCAAACCGTAAATGGTGATTAAAAGGCCAATGATTAAAACTAAGGCAAGATATTTTTTAGGGATCATGACAGATTGTTTTTTTAAATTCAGAAGGGGATTGTTTCTTAAAAATTTGAAACTGCCTGTTAAAATTAGAAAGGTTGTTGTAACCGGATTGGTAAGCAATTTCAGCAATCGCGAATTCCTTATTGGCGACCAAAAGTTTACAGGCGTGCTCTACACGCAGCTCGTTTAAAAAATTGATATAGGTTTTATTGGTCCGTTTTTTAAAGTATTTGCAGAATGCATTTTTGGTCATATTAGCCACTTCTGCAATGGTGTCCAATGTGATTTCCGAATTAAAATTGTTCATGGTGAATTCAAATACATTTCGCATTCTGGTTCCTTCATTATCGGTAAATTTTTTGTCGTAAACAAAAGAAGACAAGCTTTTATAATTCGCTGATGAAATCAATTTTAAAACTTGGAATAGAATTAAAAACCGATTCAATTTTGAAGCGTTTTCCAATTGAAAAAACAAATCCGTGATAGGCTTTTGTTTTGTGATTACCTTAAATCCATGTTTGGAACGCTTGAAAAAGCGTTGTAGGTCCTTGAGCTCTTCCAGCTCAAAAAATTGAGGTCCAAAAGACGATTTTGAAAAAAAAAGGGTCAACATCTGAGATCTTTCCGAGGCAACAATATCGCTTTTAAACACATGTGGCAAATGGCTTCCAATAACCAATATATCACCATTGGTGTAGTGATTTATGGTGTCTCCTACAATCAAAGTGCCTTTACCTTCAACGATTAGGCTTAACTGAATTTCTTTATGTTGATGTAGTTTATCATAAAATGAAACATCGTCATCTATTTGAAACACAATAGCATCCTGTTCGGGTTTTGGAATCTTAAACGGTAATACTTTCACAACAGTTGTCTATTTTAATTCTCTCCTTTAGAGAGATGTCTCTTTAGAGATATGGAGGACAAAAATACTATTCATATTTTAATAATTAAAAAATAAAAAGGATAATATAATATCAATTATGGATAAAAACACATTGAAGAAATTGTCTTTTCCAAATTAATTTTGTACCATAAAACTAAAAAGATATGAGCATTCAATGGCAAGGCGTTATGCCGGCTATAA
>Ga0210101_1000759_pt1 | contig 10347 bp, 5 predicted proteins | sample Muzzi_PWC_D1_FD_185534 | JGI IMG/M metagenome (GOLD analysis project Ga0210101, IMG submission 185534) | Wetland microbial communities from San Francisco Bay, California, USA, that impact long-term carbon sequestration - Muzzi_PWC_D1 (SPAdes) | ecosystem: Environmental > Aquatic > Marine >...
AGCCGATCGCCATAATGGCCTTGAAGGGGTAGACGGGAGGAGCCCAGGAGGTCGAGGCCTTTTCCCACATTTTCCAGGAGGTGGTTGCATAAATCACCGACCATGTGGCCAGCAGGCCGACGGTCGGGATGAAAATTACAATATTGGCGATAATGCGCAGGATCGTGCGGGGTCGCCGCGGCAGCCGGGCCTCGAAGACGTCGATGGAAACGTGGCCGTCAACCTGATGGGTATAGGCGAAGCCCAGCATGTAATGGACCCCGTAAATGAAGGTCGTGGCCTCGAAGCCCCACCTGGTCGGGGCGTTGAAAATATAGCGCATGATGACCTCGTACACCACGACCCCCACGAGGGGCAGTGCCAGATAGGCGGTCAGGACACCGACGCGCTTGGTCAGAGTGTTGATGCTTTTTTCTGCGATAACCATGGTGCGCCTCACGTTTGGAAGCCGGATGGGCGGTTGCTAAGGGGTGGGGCGGAGCCCGGTTCCCGGTCTCCGCCCCTCTATGAACAGTTTGATAATAGTGTGGCCTGAACCTGTTTACTGCTTGTGCTTGCCGGCGATGTACTCGTCGATCGGCCAGGGCGTCACGCCGCCGCGGGCTTCGCGCCAGGCGGCGAAGTCTGACTTGAACTGCTCCTGGGAGTCGAGGGTCTTCTTGACGTCGGGATTTTTCGCCTTGAGCTCTTCCAGATAGGCTTTGGTGGTCTTGGCGAAAGCGCTCAGGGTCTCGTCGTCCATCTGCACGAACTCGACTTTTTCTTTGAACTTTTTGACCGCTTCGACGTTCAGGTTCTCGATCCAGGAATTGGACCAGAGCTGGGTTTCAGCGGCGCAGATCTTGACAATCCACTGCAGGTCGGCCGGCAGGCTGTCATAGGCTTCTTTGTTGAAGAAGACCGAGCACTGCACCGAGGGCTGATGAACGCCCGGCTCGATGACGTACTTGGTGATGTCGTCGAAACCCATGGGATAGTTGATGGCCGGGGCGCTGAACTCGGCGGAATCGATCACGCCGCGCTCCAGGGCCAGGTAAACTTCGCCGCCGGGAAGGGGAGAGACGCTGGCGCCGGCATTGTTCATGATGTCCATGAACCAGCCCACCGTCCGCAGGCGCATTCCTTTGAAGTCTTTCAGCTTGTCGGCCTTCTTGTTGGAGAAGAGACCCATTTCCTGGCCGCCGTTGCCGCAGGGGAAGGCCACCAGGTTGTAACGGCCGTAAAGTTCCTGCATCTGCTCGAGGCCGCCGCGCTCGTACAGCCAGATATTGTATCCTTCGGCGTCAAGGCCGAACGGAACGGAAGCGAAGGAGACGAAGTTTTCGTTCTTCCCTTTCCAGTAGCCGGGCCAGTCGTGGCCGACCTGGGCCGCACCCTTGCTGACCGCGTCGAAGCTTTCCATGGCGCCGACCAGTTCGCCGGCGGAGAAGACCTTGATTTCCAGCCGGCCGCCGGAAGCCAGGGCGACCGAATCAGCGAAATGCTGGGCGAAATCGAAGAAGAGCAGACCCTTGGACCAGGGCATGACCATCTTCCATCTGAATTCCTTGTTTGAGGGCTTGATCTGGCGCAGTTCTTTCTTGACCGCTTCGTGACGAGCATCTTCGCCGAACTTTGCGCGCTTGGCAGCCTGGGCCTGGGGCGCCGCCACCAGGAACAGGGCAACCAGCAGAGTGACCAACAGATTCAATCTTTTCATGCTTTTTTCCTCCTCTTTCGATGGGGTTGGTGCAGGTTTTGATGGTACCGAAAACGATTCCACCAGAAACCAGCTTAACAAAAAATTGGACTTACTCCAGAAACCCTAAAAAATTAATTGGCCTGACATGTATTTCTAAAATTAAATGAAAAATTGGTCTTACCATGCTCGACTTCACCTTATCGGGTGCCTCAAACCTTGTCAAGAAAAAAAATAGAATATCGTTTTGGATAAATTTCAGAAAAACGTCTAACTAGCTCTTATAATGACAATACATGGCCATTTTTCAAGAAGTTGCTGACCGTTCAGGAAAAAATTTTTTGGAAAATTTCTTGACAGGGCTGACCGTTGAGTTTAGGATGTTCAGAAAAATGGTAAGACCAATAGAATCATTTTATAAATGAAGAAAACAGAGATGACAAACCAATTTTGCGAAGCAGCCCGCGTGGCGGGTGCTGAAATTCACACTCCCCCGGACGCCCGGGAAGCAGCCCGCCTGATTGCCGTGGGGGCCGGCGGGCCGGTACTGGTCCCGGCCTTTCCTTCCGGTGACCGGATCGGTTTCGGGCAATTGCTCAGGGACGCGGGGTGTGAAGTCTGGGACCGGGATTTCCGGCGGCAGGGGGCGGCCGCCACAGCCGGCGTCACCGGGGCCAATTTCGCCCTGGCTCGGACCGGCACCCTGGTTTTGGAAAGCACGGCCGAGGATATCCGGCTGGCGTCGACCCTGCCGGAAAAACACTTTGTCCTTCTCGACCCGCGAAAAATCGTGGCCGACCATCAGGCCGCCGTTCCGCAGTTGCGGTTGTTCAGCCGTCGCGGGCCGCGTGGCTTCGTGGCCTGGATAACCGGGCCGAGCCGTACCGCGGACATCGAACGGGTCCTGACCATCGGGGTTCACGGCCCCCGCGAGCTGCATGTCCTGCTCCTCGATGGATTGTCGGACGACCCCCTGGAGAGCTGACGTGGGCAAACAACGGACGCATCAATATAAAGAACGCATCGATCAGGCTCTTGCCGCTCCCGGCTTGCAGGACGCGCTGCACCGGTTCGGCGACGCCTTCCTGATCGCTCGGGAAAAAGCCTTTGCGGGACTCGATCTGGAAGGCTTGCGGGAGAGCATCGCGGACATGAAGGACGATGTGCGCCGCCAGCATGACCGCTATCTGGCCGAGTTCGTCGCTAATGCTCAGGCGGCCGGTGCCACGGTTTTCTTCGCCCGGGACGCCGCAGCGGCCAATGCCTATATCGCCAATCTGGCCCGTGAAAAGAATGTGCGCCTGGCGGCGAAAAGTAAAAGCATGGTCAGCGAGGAAACCCACCTCAATCATGCTCTCGAGGACGCCGGAATCAAGGCGGTGGAGACCGATCTCGGCGAGTGGATCATTCAGCTGGCGGGGCAACGGCCCAGCCACATGGTGATGCCGGCCATCCATATGTTCAAGGAGGAGGTCGCCGATCTGTTCAGCCGGGAGACCAAGCGCGAAGAGCCGGCCGACATTCCCCACCTCGTGAAAGTCGCCCGGGAACGCCTGCGGCGCACCTACCTCGAAGCCGACATGGGAATTACCGGCGCCAACATGGCGGTGGCGGAGACCGGCGACCTGGTTCTGGTCACCAACGAGGGGAACGCCCGCCTGGTCGCGACCCTGCCGCGCATTCACGTCGCCCTGGTCGGGACGGAAAAGTTGGTTCCCACCCTCGAAGATGCGGCTCGGGTGGTCGAGGTGCTGCCGAAAAACGCCACCGGGCAACCGATTACCTCCTACGTCACCTGGATTCGCGGGGCCGTTCCCTGCGACGATGGCGACAAGGAGTTGCACATCGTCCTGCTCGACAACGGCCGCAGCGCCCTGGCCGAGTCCCCCATTTGCCGCGACGCCTTGCGCTGCATCCGGTGTGGCGCATGCGCCAACGTCTGTCCCGTCTATCAGACCGTGGGCGGACATGTTTTCGGATATATCTACATCGGTGCCATCGGCATTATTCTTACGGCCTTTTATCACGGGCTGGACAATGCCGCGGAAATCGTCCGGGCCTGCATCGGCTGCCGGGCCTGCGTGGCGGTCTGCCCGAGCAAGATCGACCTCGAAAGTATTATCCTGCACCTGCGGGAGGTCATCGGCGAGGAAGAGGGGATCGGGGCCGGCAAGTCCCTGGTCTTCAAAAAAGTGATGCGTAATCGCAAGCTGTTCCATAGCCTCCTCCGGGCCGGCGCCAAATTGCAGAAGCCGGTCACCAAGGGAGAGAGAACCATTCGCCACCTGCCGCTCTTTTTCTCTTCCCTGACCGAATGGCGCACTCTTCCGGCCCTGGCCGACAAGCCCCTGCGGGACCTGTGGAAGGACATCCCCCAGAAAGTCGATAACCCCCGTTACCGGGTCGCCTTTTTCGCAGGATGCCTCAATGATTTTGTCTACCCCGAACTCGGCCTCGATCTGGTGAAGGTCCTCAACCGGCTCGGGGTGGAAGTTCTCTTCCCCCTGGAGCAGAACTGCTGCGGGGTGCCGGCCCTCTATTCCGGAGACCGGGAGAGTGCCGTGGCCATGGCGGAACAGAATGTGGCGGCCATGCTGGAAGGAAACCCCGATTTCGTCGTCACCACCTGTCCGACCTGCACCATGGCCCTGGAGCGGGACTTTGTCGAACACCTGAAGGACAATCCGGTCTGGGCCGAAAAGGCCGAACATCTGGCGGCGATCACCATGGATGTTGCCCGCCTTATTGTCGAGAAACTCGACGGCGGGCAAGCCCTGCCGGCAAAGTCCTCCGGGGAAAAGGTGACCTACCACGATTCCTGCCACCTCAAGCGGGGCGCCGGCGTCTGGGAGGAGCCCAGGCAGCTGATCCAATCCTCCGGCAATGAGTTGGTGGAAATGGCTCATGCCGACCGCTGCTGCGGGTTCGGCGGTTCCTATTCCTTCACCAGCCATCCGACCGTGGCCCGGCGAATTCTCGAGGACAAACTGCAGGATATCCAAAAATCAGGCGCCGCGTGCGTCGCCATGGACTGCCCGGGTTGTATGATGCAAATCCGCGGCGGAATCGAAAAACAGGAGCAGCCAGTTCGGGTCGTCCACACCATCGAGCTGCTGGCCAGAAATCTCGACTAACCAACCCCCAGGGACCTCCACACGTCTACTCTCTCCTCATGGCCCCGGCTTCGGCCGGGGCATTTTTTTTGCGCCGGGAACTGTTTGAGTTAAAAAGACCCGCCTCTGCTGTTTCTTTATTGTTGTTCGGTCAGGGATTGTTGAGTCCTTGCCGAGCCGGGGAATGGGCCGGCCCTCCCAAAAAATCATTACAAATCCAGAGCGACCGATGTTAAACTGACCGGCACTGTTGAGGTTTTGTCGGGATTGGAATTCCCCGGGACCAAGATTAAAGTGGAAGGCCGAACCATGGGGCAACGCAAAATCAAAGCGGCGCGAAAGACTCCCGGGCCACCGCCGGGGGAAGCCATATCCCCTCCTTTCCCCGAGTCCCTGGCTCCCTGGAAGAGAGATCTTTTCTGCGGGGGGATTCTTCTGCTTGCGGTGGCTCTCCTTTACGGTCATACCCTGCACGCACCCTGGTATCTCGACGACACCCGAAACATCCTTGATAACAGCGGAATTCGCAACCTGTCCCACGCCTTTAAATTTGTCTTTACTCCCCGGGGACCGGCGACGCTGACTTTTGCACTCAATTTCGCCCTTTTCGATTATCAGTTGCCCGGCTATCATCTGGGCAACATCTTCATCCACCTCCTGACGGCAGGTATCGTCTATCTGCTGCTGAAAAGGGTTTTCCGCCAAGGTCATTGGCTCCCCCTTTTCGGAGCCCTGATATTTCTGGCCCATCCGCTCCAGACCCAGGCCGTCACCTATATCGTCCAGCGGCAGGCCAGCCTTGCCGGTCTTTTCTTTTTCCTCACGATCTATCTCTACACCCGCGCCCGGGAGGTTTCCGCCGCAGCGAATAAGGCGATAGCGGGGAAGGGCTGGGCCTGGTACGGCCTGGCCCTGGTCGTCGGGGCACTGGCGGTCTTTACCAAGCAGAATACCGCCGTCCTGGCCCCGACCCTCTGGCTGTTTGACCGATATTTCCTTGCTCCCCACCTGGAGACCGGCAAAGGCTGGCTGGGCCAGGCCCTGCTGGTAGCACCCTTTGCCCTGGTCCCGTGCTGGGTCGCCTTTCGGACCATTTTTAACCCCAAGATAATCCCAAACCTTGTGTCCTCGCACCCGGGTGATCTGATCGGGGAGCTTTCGCAGCGGCTGGACAGGAGCGTTCACAGAGAAGTCAGCATTTCACCCCGGGAGTTCCTGATCAGCCAGTTCACGGTTATCTGGCTTTATATCCGTTTGCTCTTTCTTCCCTACAACCAGGCGCTGGAATACAACTATCCGATTACCGGTAATGTCTTCGCGGTACCGACCCTCGCAGGCCTGGCCGGCATCGTGGGGCTGCTGATTTTTGCTTGGGCCGTCCGGAAAAAATGGCCATGGGCGTCCTTCGCCATTTTCTGGTTTTTTCTGACACTTTCCGTCGAAGCGTCGATCATCCCCCTCGACCCGGTTTTTGAACACCGCCTGTATATCCCGGTTTTCGGATTTGCAGTTCTGGTGATCGGGGTTTTTTCGAAATTGCTCCAGGAAAGGCAGTTCCTGATATGTGTTTCCTGCATCATTCTGGTTCTGGGAGCCCTGACCTGGAAGAGGAACCTGCTCTGGAACGATCAACTGGCTTTTTATGAAGACAATATCGCCAAGCGGCCACCGGATAAACGCATGCTCCTGACCCTGTCCAAACTTTATATCGACCATGACCGGGTGGATGAGGCGGAAAAGATATTGCAGGACTTGATTGAAAAAGACCCTTCTTACATCAAGCAATACGTCAATCTGTCCTACATCTATATAAAGAGTGGCGAACTCGACAAGGCCGCGGCGGTCATCAAGAAAAGTTTTGACCTGAACAAGGGGGAGGTCACAAACGAGTTGCTGATTAACCTCGGGACGATCTACCAGCAGAAAGGCCAGCCGGAAAGGGCTGTTGAACTTTATGAAATCGTCCTGGAAAAGAGTCCCCGCTCTCCGACCGGGCTGGCCAACATGGGACTTGCCCTGGATCAGCTCGGGCAGCACCAGAAGGGCGAAGGTTATCTTCGCCAGGCCCTGCGGGAGAATCCCACCTTTGTCGAAGGGTACGTTGCCCTGGGCATCAATCTCGCCCGGCAACGTAAATACCCCGAGGCTGCCGCCAATTTCCGGGAGGCGGTCGCCAGGAATCCGAGTTACGCTGACGGTTGGTATTACCTGGGAAAACTTGCCATGACGCTGGGCGAATTCGGTGAAGCGACCCGGGCGCAGGCGGAACTGGAAAGACTCGATCCGGCCAGGGCGAGCAAATTGGCCGGCGAATTGAGAAGGAAAAACGTCCCAATTTCCGGCGCGGGGGAACGATAAATCGTCTTCTCCCCCCTCGCCGGAATGATGCCGCAGGGGAAACGCCGTCCTTAATCCCGGGGCCTCCCATTTGAATCCTCTCGCTGCAACAGACCGGCAAATCAAAGGATCGGATGTAACCACCTTATCCTGGCGGCGGAACCTGCTTGTCTGGCTGTTCCTTGCCGTTCTCGCCGCGCTCCTGTACGGTCACACCCTCGGGGTTCCCTGGTATTTTGACGATCACCGGAACATCCTTGAAAACATCCCGGTCCGTAATCTCCGCGCTTCCTGGTGGAAAGTCCTTTTTTATGACCGGGGAGTGGCTCAGCTGAGCTTTGCCGTCAATTTCTTTTTCGGCGGCGCTTCCCCTTTCGGCTATCATCTGGTCAATACCGTTATCCATGTTCTGGCCGCCGGGCTGGTCTTTCAGATCTCCAGGAGGATTTTCCGAAAAGGATTACTCTTCCCTCTGCTGACCGCCGTCCTTTTTCTGGTTCATCCCCTCCAGACCCAGGCGGTCACTTACGTCGTTCAGCGCATGGCCTCCATGGCCACCCTGTTCATGTTTCTCTCCCTCTGGGCCTACATCCGGGGTAGGGAGCGGTTGGCCGGCGGCGCGACCTGGATGGACCGCCGTCACCTGGCCTGGTACGCGACAGCCATCTTCGCGCTGTGCCTGGCGATTTTGACCAAACAGATAGCGGCCGTTCTGCCCTTGTTGCTCTGGCTCTTCGACCGCTACTTCCTGCAGCCGCCGGCGCGAACCCGGTGGACCTGGAAAACCCAGCTTCTTTATCTGCTGCCCTTTTTTCTGATCCCGGCCCTGCAGGCCTTTCTGACGTTCTATCCCATTGCCACGGGCCATATTGAAGAAACCGGCCTCAGCCAGACCCTCCCCATCCAGATCAGACCCATCGACTACCTCTTCACTCAGTTCTCCGTCATCTGGCTTTATATCCGGCTGTTGTTCATCCCTTATCCCCAGATGCTTGATTACAACTATCCGATTGTCGATCGGCTGCTGACCGGCCCGAACCTGGTCGCCTTCTTTGGGCTTCTGGCTTTGGGGGGCTGGGCCTTCAGAGTCCGCCGGCGCGTTCCCCTCCTTTCCTTCGGGGTGTTCTGGTTTTTGCTCGGCCTGTCGGTCGAATCGACTTTGATCCCCCTCGATACGGTGTTCGAACATCGTCTCTATCTACCGATGTTCGGTTTCGCGATTTTTTTCTGGGGCCTGGTTCGGCGATTCGTCCCTTCCCGATGGGTCGTGGTCCTTGCCGTTACGATTTTGCTGCCTTTGTGTGTCCTGACCTGGGAGCGGAACGCTCTTTGGAACGACCCGCTGGCCTTCAACCAGGACAATCTCCGCCGGGCTGGACAGCCCAATAAGAGAACCTATCTGGAGGTCGCCAAGCTTCTCAATAAGAGGGGCCGTTTTTCGGAGGCCGAACCCATCCTGGTCAAGCTCATCGAGGACAATCCAGATTATGAGAAGGCGTATGTGAATCTCTCCTCGACGTATATGGGGCAGGGGCGCTTCAAGGAGGCCGCGGCCCTTCTGGATCAGGCACTTTCCAAGGGTTTTGGCTCCCCCAAATTGTTGAACAACCTCGGCAACCTGTACAGTCGCACCGGCCGCTACCGGGAAGCGGTACCCATCTACCGAAGGGCCCTGGACGTGAATAAACACCAGGCGGAAACATGGACGAATCTCGGCAGCGCCTTTCGTAAACTGGGACGAATGGAAGAGGCCGAAGAATCCTATCGCCGGGCTATCCTCGAAAAGCCCGAATATCCGGATGCCCATTTCAATTTGGGGGCGACTCTCTTTTTGCAGAATCGGTTCACAGAGGCTGCCCGGGAATTTGAGGAGACCGTGCGGCAAGATCCGTCTCACGCCCTTGCATGGTTGGGAGTCGGCGCCACCGGGATCAAACTGGAGAGGCCCGCCCAGGCCGAGGCCGCTTTGGAGCGGCTGCGAAATCTCGATCCCCGGGCCGCCGCCCGGCTGGCCAGCCAGATGAAATAGGTTCCGGCCGTAACCCGTCTTTCCGGGGAAAGGGGTTCGTTAGGTTCTTTTTGGCCCTTTTGCCTCTTGACATTGGGGCCACGCAAGCTAAATTTGAACCATTATTCCCTTTGATCCCGGTCATTGGTCTGCCGGCAAAGACAGTAATTTGGAGCAGTCGGACGAACAATTTTTGTCCACTGCATGATGCAGGGATGACACACGATACGGCCGCCAATGATTGGCCGAAAAGCAAGAAAAATAATTAACCGATTGAAATTATTGAAGATTTTTCAGATGGGCCGGTTTGGGAGAGAAAATTGCAGTGTTCGACCGTAAAGAGTAGTGTCAAATGCGCCGGAGAAAGTCCCGGCAGAACCCCCTTTTCCCGGCTCTTCAGGGAAAAAAAAGATTGACAAGACGGGAACGCAAATAGTATCTATCACGATAATATTCTGGCGTAGGCATGATTGAATTGGCGGATTTTTCTGCCTTGAGGGAGGTCCCTCCAATTTTTCCGACCAAAAAAACAAATCAACAAACACCCGGACCCCGTCGGCGGATCTTGCGGTTTGTATTTACCGAAAGCCATTTATAGTGGTTGAAGGTTTTCGGCCCGGCGGAAAAGCCGAGGTCGACAACCCTGAAAAGAACTAAAACATTTGATGCAATCGTCGATGAGGATGGCGTTATCGGATCGTCCGCCAGCGCGGTTTTTCGTTGACACTTGCCCTAACGGTTGGTTATGTTCTAGCTTCAATGGCTATGGCCTTTTGCGTGGTATGCTGTATGCAATTTTCAGGGATTTCGAGGCCGTGCCGTTTCCAAAAATGATTGTAATGATAAAGACGGTTAAAGTGCGCCAAGCGCGCGAGCTTGTAAAATTTCCCCGGTTACGGCCGGAGAAAGGAGGGTTGATGCCGAGTCGGAAGCGAGAATGAAATTAAGCTTTCAAGGGAAGAGACGAGAGGTAATTGACCCTCCTTGGCGATCCGAATTCGCTGCCGTGACGGCAGTTTCACCATGAGATGATTTGGAAGCTCGAGGAGGACGTGAAATGCTAACCAGAAGGGAGATTGACAGAATGCACAAAAGAGGGAAACTCACAACGGCATGGACTTTGGTTCTCGCCTTGGTTTTCGCGTTGTTCGTTGCCGGCTGTTCCGACGACGACAAGAGCTCGAATACCGAGCAGGGCCTGTCCCACGCCC
>Ga0210101_1000760_pt1 | contig 10346 bp, 10 predicted proteins | sample Muzzi_PWC_D1_FD_185534 | JGI IMG/M metagenome (GOLD analysis project Ga0210101, IMG submission 185534) | Wetland microbial communities from San Francisco Bay, California, USA, that impact long-term carbon sequestration - Muzzi_PWC_D1 (SPAdes) | ecosystem: Environmental > Aquatic > Marine >...
CCTGCTCTTCCCCCGTTCCGGCAACCTTGGTCGATTCCACCTCCTGCGGTTGCTCCGCTTGGCCTGGGCGCTCTTGCTTTGGCGCCGGCTTTTCCGACGCTTTCGCCGTTTCGGGCTTTTCAGACGCTTTCGCTGCTTCCGGCTTTTTGGATGTTTTCTTGGCTTCAGATTGTTCAGAAGTTTTCGTATCCGCCGGGTTTTCGCTGTTTACCGCCTTTTGCTCCGGTTGCTTTTCCGGTTGCTGGTCTTTCAAGACCTTGCCGAAGGGTTTGTCCTGCGATTGGCAAGTTTTGCTCTGGATTTTGCCTCCGGGAACCTGGGCTCCCATGTCGATCGTGGACAATGCTTGCATCTGCGTTTCACCTCCTTTCCTGTTGTTTTGGTTGTTGCGGGGTTTTAGTACCCCGGTTTATCTTCCACCGGTATTTCGGTAAAAGCCTTGGTCAACTCAGTTGCGAACTCCGGGTCAAGGTTATTGAGAATTTCTCCAGCCACTTTCTTTTTAATGCCGATCAGCAGATCGATCGCCAGTTGTTTGTCCAGATCCTTGATCAGACGGGCCGCTTTGAGGGGGTCCATCTTTTCATAGATGGCACTGAGTTCCCCGATTCGTTTTCCCTCCTCCTGTTGCTTGCGGTTCAGTAACCGGACCAGTTCGTCCCTGAGTTCCTGCATTGCCGCAAGTTTCTTATCGACCTCGGCGGCCAGGGTCTTTAGCTGCATTTCGCGGCTGTCGAGTTCCGCCTGTCGATCAGCCAACTTGTCGTATTCCTCTTCGAGAGAAACCAGGATCCGCCGCTCCTCGACCGAGCTGATCTGTTGCTCATCGACCAAGGTGGTCGCCGCCGGAGAGCGCACCGGCAGCGCCAGCAGAAAACCGATCAGCAGCAGGACAAACCAACTTTTCATGATTGTTCCCCTTTGTTCCTAAGACTGATTTCATCGAGCAGATTGCGCTCCAGGCGCGCCTGTTCGCGACGAAATTCTTCCTCCTGTTTTTCCTTCAACTTTTCCATCACCTGTTTTTCCCGGGCCGCGACCAGCAACTCTTCACGCTCCTGTTGAATCTGCCGCTCCAGCTCTTCGAGCCGTTGTTGAAGTGCGACCATCAAGCGGCGGCGATGATCGATTTGCGCTTCGAACAGATCGATCTCGGCGATGCTCAGCCCTTCCAGCTGGCGTTCTTTCAATTCGCTGTCCAGCTGTTGCAGCGCTAACTGGTGCTGGTGCAACTGCGATTCGAGCTGGTTCTTCTGCTGTTGGCTGCTGCTCAGTTGCTGGCGCGCCTGATCTTCCAGGGTCCGGCGATAATTGAGCACCGACTGCAGTTTGAATTTTTTCGCCATCCGTTATTCCCTTGGCCGCTGGCGACGGTCCTGAAGGACCAGAGCCATCTGTTCCAGGGTGGCCTCGAGATCGACCTCTTCCTCCATCCCCTGGCGGAGGAATTCTCTGATGGCCTCAATCCGGGCAATGGCAAAATCGATTTTACCGTTGCTCCCCTCAACATAGGCGCCGATATTGATCAGGTCCTCGGCTTCTTTGAAGGTTGCCAGGATCTCGCGAATCCGGCCATTGAGCTGCAAATGTTCAGGGCTGACAATGTCGCGCATGACCCGGCTGGCCGAGGCGAGAATATCGATCGACGGGTAATGGTTGCGGGCAGCCAGATCCCGGGACAGGACGATGTGGCCATCGAGAATCGAGCGCACCGCGTCGGCGATCGGCTCATTCATATCATCCCCTTCGACCAGCACCGTGTAGAGACCGGTGATGCTCCCCTTCCCCTTGAAGCTTCCAGCACGTTCGAGTAGTTTCGGCAGGGTTGCGAACACCGACGGGGTATAGCCTTTGGTGGTCGGCGGCTCGCCGATCGCCAGACCGACTTCGCGCATCGCCATGGCGAAGCGGGTCGCCGAGTCCATCAGCAGCAACACATTTTTCCCCTGGGCGCAGAAATACTCAGCAATGGTGGTGGCGACAAAGGCGCCGCGCATGCGCAGCAACGGCGACACATCCGAGGTGGCGGTCACCACCACCGAACGGGCCAGCCCTTCCGGACCGAGATCACGTTCGATGAATTCGCGGACCTCCCGTCCCCGCTCGCCGATCAGGGCGATAACATTAACATCGGCCTGAGTATGCTGGGCCATCATCCCCAACAGCACGCTCTTGCCGACCCCGGAACCGGCCATGATCCCCATCCGCTGGCCACTGCCACAAGTTAACAGGCCGTTGAGCGCCCGCACTCCAAGATCGAGAGGACGGGTGATCGGATTGCGCGCCATCGGACTGGCGGGCAGGGCGTAAAGCGGGAATTCTTCTTCGCCAGGGGTCAGCGGCCGTTCATCAAGGGGCTGCCCCAGGGCATCGATGACCCGGCCGAGCAGATGGTCACCCACCGGCAGGGTGGCGCTGTCACGCAACACCTGGATGAGACTGCCAGGACCCAAACCGCGCAGTTCGCCGAGCGGCATCAGCAGGGTCCGGGAATCGCGGAAGCCGACGACTTCGGCCGGAACCGGCGCACCGCCGTTCAACGGGGTCAGCTGACAAAAGGTGCCGACGGTGGTTGCCGGACAATAGCCTTCCACCACCAGGCCGACGATCTGGGTAACCTTGCCACTGACTTTGAGCGGGTTGACCGCTTTGACGGTCGCGATAAGATCCTGCATCAGCCTTCCGTGATGGCTTGGGCCAGAGCCTGACGAATCGCATCCAGCTGGGTTTCGATGGTGGCATCGACATTCCCCAGCTCCGAATCGACCCGGCAGCCCCCGGCCGAGATATACGGGTCGGTTTCGATGCTCAGGTTTTTCAAGCCGCTGATGCTGGCGAGAAACAGCGGCTTCTGGCGGGTGACAATTTCAAGGTCGGCGGGGGTGATAAAAATTCGGAAACTATCGGCACGGACCGAGGCCTGCAGGGCGTTTTTTATCACCGTCAGGATCACATTCGGGTCGACTTCGACCTGGCGGAGAACCACCTGTTCGGCAATCGCCATGACCAGGCGAAACATATCCTGGGTTCCCGATTGGGCCAGGGATTCGCGCAGCCGGCTGACATCCTCAAGCGCCTGGGCCAATGATTGAATGGTCGATTCAAACCGCGCTTCGGCCATCGCCAGACCTTCCTGACGGCCACGAGAAAAGGCCTCCTCCTGTTTCTGCGGCGAGCCGATGCCGGGGTCGATGGTCGGCAGCGGGGCGCGCGCCGTGGCCGGCGCAGCAACTTCGGCCGCAGAAAATCCGCTCGCCTCAAAGGGTGGCTGCGGTTCCCCTTCGCCGAACGAGCGGAAGCGGAATTCTTTTAGGTCGCCGGCATCTGCGCCTCGATAGACTTTAGACAAGCTCATCGCCACCACCACCACGGCCAGGAATAACGACCGCACCCTCTTCTTCAAGCTTGAGGGCAACGCGGACAATTTCCATCTGCATCGTTTCAACTTCCGAAAGTTTGCGCGGCCCCATCGCCTCGAGATCCTCCTCAATCATGTCGGCAGCGCGCTGGGAGATATTGGTAAAAATCTTCTGTTTGAGATTGTCGGAGGCGGTCTTCAGCGCCAGGGTCAGCATATCGGTACTGACCTCGCGCAGGATCGCCTGCATCCCCCGATTGTCAATCCAGATCAGGTCTTCAAAGGTGAACATGCGGCGGCGAATCTCTTCGGCCATCTCCGGGTCAACCGCTTCAATGCTGGTCAGAATCAACTGATCGGCACCCTTGTCCATCTTGCTGAGGATCTCGACCACCTTGGCGACCCCGCCCACCTGCTTGCGGTCACGGCCGACGACCACGCCAACCTCCCGCTGTAGAGCATCTTCAATCTGGTCGATCACATCGGGCGAAACGTTGTCGATCTTGGCGATGCGATACATCACTTCGCCGCGCACGTCATCGGAAAGTTCACTCAGAATCCGGCTGGTGTGGTCCTCTTTCTGCGTCGAAAGGATCAAAGCCACGGTCTGCGGATGCTCATTTTCGAGCATTCCGGCCACCATGCGCGGATGCATTTTCGAAATGGTTTCCAGCGGCCGCCCCTCGATCCCCGAAGTCACCTGCTCGATCAGGTTTTGCGCGCGCTCAGAGCTTCCGGCCCCTAAAATGGCGTGCCGGGCAAAGTCTTCACCATGGATATAGACGCCGATATCGCTGCCGCGAGACACCTTGAACTCCTCAAGAATTTCCCGCGCCAGGGCCGGATCGACATGTTCGATTTCCATCATGCAACGGCTGATCTCACGAACCTCGCCGTCATCCAGGGCCTCGAAGACCTTGGCCGACGCCTCTTCCCCGAGGCAGAGCAGCAGCAGAGCGGCTTTTTTAGCGCCGCTTAGATGTTTGGCTTTTTTCACAGGTGACTCCTGATCAGGCAGCTCATTTCAAATATTCTCAAAATTGATGAGACAGCAAAGTCGGATTCGCTAGCAACGCCATCAGGGTTCATTTGGTTCCTGCCGCAGCCAGTTCTTAACCACTTGCACCGGCAGCATATCGCCTCCCAGCACCTCCTGGCGGATCTGCGCCAGCGGATCGCTCGAACCGCCTAGCATATGGCGACCTTCTCCCTGCAATTCAGCTTCAAGCTCCTCGACGGTCTTCATGGGCATGCTCTCGTCAGCGGCGCCACGCAAGGCCCGCACAATTGGGCGCAGGAACAACAGGTAGGCCATCAGCGCAGCAATCGCCAGCAGGCTGTACTTGATGATCGGCATATACGGGTAGATCTTGTCGACCGCCGATGGCGGCGGCATGGGTTCAGTTTCAAAACCGTTTTCGAACGGCATCGACACCACCGAGATCAGGTCACCGCGGCTGTCGTTGATCCCCAGGGCGGTCCGCACCATCTTTTCGATATCCTTCATTTCAGCAGTATCGCGCGGCGCGTTGACCGGCTCGCTCCCCTCGGCGCCCGGAGTGAGCTTATCGGCCACCAGCACGGAAACCGACAGGGATTTGATGGTCCCGACCGATTGGATGGTTTTGCTGGTGACTTTACTCAGTTCATAATTGGTCACTTCAGAGCTATGACTCGACGGCGTGGTTTGAACGGCAACGCTGTTCCCTGAAGATTGCAGATTTGAAACCACACCCGGAACTCCGCCTGGAATTTCGGAACTGCCCCGTTCGCTGGTGGCCTGTTCGCTGACCACCACGGAGCCATTGGGATCCAGACTTTCCTCGACCCGCTCACGCTGGTCGAAATCGACCTCGGCGGTAACCCGGACCAGTGAGTTCCCGGCCCCCAGGGCGCGATCGAGCATCGACTGAGCGCGTACTTCGAGGCGCCGCTCCATCGACTGTTGGTATTCGAGCATTCCCGGAGTCATTGGCCCGCTGACTTCAGCGCCGGTCCCCTTGGACAGCACTTTGCCGCTCGAATCAACGATGGTGACGTTTTCCGCGTCCAGTCCCTCGACGCTACCGGCGACCAGATGCACAATCCCTTGCAGTTGGGATTCCTTGAGGCTGCGCCCCTGATGGAGCTTGACGATAACTGCTGCGGTGGCCACCTGCTGCTGCTCGCGGAACAAGCGTTTTTCCGGTAGCGCCAGATGGATTCGTGCACCTTCAACCGGTCCCAGGGAGGTGATGGTTCGCATCAGTTCGCCCTGCAGGGCGCGGCGATAATTCACTTTCTGGGCGAAATCGGTCATGCCGAAACTCTGCTTGTCAAAAATCTCGAAGCCGACACCTCCTTCGGCCAGACCGGAACCGGCCAATTCGAGGCGGGCCTCATAAACCTTGTCGACCGGAACCATGATGTCCTTACCGCCATCATCAAGACGATAGGGAATTTTTCGATCCTTGAGCCAATCCACAACTGCCGCCGCATCGCGACTCGGCAGATTGGCAAACAGCAAACTGTAATCGGCCACCTGGGACTGCATGATAATCGCCCCGAACAACAGGATGCTGACCAGCGTGACTCCGATCAGGCTCAGTTTCCGGGCCAGCGACCATTCTTTGAGGACATCAAGGATGGTCTTTTTGTCATTTTTCACGTCATTTATCACATTCAATTCTTCAGCCATCTCAACGTCCTTTCGAACCGACTAACCGCGACCGGTGGAGCTTTCTTGACCATCAGACCTGCATCCGCATGATTTCTTGGTAGGCCTCGACAACCTTGTTGCGCACCTGAACCATCAGCCGCAACGAGATATCAGCCTCCTCCAGCTTAATCATCGCCTCGTGCAGGTTCTTGGTATTTCCGGCGGCGACCTGTTCCGCGGCCCGGTCTGCGGTCACCTGGCTCTGATTGACTGAGGCCAGGGAACTCTTCAGGGCTTCAGCAAACTGGTCTCCGACCTTTTGCACCGGCGATTTCTGGGGAGCGGAGAGCCCCTGGAGATGGCTTTTAAGAGTAATGTCGGCGATCGCTGTCATTTTTTACCTCGCTTTTCAGATATCCAGGGCTTTCAGAGCCATCCGTTTGGCCGATTTGATAACCGTCACGTTCGCCTCATAGGCGCGACTGGCGCTCATCATGTCGGAAACCTCTTCCACCAGATTGATATTCGGCATCGCCACCATCCCCTTTTCATCGGCGTCGGGATGGGAAGGCTCATAAACCATCCTCGGCGGCTGACTGCTGGCCTGGATATGTGAGACCTTGACCCCCTGGACCGCCTCGCTCATCCGGCTGTCGAGGGTCTCAGCGAACCCCTGTTGACTGGTCTGGAACACTACCTCGCGCTTGCGGTAGGGGCCGCCATCCGGGGTCCGGGTGGTTTCCATATTGGCCAGGTTGGAACTGATGGCATTCATCCGCACGCGTTGGGCTTTAAGCGCCGAGGCACTGATTTTCATCGTGGTAAAAAGGTCCATGGACTGTCCTCCTAATGGCCGTCGCCGGCAGCGTACTTAAGCAGAGTGAGTTTTCTTTTGAGAATATTGGCACCGGCCTCGAACAGCAGCTGGTTCTCGGCCAGATCAAGCATTTCGTTATCGATCTCAACGCTGTTGCCATCGCCCAGCGGGTTGTGGTCACGAGTCTGGCTGATGGTTCCCTGAACGGCGCTGACCCCGCCCGAACCGACCGGGATATGCTTGCCATGGGTTTGCCGACCGGGCACCACCGGACCGCTGATCGCCTTGCGCAGATCGGCTTCAAAATCGAGCTTGCGCGCTGCATAGCCGGGGGTATCCGCATTGGCGATATTGGCCGCAATCACTTGCTGTTTCTGCTGTCGCAGGTCGAGGGACTTCTGCAGCACTGCGAAAGTCCGGTCCAAAATTTTGAAATCTGCCATCTTCTTGCTCCTGCCTGTTTTCTGACACCAAACGGAAAAACTTAGCGTTTTGTTTGAATGAGCAAATCCTGGGCCAACTTACTCCAGGGGCTGTTATCCTCTTCTTCGACCAACTGGGTCAGAAGGTTAAGCGCGGCCCCCGGTTGCCGATCGCGCAGCAGCAGCTGGGCCATCCGGTAGCGGGCCTGAGCTCCAAAGACAGCATCGGTCTGCAATGGCTGATAGATTTTTTTCGCTTCGGCATTCCGCTTCAACTGGTAGAGGGACTCCCCGAACAGTGCCATTTCTTTGACTTTAAGTGGTTCGCCGTCCCGCTGCGCCTGTCCGAGGCTCTTGACCACCTCGCCCAGATTCCCCTGTTCCCAGTAGATCCAGGCGGCCCGGATTTCCAGGGCCGGACTGGTCGGTCGATCCTTGCGCTGCAGCCAGGCGAGCAGTTCGTCCTGCCGGCCCTGGACGGCCAAGGCATCGAGCAAGACGCCGAACAGGGCACCGGCGTCTTCACCCTGGGGATATCTGTCCAGATAGCGACCGGCATAATCGCTTGCTTCGACAAAATCTCCGCGTTTTAAATAGGACTTGGCCAGAGGGAGATAGAGCGCTTGTTTCTGGCCCTCATTTGCGGATTGATCGAACATGTAGAGCAACACCCGCCCGGCCCGGGAATAGAGCCCGAGACGCTCGAACGCGGCGGCCAGATTATGGAGAAAATCACGGCTGAAGCCGCCGCGCAGCAGCAAATCGCGATTCTGTTCCACCAGGACGACGGCCTGCAGGTCATTTTTCTGTTCCAACAGCCGCTCGACCACCAGGGGGATCTGCGTCAGTAACAGCTGATCGGCTTCGCGACGCAGCGAGGAACTGGCAAAATTACGGTTGAAAGCCATCAGGGTCGCGACGCTTTCGCGATAGTCGGTCAACAGGTATTGACTGAGGGCCTGTTTGAATCTGGCCTCTTCGCGGACGTCACGACTGACCGAATGTTCCGCCAGCTGGCGGTATTTATCGACCGCCTGAGCCATTCCCAGTTCCCCCTCATTGAGCAGCTGGTGATCGATCAGCCGCAAACCAGCCCGGCCTGCCCCTTCGGTATTCGGTCGTTCAAGGGTGGTCTTCTGCAGAGTGATCAGGCCCCATTCCAAATCCCCCGCTTCGTAAGTGGCGGCACCGGCAGCGAACAGCAAGAGATCATCATTAGAAAAATCCCGGGTGGCTTCGGCCAGCTGCCGGTAAAGCCGCATGGCCATGGCATAATCACCCTGTTGATAGGCGGTAAAGGCCGCCTGGTTGCAGGACTGCGGATAGTTTTCAAACAGGGTCGGTTCGTCCGCCAGGTCCCGATATCCTTCCAGAGCCTGATCCTTCAAGCCGAGCCCGGCCAGGGCGTCAGCCAGACGCAGGTCCCGGACGGCCAGCAACGAATCCGGCCAGGTTAACTCCTGATTGTGCAAATAGTTCAATGCCAGCTGGGCCTGATTCGAAGCCAAAGCGGTTTCCGCTGCCAACAGAGTGACCGGAACCGCCAGCGGATGCTCGGCGGGAAGCTTCGGCAAAATGTCCTGAAGGGTCAACTGAGCGAGAAAGGGCTGCCCGCTGTTGGCCTGAGCCAGAGCTGTCAAATAATCGACACGAACCGGGTCCTCCCCGTTCTCCGCTTTGAGTTCCTGCAGGTGCGCCAGCCCGACGGCAAAGTCGCCGCTGCGGATCTGGGCCTCGGCGATCAACAGATCGCGCGAATAGGTCTGCGATTCTTCCAGATCCGGCAATTGACCGGCCTGCTGCAACAGGCTCAACCATTGTCGATCGGCCGCCAGTTGCTGCAACGACCCGAGGGGGCCATGATCGCTGGAGCTCAAGGCCGGCAACAGCAACTCTGTATACTTGAGAGGAAGGGTAAACGCCCACTCGCTGTGGTAGTCGCGGAAAAATTCGCGCCAGCGCCCTTCCCAAGGAGATTTTTGGCTAAAATCCCGCGCTTTTTTCCCAGGCTTCTGGATCGGCATGTCGGCGATGTGAAAGACCACGCCCGGGCGTGAACTTTGCTCCTCTGCCCAGAACAGCTCCAACACCACCCGCGCCGGATCGCGCAGCGATTCCGTCACCACCTGGGTTGGCGGCCGGCGCAGCAGAACTGACGCCAACAGGTTCTGAGCCTTTTGCGCCAGCAGAATCTTCACCACATTTTCATCTTCGGGAAGGACATGCAGCTTGGGCGATACCCGGACATCGGACAAAAACAGATCGACCCGCTGTCCGGAATGATCGGTCTCAAAGTTCGGCAAATCGGAAAAATAGAAGGTCAATTTGGTTCGATCGATACTCTCCTGTTTTTCCATTTGGGTCAGGGAAATCTGCCCAGCAGCATGCACGGTCATGGCCGCGCTTAAAAAAAACAGCGTCAGCAACAGCAGAATACCGAGAATTTTCATCATCTGGACGGGATGTCTCATCCATACCTCCGTTGATTGGATATGCCACACCGGATATCCCTTAAGGCCAAAACTGTGCCAAAGATTAGGATATTTTTATACTTAGCTGAAATTATTGGTTTTATTTATTTGTTGTAAGAAATTGTGGCGAAATATCTTCCGTTGGAACTGGAATCACGGATTGAAGAAGTCGTCTTTTTGACAAACCTTTGTCGTAGAGGACAGGGGCAAAGGCATCCAACCGCTCCACCAATTCTGGTGGTGAATGAAAAGTTCTAGGTAATTTGAGACACTATTGCGGAACAAAATCCAAGACAGCCCAACCTGTTGAATAAAGATTGGGCCGCTTGGTGTTGGTAAATTCGTGACATTTAAGAAAGGTGCCCGGAGTAAGTCGCCATAGCGTACCCTTGATACAGCATCGAGTTTGATAAGGAGAGTGAGGCCGCTTAGGCTTCGTAAGCCATCAAATTGCTGGTAGCTGTGGCAATCAGCTTTTCATCGCCGCTGACAGCCTCCGCAGAGAGCAGGAGTATTTTCCTCCCCTTTCCTTTGAACACTGCGTGGATGATGACGAACCAACCGAGTTTCACCGGCCGGATGAAGTTCACTGTCATGTCGATGGTCACAAAGGGTTTGTGTAAGGAGGCGAAACAGAGCA
>Ga0210101_1000762_pt1 | contig 10298 bp, 9 predicted proteins | sample Muzzi_PWC_D1_FD_185534 | JGI IMG/M metagenome (GOLD analysis project Ga0210101, IMG submission 185534) | Wetland microbial communities from San Francisco Bay, California, USA, that impact long-term carbon sequestration - Muzzi_PWC_D1 (SPAdes) | ecosystem: Environmental > Aquatic > Marine >...
TCGAAGGAATGGATCCGCGCATTCGCGAACTCGACCAGATGATGGGGTGGCAGGGCGGTTGATCCCGCCTGCGAGGGCCCGTCAGAGCCGCCTTGCGACAGTGGAGCACTCGTCATATACCCATACACGGTATATGTTCTCTGCATGGAACCCGAAACCCAGGAACAGGCCCGCAAGCGCATTCGTCGGATCGCCGGCCAGGTGGCCGGCATCGAACGCATGATCGACGGGGACCGCTACTGCGTGGACGTGTTGTTGCAGGTGGCTGCGGTGCGGGCGGCACTCGATGGGCTGGGAAAACACCTGCTGAACGCGCACGTGGAGACCTGCGTGGTCGACGCGATCGAATCGGGTCGTCGCAGGGATCGCAAGGAGAAGATCGCCGAGTTGATGGAGGTGTTCTCGAAGTTCGCGCACATCGGAGGTCGCTGAGTTGTCCACGCCCGACGTCGATAGCCGTGATCCGGTCTGCGGGATGAAGGTCGACCCGTCGGGTCCGCGTCATCACGAGCACGCGGGCCAGACGTACCACTTCTGCTCGGACGGTTGCCTCTCGAAGTTCCGCGAGGATCCGGACCGTTTCATCGGTGGCCCCGCGCCGGCTGAGCGCGAAGTGGATGCCGGTGGTGGGCCCTGGACGTGTCCGATGCATCCGGAGATCGTTCGCGACGAGCCCGGCTCGTGTCCGATCTGCGGGATGGCGCTCGAACCGATGGCGCCATCCGCGGACGACGAGGAGAACCCGGAACTGGCGGACATGACGCGCCGGTTCTGGCTGAGCCTGATCTTCACGCTTCCGGTGTTCGCCATCGCGATGGGGGAGATGGTTCACGGCAACCCGCTCACTGCGCGCTTCTCGTCGAGAACGCTCGCGGGGGTGCAGTTCGTGCTCGCAACGCCGGTGGTGCTGTGGGGTGGTTGGCCGTTTTTCGTCCGCGGTTGGGCATCGCTTCGCACGTTACACCTGAACATGTTCACGCTGATCGCGATCGGGACCGGTGCGGCCTGGGTCTACAGCACGATCGCGACAGCAATGCCCGGGATCTTTCCCCCCTCGTTTCGCGGACCCGATGGCCATGTCGCGGTCTACTTCGAGGCGTCGGCGGTGATCGTCACGCTCGTCCTGCTGGGCCAGGTGCTCGAGCTGCGCGCCCGCAGCCAGACCGGGGCTGCGATTCGCGCGCTGCTCGGCCTGGCGCCCAAGACCGCACGACGGATCGACGCCGACGGCTCCGAGCACGACGTCCCACTCGATTCCGTGCAGGTCGGCGATCGCCTGCGCGTGCGGCCGGGGGAGAAGGTTCCCGTCGACGGCGTCGTGCTCGAGGGCCACAGCGCCGTCGACGAATCGATGATCACCGGCGAGCCGGTTCCCGTCACCAAGCGCGAAGGAGACGCCGTGACCGGTGCCACCGTCAACGGCACCGGCAGCCTGGTGATCCGCGCCGAGCGGGTGGGTTCCGAGACGCTGCTCGCGCGGATCGTGCAGATGGTGGCCGATGCGCAGCGCAGCCGTGCCCCGATCCAGCACCTGGCGGACGTCGTGGCCGGCTACTTCGTTCCGGCCGTGATCGGCACCGCCACGCTCACCGCGCTGGTGTGGGGCATCTTCGGCCCCGAGCCGCGGATGGCGTTCGCGCTGATCAACGCGGTGGCCGTGCTGATCATCGCGTGTCCGTGCGCGTTGGGTCTCGCGACGCCGATGTCGATCATGGTGGCCACCGGCAAGGCGGCCACGGTCGGTGTGCTGTTCCGCAACGCAGAAGCGATCGAGCGGTTGCGCGACGTCGACACGATCGTCGTCGACAAGACGGGAACGCTCACCGAGGGAAAGCCCCGTCTGGTTCGGGTCGTGCCGGCACAGGGGTTCGAAGAGAACCGAGTGCTCCAGCTCGCGTCTTCACTCGAGCGCGCAAGCGAGCACCCGTTGGCACAGGCGATCGTCGCGGGGGCGACCGACCGCGACGTCGAAGCCGTCGAAGCCAGCGACTTCGACTCCCGGACCGGCCAGGGCGTCGTGGGGCGGATCGATGGCCACGAGGTCGGGATCGGCAACCGCAAGCTGATGGACGAACTCGGCGCGGATCCGGAACCGCTTGCGGCCGCCGCGGACGAGATGCGCGCCGAGGCGCAGACGGTGATGTTCCTCGCAGTCGACGGCCGGCTCGCCGGACTGTTGGGGGTCGCGGACCCGATCAAGGAGTCGACGCCGGACGCGGTGCAGGGGCTTCACGGCGAGGGGCTCCGGATCGTGATGTTGACCGGGGACAACCAGACGACCGCCGAGGCCGTCGCAAGACAGCTCGGCCTCGACGAGGTGATGGCCGATGTGCTGCCGGACCAGAAGGCAGAAGCCGTGCGCAAACTCCAGCAGCAGGGGCGCATCGTCGCGATGGCCGGAGACGGCGTGAACGACGCGCCCGCGCTCGCACAGGCCGACGTCGGCGTCGCGATGGGAACGGGCACCGATGTCGCGATGGAGAGCGCCGGCGTGACGCTGGTGCGCGGCGACCTGCGGGGGATGCTGCGCGCACGGCGCCTCAGCCGGCTCACGATGCGGAGCATCCGCCAGAACCTGTTCTTCGCGTTCGTCTACAACGCGCTGGGGTTGCCCATCGCGGCGGGGATCCTGTATCCCTGGTTCGGCTGGTTGCTGAGCCCGATGATCGCCGCGGCGGCCATGAGCCTGAGCTCGGTCTCGGTGATCGGCAACTCGCTCCGATTGCGACGAGTCGAGATCTAGCGCCTCACGACGCGGCTGCTCAGGGTCGGCAAGGGCCTCATTCGATCCCCAACCGCTTCATCTTCTTGTAGAGCCCCTCACGGGTGATCCCGAGCCCGCGCGCGGTCGATGTGCGCTGGCCGCCGTTGGTCGCCAGCGCTTGACGGACGATCCAGGCTTCGATGCGGCTCATCGTTTCGCGCAGGGATTCGCCCGGGTGGAATGTCGCTCGCACCGGTTCGAGGATCGTCGTCAATCGCTCGGTGAAGTGGTGTGGCGACAGCACGGGCAGTGTGCCGACGGCCATTGCCCGCTGGATCTCGTTTTCGAGTTCGCGGACGTTGCCGGGCCAATGGTGCGATTGCAGCAGGTTCTCCGCTTCGGCGTCGAGCGATTTTTCCTCGCCGTCGCTGGCATGCAACGCCATGAAGTGTCGAGCCAGCGGCAGGATGTCGGCGCGCCGGTCGCGCAGCGGCGGCAGGTGGATCGGGAAGACCGCGAGCCGGTAGTAGAGATCGGCGCGGAAGCGCCCGTGCAGGGCTTCGCTGCGCAAATCCCGGTTGGTCGCGGCGACCACCCGGACGTCGATCTGTCTGGGGCGGGAGCCGCCGACCGCCCGCACTTCTCGTTCCTGCAGCACACGCAGCAGTTTGGCTTGAAAAGCCGTGGAGGTTTCTGCGATCTCGTCCAGGAACAGCGTACCCCGATTCGCGCGTTCGAACAGGCCGCGCTTGTCGCGATCGGCACCGGTGAACGCCCCCTTCGAATAGCCAAACAGTTCGCTTTCGAGCAGCGTGTCGGGAAACGCCGCGCAATTGATCGCGACGAAGGGTTGCCGGCTGCGGCGGCTTCGCATGTGCACGGCGCGCGCGAGGAGTTCCTTGCCGGTTCCCGTCTCGCCGGTGATCAGCACCGTCACCGGAGTGCGGCTCGCGTGACCGACGAGTGCGAACACCTCGCGCATCGGACGGCTCTGGCCGATGAACTCGTTCGGGTAGTCGGTTTCGATCGTCGCCGGCCGTCTGCCTTCCAGCAGTTGTCCCAGATTTTCGAGGAGTGCGCGACTGCCGTGTTCGGGGCCGCGGTCGCATTCGACGACTGCCTCGGCACCTCGGGCGATCAGCGTATCGCGCACTCTGGCTGCGGATGCCTCGAGCCGGACCAGAATCGGTGGCAGCCGGGGGCTCTCGGCGAGTTTTTCGAGCGCGTCGATGGCACGGCCGGCCCCTTCGGAATCGACGACCATCGCATCGAACTGATGCAATGGGAGTTTCAAGGCGGCTTCGGCATCGCACTCCCAGACGACATCGACGGCCGGGTTCTCCATCGCGAGTTCGGTCGCATGCTGCTGGCCAGGTCCAATCCAGATGATCGAGTGTGTCGTGTCCACAATGTCCTCCTCCAGTCCCGGACTGCGAACAGAGCAAGTCGCGTGCCAGCGTGTCGACTGCGCAGACGCGCGGAGGAGGGCGAAACCGACATGCGCTGCCGGATCTGGCCACCACCGAAGGCCGACGGGAAACCCGTGACACGTTCATCCGCGTGTCGCGGCGGCACCGAACTATTCGTATCGAATCAGGCGTTCGGCTCGTCGGTAGTGAACCAGCGGAATCGCGCGGGGCGGGTGTTCCGGTAGACCCGTGCCCGCTGGATGGTCCAACCGGCGGGCGACCGTTTGGAGTACGAACTTCGTCACGTCGAGCATCGGCAATGCCAACGAGGCATCGAAGCTGCGCCATTGGAGATCCAGCAGTTCGCCATTGCTCGCGAGCTCGCCACTCAGCGATTCGCCGTCGACCGCGAAGAAGCGGGCGTGATAGCGGATCGGGTTGCCCGCGGGCGTGATCGCGCGCGCCACGTACTCGAGATGGTGGAGCGATGGCGACAAGCGTCCGTCGACGAGTTCGCCCAGAACCAGCCCCGTCTCCTCGTGGGTTTCGCGGATACACGCGATCGCGAGTGCTCTTGCACGCCGTGTGGACGATCGCCTGCCGACTCGCTTCGCGACCGGAGATCGGAGCTCGGTGGCGGCCGGGCGCGTCGCGTCGGCCGGATCGACACGCCCGCCCGGAAACACGTACAGATCGGGAAGAAAGCGGTCTCGGGGTTCGCGCCGGCCCAGCAGTACGCGTGCGTCGCGGCCGTGACCGAGGGTGATCACCAGGCTCGCTGCGTCCTGCGGGCGGATTGCTGGGGTGTCGGGGGATTCGGGAGGGGTGGTCATCCAGCGATCGTATAGAATCGGTCGTGTTCCGACGATTGTTGGGGGATCTCGAAAAAGGCCCGATCGCCGAGGACTTGGCGCTGCCAGACGCGCCGGGTCGCAAGGATGGGTGAATTCGGTTGCCCGATCCGCTCTTGCGCAGTTCCCGCCAACAATCTTCGGAACACAACGATCAGCCACGGAGGGACGATGTTCGATTCCATTGGGATGCACCGCCGCAGATTTCTCGAAGCCGCACTCGCGATCTCGGCTTCGTGGATGCTTCCGGTCACACGTTCGTTCGCGGCTGGGGGTTTGTCTGCGGAAACCTGGGATGCGATCGCGAGCAGCCCGCTGATCTATCTCAGTCCCATCCGCAGCAACGGCCAGCCGAGCGCCTGCCAGGCGGAGGTGTGGTTTGGCAGTGACGGCAAGGAACTGTTCGTCGTGACGGCCAGCGACGGTTGGAAATCGCAGGCCGTGAACAAGGGGCTCGATACGGCGCGGATCTGGGTGGGCGATTTCGGTACGTGGAAGCGTTCGAACGAACGCTACAAGTCGGCGCCGAATTTCGTCGCGAACGCAGCGATCGTCGCGAAGGACGATGCTGCGACGATCGCGCGCGTGCTGGCGATCATGGCGAAGAAGTATCCGAAGGAGTGGGGGAAGTGGGGTCCGCGCTTTCACGACGGGCTGGCCGACGGCAGTCGCGTGATGTTGCGCTACGCGCCCGAGGGTGCCTGAACCGACCTCCTCGGATCGGCTGCTGTGAACCTCAGTCGCCGGGAAAGTTGGCCCGCAGCGCCGCGCGAAAGGCCGGCCGCGCGCAGGTGCGCGCCAGGTACGGCTCCAGGCCGTTCGGGATCTCGATGTCGATGAACTTTGCCCAGCTCAGGCACGAATTCAGCAGGATGTCGGCGCAGGTGAACCGATCGCCCACGAGGTACTCGCGCCCGTCGGCCAGATATCGTTCTGCGACGCCGACATATTTTCCGAAGTACTCGGTTGCGGCTCGAATCGCATTGGGTGCGTCGCCGTACAGGTTCGCCAGGTCACCGTGGCGTCGGATCACATAGAGGCTGTGGGCGTCGAGTTCCATCAGCACGAAGAAACACCATTCGAAGTACGCGGCCCGCTCTCGTGTGCCAGCGGGCGGGATCAGACCCGTGTCGCCGCCGTAGGTTTCGGCGAGGTAGGTCACGATGGCTCCGCTCTCGACCAGCACCCAATCACCGTCTTGCAGCGTCGGGATCTTCTCGCGCGGATTCAGCGCGCGGTACGCGTCTGTCTGGGTCTCGCCGGTTCGCGAGCGGATCGGCCTGCACTCGTAGGCGAGCCCGAGTTCGTGGAGCGCCCAGTACACGCGCAGTGTGCGCGAGGTCCCGACGCCCCACACGATTCGCTGTTGCCCGCGGGGATCGACAGCCATCGGGCGGACTCTATCCCAGCAGCTATGGAACGTCTGCCGCATCGGTGATCGCGGTCGTCGTTTCGAACAGTGATGGGCGGGCTCATCGAAGCGCGGCGAGGAGCTACGCTCGCGATGTGAACCCGGTGCCCGGTTTTCGGGGTGGAGTGGCGGCTTGAATCACGACACGCTCGAGCGTGTGTTTCGCGAAGAGGCGGGATTCGTACTCGCATCGTTGATCAAGACGCTGCGCGATTTCGATCTGGCCGAAGAGGCCTTTGCCGATGCGATCGGGACCGCGACCGAGACCTGGCCGCGCGACGGCGTGCCGCGAAACCCCGCGGCGTGGTTGACGACCACCGCGCGGCGCCGCGCGATCGATCGCCTGCGGCATCGGGCCATGCGCGCGGGCAAGCGAGCCGAACTGCAGTTGGAGGAGCTGGACCGAAGAAGGCATGCGTCCGTGGAGCCAGCGGTGGAATCCGAGCGGGCCGAGACGGATTCGGCATCTCGAGAAGGTCCGCCGTCCGGCGACTCCACCGGTGAGCATCTGGAACTGACCGATGAGCGGTTGCGGCTGATCTTCACCTGTTGTCATCCCGCGCTGCCGCTCGAGGCCCGCGTCGCCCTGACGTTGCGAACGCTCGGTGGACTGACGACCGGCCAGGTCGCGAGCGCGTTTCTGGTTTCCGAAACCACGATGGCGCGGCGTCTCGTCCGCGCGAAGACCAAGATTCGCGACGCGAAGATCCCGTACCGGGTGCCGACGCTCGAGGACATGCCCGAGCGTCTCCAAGGTGTGCTGGCGGTGTTGTATCTGATCTTCAATCAGGGCTACGCCAGCGCCGCGGCCGACGATGCGCGGCGCGCACTGTGCGGGGAGGCGATCTCGCTCGCGGGCACATTGGCCTCGCTGCTGCCCGAAGAGCCCGAAGTGCTCGGTCTGCTGGCGTTGATGTGGCTCCACGATGGTCGGCGCGACGCGCGTTGCGGACCCGACGGCTGCATGGTGCCACTGGAGGAACAGGACCCCGCTCGCTGGCGAGACGCATCGATCCGCACCGGCCTCGACGCACTCGAGAGCGCTGCGGCGTTGGGACGACCGGGGCCCTACCAGCTGCAGGCGGCGATCTCCGCGACACACATCGATGCCACACGACAGCGCGCAGACGCATCGGAGCGTTGGGATGCTGTCGCCGCGTTGTACGAAGTGTTGGAAAACATGACACCATCGCCTGTCGTCACGCTGAACCGTGCGGTCGCCGTGGGTCGGTCGCGGGGGCCCGAGGCGGGGCTGGCGTTGATCGATTCGTTGTTGGCGACACCCGAGGTCAGGCATCAACTCGTCGGGTATCAGCCGTTCTACGCGGTTCACGCGGATCTGCTGCACCGCGTGGGGGACTGCGAACGAGCCGCGGTGGCGTACCGACGGGCCATCGAACTCGCCGAAGCCGAACCGGAGCGGATGTTCCTGACCCAACAGTTGGCCAACATGGCACAGGATCTGTCGCGTTAGCGCCGGGACGCGAACGGCAGCGAAACCGCTGGCTCCGCTTTTCGAACCGGCCGATCACCAACACGAATCCCCACGGGAACGTTTCGTCGTCGATGGGTGGCGCCCAATGGGCCACTGGGGTCTGGAACTGAGGGATCCCCTCGGGTTTTGCGGTCAAGCTGCGGGTTTCCCTGCGTTTCGGAGCATCCAAACGATGGAATCGTCCAACCCGGCCGGGTTCGAAGTGCCGACTGTCCCGACGCGCCATGTCGGTTGAAGTGCGACCGGTTCACCTCGGAACCCCGGAAATCCATTCGGAATTCTGAAACGCGATCCTCTCTGCGCGGAACGCATTGGATCGACAAACCGGAAGTTCACCACTGCTATCTCGGGTCGCAGTCCGGTATCGTTGCGAATGCAACATGCCGCATGGGTGGTGAGAGGAGGGGAAGCATGGAAGTCGGAACCGATATCGACAACCAGTGCACGAAGTGTGGTGTGACGACACATGTAGTTGTCGCCACGCCCGAGGGAAAGCTCGCCAAGGTCGAGTGCAAGCAATGTGGGAGCGTTCACCGGTTTCGCGATCCCAACAAGAAAAAGAAGACCAAGAAGAAGGCGGCCACGCGCAAGCGCGCACCCGCCGCGCCGGTGGGACCGCTCGTCGAGCCCGACTTGAGCTTGCCGGTGAAGCCGTATGCAGTCAGCGATACCTATCAGCCTGGTGAGCGCATCCAGCACAAGGTGTTCGGTGCTGGAGTGATCGAGCAGGTGATGGGACCGCTCAAGGTCCGGGTGTTCTTCGAAGACGGTCAGAAGATTCTGATCCAGGGCAAGGAACTGTAGGCGCGTTCGGTTCGAACGCGATCGCCCGCGATTTCCACGGCAATTTCGTCTCCGACGGTCGAACCGGTTACTCTTCTGGGTGTTGTCGTTGAATTGGACGAACTGGTCCGGGAAGCTCGCGGCGTCGCCCGCCGAAATCGCTGAGCCGCGGAGCGAGCGCGAAGTGTGCGACCTCGTTCGGCGAGCCGGCGATTCGAAGGTCCGCTGTGTGGGGGCTGGTCACAGCCATTCGCCGCTGGTCGCGACCGACGGCATCGTCGTGGATACCTCTGCCCTCGACGGTGTGCTCGCGGTGGATTCGCAGCGTCGCGAGGCGGTGATCGGGGCGGGTGCACGAATCAGTTCGCTGGGCGTCCCACTGCGCGAAGCCGGTCTCGCGCTCGTGAACCAGGGCGACATCGATCGGCAGGCGATCGCGGGCGCGGTCGGCACCGGGACCCACGGTACGGGCCCGACGCTCCGGAACCTGTCGGCGTCCGTCGTCGGGGCGCGCATCGTGCTGGCCGATGGCAGCGTGATCGATTGTGATCACGCTCGGGAGCCGGAGCTGTTCGAGGTGGCGAGACTCTCGCTCGGGGCCGTGGGCGTGGTGACGAAGTTGCGCCTGTCGCTGCGCGAACCCTACAAGCTCGAAGAGACGATGTGGTTCGAAGATCTCGACGCCACGCTGGACCGGATCGACGAACTGTGTGCGGCCACGCGTCACTTCGAGTTTTTCTGGATGCCCGGAAAACCCCGAGCGGCGTGCAAGTCGCTGGCGGAAACCGCGGCACCCCCTCGTTATCCGCTCGATCCGGAGGGCAGCCGGCTGGCGTGGAGCTACGACGTGCTGGCCAACCAGCGCGACGACAAACACACCGAGATGGAGTACTCGATACCGGCCGAACACGGTCCCGAGTGCCTTCGCGCGCTGCGCAGCCTGATCGCGCGGGATTTCCCGGATCTCAGGTGGCCGCTCGAGTATCGGACGCTCGCAGGCGATTCGGTCTGGTTGTCGACCGCGTTCGAGCGGCCGACCGTGACGATCTCCGTTCACCAGGGGATCGAGTTCGACGAGGAGCCGCTGTTTCGGGCCTGTGAGGAGATCTTTCTCGCCTATCGGGGGCGGCCGCACTGGGGCAAGGTTCACTACCTCGGTGGCGACGAACTCGGCGCGATTCATCCGCGTTGGTCCGACTGGTGGCGGGTGCGCGATCACTTCGACCCGCAACGACGCTTCGTGAACGCCTATCTCGAACGTCTGTCGAGGGGCGACTGAACCGTTGCCACACGGTTGGCCCGGGATGGTATCGAGCAGCTCGTTCGGCGAGACTGCAGGCGGGCACGACAGGGTGCAGAAGACGAGGAGGTCGCGATGGGCATGTTCGACGGCAAGGTTGCACTGATCACCGGTGGTGCGTCGGGAATCGGTCTGGCGACGGTGGAGCGGATGCGGGCCGAAGGCGCAGAGGTGACGCTGATCGACATCGACGAGGCGGGCGGCCGAGCCGCAGCCGACAAGCACGCCGCACACTTCATCCGGCTCGATGTCGGTGATGCCGCGGCGTGGCCGGCTGCCGTCGACGAAACCGAAGCGCGGTACGGCGGCCTCGACATCGCGTTTCTGAACGCAGGAGTGCCGACC
>Ga0210101_1000763_pt1 | contig 10277 bp, 12 predicted proteins | sample Muzzi_PWC_D1_FD_185534 | JGI IMG/M metagenome (GOLD analysis project Ga0210101, IMG submission 185534) | Wetland microbial communities from San Francisco Bay, California, USA, that impact long-term carbon sequestration - Muzzi_PWC_D1 (SPAdes) | ecosystem: Environmental > Aquatic > Marine >...
GGCAAATTCCTTCCCTACAAAAGCTGGTAAACCACGCCTACAGCCTGCCGGGGGACGTGTCCCACCGTGAATGACCAGCCACAATGTAACCCCGGCAGGCCGCGGCAGTTTTCGACCCGAGCCGCTTTTCTTGTATCACTGACCGTACCTCTGGCGCTTCTTCACGGTAGGCCAGGAACGTCTTAATGACCCTGACTGCATCTCCACAGACTCGGCACGTCTCAATGTCAATCTTGAAAACCCGCTTCAGGCGCTGCGCCCACGTCATCGCCACATGACGTTGGGCGGGCGTTTTCTCGTCCTGATCCTCTGCAACTTTCTGGCTACCCTTGTCGGTACTGTCTCTGGCGGTGTCAATAATGGGGTTCGCAGCGCCGCTGTGGTACTGAGAGTATGGGAATCGTCTGATGGCGAGCGGAAAGCGGGTCCACTGTGCGGCAGCGTACAGACGGCAGACCTCGTTTAGTTACATTATGCACAACCACAAGGTGATGCTCGCTACAATTGGTTTTCGCGGGACTTCGAGGTAATGACATGTTAGGGTTTAATTATGGATAGCCTATAAAGTGATATAAGCAAGAGCAGACATTTTAATGGATAAAGATAATGTAGACAGACGTAAACTTAGTGGCGATCGCGTTTTAGCAGAATGCGAGATAGTGCTACCCGTCAGCAAAACATTTTCTTATATTAGTCATAATGTAAAAACCGGGTACGTGGTATTAAATATCCGCGCCCGACGGGCATATGACCATATTACAGAAACTCACGCTCTTTCCCAGGAACAAACCCAACATAATTTTGAATAAAATCAAAGTAACTTTTCTCAGGCTGAGGAAGGAGGAAAACCGGGAAGGCATCGTATTCCAGTTTACCGATATTACCGAAGAACATCTGGATATACTCGAAACCCTGAGGTTTAAATTACCCCTCATCGGCTCCAACGAACAAACCTCGGTACCTTTTAATGAAATTATCGACCGGGACGATTCTTTAGAGCTGCTGTAGCCAACTATCCCTGGCCAGAAAACTGGCCAACAGCATTGGAGTCGAAAGTAGTTCGAGAGTGAAAAAGAAAGTATGAGCCCCTGGATTAAATTGACTACCCCCGACAAAAAAGCAAAGACTACCCAATAATTGCAAAAAGTCTTATTGTAGGAGCAGTGTCTCGCCGCGAATAAGCGCGATGGGACAGCGGCTCATTGAGTATTTTTTTCATGATTTTGCCCGGGTACAAAAGCATGACAGAGAGAGCGATATGACTCGCCCTCTCCGCCGACTACAGTTAAATTATGATTTTGGTGTGTACCAGATCGGCGAGGTATAGGCGCGCTCCTGCTGGGTCGCCGGAACGCCCTCCGGGAGGTCCACGCCGTAGAACGCGGCATCGTAGGTGGTCCAACGCGGCGTCGGGATCTCCAGCACGCGCACGTAATAGAAGGCGCGCTGCTTCGGATCGAAATCCGGATCCTGCCAGTACGCCATCAGCAGCGGCTCTCCGATATCGTTCGTATAAGTGGCATTCTCAACATCGACGGTGTTGCCCACCGGTCGGTCACAGCGGTGCTTTGCGTTGATGGCGCGATCGTCCGAGCAGGCGACGTCGTAGATCTGCTCGTGGAGCTTTCCCTTGGCATCGAGCCAGCCCTTGACGATCTGCACGCGGTCGAGATCGGCACCATCAGGGTCACGCAAGGCGCGGATCATCAGACGCGGGGCCTTGCCCTTGGGCGCGTTACGCAGGTCGCCGCCCATGGGCACCCCGTGACGGTAGCCGACCTTCGCGAAGTCGGGCCGCAGTACGGCCTTCTCATCGAAGTCCCAACCGGCGAAGACGCGGACGGTGATTCTCGTGCCGGTCGTCGCATAAGTCTCCTTACGTTCCATGGCATCCCACAGTGCCGCGCGCGTATTCTCCCTGGACCACACGCCCTGCAGGCCCGAGGCGATCGTCTCGAATTCGTAGGTGGCGGTGCCAACTTTCTGCGGATCGGGAACGATCTGCCCGTCGAAGCGATCCGGCCCCGGCTCCATCAGCGAGACCTTGCCGAAGTAGTTGTCTTCCCGGGTCGTGGACAGTGAGGTGTGAGAATCGGTGGCGCCCACCATGCCGAACTTGAACGGATTGACGCCAAGCTCCTGCTCGAGCTGCAGGCCAATCTTCAGTGCGCTGCGCGCATACTCGTGGGGCAGCATCTCGGGAGTCTTTTTCTCGCCGGCCCAGTTGCCGCGATCCCAGTTTTCGTAATCAGCGAATTCGTCTTCCGGCGAGAGCAGGGGATGCGCCTCTCCGTCGCCCTTCATCTGTGTCACCTCGTAGAGCGGTTCCCACTTGGCACGCGCCTCGGCATAGCGCTTGTCAATAGGCTTGCCTGACAGGGTCTCGGTTGCGAACATCACCCCGTTGGAGATGTTGCCGTTGTGGGGGATGGCGAGCACCTGACCGCCGGTCTTTTCCTCGTAACGCGCCATCCAGGTCCAGAGATCTTCGGGGTCATCCGAGTCGTAAGCGGCGAAAGGCAGCACTTCGCTCGCCTTGTCACCGTCGTCGCGCATGACCACGACCCGGTGCAGGTTGTTGCCTGCCGGCATCGCCGACCATTCGAAGCCGATGAAGGCGGTGAATTTCCCTGGATCATTGTACTCTTCTGCGTAACCGATCATCTCCTCCCACATCGTGCGGACGATACCAGGATCATCCATCGGATTGTTGCCCTCGACCAGAACCTTCAGGCCGTAGTACTCGAATGCCTCGTAGACCTTGCCCTGCATGTAGAGGTCGTGGGTGGTTTTACCGATCTCGGTCTTCAGGAGAGTCGGGTCAGAGCGCTGGATCAGTACGGGTACGCCCAGTGTTTCGGCATGATCGGCGACGACGAGCCAGTCCAGCGGGCGCACGAGTTTTGCCGGCACCCCGGTGGCGGAGATGACCTGTTCCCCCCTGGCGAACTTATACGCCTCGCCCGGTCCCAGCGTGTTGCCGACCAGGCCCGCGTCGTAGGAGTACGAGGTATGAAGATGGGTATCGCCCCAGAACACGCGGTCGGGATAGTCGTCGCCGACGAAGGGCGAGTAGTTCTTTTCCAGCACGGGCGTGTTGTCGCGATTGATTGCAAAATCAGGGCCCGTTGCGGTGTCCGCGGCTGGAAGCTGGGTCGGTACCAGCGCCATCAGCACAGCGATGGCAGCGAGTAATTGCTTGTCTTTGTTCATCGTTACTCTCCTGTTTTTCGTTGGTGAATGTGGGATACCAGTGTTGGCAGATCTCCCGCTATCAGGACGTGGCGACCGATGCATCGAAAGGTATCCTCCAATGTTTCCTCCTAATGAAACCGGCAGCCGGATTCGAAAGTTCCTGCGCGAGCTCAGCCTCCCGTTCGTACGGCTCACGTGGTACCCCTTCGACACACACAGTCCTGGCCGGGAGCATGTTGCCAACAAAACAGAAGTGATTCGCACGACTCGCGCGATTCATTCCCGGGTCCATTGTCTCGTGCAGTTTGTGCACGCAATCATTTTTGAATTGCTTTGTCTGTCAGTAAAACCATCTAGCCCAACGGTCGAGACCACGTTTTCCCAGAAAACATAACGAACCGTAGCGCCAACAAACAAAGTCATGTTGTTATCGAACTAACCGGTCGTGCGCACACCCTGCTCGGTCTGGTCGATCGGGGCATCACCAGTGAGGTAAACTGTCGCACCAACGCTGCCCGGTGTCCCCACCTCGCTCAGGTAGAAACCCGCCGCGTGAACTTGCGTGCTGCCAAGCAACAGCACCACCATCGAGAGGAAGACTCTGTTAATCGCACGCGCAGCCATATTCATTCCCATCGGAGTATAGAACGCTATTTTCTCTGAAACCCCGCCCTTTTGGGCAAATACTACCAGCACTTTCCAGCCTGATCATACCGGAATCCTGCCTGAATTCGCCACACTGACCTGACTGAATTCAGCTCAATTGCCCTTTCCCTAGCCAATTCATGCCTCCAGGCAAATACAGATCCTGTTGCATCTGCGCAAGGCGCAACATTGGTTGCACGGGAATGCTTTCTTGAGTCAGCCGAACAGACCGGACTGTGGCGACGCTCGACTGTCCGGCAACAGCCGCGCAGCGCGTATCAGCGATTTTTCTTGCGGATGCACCAGTATCTTCTTAATGACCACTGGGTCTTTGATGCAGGCAATGGCTTCGCCAATAGACACAATCCAATCTGCCTTCTTCATCAACAGACGCATCACGATATCTGACAAGGGACGGAGAATCCTGTGATCGACATCAGAGGGACATTCCGGTATGCGGGCAAGGTGACTGTGAATCAGCTCAAGAGAATCCTCTGTCTCAAACGGCGTCCTGCCGGTCAGCATTTCGTAAAACATCGCACCCAGCGAGTAAAGGTCCGTGCGGTAGTCGATATCCGCATCCATACGACCAGTCTGTTCCGGGGCAATATAGGCAAGGTTGCCGTCAGTGCGGACCTGTCTGGCATAGTCACCTGTCGTTATCTTAACGGCGTGTTCAAATCCCGATAGCCAGACGCCTGTCCCGTCCTTACCCAGCAGCACGAATAACAGACGGGTGCAAACTCGCATATGCTGAAAATGCAGATGAAGTGAATGCAAACCGTCATCAATAATCCAGCGCATATTCACTGGATACATTACAGGAAAGCAGCCATGACCATCAGACAACTGCAGATCCAGGCTCGAGAGGAATGGTCCAGGTCGCCAGACATCAAAGGCAGGTACCACACATTTGAATACTACTGGGCAGAACGGTATGAACGCATCTACCGGTTCGCAATTGGATTCAGGCTCTGGTGGAAGCTCACATACTGATGACGGGTCCGCCAGACCTCTTGTCACGATAAAGGCATCCTGAATTAGGTATTTCCCGAAAACTGCATGGTAGCGAAACGTATGTCCACTTGATATCGCGCGACGTAAGCTGTAATTGAAGATCGATAAAGCAGGAGGAGGTGTGCCATGAACAATCCGGTAATCAGATCGCGGCTTCAGGCATTAACCGAGGAATCACTGGCAAAGGAAAACCGGCGTTTCACCGGTTCCGGCGGCATCAGTGCCAATAACCGACAGCAGGGCTTCATCCCTGCCTTTCTGGACAGGGACACCGGCACTGTTTATCGATCGCCTTTTTGATGGTCGACCTGCACCCGTACACATGTTGTCCGGACTGCCGGATGCACTGCTGGAGACCGACGGTCAGACAGGCAATCATCGTCATATCAAGAGCTCGGTCATTTCCGGTTTCATTCTTGAAGATGCCTTCTACACCAGAGAAGAAGCGGCATTGACGGTTAACGCCGAAAGCAGGATACATTGAAAGAAAACAGGTGTCAGAGCACATTTACTGGTTATATTAGCTAATAATGTGCTCTGACACCTATTGAGCTAAGCAGGCTTGGTTATGCCCAAAGCCTTCATACGGTACGTCAAGGTAGAGGGTTTGATTCCTAACAGCACAGCGGCGCCATCCTGACCCCACACGCGCCAGTCGGCATACCGCAGTGCAGCAATCAGGTTGGCCTTCTCATGCTCCCGCATTTCGGCATCCGTAACGAAATCCTTCCCATCAAGCTGCGCCAGTGAGACTTCTGCATCTGCCTGAATCCCGGCATCATCGGGCATCGCCATGTCGAGGCGCGCCCGACCTCCGCTACTGAGAATTACCGCACGTTCGATGACGTTCCTGAGTTCCCGGATGTTGCCGGGCCAGCGATGCCCCATGAGCTGATTCACCTGCTGTTTGGACCAGTTCATCGGATCACGACCAAGATCCGCACAAGTACGCGTCAGGAAATGCTCGGCCAGCGGCCCGATATCTTCACGGCGATCCCGCAGCGGCGGCACAAGAATCGGGAACACGCCCAGCCGATAGTACAGGTCCTCCCTGAATCTGCCTGCCTGCACCTCAACCTCAAGATCCCGATTGGTAGCGGCGACGACTCTCACATCGACCTTGATCGTTCGCTCGTCACCGACTCGTTCGAACTCCCTTTCCTGCAGGGCGCGCAACAGCTTGCCCTGCAGGTCCAGCGGAATTTCGCCCACCTCGTCGAGGAACACCGTACCGCCATCGGCCAGCTGCAGGCGACCGACCCGATCTCGATGCGCGCCGGTAAAGGCCCCCTTCACGTGACCGAAGAACTCGCTCTCGAACAGCTCCTTGGGAATGGATGCGCAGTTGACCTTGACCAGTGGCTTGTCCGCCCGCTCACTCTTGTCGTGAATAGCGCGTGCAACCATTTCCTTGCCGACACCTGACTCGCCGAGGATCAGTACATTGGCGGGCGTGGGGGCCACGGCGTCGATCTGCGCCATGGTGTGTTTTAGTGCCGCGCTGGCACCGATAATCTCGCCATAATTGGACCCGGTCTTGATCTCGTCACGCAGATAATCGCGCTCCTGCTCGAGCTGTTCCTTCAGGTGTTTGATCTCCTGGAATGCAACCTCACGCTGACGTTCGATTTCCTTGCGTTCCGAGATGTCGCGAAACACCACCACGGCGCCCTGGATTCCTCCATCCTGAAGGATCGGCGTACTGGTGTATTCGACGGGGACCGCAGATCCATCAAGATGCCAGAAAACTTCTTCGTCCACCCGGTGGACTTCTCCGTCGCGCAAGGCGGCGTAGATGGGACATTCAGTCTGTGGATAGGGCGAACCATCCGGATGCGTGTGGTGATGAATATCATGTACACGTTTTCCGACCACGTCTTCCGGCTTCCAGCCGAGGATGTCCATGGTGGCAGCGTTCCCGAATGTGGCCCTGCCCTCGCTGTCGAGTCCGTAGATTCCTTCTCCGGCAGCGTTGAGTATCAGCTCGTGCATCGTGCGCAAGCGCCGCAGCTCATCGAGCGCCCGATCGAGATCAGAGTTGCAGGTGGCCGCCAGGCAAAGACCGGTGGCACCTGACTCCAGCTGGACGGGCCATGCGGACAAGAATCCCTGGGGCGTGCCTTGTTCACCCTGCAGGGAAACAGGAAGGTCCTGCAGGGGTATTGCTCGCCGTAGACCTTCACGCAGCTGATCCGCCAGCCCCGCCGCGTGATCAAGCAAGAACATTTCCGACAGCGGTACGGCCAGTCCACCGCCCTCACTTGTCAAACCGAGTCGCTTGCGCCAACCGAGACTGGCCTGGCGGCAGATCAGGTCTTCATCCAGTACCGCCAGCAGCGTGGGAGCATTTTGAAACCACCATGTGGCCATGGGTCTCTCCTCAATTTTTTAAGAATTAGGCCACAACTTCTTGAGTTCCGCAAATTCCTGAGGTGCGCATATTTCTCTATTGTCTTGTTTTTATTAGCTATTACGCCCTGGCACGGCCATTGCTCTAAAACAATCGTACGACAGAAAAGCCGCCGAAATCCGGTGGCTCCCTCCGCCGGCCAGGTGGCTCGCGGAAATCACCAACCCCACCCGAAAGGGTGGCAACCGAAGAGGAGTATCAACATGAAACACATCCATACCCTGATCACTGCGGCAACATTCATCGGTGCTGTCTCGGCCGCTCCGGCGGTGTACGCCGTCGACGAGTACAATGTCTCAACCGGCACAACCCTCGCGGGCGAGCCCGTCGCGCTGCGTGGCAATGACACTGTGGCGCTCGCCCTCGGCCTTGATGTCACCGACGGACATGCCAAATTCACCCATGTGCATGATGGCGTGGCCTACTATTTCGCCAGCGCAGAAACGAAAGACACGTTCGCATCGAATCCGGCAGCCTACATGCCGCAGTATGGCGGCTACTGCGCGTTCGGCGTCGCCATTGGCAAGAAGCTCGACGCCAGCCCGCGTTTTGCGGACATCGTCGACGGCAAGCTCTATGTGTTCCTGAATGCGGCAGCCTTCGGAAAATACCAGGAAGACAAGGCCGGGACCCTTGCCAAGGCGGAGAAGAAATGGCCGGCGATGCATCACGTCGCGGTGTCCAAGGTCAACAGCCGCTGAGAAACCAACGGGACAACTTCCCGGCTACGTCGCTGACGGTGGTTGAATCCGCCGTCAGCGGTCTAAAAGGCGACTCGCACAAAGGCATAGCCATGACTAAAGCACATTCAATTGTTTACAGATTATATCTTGCGACTGCGTTGCTGGCGCTGGCGCTGTCAGGGCACTATACCCTGGAAGCAAACGGCGGGATCACCGCGGGTCGCATGCAAGACCAGCCTGCACATGCCCCCTCGGAAGTCAGCGATCGTCCGGGCTGCGTGGCCTCGTCGGGTCTCAGGTCGCGACTGGACGCCAGGGCTTGCCCCACTCCCGGAGACATCCACCACAGCATGACAGATCCGGTCCCGAGGTAACCCGGTGAAACTTCTCTCCGTCAACGTCTCGCTTCCGAAGCAGGTGCTGCACAACGGAAAGATCATCACCACCGGTATCTACAAAGAACCCGTCAGCGACCGCGTGATGGTATACGCCCTCAACGTCCAGGGCGACGGTCAGGCGGACCGGAAGGTACACGGTGGCCACGACATGGCGGTATACGCCTATCCTTTCGAGCACTACAAATTCTGGGAAGAGACCCTGGGGCGGCCCGGGTTTCCGTTCGGTCAATTCGGAGAGAACCTGACGGTGGAGGGGCTTGCCGAAGAAACTGTCCGGATCGGCGATGTGTTCCGGGTGGGGAACGCGCTGCTGCAGGTTACCCAACCCCGGATCCCCTGCTATAAACTCGCGCTGCGCATGGGCGAAGGTGCAGATTTTCCGAAGCGTTTTCAGGACAGTGGCAGACTCGGATTCTACCTGCGCGTCATCGAGGAGGGCGAGATCGGGGCCGGTGACACCATCGAACGTGTGGATACCGACGGACGGTCTGTCACCATCGCTGAGTTCATACAGATTTACCTCCACGAGACTCACGTTCCCGACAGCCTGAGGCGCATGCTTGCCTCCCGGGATCTTGGTGATGCCTGGCGTATGTACCTGGAGAAGCTGCTGGAAAATGCCGAACCAGAGTATGGCTCTGGTGGGTGGGAAGGCTACCGTACGTTCGTCGTGGATTGCAAAGTACCGGAAAGTGAGACCATCACGTCTTTTTATCTGACCCCGGAGGACGTAGGCCCCTTGCCTGCCTTCAAACCCGGTCAGTTCCTTACCTTCAGGCTGGATATACCGGGACAATCAAAACCCGTCACCCGCACGTACACACTTTCGGATCGTCCCGACGCCGATTACTACCGGGTGAGCATCAAACGCGAAACGCCCCCGACGCATCGGCCCGATGCCTCGCCCGGGCTCTCATCGAACTATTTTCATGACCACGTCCAGCCCGGTGCGAAGCTCTGCGTCAAAGCGCCCCGAGGCGAGTTCTGGCTCGACCCTGGCGAGGATACGCCCGTGGTACTGGTCAGCGCCGGGGTGGGACTCACGCCGATGATCAGCATGCTCAACGACATCGTTGCCGCAGGATCCGAACGGCCAGTCTGGTTCATCCACGGGACCCGTAACAGTCGCGAGCACGCCATGGGTGAGCACGTGCGAAGTCTCGCTGCCGAACATGACAACGTCCACCTGCATGTCCGATACAGTCGTCCCGGGCCGGGCGACATTGAAGGGCAAAACCACGACGGGTTCGGTCACATCACTGTAGGCGTCCTGAAAGAGCTGCTTCCTCCCGCTGCGTACGACTTCTATCTCTGTGGCCCCACACCCTTCATGAAGACCCTCTACAACGGCTTACTGGACTGGGGCGTCGCAGAAGATCGCATTCACTATGAGTTCTTCGGTCCCGCGTCAGTACTGAAAGCGGGTGCCGGGAAGGCTCCTACGCAAGTTACGGGCGACGGGAGCTCGCCCGCCTTTGACGTGGTCTTTGATCAGTCCGGTGTGACCGTTGCCTGGGATCCCGATGTCGACAGCATCCTGGAACTCGCCGAGGCCCATGGCCTGCGGCCGGACTACAGCTGCCGCTCCGGGATCTGCCACACGTGTATGTGCAAGCTCATTGCCGGGGAAGTGGCCTACGTAGTCGAACCCGCCGACCTCCCGGATCCCGGGTACGTGTTGATCTGCTGCTCCAGACCCGTGAGTGGTGTGATCGTCGATGTGTGATGCCCCCTGAAATATCCGTCTGCTCACGACAGCACGTTAATCCGGATTTGAGGTTTGAGCTGATTCAAATATCCGCGTGAATACTCCACCGGCTAAAGCCGGTGGCTTCGGGTTACGGCTAAAAGCCGGATTGATCGGCCCTTCGGCCGATTAACCCCCTCTCCCACTGGGAGAGGGCTGGGGAGAGGGGATCGAATCAACAA
>Ga0210101_1000764_pt1 | contig 10274 bp, 7 predicted proteins | sample Muzzi_PWC_D1_FD_185534 | JGI IMG/M metagenome (GOLD analysis project Ga0210101, IMG submission 185534) | Wetland microbial communities from San Francisco Bay, California, USA, that impact long-term carbon sequestration - Muzzi_PWC_D1 (SPAdes) | ecosystem: Environmental > Aquatic > Marine >...
GAGCAACTGCGCCGCAATGCAGTGGCGCTGATAAGCCTGGTCGTCGCCGTCAGCAGCCTGAGTTACAACACCTGGCGCAACGAGGCCACCGAGGACAACCGCAACCTGCGGTTTGCCGCATTTGAAATCCTGCTCAAGCTCGGTGAACTGCAGCAGGTCGTGTTTCACGCGCACTACGACAGGGACCTCGACAAGGGCAATCCGCGTATCGGCTGGGCCTACGTGCTGACTATCAACGACCTGGCCAGTGTGCTGCCGGATCCCATGCAGGACGCGGCGGCGGCGTTGCAGCAGGTCTGGGGTGATAACTGGGAGGGCATGACTGACAGTGCGCCCAGCCTCAACGTCATCATGCAGTCTCTGGATGCGACGCGCGGCCAGACCCTGGAACTGCTGCGTTCGCTGGAGTAAACAGAAAGATTCCTGTCTGGCAGGGGTGCACCGCTGCAGCAGCGGTCACCGGACCGCACTGCGACGCCCGGCCAACAGCGCCTGAGGGAGGCGCTATGGTCGGACTCCGTCAGGAAGCGGCTAGCGCTGTATATCTTTGTCGCGGTAATGCGCATCGATCCAGCAGCGGGGCAGGGCCTCTCCGGAAAGAAAGCACAGGTCCGCCTTTTTGAACTTCTCGGGGTCCTGCATTTCCTCGCCATGCTGGTACCGGCCGATCAGTGTGTCGCAGTACGGATCGAAAAGATCCTTCAGGGTCAGCACCTCGACCATCTCCTTGCGACTTTTTTCTTGCAGAAACATGTTTGCCTCCTTTGTGATTATGTGGCCCAAGACCAGGGAAAACTCCGGGTGATTCCTGTATACGTCATTGCGAGCGTGGCGCGGCAATCTCAAAACCAGAGAATCAAGTCGTTACCGGTTGCTTCGTCACCCCCGTTTCCCGGTAACTGCTCCATGCGTCGCCTATGGCGCCTACTGTTTGTACCCTGCCTCCCTGCAGTCGTCGCAATGACTAATTAACCAGAGCTTCCCAAGTATACCGGGCCATGAGTTCCTCTGCTGCTAGAAGTATAGTCTGCCTGTCGTATGTACGGTAATGAGCTGGATCAACATTGGTTTATCAAATAGCGGAGATCATCGACGAGCCGCGCCGGCTGACACAGGCGGTGTTGCAGATCGTGGACATGCTGGGACTGTACCAGGCCGAACTCGCACGCATACTGCGGCTGAAGTGCGGCGACATCGGGCGTCTGGCCGCCGCGCAGCAGTGCCTGGAACCGGCGACGCCCGCCTGGGAGCAGGCGCAGCTGCTGGTGCGCTGTTACCGTGCGCTTTATATCGCCCGGCAGGGTGACGGCGTGGCCATGCGCCACTGGCTGCGCGTGCCGGACGACACGCTGGGCGGTGTGCCGCATCTGCTGATTGTCGATGACGGCCGCATTGCCGAGGTCGTCGCCTGTCTCGAAGCGCGGGCGATTCAGACACGATAGCAATGTGGCCCGGATGGAGCGTACGCCTGCAGGGAGAAGGTGAGACCGGGTACCGGTCGAGAGGCTGGCCTGGGCCATGCAGGAGCAATTGCCGAGCGGAATCCGGGAGAGTGGAGTCACCCCGTATTACGGGCTGGCGGCCTGCATACGGGCTACCTTGTCGTCACTGGTTTACGTAACGATCAATACGCGCAGTGCGTCCAGACGCAGGGAGGCGGAATCGAGCGCGCTCATACCGTGTGCCAGTTGCTGTTCCAGGTGGGTAATCTCCTCGTCCCGCACGTTCGGGTTCACCCGGCGCAGCGCCTGCAGGCGGTTGATTTCCGATGCCAGGTTCCGCTGCAGGTGCTTGCGGGCGGCGGCCAGGATGACGGGGGTCCGCTGCCGTGCCAGTTGTTCACCGGCCGCAAGCATGTCGCGCAGCGGCTGCTGGTAGCCGCGTATCACCCGGGCGGCGGTATCGGGAGGGACGGTTTGGCGCGTCCTGGCGATCAGTTCGTGTGACAGGCGTTCGCCGTGGTCCCTGCCCTGCAGGTCGGTAACGACACGCAGCGTCGTAGGCGGCAGGTGGCGGCCGGTCTGCAGGCGGCTTCCCGCGATCACGTACAGGGTGTACAGGCATTCCAGCAGCAGCGTACCCGGTTCGACGCCCGGGTGCTTGAGGGTGCACATGGCGGTATTGCCTGGCTCGTTGCTGAGGATCATCTCCATGGCGCCGCTGACCAGCGGGTGTTCCCAGGTCAGGAACTGCCGGTCCTCGTTGGCCAGCGCGGTCTGCCGGTCGTAGGTGATGGTCATGCCCTCCGGGCGCAGCCCCGGGAAATCACCGGACTGCATGTGGTCGCCGGGCCGGATGATATGCGAGTGCCGGCTGTGCGGCTCCGTCTCGATGCCGTAGATGTCGAACAGCCGCTCCAGGTATTCCGGCATGCCGGGTTCGGCATCCACGGCTGCTATCCGCTCCTGCAGGGCGGCTGCCAGGTGCGGGCGGCAGGAATTGTATTCCAGCAGCCGGTCGCGGCCGCGCTGCAGGTCCGCATTGAGCCGCGTGCGCAGCTCCCGGGTCGCGGCCACCATTGCGTCGGGGTCGCCGTCCTGTCGAATGGCGGCCAGCAGGGCGTCCTCGACCTCGACGTAGACCGTGTGCCCGGCGGGGCAGGGTTGCTCGAAGGCAGCCAGCCCCTCGTGGTACCAGTGCAGCATGACGGCCTGCGGGCTGTTTTCCAGAAACGGGACATGCAGGTGGATGGTCTCGGACTGGCCGATGCGATCCAGACGGCCGATGCGCTGTTCCAGCAGGTCAGGGTTGAGCGGCAGGTCGAACAGCACCAGGTGGTGCGCGAACTGGAAGTTGCGGCCCTCGCTGCCGATTTCCGAGCAAATCAGGACCTGGCTGCCGGATTCCATGTCGGCGAAATAGGCCGCCGCGCGGTCGCGCTCGATGAGGCTGGCGTCCTCGTGAAATACCGCGGCATGAATGCCCGTGCGGCGCTGCAGGGTCGCCGCGAGGTCCAGCGCCGTTGCCACCCGGGCGGCGATCACCAGTACCTTCTGCGGGTACAGCTGTTTCAGCTGCTGCCCGAGCCAGTCCACCCGCGGGTCGATGTCAGCCCAGTGCGGGTCGCCCGGCGTACGCTGCGCTTCGTACAGCAGTTCCGGGCAAAGTTGCTGCGCCGGTTCCACTGCGGATGTCGCCTGTGCCGCCGCCAGGCATTCGGCATACGCCGCAGGCAGGGGCAGGGGCCAGGTATGCAGCTCGCGCGCCGGGAAGCCCTTGACGGCTGTGCGGGTGTTGCGGAACAGCACGCGCCCCGTGCCGTGGCGGTCCAGCAGGTGTTCCACCAGGGACTCGCGGGCGGCGCCGCGATCGGCCTCCGTGGCATCCCCGTTTGCGAGGATATCCAGCAGCGCCTGGTTGTCGCCCTCGGCCAGGGTGTCTCGCAGGGTCGCAGTGGCTGCGGCGTCCAGCGGTTGACCTTCCAGCAGCGCCTCGATGGCATGCGCCACCGGCTCGTAGCCATGGGTCTCTGCAAGGAAGGCGTCGTAGTCCGGGAAGCGGTCGGGGTCGAGCAGCCGCAGGCGCGCGAAGTGGCTGGCCTTGCCGAGTTGCTCCGGGGTGGCCGTCAGCAGCAGCACGCCGCGGGTGGCCCGGGCGAGTTCCTCGACCAGCCGGTATTCCGGGCTGACCCGCTGCGGGCTCCATTCCAGGTGGTGCGCCTCGTCCACGACCAGCAGGTCCCAGTCGCCGGCCACCGCCTGCGCGTGGCGCCCGGGCTCTGCTCGCAGGAATTCCAGGCTGCAAAGCACCAGCTGCCCGTCATGAAACGGGTTGTCCTGGCCGCTGCCTTCCTCGATCGCCGCGCAGCGCTCGGTGTCGTAGAGGCTGAATGACAGGTTGAAGCGGCGCAGCATTTCCACCAGCCACTGGTGCAGCAGGCTTTCCGGCACCACGATCAGCACACGCCGGGCACGCTCCGTCAGCAGTTGCTGGTGCAGAATCAGGCCGGCCTCGATGGTCTTGCCCAGCCCGACCTCGTCGGCCAGCAGCACCCGCGGGGCGTGGCGGCCGGCCACCTCGTGGGCGATGTAGAGCTGGTGCGGGATCAGGCTGGTGCGGCAGCCCGTGAGGCCGCGCAGGTCGGAGTGCGCCAGGCGGTTGGCCTGCAGCAGGGTCTGGTAGCGCAGCTCGAACGCGCTGTCCGGGTCGACCTGGCCGGTGAACAGGCGTTCCGCCGGCCGGTTCAGCTGCAGGTGGCTGTCGAGCTGACTCTCGGGCAGGGTTACCGCCTGCCCGGCGGCGTCGCTGCCGAGGTAAACCAGGAAGCCGTCTTCCTCGTGCACGCCGGTGACCCGGAATACCTCGCCCGTGTGGCTGCGGACCTCGTCGCCGGCCGTAAACGCGACCCTGGCCAGCGGGGCGGCCTGCCTGGCGTAGGTGCGGGTCTCGCCGGCGGCGTCGAACAGCAGGGTGACCGTGCGCGGTTCCACGGTCAGCACGGTGCCCAGGCCCAGCTGCAGTTCTGCATGATTGACCCAGCGCTGGCCGGGCAGGTAGTCGTCCACCAGAGTTCTCCGCCAATTCAACGGGGCGTCATGGTAGAAGATTCCACCGGAAAAATCCCCGCAACAGACGCACGTCCGTGGTGCAGATCACCTGAATGTCAGTGAAATCAGTAACAACGGCTATAATTTAAGGGTGTTTTATGGTGCAATGCCATTGAAATGTTCCGGTTATCCACATTGCGGGGGCAAACGCGGGGTGCCGGGCTGGAAGAAGCCGACCGATGAAGTCGTTCCCGGATACAAGAAAAATGAACCAGTCCATGAGCCCGGATGCACCTGTTGATGTGGTCAACCGCCAGTATCTGTCCGATACCGACTTCCACTATCACAGCCCGGTTTCGGATGCCGACAATGCGGATGCGTTCACCATCAACATCTCGCGACTCGGCCCGATCCTGGAACGCATCGAGCGCCGCAAGGTGTTTACCAGGGGCAACGAGGTCTGCGTTATCATGCACCTGATCACGACCATGGAGTATATGAAGGATGTCGCGGTTGTCGAACTGGCCACCGTGGTAGACGGCAAGATCACCAACATGGAAGTTTTTTTCGATGCCAGCGAATATAACAAGATGTTCGATATCGACCCGCCGACCGTCTGACCCTGAACAAAACCGCCGATCGCCGGCAAAAACGGACCACAATTTGCGCCGCAGCCACGGCGCCATGCGGGTACAATCGCGTCCATGAATTTTCCCGCCGCGTCCAGTCCGTCTGATATCCATGCCACCCTCAGCCGCGTCTTCGGCTATTCGAGCTTCCGGCCGCAGCAGCAGGAGATCATCGAGGACCTGATCGGAGGCCGGGATGCCTTCGTGCTCATGCCCACCGGCGGCGGCAAGTCGCTGTGCTACCAGCTTCCCGCGCTGCACCGCCCGGGCGTGGCCATCGTGGTTTCGCCGCTGATCTCGCTGATGAAGGACCAGGTGGACGCCCTGCAGGCGAACGGGGTCGCCGCGGCCTGCTACAACTCCAGCCAGGGCAGCGAGGCCGCGCGCCAGGTGCTGGCCCGGCTGCACGCCCGCGAACTCGACCTGCTCTACATCAGTCCCGAGCGGCTGGTCAGCGGCGGCTTCCTGGAGCGGCTGCAGGAGATCGAGATCGCGCTGTTCGCCATCGACGAGGCGCACTGCGTGTCGCAGTGGGGCCACGATTTCCGCCCCGAGTACGCTCAGCTCGGGATGCTGCGGCTGCAGTTTCCGCACATCCCCATCGTGGCGCTGACCGCCACGGCCGACGACCAGACGCGCGAGGATATCGTGCGGGTCCTCAACCTGTCACAGGCCCGTCGCCACGTCACCGGCTTCGATCGCCCCAACATCCGCTACACCGTGCTGGAAAAGCACAAGCCGCTGGACCAGCTGCTGCGCTTCCTGGAACAGCGCCAGGGGCAGGCGGGCATCGTCTACGCCCTGAGCCGCAAGCGGGTGGAAGAGGTCGCGGCAAAGCTGTGTGCCAAGGGTGTGCTGGCCGCGCCCTACCACGCGGGGCTGGCGGCGGTGGAACGTGCCAGCGTGCAGGAGGATTTCCTGCGCGACGAACTGCAGGTGGTGGTTGCCACCGTCGCCTTCGGCATGGGCATCGACAAGCCCAATGTGCGCTTTGTGGTGCACTACGACCTGCCCAGGCATATCGAGGGCTACTACCAGGAGACCGGCCGCGCCGGGCGTGACGGCCTGCCGGCCGACGCGCTGCTGCTGTTCGGTGCGCAGGACGTCGCCACCGCGCGGCGCCTGATCGACAACAACGCCAACGCGGAACAGCAGCGCATCGAGGTGCACAAGCTGAACGCCATGGTGGCGCTGGCCGAGAGCGTGACCTGCCGGCGCCGCGTTCTCCTGAATTACTTCAGCGAACAGCGGGATGACGACTGCGGCAACTGCGATGTCTGCCAGGACCCGCCGGAGCGCTTCGATGCGACCGAGGCCGCACGCAAGGCACTGTCCTGCGTGTACCGTGTCGGGCAGCGCTTCGGCATCGCGCACGTGGTCGCCGTGCTGCGCGGCGCGGACAACGAACGCATCCGTTCGCTCGGGCACGACCGGCTCTCGACCTACGGCATCGGCAGCGACCGTAGCGAACAGGAATGGACCTCGATCCTGCGCCAGCTCATTCACCACGGCCTGCTGATCCAGGATATCGCCAACTACTCGGTGCTCAAGCTGACCGATGCCGCGCGCCCGCTGCTGCGCGGCGAGGCCGACCTGCAGCTCGCCAGGCCACGCATCCGCGAAAAGGCACAGAAGAAGCGCAGCAAGTCGGCCGCCGCCCAGGGTTCCTACGATGAGGCGTTGTTCGACGAACTGCGCAACCTGCGCAAGCAGCTTGCGGACGGGCAGGGCGTGCCGCCCTACATCGTTTTCGGCGACGCCACCCTGGCACAGATGGCGCGCGACAAGCCCATGGACGAGCAGGAACTGCTGGCCGTCAGCGGCGTTGGCCTCAGCAAGCTGGAGAAATACGGCCACGACTTCCTCGACGCCATCGCACAGTACTGCGTCGCCAGCGGCGAGACCGCCACGCAACTGACCCCGGCGCTGCGCGACACCTGGCTGGCCTACCGCGAAGGCCTGGACCTCGATGCCATTGCCACCCGCCGCGGCCTGCCGCTGCAGGATGCGGCAAAGCAGTTGCTGCAGCTCATGAAAGCCGGACAACCGGTTGAACCGGAACAACTACTGGCGGCACGCAAGTTCGCGCTGATTGATGCCACGCTGGAAAGACTGGGGGACGGTGCGGCATGGGAGAATGTGCGCGCGGAACTGCCTCCATTCGTGGCGGATCACGAGATCGATCTGGTGAGGGCAGGGTGGTGATGGACTGTCGATTTTAATATCTGAATGGAAAACGTGTCTGCCCCTTTTTTCAGGACGACATTTGCATCGACCTGGTCAGGCTAATGCAGGCATAGGATGTTAATGGGGGATTCAGCCAAGGATATGTCGGACATTGATGCATTATTTTGCATGAAAATCATGTCTACTCACTGTTGGGCCTAATCGATACGAGCTTGAAGACCAACGTTTCTGCGGTCGCTTGATCCAAGTCTTTCAAAAGTGTGGTACAGCACCGCCGTGGTAAATCCGGCGGGATACCTTCGCCTTCTTCCATCGGGCATTTCCGGCGAAAAAGTAAACGTGGGTCTTGAAAACCCATGGATGAAGATTTGCCAGAAGCCTGGTGACTGCGTTATTGAAGTCAAAGGTGCTTTCGTAGGCTCGAACGGACTCTTTCAAGCAAAAGATCCAGAGAGCCGGGCTCGCACCCTATCGGAACGTGGGGAGGCGTGAAGCAACTATGCCCAGCAAAGCCATCAACTCGGACGTGCAAAAGCGCCGCTTCGCTCTGCTTTTGCCTGCCGGTTATGGCGAGACGTTATGTGTCTGAGGTAGCCTCAGCTATTGCCCTGGCGTCCTCTGAAGTGAAACAGCGCAATCGAATGAAAAATACCGTATTATATATACTCAATTCCTAAAATTATGTAGATAGAGAATACGAGTGGCTAAGCCTAATTACGCTTTTGAAAAGCGCCAGAAAGAAATCGCCAAAAAGAAAAAGAAGGAAGAGAAACGCCTGCAAAAGGCCAGGGCAGACGAAAGCCCTGCACAAGGTGTTCAGTCTATATCAAACAGTGACGACAATGCAGAAACAACCGGCGATACATAGCAACCCAATTAATATTCAATACACACAGGAAGATACGGTATGAGTACAGGTACGGTAAAGTGGTTCAATGCAGACAAAGGTTTTGGCTTCATAGCTCCAGATGACGGTGGAAAGGATCTATTTGTTCATCATTCAGAAATTCAAAGTGGTGGTGGATATGCAAGTCTCAGTGATGGCCAAAAAGTAGAATTTGAAGTTGGGCAAGGCCAGAAAGGGCCGTGTGCTAACAAGGTTATACCTCTATAATTTGCCAAATTAAACCAGCTTGAGTCAGCATCAGCACATAACAAAAGCAATTGAGAGGGACAAGCCTCCGCGGCGCCTGAACTGTGCTAATCGCTACGCTAGCACAGTTTAATCCCCGCTACGGTTTGTCCCTCATTGCTGGCGTTAGAAGGCACATGGGTCGCGGTCTCATGGCGCTGGTTGTTGGCCTGTTGCTTCAGGCCGCTGTTTCTGTTTGTGCCGCGGAGGAGATTCGTCTAGAGGGTGGAAGCATTCTGAAGGTGACCGAAATCGAGTTCAACCGATTCCTTCCACGCGCGTTTTACGACCAGGCAATGTCGTCGTTGCAAAATAATTATCCTGTTCACAAATGCTCAGGTGGTTGCAGAAGACCTGCGGGGGCGATATACCGTCCATGACGAGCCGTTTCGTCCGGGCCGGAGCGGCGCGGCCTTGCTTCAGCCGATCCTTGAATCCCATGCGCCGGTTGAGCTGCTGATCATATTTCCCGGTACCAATGATGTACTGCATCATGGCGACATGACCGCCTGCGATGCCGCCCGGGGTTATGGTTATCTCGCCACCACGGACTGGTACGCTCTCAAGGGACCTTGCAGAACTGTGCCATGGCGATCCAGCGAGATCGGCCGGTTTCTCCCGCCATTACCGGGAGTTGGCTGATACGCGAAAGCTGTTTTTCCTGGATGCAGCGGAAATCGTTGAGCCGAGTTCCGTGGATGGGGCGCACCTGGATGAATCCGGACATGCCGTGCTGGGAAAGGCCATCGCAGGGGAGGTGCTGAAAATATTTCAGTCGCAATCGATGCAGTCAGAAACCGAGTTTCTAAAGAAATGACAATAGACTGGAATACTACTATTGCAGCGGTCTGGCGACAGAGAAAATGCCGGCTTCATCCGGTGGTTGAGGTCGATCCGATAACGCTTGACTCGCTGATCGGGATTGAGCCCCAGAAAAGAACTTTGCTGGAAAACATGAAGCGATTCGTTAGTGGCATGCCGGCGAACAATGTGCTGCTTTGGGGGGCAAGAGGGACCGGCAAGTCATCGCTGATCAAGGCCATACTGAATGAATACAAACTGCAGAACCTGAGGCTTGTCGAAATCTACAAGAACGAATTGCACAATCTGCCGGAAATCGTTGACGAGATCAGGGACCTCGACTTCAAATTCATCATCTACTGCGACGACTTTTCATTTGAGGAAAACGACAATACCTATGTGGCGCTCAAAACAATACTGGATGGTTCTGTGGAGCCGCCGCCTGCGAATGCCTTGCTCTGCGTCACTTCAAATCGAAGACATTTAATGCCCGAATCCATGCGGGATAACCTGGACACGAGAATCGAAAACGGGGAGTTGCATTATTCGGATGCGGTGGAAGAAAAAATATCCCTGTCGGACCGGTTCGGGCTCTGGTTGTCTTTCTACCCCCCAACAATGGAAGAATATCTGGATATCGTGGATAGTTATTTTCCGGAATATCAGGGGGGGCGGCAAAAACTGTACGATGCTGCAAAATCATTTGCACAACAGCGCGCCTCCAGAAGCGGCAGGACAGCGAAACAGTTTTACAATTACTATTCAGGCAGGGAATGAAGCAAAGGATGCGGGCCGCATTTATCCGCCATGGTGGCAACGCCCGCAAGGGGTTGGCTCACTTGAAAACTTCCATGAGGCCGGATACCTAGAGCAAGCGACTCAATGTGGCGATGGTTATGGTCGTCGCGTTGGTCATCGGCACGGCCCAGGCTGCAGTCCCGTTCCAGGCAATGAGCGTCGAGACAAAAATCACCTCGGCTGATGTCCCGGATTGCCAGTCGGTGATCCGCGAGCAGCACTATCTGTTCAAGGCAGCGT
>Ga0210101_1000765_pt1 | contig 10264 bp, 7 predicted proteins | sample Muzzi_PWC_D1_FD_185534 | JGI IMG/M metagenome (GOLD analysis project Ga0210101, IMG submission 185534) | Wetland microbial communities from San Francisco Bay, California, USA, that impact long-term carbon sequestration - Muzzi_PWC_D1 (SPAdes) | ecosystem: Environmental > Aquatic > Marine >...
GCTCATGGGAAAATTTCAGGAACACTGCGTCGAGTTCGGCCTGGAAACCGACTACGGAACCGTGGAAAAAATAATCGATAACGGCACCAGTAAAACCTTGATTGTCGATGGCAAGGAAATGCACTGTACGGTGGTGATCATTGCAACCGGAGTCATCCCGCGAAAACTTGGGGTTCCCGGTGAAGAGGCCCTCGTCGGCCGCGGGATTTCCTACTGTGCGACCTGTGATGGTGCCTTTTTCAAAAATGTCCCGATCGCGGTCATCGGCGGCGGCGACACGGCGGCGGAAGAGGCTCTGTTCCTGACCCACTTTTCCAGTAAGGTCACCCTGGTACACCGCCGTGATCAACTGCGGGCGACAAAAATCCTCCACAAGCGGATTGCCCTGAATGAAAAAATCGAGATGGCATGGAACTCGGTGGTCGAAAGTGTGACCTCGGACAACACTGGCCTGACCGGAGCGGTTCTCCGTGACACGCTGACCGGAGAAACGCGGCCCATTGAACTGCACGGCATGTTCATCGCGGTCGGCGTCACGCCGACCACCGGTTTTGTTGCCGATCTGCTGGAGATTACCGAGGACGGTTACATCCAAGCGGGAGAAGATACCTGCACTTCGGTGCCGGGGATCTTTGCCGCCGGCGATTGCCGCACGACCCTGCTCAAGCAGGTCTCGACCGCCGTCGGCGATGGCGCGGTCGCCGCGATGATGGCAGAGCGCTATATTGAAGACCTGAAGCACGCAGACAAATAATTTCAAACGACTGCGGAAGCCGCCTTTCGGATTCCGCGGCCTGGTTCTCAGGAGGGGGGAAGAACCTATGCTGGCCAGAGTCATATCCGGTGCACTGCTGGGCATCGATGCCTATCCGGTCGAAGTCGAAGTCGATATCGCCCAGGGATTACCGCAGTTTTCTACCGTCGGTCTGCCGGAAGGGGCGGTCAAAGAGAGTAAGGATCGCGTCAAATCGGCGATCAAAAACTCCGGCTACGATTTTCCCGCCCGCCGCATCACCATCAATCTCGCCCCGGCCGATATCCGTAAAGATGGAGCGGCCTTCGACCTGCCGATTGCCATCGGCCTGCTCTGCGCCACCGGCATCGTCAAGGCCGACCGGCTAAAAAACTTCATCCTGCTCGGAGAACTTTCTCTCGACGGTCGGGTCAAGCCGGTCCGCGGAGTCCTGCCAATTGCGGTTTCCGCTCGGGGCTGGGGTGATCAGGCGCTGCTGCTGCCACCGGAAAATGCCGAGGAGGGAGCAATCGTCGCTGGACCACCGGTCTATGCAGTCAGAGATCTGGGGGAGGCGGTGGCACTGATCAATGGCGAAAAGGAATTCACCCCGTTTCGCAGTGAACAGGGTTCGGCTGAGGCCCTACCGGCTCAAGATGGTGATGATTTTGCCGAGGTTCGCGGCCAGGAACATGTCAAGCGGGCACTGGAAGTGGCGGCGGCCGGAAATCACAACGTGTTGCTCTCCGGTCCGCCGGGCAGCGGCAAGACCATGCTCGCCCGCAGACTGCCGACTATTCTGCCGGAACTCTCCTTTGAGGAAGCGCTCGAAACCACCAAGATCCATTCGGTGGCCGGACTGCTCAATCAGCAACGTGCTCTGGTGCGCAAGCGGCCTTTTCAATCCCCACATCACACTATCTCCGATGCCGGTCTGATCGGCGGTGGCACTTATCCGCGGCCCGGCGATGTCTCCAAAGCTCACAACGGCATCCTGTTTCTGGATGAGTTTCCCGAATTTAAGAAAAATATCCTGGAAATGCTGCGTCAGCCGCTGGAAGACGGCCAGGTCAGTATCAGCCGCTCGGCCTTAAGCCTGACCTTTCCGGCGAATTTCATGCTGGTGGCGGCGATGAATCCCTGCCCCTGCGGCTACCTCGGCGACCCGCAGCACGCCTGTGCCTGCACACCGGTGATTGTCCAGCGTTACCGCAGCCGCCTGTCCGGACCGCTGCTCGATCGTATCGATTTGCACGTGGACGTCCCACGGGTCAGCTATCAGGAACTGACCGACTGCCGCGAACCGGAATCCTCCGCCACCATCCGGGCACGAGTGGAAGCGGTCCGGCAGCTTCAGCGGGAGCGGCTCGCCCCTTTCGGCTTGTACAGCAACAGCCAGATGCAATCGCGCCATATCCGCAAATTCTGTCCGGTTGATGAAGCGGGCCATCGGTTGCTGGAGGTGGCCACCGACAAGCTCGGCTTCTCCGCCCGCAGCCACAGCCGCATTCTCAAGGTCGCCCGTACCATCGCCGATCTCGCCGGGGAGGGGCAGATCCGACAACAACACCTCGCCGAAGCGATCCAGTACCGGGGGCTTGACCGACGTACGGCTTAGATCGCCTTCAGTATTTCACGAAAACAGCTCTATTCGGGGCTCTTTCTATTCACGACTCCTTGGATACAGCGGTGGCAAAGCCGCTTTCTCCGGACTGCCTTGCCGCTGTTTTAACCATTCTTGCAGAGCTCTCATCGACGCTGCTCCCTCCCACGGGGGCCCTTTCCGGGCGTAAAGCGCCTGTCCAAGGTGCGTCAGTTCAGCGGCCAGCGGTCCACCGCAGCGCTGGGCAAGCCCTTCGAGATCCTGATGCCCGGAGGCCGGCCAGCGGCAGTGGCTCCAGGCGAGTAAGGCCTCACGCGCGGCCTTGGGGTCATTGTGCCCGCAAGCAGTCAGAACCGCTTTCAGCAGATCCCTTTCCCGACCGGCGGATGGCCCGGCCTGATTCAACCCCGGTTTCGGTTGGCGGTTGCGCTTCCGCCAGAACAACAACAGGCTCAACACCCAGCCGATGGCCAGCAGCAGGCTGATCCAGGGCCAGTATCCGGAACTGGGACCCTGCGCCGATGCTGCCTGGGACGCAGCCGCCGAAGCCTCAGGAACCGTACTTTCAGCGGGAGTTGTCGGAGCGGGTTGTGGCGGCGGTTGGGGCGCAGCTGTGATCGCACCCGGAGCGGCCGGCGCCACCGTCACCAGCACCGGGTCGAGGTGGGCACGGCGCCACTGTCGGGCGGCGACATCGTACCAGTCGAGATCGATCGCCGGCAGTTCGACCTCTCCGGGCCGGGTCGGAACCAGGGCGATTTTCTGTTGCAGGGTGCCAATAACGCCGGAGTCATCGCGCCCATCCTCACGACTCGGCTGATCGGGATAGCTCTTCCAACCGACCGGAGTCGGCAGCTTCAACTCGGGAAGCCGCGCTGCCGGCAGGCCGGAGGCACGCAGCACCAGTGTTCGGGTGGCCGGTTCGCCGACCCGCAACACAGGTGGGTGAGTCTGCCAGTCGTCCTCCAGCGTCAGGCTGCGGGCCGGCAGCCACTGACGGTTGCCGAGGTCGCCGGGGGCGGGCTCGATCCGGATGTCGAGGGGCTGGGAATAACGCCGAACCTGCCTGACCGACCTGCCAAGGGGGTCAAAGCGAGAAGGCGGGGCCGCGACCTGGGCATCGAGCTGCAGCGCGGGGAGATGCAGGGTTCCGGCCTGATGAGGAAAGAGTGCGTAACGCCGCTCGATCGCCTGGTAAAGAGTGCCTTCGCGACGGGTTTCGAAACGACGATCCTTGCCGAGCTGCTGAATTTCGGCTTCGATCCCCTGCGGCTGCGGTTCGCTAAGGCTGGCCTGGGCCAGGTCAACCCGGTGCAGCAGGCGCACCGTCAATAACACCTGAGCCTCGACCAGCGTCTGCCGAGGGGTCGCTTCGGTTTCCAGCAGCAGGCTGTCCGCCCCGGTCTGGGGAGTTGCTGCCAGCTTGCTGACCTGAATCGGCAGCGGCACCGAACAGTCGCCGCCGAAACAGATCGCCGGAATTTCCAACTCGCCGGCATGCCGCGGCATCAGGGTCAGACTGAGAACCAGAGAACGGTTGAAACTGCCATTGATGATCTGCATCTGGCTGCTCTGCGAACGGTTGAGAATCTCCCAGTCCTTGTCCAGCGGGCTCAGCTCGGCGTCGCCGTCGGCACTCCCCTCCACCCGCAGTTCAAGTTGCAAGCTCTCCCCCGCGCCGATCCGGTCGCGATCGGCTACGGCAGTGACCTGGGCGGCCAGCAGGCTGAGCGGCAGCATCAACAGCAGAATGAGAATCAGGACTGTCGTACGTTTTACCATGGTCGATCGGTCTCCAATTGCTGACCGCGCTGGCGGTACTGATAGAGAAATTTGCGCCGCAGCAAACCGCCGGGGTCATCGGGAATCCGTTGCAGCCACTGCTGCAGTTCACGTTGTTCGGCAGTTGTCGGTGGGTTTTCGGCCGTCGCGGCGGCCTGGTCCTTCGGCGCTTCCTGGTCATCCTTTCCGGCCCTTGGCTTTTCTGCCTGTTGCTGTTCTGATGCTGAGGCCGGTGGTTTATCCTGCTTAACTTGTTGTTCCGGGGCTGACGGCTGACTCTGATTCTGCTGGTCAGTCGGGTCAGATCGGGACGGGTCTTTATTCTCCCCCTGGTCAGCGTTCTGTTGCTGAGCCTTTTCCTGATCTGCTGATTGTGACTGCTGCGACTGTTGATCCTGATTCTGTTGCGACTCCTGCCCTGGTTTTTGTTTTTGGTCGCCCTGTTGTTTGGATTGCTGCTCCTGTTGCTGTTGTTTCTTCAGGGCCTGTTCGACCAGTTGCCGGTTGGTTTTCGCATCGTCGTCGTTGGGATTCAGTTTGAGGGCCTGATCATAGGACTTGAGTGCTTCAGGAAGCTGCCCGGCGCGGGCCAGGGTATTGCCGCGGTTGTACCAGTCGTCGGCGCTCTGCGCCTCCGGCTGGGTCTTGAGCGCCTTATCAAAACGACCGCGGCGGTAGAGAGCGCTCGCTTTCCAACGCGGGTTCTCGAAGCGCTCGCCGGCTGCCGCATAATCGCCGGACTGGAAGGCGTGGTGCGCCTGTTGATCGGGACGTTGCCACAAATCCTGCCAGCTCATCGCTTGGGACGGTGCGGGGAGGGCCAGCAGCACCAAAACTGCCAGCCAGCCGCGGCGAAAAGCGCTTGCAGCGAGCAGGGCCAAGGGCCAAAGCAGCCAGATTCCTGCCTCCTGCCAGCGGTCGCCAAGCCGTGCGGTGTTCTGCTTCGCGTGATCGAGGCGATGGCTGTCGAGATCGGCCAGCAGCTGGTGAAAATCACTGTCGTCGATGCTCAGGCGCTGGTAACGGCCACCGCCGGCGGCGGCCAGCCGGCGCAAACCGGGCTCATCCAGTTTCGGCAGCACCAGGTTGCCTTGAGAATCCTTGAAAAAACCACCCTCTGCGAGGGGAATCGGCGCCCCTGCCGGGGTACCGACACCGAGGACCGCCAACTGCATTCCCTGCCGGCTGAGCTTGCGGGCAGCAGCTTCGACCTGCTGCGGGCGATCTTCATCAGTGACCAGCAACAGGGTTCCTTGTTTCAGACCAGCGCGCCGTAGCAGCTCACCCCCAAGCTCCAACGCCCGCGCCGGCGCACTCCCCTGCACCGGCATCATTTCCGGGTCGAGGCTGCCGAGCAACAGTTCGATGGTGCGGGTGTCGTCAGTCAGCGGCGTAACCGTAAAAGCATCACCGGCAAAAACCACCAGGGCGGTCTGCCCCTCGCGCCGCTGCCGGAGAAGATCCTGAATCTTCAGGCGCGCCCGTTCCAGCCGGCTCGGCTTGAGGTCGCCGGCACTCATCGAACGGGAAAGATCAAGGAGAATGACCAGCGCCGACTGCTGGCGCAGCAACGGCTGCGGCTGTTTCTGCCAGGTTGGTCCGGCGAGGGCGGTCAGCGTCAACAGCAGTCCGGCCAGCAGCAGCCAGAGCGGCCAGTTGGCCCGGCGCTGCGAACGGCCGAGCAGCAGGTGGGGCAGGAGTTCCGGATCGCAGACCTCCTGCCAGCTGCGACTGCGTAACCGGCGGCGCCAAAGCAACCAGAGCAGGGCGAGCGCCGGAAGCAGGGTCAGAAACCATTCCGGTCGGAGGAAATGAAATTCGCTCATCGATCCCTCCGCAAGGTCGGCAGAAGTTCGCCCAGCGCCAACAGCAGCGCGCCGAGCAGAGCGGTCCCCAAAGGCCAGGGGAAGAGGGCGGTTATCGGGCGGTAAACATCATGTTCCCGTTCAACCGGTTCGAGCTGGTCGAGCAGCGCGTAAATCTGGTTCAGCTCGGCGCTGTCGCGGGCGCGAAAATAACGGCCGCCGGTGGTTTCGGCAATCGCTTTCAGAGTCTTTTCATCAAGGTCTCTGGACGGATTGACAGTCTGAGAAAAGAAGAAGGTCCGGACCTGCATGGCGTCGGCGCCGATACCGATGGTATAGATCTTCAACCCCTGTTTGGCGGCCAACTCGGCCGCTTTAAGCGGCGGTAGCTGTCCGGCGTTGTTCGCGCCGTCGGTGAGCAGAATCAGCACTCGGCGCTGCGCATCTTTCCCTTCGACCCGTTTCAAAGCCAGACCGATGGCGTCGCCGATGGCGGTTCGGTCACCGGCCAGACCGATCGCTGCCTCATCGAGCAGGCGTTCGACCGTGGCGCGATCAAAGCTTAACGGCGCCTGCACATAGGCCTGCTCGCCGAACAGGATCAGGCCGATCCGATCGCCGACGCGTTGCTCGATAAACGGCTCGGCAACCGACTTAAGCGCCGTCAGGCGATCAACCTGGTCGCCGTGAAGTTCGAAGTCCTCGGTCTGCATACTGCCTGACAGGTCGACGGCCAGCTGCAGATCGCGGCCGGAAACCGGCAGTTCAACCGGATCGCCGAGCCACTGCGGGCGGGCGCAGGCGGTCACCAGCAGCAGCCAGCAGAGCAGGGCCAGCAAGAGTTCCAGACGCGAGCGTCGGCGGCGGCCGCGCTGATGACGAGCGACGGCGAAGGGGTCGAGCTGCGGCACCCAGAGGGCGGCTTCCTCGGCGGCCAGCGCCGGCGGGGCCAGACGATAGATCAGATAGGGAAGCGGCAGCAGCGCCAGCGCCCAGGGCCAGGCGAAGTGAATCATTGCGACCTCCGCCGCCGGGAGGCCGGCAACCGCCGCAACCAGCGACGGCAGAGGCTCAGCAGGGCAGTGCGGTCAATCTCGACTGCGCTCTGGTAGGGTCCGGTGGCCAGGCAGCGGCCAATCCCCTGGGTAAAGGAATTGTCCTTCAAGGAACGATCCAGAAAGCGAAGCCAGTCCTCGCCGCTGAGTGCTGCGCAGTTCTCCTCCGGAAAGGCACTGAGGGCCGCTCTTTTCAACAACATCGAAAGCTCGGCCAGCAGAGTGCTCGCCGGAAAACCCTGCTGTTCCAGATCGGCAAGTTGCTGTAACGCCTGCCGCCGGTAGCGCAGCCGTTTTATCCTCCGCCACAGCAGCGCCAGCAGAAATCCCAGCAGCACCACCAGCCCGGCGAGCAACCACCAACCGGGCGCCGGCGGCCACCAGCCGGGGGGCGGCGGCAGATGAATATCGCGCAGCGGCAGGGCCTGGGCAAGTTTGTCGGGATCAGCGACCGGCATGGTGCGGACTCCTGGGGATGATCGTCGTTTGCAGCGCCTGCTGCGGATCCTGATCGGTCGCAATGGCAAGAAACTGCGCTCGGTAGCGGCTGCAGAAGGATTCCAGCCGGGCGCGATGGGCGGCAAAGCGCTCGCGGTAGCCGGCGCGCAGCGCCGCCTGATCCGTGCTGATGCACAGGTCGCGGTCGCCGTCGCTGAGCCGGTAGCTGCCGGCGCGCGGCAGTTCCATTTCGAGGGGATCGTAGAGAAAATACAAAGCCAGCTGCGCCTGCCGGGCGAGCAATGCCAGTTGTTTTTCGACCTCGTCGTCCCACTGGTTGAAATCGCTGAGCAGCAGCACCAGGCTGCCCGGACGGGTCACCCGGCGCAGCCCCTGGATGGTTCTTGCCAACCGCTGTTGCGGTTCGAAGGGGGCGTGCGGGGGGCGCTGCCAGGCCGGATCGGCGACCATCTGCCGCAGCAGGCGCAGCACGCCGCGCCGCCCGCCGGCGGGGCGCGATTCAACCTGCCCCTCATCCGAGAAAATAAAGCCGCCGACCCGATCTCCGCGAGCCTGGGCACGCCAGGCGAGCAGCGCAGTCAGCTCCGAGGCCATCACCGCCTTGAAGCGGCCGCGGGTGGCAAAGAACATCGGCCGCCGGTAATCGAGGGCCAGCAGTACCGGCCGCTCCCGTTCTTCGTGAAACAGCTTGGTGTGCACCTTGCCGCGCCGCGCTGTCACCCGCCAGTCGATACTGCGCACATCATCCCCGGGCTGGTACGCACGCACCTCGGCAAACTCCATCCCGCGGCCGCGAAAGCGGGACAGATAACCACCGGTCTGCGCAGCGGTCACCCGCCGCTGGGATGGTAGCCCCTGCCCGGGTGCGGCGCGCAGGGCGACAAGGCGTCGTAGGTCGATCTGAACTGGCGATGGATCAGGAATACTCATGCAGAATCTTTCATTTCTGGTTCTATGTGCAACTCATCCCAGACTGATCAAAAATGCCCAGATGCTAGGCGCCTGAAGCCCGAGAAGTGAGGCGTAGCGATCGCTACGTCGTAACGCCGCGGGCAAGGGCAACGCCGCAGATGGGCGTTTTTCATCAGCCCTATTACGGAACCGGGACTCTGGCGATCAGCTCGCTGATCACCCGGTTCGGCGTGATCCCTTCGGCTTCGGCTTCATAACTGAGCAGCAGGCGGTGGCGCAGCACGTCGAAGGCGAGTTGCTGGATATCCTCCGGGGTCACATAATCGCGTCCGGCCAGCCAGGCGCGCGCCCGGGCGCAGCGGTCGAGGGCGATGCTGGCCCGCGGACTGGCGCCGTAGTTGATCCAGCCGACCAGTTCCGCCCCCCAGGGGGCCGGGTTGCGGGTGGCCAGCACCAGCTGCAGCAGGTACTCCTGCAGGTTGTCCGCCAGATAGAGATCCAGCACCTCGCGCCGGGCCTGGCGAAGTTCGTTGCCGCTGATTGGAGCAAAGGGCGTGGCTTCCTCCGTCCCACCGTTCGATTCAGCTCGCGCCTCATGGCGGGCCAATTGGAGGATCTGCCGTTCGATCTCCGCGTCCGGGTAATCGATGCGCACGTGCAGCAAAAAGCGGTCGAGCTGGGCTTCCGGCAGCGGGTAGGTCCCTTCCTGTTCAATCGGATTCTGGGTTGCCATCACCAGAAACGGGTCGTAGAGGCGGTAGCTGGTCTGTCCGACGGTGATCTGCCGTTCGCCCATCGCTTCGAGCAGCGCCGACTGCACCTTGGCCGGCGCCCGGTTGATCTCGTCGGCGAGGATCAGGTTATGAAACAGCGGCCCCTGGTGAAAAGCGAAACTGCCATCCTGAGGACGGAACACCTCGGTGCCGGTCAGGTCGGCCGGGAGCAGATCGGGGGTAAACTGGACGCGGTGAAAGCTTCCTTCCAGGTGTGCTCCGAGCTGGCGGATCGCCCGGGTTTTAGCCAGCCCCGGCGCCCCCTCGACCAGCAGATGGCCATCGGCCAGCAAGGCGATCAGTAAGCGCTCGATCAGTTGCGGTTGGCCGAGCACCTGGCAGCCGAGGCGTTCCGCCAGGGCCAGAAAACGTTGTTGTACTGAGTCCATAATGTGGCATCCATAAATTAAGGGTGAAGTGACCGGCGGGGATGATAGTCCCTTGTCGGTGCAGGTGCAAGCGATCTTCCGACTCCGGGATCAACTGCCGGAGTCGGAAGATCGTCGATTTAGCTCTGTTTCTGTTGTTCAGCGCTCTTTCCGGTATCCGGTCCGGTCGGGGCTGGAGCCGCTTTCGTCTGCGCCAGTTTGCCGCGGTTGAATTCCTGCAGATCTTTGATCAACCCGCTGTTCACTTCGAACAGATAAGGGGAATCGGCGCTCTGTAACAGCCCGTACTCAGGCTTATCGCCTTTGGCGAACCCGTAATCACGACTGCTGCCGTCCTTGAGGGTCAGCTTGACCCGCAGTTCAACAGGATGGGGCTGCACCTGGCCGACTTTTCCGTAGATATCGCGGATCTGCAAATTGGCCAATTGTTTCAGCAATTTCAGCGCCTCTTCTCCATTGGTTTGTTCACTTTCGGCCAGTGACTCCAGCTCGATTTTCCCATCGTGCCGGGCCAGCCGACAATCGGGCAGCTCGATGGCGGTGATCTCGTCGGCCTTGATCTGCAGCTGCTGCCGATCGATCCAGTCTTCCGCTTTCAGGCTCGCCTGGAAGGTGCTGAAGGGGATGTCGTAGATCGGCTCTTCTCCCTCGATTCGAGCATGAACCTTGCGGAAACCCGGCGAGCTGCCGAGCAACAGGGTCGCCAGAGGTTTCCCCTGGCTTTGAAAGACCAGTTTGCGTTCAAACTCCTGC
>Ga0210101_1000766_pt1 | contig 10262 bp, 9 predicted proteins | sample Muzzi_PWC_D1_FD_185534 | JGI IMG/M metagenome (GOLD analysis project Ga0210101, IMG submission 185534) | Wetland microbial communities from San Francisco Bay, California, USA, that impact long-term carbon sequestration - Muzzi_PWC_D1 (SPAdes) | ecosystem: Environmental > Aquatic > Marine >...
CGTCGACGAAGCTGAAGCCGATCTTCGGCGTGCCGGGCATCCCTTTGAGCAGCCGCTCGATCGCCTGCAGCGAGTAGGAGTGGTCGTCGTGCAGGGTCGGGCCGATGATCGCGCCGGGATTGACGGTCGCGAGCTTCTCCGTTTCGCCACGCTCGGCGACGAGGTCCCAGGCGGCGCGCTCGGCGATCGTCTTCGAGCGCGCGTAGGGCGTCATCTTCATGTTCTCCGGGTCGCTCCAGTCGCGCTCGTCGAGCGGCCGGGCGGAGACCGCCTTGCCGCTGCCGGTGATCGCTGCCACCGAGGAGGTGACGACGACCCGCTCGACGCCGGCGTCGAGCGCCGCCCTCAGCACGCGCAGCGTCCCCTCGCGGGCCGGCACGATCAGCTCGTCGGGGTCGTCCGGCTGCACCGGCGGGAAGGGGGAGGCGACGTGGAGGACGTAGTCGCAGCCGGTCACGGCCTCGGCCCAGCCGGCGTCGTCGGTCAGATCGGCGGCGAGCACGGTGAGGCGGTCGTCCGCATCGACCTGGGTGGCGACCGCCGCGCGCACCTCGGCCTCGCGGGCGAGGTCGCGCACGGTGGTGCGCACGGTGTAGCCGCGCTGCAGCAGCTCGGCGACACACCAGCCGCCGAGAAAGCCCGAGCCGCCGCTGACCAGAACGGTCTTGTCGTTTGCTTGCGAGCCCTCCACCTGGACAGGGGAGTATGACGCTGCGAGGATGGATCGCGGTGACTGACTTCCTCGTCAAGCGCGACGACCTGCGCGAGTGCCGCGTGGCCGAGTCCGAGGCCCCGGAGGTCGCGCCGGGCGAGGCGCTGCTGCGCGTCGAGAGCTTCGGCCTGACCGCCAACAACATCACCTACGCGGTGATGGGCGAGGCGATGAGCTACTGGGACTTCTTCCCCGCCGAGGGGGGCTGGGGCAGGGTGCCGATGTGGGGCTTCGCCGCGGTCGAGCGCAGCGCGGCCGATGGGGTGGAGGAGGGCACCCGCGTGTTCGGCTACCTGCCGCCGTCCTCGCACCTGCTCGTCGCCCCCGCCGACGCCGACCCGACCGGCTTCGTCGACGGCTCGCCGCACCGGGCGAATCTGCCCTCCGCCTATCACCGCTACCTCGCCACCGGCTCCGATCCCTTCTACACGGCCGGAAGCGAGGCGATCCAGATGCTGCTGCGGCCGCTCTTCTTCACCTCCTTCCTGATCGACGACCAGCTCGACGACGAGGGACTGGTCGGGCGCGGCCCGATCCTCATCGCCAGCGCCTCGAGCAAGACCGCGATCGCCGCCGCCTTCCTGCTCGCCCGGCGCGATGGGGTCGAGCTGGTCGGCCTCACCTCGCCCGGCAACGCCGAGTTCGTGGCCGGGCTGGGGATCTACGACCGCACCGTCGCCTACGACGCGATCGGCGGACTCGAGCGGCGCCCGGCGACGTTCGTCGACATGGCCGGAGACGGCGCCGTGCGCCAGGCCGTCCACGCCCACTACGGCGACGAGTTGGTGCACAGCATGGCCGTCGGCGTCACCCACTGGGAGGAGCTCGGCGCCGGCGCCGGCGAGCTGCCCGGCCCCGCGCCGAAGTTCTTCTTCGCCCCCGACCGGGTCAGCAAGCGCTCCAAGGAGTGGGGCCGCGACGAGCTCGGCGACCGCGTCGCCGCGGCCTGGCACCCCTTCTGCGAGTGGACCGCCGGCTGGCTGGAGACGATCCCCGGCAGCGGCTTCGACGCCCTCCGGTCCGCCTACCTCGACGTCCTCGAGGGCAACGTCCCCCCCGAGCGCGCCCACGTCATCTCCCTGGAGGAACCGTGATCAGCAAGACCGACTTCATCGGCGTGCCGTCGCAGGACGCCGAGCGCTCGCGCAGCTTCTACGTCGAGACTCTCGGGCTGCGCCCCGACGACAACTCGCGCTTCGAGTTCTGGGCGGGGGAGACCTGCTTCGGGATCTGGGAGCCGGAGAAATTCGGCATGCCGTTCGCGCCGCAGAAGAACGCCCACCCGGCGCTGCACGTCGACGACGTCGCCGCCGCACGGGCCGAGCTGGAGGGCAAGGGCGTCGAGTTCGCCGGCGAGATCATGGACACCGGCGTCTGCCAGATGGCCCTCTTCACCGACCCCGACGGCAACGACCTGATGCTGCACAACCGTTACGCCCCCTACGAGTGAGGGGGGTCAACTCTCGCAGCTGGGCCCGCTCGCCGAGACGCTTGCTGCCATCGCGCGCAGGGCGTCGGCGTCGCTTGTGGCGATCTTCTTGCCGCTCTGCGCGCGCAGCTCGTTGTCGAACGCGGCAAGTAGGTTCTCGGCGACGTACGGCTGCTCCCGGTCCAAGGCGCGCTGGGCCGCACGGAGCTTCGCGCTGAGACTGTTGGCGATTCCGCGCGGCAGGCCGAGTGCCTCTACCGCATCGAGCAGGTCGGCGATCGTCACGGCGGGCTCGCCGAAGACCTGGATCCGGTTGTTGGGGAAGCTCTCGCTGACGAAGATCTCGCCACTCGGGCTCGCCCCGACTCCGGCCGCGAATTCGAACTGGCCCGGGCCGCTCCCGCGCGTCCCCCACTTGGAGAGGAAGGCGCCGGCCGGGTCGAACGCCTGGATGCGGGCGTTGTTCGTGTCGGCGACGTAGACGTCGCCGAGCGGACCCACGCCGACGTCGCGGGGGAAGTTGAGCTGGCCGTCGCCTTTGCCGAAGCCGCCCCACTTGCCCAGGAAGGCCCCGCTCGCGTCGAACCGCTGGATCCGGTTGTTGAGCGTGTCGGCGACGTAGATGCTCCCGTCGGGGCCGGTGGCGATCCCGAACGGGGTGTCGAACTGGCCGTTGCCGGAGCCGAAGCGCCCCCACTGGAAGAGGAAGGTGCCGGCCGGGTCGAAGGCCTGGACCCGGTTGTTGTCGGTGTCGAGCACGTAGACGTTTCCGCCGGCGCCGACCGCGACGTCGAGCGGGTGCCTGAACAGGCCGGGCACGGTGCCGAGCCCGCCCCAGTTGGCGACGAACTGGCCGTCCGCGCCGAAGACGGCGATGCGGCTGTTGTTGGCGTCGGCGACGTAGAGGCGATCGCCGGGGCCGACCGCGACCCCGGTCGGAGAGTTGAGCTGCCCGGCCCCGGAGCCGAACGTCCCCAGCGAGCGGATGTATCCGCGGCAGGGGCCGAAGGCCTGGACCCGGTTGTTGTAGGTGTCGGCGACGTAGGCGTTGCCGGTCGAGTCGAAGTCGACGCCGGCCGGCGATTCGAACTGACCGGGACCGCTGCCGCTGCCGCCCCAGCCGGCGAGCAGGTCGAATGAGGCGCGCGCCGGGGCGGCGAGCAGGAGCAGCGCCGCGATCGCCGCCGCCGCCAGCAGGGCAGGCATGGCGAGGCTGCGGGCGGGTGGCTGCCGCCTGGCTGGGAACGTTCCGATCATCTCGCCCCCATCGGCAGCGATTGGCTGAGCCAATTCATGCATCCGTCCGTTGCTGGCCGGATGTCCCAGACGGGGGCGCGTGGGGGCGCGTGTGCCGCCGTCACACTGGCTGGCCAGCCAGTGTGTGAGAATGGCGCCGTGCCCGAGGGGTCGCCCGAACATCTCGACGTGCTGATCGTCGGCGCAGGGCTCTCCGGGATCGGTGCCGCCTGGCACCTGCAGGACCGCTGCCCGGGCAAGCGCTACGCGATCCTCGAGGCGCGCGACGACCTCGGCGGCACCTGGGACCTCTTCCGCTATCCCGGCATCCGCTCGGACTCCGACATGCACACGCTCGGCTACCGGTTCAAGCCGTGGACCAGGTCGAAGACGATCACCGACGGCCCCTCGATCCTCGAGTACGTGCGCGAGACCGCCCGCGAGGATGGGATCGAGCCGAAGATCCGCTTCGGCCACCGCGTCGTCGCCGCCTCCTGGTCCAGCGAGGAGACGCGCTGGACGGTCGAGGCGGAGCGCGCCGAGGACGGCGAGCGGGTGACGCTGACCTGCGACTTCCTCTGGATCTGCAGCGGCTATTACCGCTACGACGAAGGCTTCACGCCACGCTTCGAGGGCGAGGAGCGCTTCGCCGGCCCGGTCGTCCACCCGCAGCACTGGCCGGAGGACCTCGACTACGAGGGCAAGCGCGTCGTCGTGATCGGCAGCGGCGCCACGGCGGTGACGTTGGTGCCGGCGATGGCGGAGAAGGCTGCGCAGGTGACGATGCTGCAGCGCTCGCCCACCTACATCGCCTCGCTGCCCGCCGAAGACCGGGTCGCGACAGGGCTGCGCCGCCTGCTCCCCGACCGCGCCGTCTACGCGCTCGTGCGCTGGAAGAACGTGCTGATCCAGACGGCCTTCTTCCAGCTCAGCCGCCGCCGCCCGGCGATCGTCAAGCGCCTGGTCCGCAAGGGCGTCGTACGCGCGCTGCCGCCCGGCTACGACGTCGACAAGCACTTCAAGCCGAAGTACGAGCCGTGGGACCAGCGCATGTGCCTGGTCCCCGACGGCGACCTCTTCCGGGCGATCTCCGGCGGTTCGGCCTCGGTCGTCACCGACACGATCGCGAGCTTCACCGAGCGCGGCATCGCGCTCGACTCCGGCGAGGAGCTGGAGGCCGACGTGATCGTCACCGCCACCGGGCTCAACCTGCTCTTCCTGGGCGGGATCGAGCTCGAGGTCGACGGCGAGCCGGCCGACCTGCCGAGCAAGATGACCTACAAGGGGATGATGCTGAGCGGGGTCCCCAACTTCGCCTTCACCGTCGGCTACACCAACGCCTCCTGGACGCTGAAGGCCGACCTCACCTCGGAGTTCGTCTGTCGCCTGCTGCGCCACATGGACGCCGGCGGCCACGCTCGTGTGCAGGCCGACGCCGACCCCTCGGTCGAGCCGGCGCCGCTGCTCGACTTCACCTCCGGCTACGTGCAGCGCTCGCTGCACGAATTCCCCAAGCAGGGCTCGAAGGAACCGTGGAAGTTGCGCCAGAACTACGTCTTCGACATCGGCACGATCCGGCGTGGCTCGCTCGAGGACGGCGCCCTGCGCTTCTCGGGCCCCCCGGCCGGGGACCGACCGGCTGAGCGCATCACCGCCTGACGGCATGTACCGGGCGCGCCGCGACGAGCTCCAGCCCTACGTGACCGCGGACGGCTCGACGATCCGCGAGTGGGCCGGACCGGGATCGAGCTGCGGGTCGGCGACTGCGCCGTGATCCCGCCGGGAGAGGTGCACGAGCTGGTCAACGAGGGCGATGCCGACCTGGTCGTCGTCTGCGCCTGCTCGCCGGCCTACTCGCACGAGGACACCGTTCTCGTCGCATAGAATCACCGCGCGCGATGGCCGAGTTGACCGACAAGCAGATTGAGCTCTGCGAGCGCAACGAGACCGACTACTCGGACCTGCGCGCCCTGTTCGTCAACTGCACGCTGAAGCGCAGCCCCGAGGCCTCGAACACGCAGGGCCTGATGGACGTCTCGATGGAGATCATGCGCCGCAACGGGGTGACCGTCGAGGGCATCCGCGCGATCGACCACGAGATCGCCACCGGGGTCTGGCCGGACATGACCGAGCACGGCTGGGAGCGCGACGAGTGGCCGCAGATCTTCGCGCGGGTGATGGCGGCCGACATCCTCGTGCTCGGCATGCCGATCTGGCTCGGCGAGAAGTCCTCGGTGGCGACGCAGGTGATCGAGCGCCTCTACGGCAACTCGCACCTGCTCAACGACGACGGCCAGTACGCCTACTACGGCCGTGTCGGCGGCTGCATCGTCACCGGCAACGAGGACGGCGTCAAGCACTGCGCGATGAACGTGCTCTACTCGCTGCAGCACCTCGGCTACACGATCCCGCCCCAGGCGGACTCGGGCTGGATCGGCGAGGCCGGGCCGGGTCCGTCCTACCTCGACGAGGGCTCGGGCGGACCGGAGAACGACTTCACCAACCGCAACACGACCTTCGCCGCCTGGAACATGCTGCACCTGGCGCGGATGCTGAAGGACGCCGGCGGCATCCCCGCCCACGGCAACCAGCGACCCGCCTGGGACGCCGGCTGTCGCACCGACTTCCCCAACCCCGACTACCGGACCTGAGGACACCTATCCGACATTGACCCCACTCTGGGGTGGTCGATGTCGGATGCGCAGATCAGGCGCCGGCCTCGAGCCGCTCGGCGAGGCGGTTCATGCCGAGGCCACGGGCTGCCGCGGCGGCGGCGGGCCAGTCGGTCTCGCGGTCGGGCGGCGGCTCGACCCCGGCGTCGCGCAGGGTGGCGATGTCCTTGAAGGCGAGCAGATCCTCGCGGGCGTCGAGCAGGGCGCCGCGCAGCTTCGGCCGTTGCTCGCGGATCGCCTGCGCGAGCACGGTCTCGAGGTCGCCGTGGCGGCGCAGCAGCTCGGCGGCGGTCTTCGGCCCGACCCCCTTTGCGCCCGGCAGCCCGTCGGCGGGATCGCCGCGCAGGGCGATGAAGTCGGGCACCTGGGCCGGGTCGACGCCGTAGCGCTCGCGCACCTCGGCCGGCCCGACCGCTTCGGCGCCTTTGCCGCCGCCGGTCCTGACGTAGAGCACGGTCACCCGCACCGCCGCGCACTGGTACATGTCGCGGTCGCCGGTCAGCAGCAGCGCCCGACCGCCGGCCTCGGCCTCGCGCCGCGCGTAGGTCCCGAGCAGGTCGTCGGCCTCCAGGTCGTCGCTCGTCGCCACCGTCCACCCGAAGGCCTCGAAGAACGGCCGGCAGGCGGCGAACTGCGGCGCCAGCTCATCCGGCATCGCCGCCTCCCGATCCGCGTGGTAGGCCGGATACAGCTCCGTCCGGTATGACGCGGCGTCGGGGCCGAAGCAGAGGACCACGGCCCGGGGAGCGTGCGCTTCGATCTCCCTCAAGACCAGATTCGCCGTGCCGAGCAGCGCATTGACGGGCTTGCCGTCCGGCCCCACGATCGAATCCGGCAGCGCGTAATACGCCCGAAACAGCATCGAGGGCGTGTCGACGACCAGCAGGGGCCCGCTCATTGAGCGGGAGACTATGCCGCGGTTAGGCTCTTAGGCGGATGGGCTTCATCGATCCCTCACCGCCGCCGTTCGAGTACGAGCAGTGGCGGCGGCTGCCGCACCTGGAGCGGATCAAGGCCTGTGCCCAGGACTGGGCCCTGAACGGGTTCGGCACGCCCTACTTCGTCTACCTGCTCTACATCGCCAAGCTGATCCTCTACGCGGGCGGCGGCCTGCTCGTGATCTCGGCGACGACGCCCGGGCTCGGCGGCCTCGGCGAGCTCGGCTCCTGGTGGACCGAGCCGATCGTCTTCCAGAAGGCGGTGATCTGGACGATGCTCTGGGAGGTGCTCGGGCTCGGTGCCGGCTCGCTGCCGCTGACCCTGCGCTTCTCGCCGCTGATCGGCGGCGTGCTCTACTGGCTGCGGCCGGGGACGACGCGGCTGCCGCCATGGCCCGACAAGGTGCCGCTGACCCGCGGCACGCGACGCACCATCGTCGACGTGGCGCTCTACGCCGGCCTGATCGCGGCGGCGCTCAACCTGCTGCTCTCCGGCGGGATCGACGCCCTCGCCGGCGGCGCCGGCCGGCTCGACCCGGTCGCGGTCGGCGCCCTGCTCGCCCTGCTCGGGCTGCTCGGCCTGCGCGACAAGGTGCCGTTCCTCGCCGCCCGGGCGGAGATCTACGGCACCCTGGCGCTGATCTTCCTCTTCCCGCTGACCAACATGATCGTCGCCGCACAGCTCGTCTTCGTCTGCATCTGGTGGGGCGCCGCCTCCTCGAAGCTCAACCGCCACTTCCCCTTCGTCGTCACGGTGATGATCAGCAACACGCCGTGGAACCGCTGGCGGGCGGCGAAGAAGAAGCTCTACCGCGACCACCCCGAGGACCTGCTGCCCTCGCGGATCGGCGCCCTCACCGCCCACATGGGCACCGTGATCGAGTTCACTCTGCCGGCGATCCTGCTCGTCTCCCAGGGCGGCACGATCGGCACGATCGCCGTCGCGGGGATGGTCATCTTCCACCTCCACATCCTCTCCACCTTCCCGCTGGCGGTGCCGCTGGAGTGGAACATCTTCATGATCTTCGGCGTCCTCTTCCTCTTCGGGCACTACGGCGCGACGCCGTTCTCGACGATCGATGACCCGCTGCTGCTCGCCGTCCTCGCGATCCCCTGCATCGGCTTCCCGGTGCTCGGCAACTTCCGCCCCGACCTCGTCTCCTTCCTGCCCTCGATGCGCTACTACGCGGGCAACTGGGCGACCAGCCAGTGGCTCTTCCGCAAGGGCAGCGAGGCGAAGCTCGACGAGCACCTGGTCAAGCCGGCGGCTATCGTCACCGAGCAGCTGGCCAAGACCTACGACGACGAGATGATCGACGTGCTCGTCCACAAAGGGCTCGCCTTCCGCTCGATGCACTCGCACGGAAGGGCGCTGAACGGCCTCGCCCAGCGCGCCGTCGAGGACATCGAGCGCTACGACGTGCGCGAGGGAGAGCTGGTCGCCGGGGTCGTGCTCGGCTACAACTTCGGCGACGGCCACTTCCACGACCAGCGGCTGCTCGCCGCCGTGCAGGAGCGCTGCCGGTTCGAGCCCGGCGAGCTGCGCGTCGTCGTGCTCGAGTCGCAGGCCGCGCACGTGCAGCGCCAGCGCTACCGGATCTTCGACGCCGCCGACGGGCTGGTCGAGGAAGGCTGGGTGGACGTCGCCGACATGGCCGAACGCCAGCCCTGGCTCGACGGCCGGCCGTTCCCGGTCAGCCCGGCATGAGTGAGGCGATCGTCGTGGGGGCGGGGCCGAACGGGCTCGCGGCGGCGGCGACCATGGCCAGCCGCGGGGTCGCGGTGACGGTGATCGAGGCGGCGGCGACGATCGGCGGCGGCGCCCGCAGCAGCGAGCTGACCGTGCCCGGCCTGATCCACGACGAGTGCTCGGCGACGCACCCGTTCGGCGCCGGCTCGCCGGCGCTGCGGGCGCTCGGGCTCGAGCGCCACGGGCTCGAGTGGCTCTGGCCGGAGATCGACCTCGCCCATCCCTTCGCCGATGGCAGCGCGGCGACGATGCAGCGCTCGCTGGCGGCGACGGTCGAGGGCCTCGGCGATGCGGGTCCGGCCTGGGAGCGCCTCTTCGGCCTGCCGGCGCGCCGCTTCGAGGCGATCGAGGAGGACATCCTGCGGCCGATCCTGCATCTGCCGCGCCACCCGCTGCTGCTCACCCGCTTCGGCCTGCCGACGTTGCCGCCGGTCGCGGCCCTGGTCCGCGCGCTGCCGACCCCGGCCGCGCGGGCGCTCTTCGCCGGCTCGGCGGCGCACGCCTTCCGGCCCTTCTCGAAGCTGCTCAGCGGCGCCGTCGGGGTGGCGCTGACCTGTGCCTGCCACGCGCACGGTTGGCCGGTCGCCCGCGGCGGCTCACAGGCGATCGCCGACGCCCTCGCGGCGGTCGTGCGCGAGCACGGCGGCCGGATCGAGACCGGCCGGCCGGTGCGCTCGCTCGCCGAACTGCCCGCCGCCGACGCCGTCCTCTTCGACCTGATGCCCGACGCGGTGGCCGCGATCGCCGGCGATCGCCTGCCGGCCCGGATCGCCCGCGCCTACCGCCGCTACAGCTACGGCCCGGGCGCCTACAAGGTCGACCTCGCGGTCGAGGGCGGCGTTCCCTGGACGGCGCAGGCGCCGCGCCGGGCAGGCACCGTGCACGTCGGCGGCTCCTACGAGGAGCTGGCCGAGTGCGAGCGCCAGATCCACCGCGGCCGCATGCCCGAGCGACCGCTGGTCCTGGTCGGCCAGCAGTACCTGGCCGACCCCGCCCGCTCGCACGGCGACCTGCACCCGATATGGGCCTACGCGCACGTGCCCAGCGGCTTCGACGGGGAGGCGACCGAGACCCTGATCGACCAGATCGAACGCTTCGCGCCGGGGCTGCGCGAGCGCATCGTCGCCCGCCATGTGCGCGGCCCGGCCGAGCTCGCCGCCAACAACCCGAACCTGGTCGGCGGCGACATCATCGGCGGCGCGACGACGGCGATGCAGTCACTCTTCCGTCCCCGTCTCGCCCCCGACCCCTATGCGACCGGCATCCCGGGCGTCTACATCTGCTCCGCGGCGACGCCCCCCGCCGCCGGCGCCCACGGCATGAACGGCTACAACGCCGCGCTGTCGGCGCTGCGGCATCTCTAGATTCCCCGGGGTGCGGGCACTTGACATACGCGATCTGGAGAAGCGCTACGCGACCGGCGTCGAGGCGCTGCGCGGCGTCTCGCTGGCGATCGAGCCGGGCGAGCTGTTCGCGCTGCTGGGGCCCAACGGGGCCGGCAAGTCGACGCTGATCCACTGCACGA
>Ga0210101_1000767_pt1 | contig 10254 bp, 8 predicted proteins | sample Muzzi_PWC_D1_FD_185534 | JGI IMG/M metagenome (GOLD analysis project Ga0210101, IMG submission 185534) | Wetland microbial communities from San Francisco Bay, California, USA, that impact long-term carbon sequestration - Muzzi_PWC_D1 (SPAdes) | ecosystem: Environmental > Aquatic > Marine >...
GTCGCCGGGCGAGCCGTAGATCGCCAGGTGCAGCCGGTCGCCCAACTCGATGTTGGGGTTGAACTCGATGCGCATTCCACCGACTGACAGATCTCGGCCGACCAGAACCTTCAACGCGCGCGTCCCGAACGCCGGAACCTTCGCGCTGTAGACGTGTCGATAGTTCGATCGCCGCTCGCCCGTCGCGGGTGTCTGGCTCTCGGCCGACGACTGGGCGGCAAGCTTGACGTCCACCTCGATCGTGGGTTGCATCGAGGACTGCGTGGTGACGGGCTGCTGCAGATCCAACGAATCGTCCTGTGCGGCCGAAGCGTCTTCGGAGCGGGGGTCGGGTGGACAGGTCTGGGCCACCTTCTCCTGGAGCGCACGCCGTCGGCGAGGCTTGGGATCCGAACCACGTCGCTTTGGCATCCCCGCCGATGATCGCTCGGGCGCGCCGCCACCCGTTTGATCTCTTCGCACCCCGCCTTCGAGTGTGGGCGGACCGGTGAGCTTGTCTTCCAGAATCCAGTCGAGTTCGTTGCGGACATCGGGGCTCAGGTGTTCGAATTCGACGGCGGCGGCGTACAGGCCGTCGAGGCCGAGATGTTCGTCGAACTGGTTGCGCAGGACCGTCCCTTCGATCGCCAACGGCTCGGTCGCACCGAGCGATTCGGGCAGCGTCACGCACACACGCTTGCCGGCGTCCAGCGGGTACGGCGAAAGCAGTCTGCAGCCACGCGTAGACAGATCCGCCAACGTCGCGCGCCGGGACAACACGCCCATGCGAAACGAAATTTCGAAGCCCACCGGAATTCGCGGTTCCGCGCGACGCTCCTGGCCGCGGTAGACACAATGCGCGATCAACAGCCGGAGCGCCTCCGGATGAACCGGGCGACGGACCAGGTAGTCGAAGCCGGTCTCTCGCAGTTGCGCGCGGAGCGTGGGGGAATCTTCGTTCACGACGACGACGCGGTTGGGCGGGTCGTCGTCGTTGTCGTCGACCCGGGGAAGATCGGCGATCCTGCGCGGCGTGGTGACGAGCAAATCCGTCGGCAATGACCGATCGGGCTGCACAGCGTCACCTTTGCATCGCTCGAATGCGATCTGGAGCGATTTCAGAATGCGCGCGACATCGTCGAGTTCGCCGTCGTCGATCAGCAGGACTGCACGGGAGTTCGCCACGAAACCGCACCCCACGGTTGCTCCGGCCAGGATGCGACCGGAAGACCCCCTACGAGTCGTCCGATCCGGACTCGGGCTGTAGCCCGACGGTCGGGTTTTCGGGCGCGATCATCACCACCGGAGGCCCTCCGATTTCTCTCCATGCCCATCGCAGCGCGCCGGCTGCCAGCACCAGGGCCGCCGTTACCCAGAACACCGCCAGCGGACCGCTCGGATTCATCTTGAACCCCCAGACAGCCGTCAGGACCGCGACGAGGTTGTTCGATCCGTGACACACGATCGATGTCCGGATGCTGTCGCCGAGCAGAGCGATCGTACCGAGATATGCGCCCAGAAGCGTCGCGAGAGCCGCGTAGATCGGCTCGACGTGCAGCGCGCCGAAGAACAGGGCCGCCAACCCGACCGACGTGATCGGGCCGAAGTGGCTGGCCAGCCCCCGCTGGATCAGTCCCCTGCACAGCAGCTCTTCTGCGAACCCCGGTGCGAGAGCGAAACTGATCACGGCGAATGCAATGGTCGCTCCGCCGACTCCGGACAGATCGGATTCGAATTGCGCGAGAGCTCCGTGTTCGCCGAAGCCCGCCAGTTCGTAGATTCCGTTCAGAGCGAAGCTGAGCGCCAGCGTTCCGCCGATCAACACCACGGAGGCTCGCCAGGAAATCCGGCTCGGTTGCAGACCGAGCCTGCGAAATGCCCCCGCGCCGGACAGCACCGCAAACGCGATCGCGAGTGTCCCCAGAAAGAACTCGAGCGCGAAGCCTGTGACGATGGAGGATTGCGGCGCCGTGTCGGGTGCCACGGTCGGCGCCGCCAGCAGGACCAGCGTGCCGATGCTCGCGATCAGCAGCGCTGCGCCGGTCGTGTGAATTCGCACCCCGAGAGCCTATCGCGTGTGTTGCCATTCCGTGCGTGCCGACCCGAAGTGTTCGACGTGCGCACGTTTCGGCTCGGAACCGAGGCGAAGCGCTTCGAGACTCCACGGCTACCGACGAGGGTGGTGCGCCGCGCGGCGCGTCGGGTGCTACGCTCGTGGAGTGGCTGATTCCTCCATCGCACCGGGGTTGCTGGTTGCGATGCCGCAACTGCTGGACCCCAACTTTCGGCGCGCCGTCGTCTTGCTGGTCCATCACGACAGCAACGGAACGTTCGGCCTGGTGCTGAACCGGGCCACCGACATCACGGCGCCGGCGTTGTGCGAGACGCTCGAGATCGATTGGCGGGGTGACCCGGGGTGGGGTGTCGATTGGGGTGGACCGGTCCAGCCGGAAACCGGCTGGCTGCTGTTCGATCCGGCCGACGTGCCGTCAGAGGGTTCGGACGAAGGTGTGCAGCCGATCGAAGCCGGCCTCAGCCTGGCCGGGTCGATCGACACACTGCGCCGCCTGGCCAACGATCCCCCGCGAAAGGCGCGTGTACTGCTCGGCTACGCCGGCTGGGGGCCGGGCCAACTGGAAGGCGAACTGACCCAGGGAGCGTGGATCACCGCTCCAGTGTCACAGAAGGTGGTTTTCGATGTCGAAGCCGACGAGATGTGGGAACACGTCGTACGCGGTCTCGGAATCGACCCGGCGACGCTGATCTCGACGCGCGGCATCCACTGAAGCGCTTCCGTTCCAGCAGCGTCCGCGAATCCTGCCCAAGGAGAATCACATGGCCGCATCGGTAGAAGTCGCCGCGGGTGAGACCCGCTTCGATGTCGATCAGATCCTCGAGAGCGACAGTTTTGCGGAGCCGCTGATTGCCAACGGTGTTCGCTGTCACGGCGGGTTCGACGCCGATGGGAACTACGTGTCGCCGCGGGTCCGGTTTCGTGGGCCTGCGATTGCTGCCTGGCAGAGCCAGCTCGCGCGCGAAGGGCACGAGCTGATCGATATCCGTCGCGAGTTGATGCCTCCCCAGTATCCGAACCTGGAACAGTCGGTGCTGCTGCTGTCGGCCGGAGTGCGCGATCCGATCGTGCGCGCGCTGACGATCATTTCGATCGTCGAGGGATTCGGCGCGATCATCCGCGACGTCGAAGTGCCGGACCTGCGCGCGCTGGTCCGCGAGCCGATCGACGGAACCGCGTTGGCTCACCTGAATCACGGTCTGTTCGAAGCACACGCGCGCGACGAATCGGGTTACCGCGACGAGGGTGGCCACAAGCAGATGTGGGAAGCCGCGCGGGATCTGGCGCTGGAGAACCCGAAAATTCCCGGCGACGTGTTGATGCGCATGATGGGGCGGCGCAACAGCCGCGCGAAGTCTGCGCGACCGTTCCCGCAGATCGACGAGACACTCGAACGCCTGCTGTCGACGATGGCCCAGGTCCTGATCGTCGAGGTCTTCGCCGCGGGCACGTTCGAATGGGGAGAGGCACTGCTTTCGGACCCCCAGGTCTCGGCCGCACCGGATCGGGCCGGTCCGATGGTCGGATACATCCGTGCGGACGAGAGCCCGCACGTCGAATACCTGCGCACCGCGCTGTCGGAGGTCCGCGCGCGGACGCTCGCGACGGTGGACGGGCATCAGATCGCCGGTCGTACCGTGGTCGACGGCCTGCTGCATCGGATCCTCGAGACGATCACCAAGGACCGCCCGCGAGAACAGCGCGACGACGTGCGCGCCACCATGCAGCAAGCCATGAAGTCGGCGCGAAACCCCAGCGCGCTGTTGGAAGAGTACGAATCGCTCGAATCGATCTGGCAGGCGCCGGCACTGACCGGTTTCGAACCCGTCGCGGAAAAATAACATGCAGTGGCACACCCGGGTGTGGCGGACGGCTCGGGTCGGCTGGGCCGCGACCGCGATCTGGAGCCTGTACAAGCTTCCCGAGTTCGCGCGGCGCGCTGCCGGTCGCCCCGAACCCGCGGACCGCACGCGCACCCACGAGCGCGCGGCCCGCATCAGCCTGGATTGCGCGCTGTCACTTCGCGGTGTGCTGATCAAGACCTGCCAGGCCGTCGCCACGCGCTCGGACATCTTTCCTCCGCCTTTCGTCGAACGGCTGAAGCAGTGCCACGACGCGGTGCCCGCGAAGCCGTTCGCCGAGGCGAGGCAGATCGTGGAGCGCGAACTCGGCAAACCCCTGGACGCGGTGTTCTCGGATTTCGCGACCGAGCCGGTTGCCGCAGCGTCGCTGGCCCAGGTGCACCGGGCGACGCTCATCGACGGGACACCGGTTGCGGTGAAAGTCCAGTACTCCGACATCGAAGACATCGTGCACACCGACCTCGCGAATCTGCGCCGGCTGTGTCGCGTCTACGAGCGCTTCGATCCGCAGCCGTTGGAGCTGTTGCCGCTGCTGACCGAACTGACGACCCACCTCGGCTACGAACTCGATTTCGTCCGGGAGGCGGACAGCGCCGATCGTGTGCGAGAGCTCTTCGCGGACGACGAGTTCGTCGTGGTGCCGAAGATCTACCGCGAGTTCTCCACCTCGCGGTTGTTGACGATGGAGTTCGTCGACGGCATCAAACCCGACGCGAAGGCCGAACTCGAACGGGCCGGAATCGATCCCGCCGATGTCGTGCAGAACCTGATGCACATCTACGTGCGGATGATTCTCGCGGCGAGCTTCTTTCAAGCCGATCCGCACCCCGGCAACCTGTTCATCCGGCCCAATCAGGTCGTGTTGATGGATTTCGGGCTGGCGAAAGAACTGCCCGACGGGTTCGGATTGGGCTTGTTCGAGTTGATGTTCTCGATGATGACGCTGAACGAGGCCGCGATGGTGCGCGCGTTCGGCGAGCTGGGTTTCGAGACGAAGACGGGCGACCCGCAGACCTTCGTGCGCATCGCGCGTCGCATGATGTCGCGCAGCAGGACCGGCACGTTCGAAGGTGAGTTCACCGAGGAGATGACCGACGAGCTGTTCGAGGCGATTCGCGAGGATCCGGTGGTGACCGTTCCCAGCGACTTCGTGTTGGTCGGGCGGGTCTTCGGCCTGCTGTCGGGCATCGCGCACACGCTGGGCCACCGCGCGAATGTGCTGGAGGCGATGGGCGCGACGACGGGCTGAACCGGGCGAACTCGGGGCGGACCGTCCCAACGGAAGTAGTGAAAAACCTACATTCGGATGGCTGGAACCTGCGTGTCCGGCTCGGAATTTCGGCCGACCCATGGTGATCGGGGTCACCGAATCTCCGCCTCAACGCATCGCCCGCGAATGCCGATGCAGAGGCATGTCGGACGCCGACGAGCTTCTCGCGCTGCTCGATCCATCTGCCGAGTCTGAACTGGTCACGCTCGGTGAGGTGGTCCCCCAGGTCGTCCGGCAGTTCTGTCACCACGGCGCGCTCGGGGTGATCGTGGTCGACGCGTCGGTCGTCGGTCAGATCGAGCGGACGTTCGGCGAATCGGCCCGGGAGCAGGCGTTGCTGAATGCCTGTGACGTGATCTACGGCGCGATCGGAGCCCACCTCGAGTTGGGAGACCTGGTCGTCTGCGGTGAAACCGGACGCAGCGAAATCCTGTTGTTGGCATTCCGCGACCTGGACGACGTCGATTTCTATTCGAAACAACTTCCGGATCTCCAGCGGATCCTGGTGGCGGGCCTGGACCCGAGCCAACAGCGCATCGGCTACCCGCATTTGAAGCGGTCTCCGTCGCTGCCGGTCGGTGTCGCGACGTCTCTGCGCAACCCGACGCACGCGGCGCAGACACAGGTGCGCACGGCGATCGAAGAGGCGCGTCGCGACGCGGAACTGAATCAGCGCATCAGCGCCCGCCGGCGTCGCCAGCAGTTGTTCGATCTGGTGATCGCCGGCCGCGTCCGATCGGTCTACGAACCGATCGTCGATGTCAACACGCACACGGTATTCGGCTACGAGGCGCTGGCGCGCGGTCCCGAGGGGACGGGGCTGTACTCGGCACCGGCGCTGTTTCAGAGCGCGACCGACGAGGACCTGCTGTTCCAACTCGATTGTCTGTGTCGACGCAGCGGTCTCGACGGTGCGCGCGATTTTCCGGCCGACGCGAAGTTGTTCCTGAACATCCGTCCGACGACGATCTTCGATCCGGGGTTCAGGGCAGACGCGTTGCGCGAGACGCTGGAAGGCTGCGGCCTTTCGCCGACCGACGTCGTACTCGAGATCTCCGAGCAGGAATCCATTTCGAACTTCGAGATCTTTCGGGAGATTCGCGACTACTACGGGAACCTGGGGTTCCAGATCGCGATGGACGACGTCGGATCCGGCTACGCCAGCCTCGAGGCCGTGATCGAACTGTCACCCGAGTTCATCAAGGTCGATCGCGCATTCGTTGCGGGAATCGATCAGGACCCGACCCGCCAGCAGCTGCTCGCCGCACTGCGCAGCGTGTCGAACCAGATCGGCGCGCGCATCATCGGAGAGGGCCTCGACACGCTCGAGGAACTCGAAACGCTCGGTCGGCTCGAGATTCCGTTCGGCCAGGGATGGCTGTTCGGCAAGCCGCACCCGCTGCGTACCGATACCTAACACCGACCGAAGCACGCCAGCCGGTCGAGGCGGAGGCGGCCAGCGATGGCTTCCGTTCGATGGTTCGCTGTCGCCCCGCGCGTCCGCTCTCGCGATCGCGGCACGGCAAAAGCCTGCTGCAACGATCGACTGAGCGCGACACGCTGAGTTGTTCCGGGCACTTTGCGCGCTGCGGATTATAATGGGCCACTCGAGGGGGGACGGATGGGTCGCAAACTCCGCGTGGCGGCAGCGGTCGTCGTATTCGTGCTCGGATTGAGTGCGTTGTTCCTGTACCACAGAGTCACTTCGCTCGAATCGGCACACGTGGCGGGCGACGTCTACGTGGTGTTCGGCCTGGGCGGCAACGTCGGCATCCTGCATACCGACAAGGGCGCCGTCGTGGTCGATACGATGACCTTCCCGATTCAAGCGCGCGGAATTCGCCAGTTGGCGACCGAACTGGGAGGTGGACCGACCCAGGCGATCATCAATACCCACTACCACAGTGACCACACGCACGGAAACCCCGCCTGGCCGGTCGGCATCCGGGTCGTCGCAACCAACGAGACGCAAGCCTACCTGAAGGCGTTCGATGCCGAGTTCTGGCGGGGCGAAGCCGGGGGCACGGCTCCCAACGACACGTTCGAAGACGACCATGAAATGCGGATCGGCGGCAAGACGATCCGCTCCTATCACATGGGGCGCGGGCACACCGGCGGTGACCTGGTGGTTCTGTTCGTCGAAGATCGCGTGCTCCACGCCGGCGATCTGTTCTTTCACGATCTCTATCCCAACATCGATCTGGAAGCCGGTGGTTCGGTGCGGGATTGGTCGGCTACGCTGGAAAAGGTTCTCGAACTGGACTTCGACTACGTGATCCCCGGCCACGGTCCGATCGCGAGCCGAGAAGATCTGGCGGGATTCGGGCGTTTCATGCGCGAACTCGCCGACGCGGCGGCAAAGGCCGCTGCCGAAGGGCTGACGCTCGAACAGACGCTGGAAACCGTGGATCTGAAAGAGGACGAAGGATACAGCCCGATGTCGATCCCGTTGATCTTGAACCTGGATCGCGACTTCGTCGTGAAGCGCGCGTGGGAGGAGGCAACGGGTGTGGTGAAACCGGCACCGCTGGAGTAAACGCATCGCGCGGTCTCGCGATCCAACCCGCGACCCACTGTGCGCAGGAGGCGTCTTGAACGACCTGTTTTCGATCGAAGGAAAAGTAGCCCTGGTGACGGGCGGATCGCGGGGAATCGGTTTGATGATCGCGCGCGGCTTCGTCGAAGCCGGGGCGCGTGTATACATCTCATCGCGCAAGGCCCAGGTCTGCGACGAGGTCGCAGCAGAGCTGTCGAAGCTGGGCACCTGCGTGTCGATCCCAGCGGATTTGTCGACGGAAGCGGAGGCCATTCGCCTGGCTGGCGAAGTGGCGCAACGCGATCCGGAACTGCACATCCTGGTGAACAACGCCGGTGCGAACTGGGGCGCACCCTACGAACAGTATCCGGATTCGGCCTGGGACAAGGTACTGGCGCTGAACGTCAAGGCGATTTTCCATCTGACACGCGCGCTGACGCCGCAACTCAAAAAGGCGTCACGGCCGGAGGACCCGGCGCGCGTGATCAATGTCGGTTCCATCGACGGGTTGTCGGTGCCCGCGCTCGAGACGTTCGCCTACTCGACGAGCAAGGCTGGCGTCCACATGCTGACCCGACACCTGGCCAAGCGGCTCGCGTCGCAGGGGATCACCGTCAACGCGATCGCACCCGGTCCGTTCGAGAGCCAGATGATGGCGGCGACACTCGAGCAGTTCGGCGACGCGATCGCCGCCAGCTGCCCGCTCGGTCGCATCGGAACGCCCGAAGACATGGCCGGCATCGCGATCTACCTGGCTTCGCGCGCCGGGGCCTACGTCACCGGTGCGGTGATCCCGGTCGACGGCGGGATCTCGACGACGAAGTAGACCCGCGCCGAACTTCGACGGCAGTTCAGCTGCCGGTCGCGGCGAGCTGCACGACGTCGGCTCCGGACGGGTTCTGGAACGTACGCAGATCGAAATCGGCCGCGACCGCGATCAGGTGGTCGATGATGTCGGACTGCACGCCTTCGTACGTCGTCCAGTCGGTGATGTTCGTGAAGCAGTAGATTTCGATCGGAAGCCCTGTAGGCGAGGGTGGGAGCTGCCTGACGATCAGCGTCATGCCCTGGTGGATGACGGGGTGATTGCGCAGGTATTCGCGGATGTAGGCGCGGAAGGTGCCGACGTTGGTGAGCCTTCGGATGTCGGCGTTGATGCTCGGGTCACGCCCCCCGGCGCGGTTGAACTCTTCGATCTCCTCGCGCTTGGTCGCGATGTAGTCTTTCAGCAGCGCGAATTTGCCGAAGTGTTCGATCTCTTCGGGCGTGAGGAATCGGATCGACTGCATGTCGATGAACAGCGATCGTTTGATGCGGCGGCCGCCGGATTCGCCCATCGCGCGCCAGTTCTTGAACGAGCCTTCGATGAACTTGTGCGTGGGGATGGTCGTGATGGTCTTGTCCCAGTTCTGAACGCTGACGGTGTGCAGTGCGATGTCGACGACGTCGCCGTCGGCGTTGAAATCCGGCATCTCGATCCAGTCCCCGACGCGGATCAGGTCGTTGCTGGTCAGCTGTACGCTCGCCACGAGGCTCAGGATCGTGTCGCGGAACACCAGCAACAACACGGCGGTCATCGCGCCGAGCCCGCTGAGGAAGATCAGCGGCGACTTGTCGAGCAGCGTGGCGATGATCACCACCGCTCCGACGCCGCCGATGATGATCTTCATCAACTGGACGTAGCCCTTGATCGGGCGGGATCGATAGCGTTCGAAGCCCGAGTAGATGTCGTTGGCGGCGTTCAGCACCGCACTGACCGACAGCGCGATCAGCAGAATGATCGCGGCCGAAGCCAGCCGCGTGATCAGCGTGACGATCGAATCGGGCAGGCCGGGGACCAGCACGATGCCCGCTCGAGTCACCAGCGCGGGCGCCATCAGTGCGACGCGGATGAAGAATCGGGCTCGGACCAGGCCGTCGTCCCACTTCGTCTCGCTGCGCGCGACGAAGTGTCGAATGCCGGCGACCAGCACACGGCGCACCAACAGCAGCGAGAGCCAGGCCGCAAACGCCACCGCGGCGAGTCCGATGGCCTGGATCGCAACGGGATCTTCGACCCATCGATCGAGGCCGAGGCGCTGCCAGTCGATTTCCCAATCCATTCGACTCTCTTCGGGTTTTGGGGCTCTAGGGCGTTGCGGCTTTCGGGTCGGATCTCCCGGTCGGGCCCGACCATAACACTCGGCAACGGACCAGGCGTCAGTATAATCGCGAACCCGGAGTGAGCGAGGCGCCGGTACTCGCTGTGACGGCATCGGCGAGCCCGCAGCAGGGAAGAAATCAGGGAGTAGAACGATGAAGGTCGACGCGGCGATCTGTTGGGAACCCGGAAAGGCGCTCGAAGTCGAGCGAATCGATCTCGAAGGCCCCAAGCAGGGCGAGTGTCTGGTGCGGCTCGCCGCGTCCGGCGTGTGCCACACCGACGCGTTCACGATGAGCGGCGAAGACCCCGAAGGTGTGTTTCCGGTCGTGCTCGGCCACGAGGGTGCCGGCGTCGTCGAAGAGGTCGGGCCGGGTGTGGAAGGCCTGTCCG
>Ga0210101_1000768_pt1 | contig 10224 bp, 3 predicted proteins | sample Muzzi_PWC_D1_FD_185534 | JGI IMG/M metagenome (GOLD analysis project Ga0210101, IMG submission 185534) | Wetland microbial communities from San Francisco Bay, California, USA, that impact long-term carbon sequestration - Muzzi_PWC_D1 (SPAdes) | ecosystem: Environmental > Aquatic > Marine >...
GCCGTGACCGCCCTTGCCACTGCCGTCTTCGCCGCCGCCGCCGTACGTTCCCCCGCCGTAGAAGCCGGCGTTGTTCCAGGCCGCCGACCCGCTGCCGCCGGCCTGGCCGCCCAGACCGCCGATCCCGTCGCCGCCCTTCGTGCCGCCGCCTTCCTTGGGGGCAGCGCCCCCCATGCCGTTGTAGCCGGGCTGGCTGTGGTGGCCGCCCTTGTGGCTGTTGCCCCGTTCCCCCGACGCGGTCATCGACCGCGTCGTCGCCACGGCGAAGCCGCCGTGGCCGCCCTTGCTGCCGTCTTCGCCGTCGGTGTGGGAGTTGCTGCCCCGGCCGCCGCCTCCGCCGCCGGCGGCGACGAGGACGATGTTCTGCGAGGGGCAGGGGGCTTCGGTGGTCCCCGTGTTGGGAATTTCGACCGTCTCGCCCTGCGTTTCGATCCCGTTCGGATCCGCCGTGATGCAGGGGCGGGCCTTTTCTCCCCCGGATGAGATGTCGGCGCTGGCAACCACGGTCGAGGCCCCGCCGGCGCCCTTTCCGCCCCCGCGGCCGAGGTAGTAGTAGATCCGCGGCGAGCCGACGGCGGCGGCGAGGGCGGCGGCGCTGTCGAAGTAGGTGCGGGCGGTGCCGCCGACGCCGCCGTCGCCGCCCTGCCCCGTCCCGCCGTAGCCGCCGGTCCCGCCGAAGGCCTGGATCCAGATCCCCGACTTCTTCGGTTCGCCGCCCAGACCTTCCACCAGTGTGGCCAGGTCGAGCGATTCGCCGCTCTGATAGGTGCAGACGGCGCGCAGCTCCCCCGCCACGCCTTCCTTGACGCAGTGCGCGTTGCGGGGCGGCGTCGGCCAGAGGTCGTTGCTCGGGCTCACTTCTTCGTACAGCCCGCCCGTTTCGTAGACCGTGAGCTGGCCTTCGGCGTTGCAGCGCGCCGCCTTGGAGAGGTCGAGGTTCTGCCACCAGAATTCGGGTGCGTAGAAGCCCGGCGGCGAACCCGTCCCCTGCTTCCTCGGGTCGCCTTCCGGCTGCTTGAAGAACGGCGCGACCACCGCGGGCTGCGCCACGCTGAGCGAGCTGTTGCGTTCGAGGCGTGCGGTTTCCACCATCAGGTAGTCGAGGTACTGGCTCGGCGCCAGGCCTTCGCTGCCGGGGATCGAGAGTGGCCAGTACTCGTTGCCCTGCCCGAGCCCGGCCGGCGTGCCCGGCACGCCCCCGTTGAACGGTCCCGACGAACCCGATTGGGATACGGAGCAATAGCCGGCGCCGGCGTCGGACAGGCTGACCCCGTGCGCCCCCCTCCATTCGCTCCCGTTCCAGCAGGCGTTGCGGCCTTCGACCTCCTGGCAGATGTTCTTGTAGTCGATTCGGACGCCGGAGTAGACCTGCGGCCAGAAGGCCTGGTAGGCCATCTGCCGAACCCGGTAGAAGTAGGCGTCCTGGATCCCTTCGACCGCTTCGCTGGGCACCGACCAGACGGAGTCCTTTACGTTCGCGTTGACGTCGGCCATCTTCGACGGGTCGGAGAGCAGCACCGCTTCGGTCAAACGGCTGCCGTTCTGCTGCGCGTTCAGCACCGCGGCGATCTGCTTTTCGATCGCGATCTCTTCTTCGGTCAGCTGGGCGGAGAGGAGCAGGTACTGGTCGGTGAGCTCGACCGGGTTGCCGGCGGGACCCTGAATCAGGGGCAGGATGCCCTGGCCGAGGCTGGCCGCCTGGCCGACCGTTTTGGCCTCGGCGGCGAACAGCGGGTCGTCCACGAGGACGGTGATCTTCGCGGCGGCGCCGATCGCCTGGAAGGCGTAGCTCGCCCAAAAGGCGCCGGTTCCCTCGTGCGGTTCCTTCAGCTTGCTTTCGATCGAAGCGAGCTGGGCGGTCTTGACTTCCTCGGCGATCGACTCGAGTTCGATCGCCGTGCTGCCCTGCGATTCCACCTGCGCCGCCCGCAACTGGGCCGTGTACTTCTTCACCTGGCTCTGAGCGACCACCTCGTCGACCATCTGGTTCTTCGCGCAGGTGAGGTCCGCAGCGGTGAACGGCGCGCCGCTCGGCAACTGCACGGCTTCGATCTGCGAGGTCGCGACTTCGAAGTCGGTGGAGAGATAGTCCTGGTTGCGCAGGTGCATCGAGACCGAGCGCACGGCGGCCGGGTCCGCCCCGCTGGCCGAGGCTTCGCTGGTCGCACACGAGTCGCCGTCGAGGTTGTCGGCCCGCCGGGTGCCTTCCGTGCCGGTGTGGTTCTCGCCTTCGCAGCCGGCCGCGCTGCCGCCGCTCCACAGCGGTGGCGCTTCGTTCGCGGGCACCAGCGCGAGGTTCTCGACGATGTAGGCGAAGGCGACCTGCTGGCAGCCCGCCGCGCTCGCTTCGGGCGGCGGCGTCAGCAGCCACGGAATCTGCTTCTGGAAGACCAGCTGGAGCAGTTCGGCTTCCGGAGGGGAGCCGGACGGATCGCCGCCGGTCGGGAACAGGGCGCCGTAGGTGGTGCGCTGTAGCACGCCGGTCAGCCGGCCTTCGCCGACCCGCAGGTCCTGCGGTTGCGCGACGCCCGCGGCGATCGCCGAGCTGGCGCTGTAGCCGGCCCGGAGCTCGCCGGGCACCTGTGGCGAGCCGGGTCGCCTGCCGGCCGAGATCATCGAGTAGGTCCCGTTTTCGGCGACCGCGCGCGCCAGCACGTCCGGGTTGACGCCGAGCTGGTCAAGCGCGCTCTGGACTTCGGTGAACCTGGCGGCGTCCGGCTCGCTGGCGAACCGGCCGATGTCGCCGTTGGAGACGATCGCGACCCCGAGTTCGGCCTTGACCGCACTTTCCAGCTGCGTGGCGAGCAGGCTCCAGTTGAGGCCGGTGTCGGTTTCGGCGCCGCCGGCGTTGGTGACGAACGCGGCGCGCTGCAGCGTTCCGGCGGGGTTGATCGGGTTGAAGGTGAAGAGCGCGAGCCCGTCGAGGTCCGCGGACGAGCCCTCGGGCAGGACCTGCACCTGTTCGTGGCCGAGCTCGAACGCGTCGCCGCCGGGCGCCGTGTGGGCCATCGCCCGCGTGTCGTAGGGGATCGCGTCGGGCCAGGCGAAGCCGCGCTGGGCGCTCGGTTCGCTGGCGCCGGGTTCGTCGGAGACCTTCTTCAGGCCGCCGACGAGGGCGCCGCCGGCGCTCAGCGAGCCGTCGGGGGCCTGGATCTGCACGCCGCCGAGGTTGACCGCGACCTTGCCTTCGAGCGTGCCCGGAACGCCGATCAGCGAGAACGGCGCCGCGTCCTCGAGCCCTTCGAACGGCTGGGCCTTCGCCTCCGCTTCCGGCTTCTGGCTGACGTTGAATATGGACAGCCCGGCGGCGAGGTCCTTCGCGTCGGCGACGTCGCCGGAGCGCAGCGAGATCAGCACCAGCTTGTCGATTTCGTACTCGGCGGGCGAGGTCAAGGTGCCAAGCCTGGTGATGAACTTTTCCTGCATTTCGCGCGCGAAGGTCGAGAGGTCGTCGGTCGAGTAGGAATCGTTCGAGACCGGTTGCAGCGTGTCGCGTTCGAGCACGACCACCTGGAGCTGGTCTTCTGCGCCTTCGTTGGGATAGAAACAGGGCGGCTTGGCGGCCGCTTCGGGACCGGCGCATTCGCGCGTCGCTTCGACCGCGATGCCGCTCTTGCCGCCGACGATGGCCATCGTGTCGACCGCGGGGTACGGCTGCGCGTCGGCGATGACTTCGGTCGTGTCGAAGCTGGTCGTCGAGTGGTCGCCCGCGGCCGCCGAGCTCATCGTCGTGGCCAGGCGGACCCGGTAGCGGCCGGGTTGGTCGGGGCTGAAGCGGGGCCGCGGCCCGTTGCGCCCAAGCAGGCCGGCGTGGCTGCCGCGCGGCCTGCTCACCACGGTCCAGCGGTAGCTGATGCCGCCCGGGGCCGGCTTGCCGTTGCGGCGCAGCGCCGGCAGCGACGCCTTGCCGCTCAGCCGGGTGGCGGCGCCGGCCTCGACCCGGCGGGACCGGCCGGCGCCGGCGATCGTCACCCCCCGCGGCACGAAGAAGACCCGGCGCAGCTTGCGGATCTCGCCGTCGAAGTGGGTAACTCGCAGGCGCAGCACGTTGCGACCGTGGCGCAGGCCGTCGCCGGCGCCGAAGCTCGCCCCCCGCCGCGAGCTGAGGCCGTTGCCGAAGAGGCGCGAGACATTGCGGCCGTTGAGCCGCGCCTGGACCTTGGCATGCAGCTTGGAGAGCGCCAGCGAGACGTAGAGGCCGCGGCGCCGCTGCAGGCCGGCGCGAACGCGCCGCACCAGGTGGCGCGACGGCCTGACCCGGGTGAAGGCGACGGTGGCGGTGTCGCGCGTCCGCCCGCGCCGCACGAGGAAGCGGATGAAGTTGCGCCCGCGGCGCAGCGCCCGCCTCAGCCGCCTGCGGTCGAGCCGAGCGCGAAGGACCCGCGAGGAGCCGGCGCGCTGGAAGTAGCGCTTCACCCCGATGCCGTTGAGGCGGACGCTGCGCAGGTTGACTCCCGGCTCGAGACGAACGCGGACCGTCACGGCGTGACCGTGGGCGATGCTCTCGTCGCGGGGCGCGAGGACCCGGAAGAGGCGCGCCTTGCCCGGCCGGGCGTCGGGGGACCGGGCGGCGACGGCGGGGCTCGCCGCCCCCAGCAGCAGCGCCGCGGCGAGGGCGAAGACGATCGCGCCGGCCGCCCGACGGCAGCCACTGTCGCGGCGACGGCTCCGCCCCCCATCGACACTCGGCCTGGAATCCCGCCTATTCATCTCGAGGCACCGCAATGACTATCGGCCGGCCCGGCCGGAATGTTTACGCGGCGGCTTTGCTCCACCCGGTCCGCCGCCACGCGCTGCTCCTACAATCCGTCCCCGTGCAGCCGGATCGGTTCACCGTCAAGTCCCAGGAAGCCGTCGCCGCGGCGCAGCAGCTCGCCTCGCAGCGGCGCAACCCCGAGGTCGCCCCTCCCCATCTGCTGCTCGCCCTGCTCGACCAGGCCGACGGGCTGGTCGCGCCGATCCTGCGCAAGCTCGGCGCCGACCTGACCGCGATCGGGACGCAGGCGAACGAGGCGGCCGACGCGCTGCCGACGGTGAGCGGCGAGCAGCCGGAGGCGCGACCCTCCTCGGCGCTGGTCAGCGTCCTCCAGCAGGCCGAGAACGAGATGGCGAAGCTGGGCGACGAGTACATCTCGACCGAGCACATCCTGCTGGCGCTGACCGACAAGGCCTCGGGCGTCGCCGCCGTCCTCCCCGATCGCGGCTCGCTGGAAAAGGCGGTCGCCGAGGTGCGCGGTCCGCACAAGGTCACCTCGCCCAACCCCGAGGACAGCGTCCAGGCGCTGGAGAAGTTCGGCCGCGACCTGACTGCCGAGGCGGAGGCCGGGAAGCTCGACCCGGTGATCGGCCGCGACGAGGAGATCCGCCGGGTGATCCAGGTGCTCTCCCGCCGCACCAAGAACAACCCGGTGCTGATCGGCGACCCCGGGGTCGGCAAGACGGCGATCGTCGAGGGGCTGGCGCAGCGGATCGTCGACGGCGACGTGCCGGAGAGCCTGCGCGACCGCCGCGTGATCGCGCTCGACATCGGCTCGCTGCTGGCCGGCTCGAAATACCGCGGCGAGTTCGAGGAGCGGCTGAAAGCGGTGCTCTCCGAGGTGCAGGACGCGGAGGGGCAGATCGTCCTCTTCCTCGACGAGCTGCACACGATCGTCGGCGCCGGCGCGGCCGAGGGCGCGGTCGACGCCGCCAACCTGCTGAAGCCGATGCTGGCCCGCGGCGAGCTGCGCGCGGTCGGGGCGACGACGCTCGACGAGTACCGCAAGCACGTCGAGAAGGACGCGGCCCTGGAGCGGCGCTTCCAGCCGGTCTACGTGGGCGAGCCCGACATCGCCGACACGATCGCGATCCTGCGCGGGCTGAAGGAGCGCTACGAGGTCCACCACGGGGTGCGGATCGCCGACTCGGCGATCGTCGCCGCGGCCGCCCTCTCGGAGCGCTACATCGCCGACCGCTTCCTGCCCGACAAGGCGATCGACCTGATCGACGAGTCGGCCTCGCGGCTGAAGATCGAGATCGACTCGATGCCGACCGAGATCGACGAGGTGCAGCGCCGCGTGCAGCAGCTGGAGATCGAGCGCGAGGCGCTGAAGAAGGAGAGCGACGAGGCCTCGCGGGCGCGCCTCGAGGCGCTCGAGGCCGAGCTGGCCGAGCTGCGCGAGAGCTCGGGCGAGATGAAAGCGCGCTGGCAGAACGAGAAGGAGGCGATCGAGGCGATCAAGACGGCGAAGGCGCGGCTCGAGGAGGCTGGCCGCGAGGCCGAGCGGGCGGAGCGGGCCGCCGACCTGGAGGGCGCCGCGAAGCTGCGCTACGGCGAGATCCCGGAGCTGGAGAAGACGGTCGGCGAGCAGGAGGCGCGGCTGGCCGAGCTGCACGCCGAGAGCGGCTCGATGCTGACCGAGGAGGTGACCGACGAGGACGTCGCCCAGGTGGTCGCCAAATGGACCGGGATCCCGGTCAGCCGGCTGATGGAGGGCGAGGTCGAGAAGCTGGTCCACATGGAGGAACGCCTGCACGAGCGGGTGATCGGCCAGGACGAGGCGATCGCCGCCGTCTCCAACGCGCTGCGCCGCTCCCGCGCCGGGCTCTCCGACCCCGACCGGCCGATCGGCTCCTTCCTCTTCCTCGGCCCGACCGGGGTCGGCAAGACCGAGCTGGCAAAGGCGCTGGCCGAGTTCATGTTCGACTCCGAGCAGGCGATCGTCCGGCTCGACATGTCCGAGTACATGGAGAAGCACACGGTGGCGCGACTGATCGGCGCGCCGCCCGGCTACGTCGGCTACGAGGAGGGCGGACAGCTGACCGAGGCGGTGCGGCGGCGCCCCTACGCGGTGGTGCTGCTCGACGAGATCGAGAAGGCCCACCCGGACGTCTTCAACACGCTCCTGCAGATCATGGACGACGGGCGGTTGACCGACGGCCAGGGACGGACCGTGAGCTTCACCAACACGGTGCTGATCATGACCTCCAACGTGGGCAGCGACCGGATCGTCGCCGAGTCGGTCGACGAGAAGATCCGCGAGCAGATCGAAGAGGTGCTGGCCGCGACCTTCAAGCCGGAGTTCCTCAACCGGATCGACGACACGGTGATCTTCCACCGGCTCTCCAAGGCAGACATCGGCCGCATCGTCGAGCTGCAGGTGGACCAGCTGATCGGCCGGGTCCGCGAGCGCGGCATCGAGGTCGAGCTGACCGACGAGGCGCGGACGCTGCTCGGCAACCTCGGCTACGACCCGACCTACGGTGCCCGGCCGCTGAAGCGGGTGATCCAGAAGCAGCTCGTCGACCGGCTGGCGCTGAAGATCCTCGAGGGCGAGTTCGGCGAGGGCGACACGGTGGAGGTCGACGCCGCCGACGGCGAGCTGGTCTTCGAGAAGGCCGCCGAGGCCGCGGCGACGGCCGCCTAGCCGGCGCGATATCGCCGCCTCGTTTAGGTACAGCTCAAGTTAGCCTGTTAAGTAGAACGGGCCGATCCAGCTGGGAATCGCAATTCAGGGAGCGATACTTCAGGAATGACGGGCAGATTCCGACATAGGCTTGCACGGGCTTCGAACAGATGTTGAGACGACGCCAGATCAACGCCGCTTCGAAAGCGAGCCGGCTGCGCTCGGCGCTGACCGCAGCCGCGGTGCCGCTGCGCCGCGTCACCGGGGCCGCGGAGAACGGCCTCTGGCGAGGAAGCGCTCGGCTCGGGGAAGTCCTCGACGTCGCCCGCTGGCCCTTCGAACGGCTCGCCTGGTCGGCAGAGCGACGGCTCGTCTGGCCGCTGAGCGAGCGCGCCGCCGGCTGGGACCCTCCGCGGCGCGCAGCCGGGGCGGGAGCACTCGTCGCGGTGGCCGCCGGGGCGAGCCTGATCGGGATCTTCCTCGCCCGAGGGGGCGGCGAGACCACGCCCCCACAGGTCGCCGTGCCGACCCGGGTGGCGCTCGCGACGCCGCCGCCGAAGGCAGCGCCGCAAGGGCGGAAGGGCCCGGCCCTGCGGGGCGCCCAACCCTCGTTCGGGGTCGGCGGGGCAGTCGGCGTGGCGGGGAACGCGAGCAGCCAGTCGGCTGACGCGGCCGAAACAGGCACCCCTGCGCCGGACGCGGGTACGGCGCCGGAAAGCGGCGCCGTCGCGACCGCCGGGGCCGGCGCTACCGCGACCAGCTCGAAAGCGAAGCCGGTCCCGGCCGGGCCGGCGGCGATGAAGGTGGCTCGCCGCTTCGCCGAGGCGTTCGTCTTCTACGAGATCGGCAAGCGACCGGAGCGCGCCAAGACCGTGTTCGGCGAGACGGCGACGCCGCAGCTCGCCGAAGCGCTTGCCGAACGGCCGCCGCGGCTGCCCGAGAGCGCCACGGTCCCGAAGGCCAGGGTGGTCAACCTGGTGCCCGGGCCGCGCCTCGGCAGGGCCTACACGGTGAGCGCCTCGCTGCTGCGGCTCGGCCTCACCTCCGAGCTGCGGCTCGAAATGAGAAAACTGCACAGCGCCTGGCTGGTCACCGACGTACGAGGATGATGCGACGACTGGGGGGAATCTTGGCGGGGACGGCACTGGCGATCGCCTTGGCGGCGCCGGGGGCGCTCGCTGCGCCGGGGGCGCTCGGCGACACGACGACGGCGACGCAGGCCGACGCGCAGCCGACCGAAAAAGCGCCCGAAGACAGCTCCGCGGCTAGCCAGACCGAAGCCCCCGCCCCCGACCCGTCCGTCCGGCGCGGCGACGCGCTGACCGCTCCCTCCTCCGAAGCCAAGCCGGAAAGCGGCGGGGTCACGGCCGAACCGGAACCGAAGCCCGACCAGGCCGCGAAGCCGGACGCGAAGGAAGGCTCCGAAGCGGAAGACGGCGCGACCGAAGTGGCGCCGGCCCCCTCGAGCACCTTCGCCCTCCCCTCCCTGCCCAGCTCGAGCTGCGCTCCGGCCGGGGTCCCGGCGATCCTCGTGCCGATCTACCAGCGCGCCTCCGCCGCCTACGGCCTCGGCCCGCAGGGCCCCAGCGTGCTGGCCGCGATCAACGGCGTCGAGACTGCCTTCGGCACCAACCTCAACGTCTCCTCGGCGGGCGCGATCGGCTGGATGCAGTTCATGCCGGAAACCTGGGCCGGCTACGGGATCGATGCCAACGGCGACGGCGTCAAGGACCCCTACAACCCCGAAGACGCGATCTTCGCCGCCGCCAGCTACCTGCGCGCCTCCGGGATGCCGGCCGACACCTACGGCGCGATCTACGCCTACAACCACGCCGACTGGTATGTGGCGGAGGTGCTCGCCAACGCCCAGTGCTATGGACAGCTCGGCAACGCCGTCGCCGGCGCCTTCGAACTGACGCCGAAGCTGCAGGTGCTGAGCTGCCAGGCGGTGAAGCCGTGGCGCAAGCGGATCCCGACCGCCTACCTCGACGCCTTCGAGAGCGCCGCCGCCCGCTACGGCCTCGGCCGGCGCGGCGTCTGGGCGCTGGCCGCCGTCGCCCGGCTCGAGTCGAGCTTCGGCCGCGGGATGAGCAAGGGCGAACTAAAGCGGCACGGCCCGCTCGGGCTGGTCGGCAGCGAGTGGAAGCGCTACGCGGTCGACGGCGACGGCGACGGGCGGATCCGGCACGAGGACCCAGCGGACTCGGCGGCAACGCTGGCGCGGATGGTCTGGTCGCAGGGGGGCCTGCGCGCCGGGCTGTTCGAGCACAACCACGCGCAGTGGTACGTCGACGCGGCGATCGCCGACGCGGAGACGATCGAAGGGAAGTGCAAAGCGACCGAGGTCGACTGGGCGCTGGCGCTGCCCAACGCCGTGATCGCGCCGATCGACTGGGAAAACCTCACCCTCTCCAACGAGCTGGAGAAAGGCGACCTCGACAGCGGCGCGATCGACCCCCGCATCGTCGGACTGATCGGGGCGATCACCCAGTCGCACCAGATCACGATCTCGGCGCTGCGCTCCGACCACTCCATGTACACGACCGAAGGCAACGTCTCCAACCACTACTTCGGCCGGGCGATGGACATCGCCGCGGTCGACGGCGTCTCCTGCACCGACACCGCGCCGATCGCGCCCTGCGCGCAGCTCGGCCGGACCCTCGCCTACCTGCCGGCCCCGGCGATGCCGACCGAGCTGATCTACTGCTTCGACCTCGACGGCCCCGGCCCGGCGTTCGCCCGCGCCGACCACTGCAACCACCTGCACGTCGGCTACGACGGCTGAACCAGCAGCTGCGACGAGGACGGGGGTTGGGTGTCCCTCCCGGACCCCTTCCCC
>Ga0210101_1000769_pt1 | contig 10221 bp, 11 predicted proteins | sample Muzzi_PWC_D1_FD_185534 | JGI IMG/M metagenome (GOLD analysis project Ga0210101, IMG submission 185534) | Wetland microbial communities from San Francisco Bay, California, USA, that impact long-term carbon sequestration - Muzzi_PWC_D1 (SPAdes) | ecosystem: Environmental > Aquatic > Marine >...
GCATCGACAACAACGGCATGCCGACGTAAACGGCGGCCAGCGCGATCACCGCCGGGTTCAACAGCCGCCAGCCACGATGCGCGCCGACCGCGGCCGGATCGAGCGATATCTCGACCTCGGGCAGGCGCTGCAGCCGCAACGTCAGCAGCGCCACGGTCACGCACAGCGCGAGCTGCAGCAAGGCCAGCACCACCGCGCGCAACGGGTCGAAATCGAAACGCAGCGACTGGTAGATCGCGACCTCCAGCGTGGTACTGCGCGGGCCGCCGCCAAGCGTCAACACCACCGCGAAGCTGACCAGGCACAGCATGAACACCAGCAGCAGCACGCCGGGCAAACCTTCGCGCAGCGCCGGCCATTCGAGCAGACGAAAGCGTTGCCAGTTATTCATGCCGAGCTGCGCGGCGAGTTGCCAGTGGTGGCGAGGTATCGCCTGCCAGTGCGGTAACAATAGCCGTACCGCGAGCGGCAGATTGAAAAATACGTGCGCCAGCAGAATACCGCCGAGCCCGTACAAAGAACGCCCCAGCGGCAGCCAGCCGTTACTGCCGAAAACCGAGACCACGGCCATCACCGCGACCACCGAAGGCACCACCAGCGGCAGTGCGAACAGCCTCAGCAACAGGCCGCGCAATGGGAAGTCGGGTTGCAACGCAAGGGCGCGGGCCACCAGGATCGCCGGCAGCACGCTGCACAATGTCGACAGCGATGCTTGCCAGAGACTGAAGGCGAGCACGCGGCGCAGGTAGGCATCCTGCCAGAAGGCGAATTTACCCGCCGCGTATTCCGGCGACAGGCCGAGTCCGGCGAGGCCGGCCAACGGCGCGATGACGACGATGGCCAGCATCGCGAGCACCAGCATGGCCGGGAACGCGCGCGAGTCCATCGTCGATCAGTCCGAATAGTGCAAGGTTGGGGCTAGCGCGACATGACCTCGAGCCATTGGTCGATCCAGGCGCGGCGGTTTTTCCTGACTTGCTCGTCGTCGAACAGCAGTGCCGGCGACGGATCGATCAGCCCGGCAAACTCGGGGGGCAGTTCGCTGGCCGGCAGCGCGGCCGGATACATCCAGTTGGTGGTCGGTATGATGCGCTGAAATTCGGGGCTGATCATGAAGCGCAGGAACTGGCGGGCCAGCGCCTTGTGGTCGCTGCCGGCGAGCATGCCGGCCACCTCGATCTGCTGGTAGTGGCCCTCGCTGAAGTGCGCCGCGGCGTAACGCGCATCCTTTTCCGCGATCAGGTGATAAGCGGGCGACGTGGTGTAGCTCAGCACCATGTCGGCCTCGCCCTTCAGGAACAGGCCGTAGGCTTCGCTCCAGCCCTTACTGACAGTGACGACGCGCAGCGCCAGTTTCGCCCAGGCCTTGCCGGCGTCGTCGCCGAAGACCTTGCGCATCCACAGCAACAACCCCAGTCCGGGCGTCGAGGTACGCGGATCCTCGATCAGCAATGTCGGACCATCGGCATTATTGACCAGCTCATGCAGGCTGGCCGGCGGTTTGGCGAGCTTTTCGCGGTTGTAGACGAACGCGAAGTAGCCATAGTCGTAGGGCAGAAAATAAGGGTCCTGCCACTTGCCGGGCAGGCTCGAGTTTTCGAGCTCGAGCCCGTGCTTTTCGAACAGCCCGGTATCGCGCGCCTCGGCGGTGAGGTTGGTATCGATGCCGAGCGCGATATCCGCGCGCGTATTCTTGCCTTCCAGCTTGAGCCGGTTGAGGATCGCCACGCCATCCTCGAGCCCGACCAGTTCGAGCGTACAGTCGCAACGCGCCTCGAAGGCTTTTTTGACCTCGGGCCCGGGCCCCCAGTCGGCGGTGAACGAGTCGTAAGTGTAAACGGTCAGTGTCGGACCGGCGCCCTGCGCCGCGAAAGGCAGCAGCAATGCCGCCAGCGCGCCAGCCAGACCGAGCGATTTGCTAAACATCGGATTCTCCATTTGCCTGGATTGAAAAAACGGAGAGATGGGGGAATTGGGATTCACTCACATCCCTACGCCAGCATTACCTGGTTCAGGTTCATCGGGTTGCCGCGATAATCGCGTCTCTCAGCTCGATAAAGCACCCCGTTGAGGAGTTCCGACTATAATACCCGCGCCGCGGCAAGGCAAGTCGGCGGGCGGCAGGCTCAGTCGCGGAAATCGAGCCCGGGCGTGAGTTCTTCGTAAATCAGGTAATCGGTTTCCGTCATACCCAGCGAGCGGTAGGTTTGCTGCGCAGTGGTGTTGCCACGCTCGACATAAAGCCGAAAGCCGCACACCGAGGGTTCCTGCTCGGCGAGTTCCTTGACCCGCGCATAAAGTTCCCGGTACAGCCCCTGGCGGCGATACTGCGGGCGCACGTAAACGCTCTGTATCCACCAGAAGGTACCGTTGCGCCAGTCGCTCCACTCGGTGGTCACCATCAGCGACGCCTGAATACCGTTATCCAGTTCGACGACCAGGTAAAAACCCCTCTCCGGGTTATCGATCATCGCCTGCACACCGGCGCCGATGACGTCGGGCTTCAGATCCAGGCCCTCGGTTTCGCGCGCCATGTTGATGTTGAACTCGGCGAGTTCGCTGGCGTCCTGGTAGGTCGCCTGCCGAATAATCATGTTCATTCACTCCGCGGCATTTTCACCGTGTTTTTTTTCGCGCCGCTTTCGCCGCCGCTTTTTGTTCCAGTCTTGCCGCGGCCTGCTGCATTTCGGTAGCGAAGCCGCGTGGCGTTTCGAGACAAATTCCGCCCAGTCCACCGTCGCGCAATTCGCCGAGCAGCAGTCTCGAGACCTTTTCGAGGTCCACGCGACCGCCACTCACCAGGCAACCGCGCCGCCGGGCGATCGCTTCCAGCAACTCGAGCCCGCTGCGCGGCAACGGATCGATATCATAGCGCTGAATCACGCGCTCGGGGTAGGCTTCGAGCAGGAAATCGGCGACGAAATCGGCCACTTCCTGCAGGTCGAGTGCGGTGTCGCGAATCGCGCCGGTGGCCGCGAGGCGGTAGCCGCTGGCCTCGTTGTCGATGCGCGGCCAGAGCATGCCGGGGGTATCGATCAGCGTCAATTCGGGCGAGATCTCTATACGCTGCTGCATGCGCGTCATCGCGGCCTCGTTGCCGGTGCGCGCGACCCGGCGTCCGGCGAGTCGATTGATCAGCGTCGACTTGCCGACGTTGGGAATCCCCGCGATCAGCGCGTAAACCATTGCCGAACGGTTCTCGCGCCGCGGGATCATTTCACGACACAGCCCCGGCACGCGGCCGATCGAGTCGTCGTGAATGCTGCAGGCAAGGGTCTTGATCCCGCTTTGCCGCTGTAACGCGTCGATCCATTCGTCGAGAATCGCGCTATCGGCCAGGTCGGCCTTGTTGAGCAGTTTCAGGCAGGGTTTGTCGCCGCGCAGCTCGGCGAGCAGCGGGTTTTCGCTGGATCCGGGCAGACGCGCATCGAGTACCTCGATGACGAGGTCGACCTGGGGCAGGATTTGCTTGAATTCCTTGCCCGCCTTGTGCATGTGGCCAGGGTACCAATGGATCATAATACGGCTGTTAGCGGGGTTGCGCTTATTCTCGCCAAGTCTTTTCCCCTTGTCATTAAAACGTTTACACTATCGGCATGGCTGAAATCAGGCACCGCGTCGGTATCAATGGCAGCGCCGACGCGATCTACCGGCTTTTGACCACCGACGAGGGACTGGCGCGATGGTGGACCACCGATACCAGCGGGGCCGGCGAACCCGGCTCGGTCATTCACTTTCGTTTCGGCGATGACGGTCCGCGCTTCGAGGTCGTCGAACTGGTTGCCGACCGACTCGTCCGCTGGCGACATCAGGGCGAACTGCCCGAGGCCTGGATGGGGACCGAAGTCCGGTTTCGAATCGATGCCGAGGAGCAGCAGACCATTGTCAATTTCAGCCACGCCAACTGGCGGCTCGCCGACGATTTCCTCGCTCACTGCAGCACCAAGTGGGCGATGTTCATGATGAGCCTGAAAGCAGCCATCGAAACCGGCCGCGGAAAGCCGTTTCCCGACGACGTGCATATCGACTTCGATGAGTGACATGAACGATACCGAAACCATCATTGCCGAACTCGAATCGGAGTTCGTCGAACTCTACAAGATACTCAAGTTCGAGGGCCTGGCCGAGAGCGGCGGCGGCGCCAAGCAGGCGATCGCCGACGGCCTGGTCAGCGTCAACGGCGAGATCGAAACGCGCAAGCGCAAGAAAATTCGCGCCGGCGACCAGATCGATTTCATCGACCATCACATCGACGTGGTCGAAAAGTCCGACGACTGAAGGCGCTCGCCCGGCGGCGGCCGCGTCGGCTTTTAATTTCACCCGTCGGCGGCTAGAATACGCCTCCATTTCATTACCGGCCCTGGATTTACGCTCCAGCATCGCTCAATGACTTCACCCGTTGCCATCGCCGCGCTTTACCGATTCGTTCGTCTCGACGATTTCGAGTCGTTGCGCCAACCCCTGCTCGACTTCATGCACGATCAGCAGATTCGCGGCACGCTGTTGCTGGCCGCCGAGGGCATCAACGGCACCGTCGCCGGCAGCCCGGCGGCGATCGACAAGCTGCTCGATTTCCTGCGCCGCGACGACCGCCTGCGCGATCTCGATTGCAAGCTGTCTTTCGATGACGAAGTGCCGTTTTACCGCGCGCGGGTCAAACTGAAGCGCGAAATCGTCACCCTCGGAGTCGACGGCATCGACCCCGACCAGGCCGGGAATTACGTCGAGCCGGCCGACTGGAACCGCCTGATCTGCGATCCCGATGTTATCCTGGTCGATACGCGCAACGATTACGAATCCGCGATCGGCAGTTTCGCGAACGCGCTGCCGGCCAACACCGCATCGTTCCGCGAATTTCCCGAGTTCGCGCGCGAACACCTCGACCCGGTGCGGCATCGCAAGGTCGCGATGTTCTGCACCGGCGGGATACGCTGCGAGAAATCGACCGCTTACCTGCGCCAGCAGGGTTTCGACGAGGTTTACCACCTGCGCGGCGGGATTCTCAACTATCTCCAACAGGTGCCGGAATCGGAATCGCTGTGGCGCGGCGAATGTTTCGTCTTCGACAACCGCGTCAGCGTCAACCATGCACTCGAAAAAGGCACCTACGATCAATGCCATGCCTGCCGGCGGCCCGTCTCCGCGGCCGACAAGGCAAGCCCGCTATACCAGCCCGGCGTCAGCTGCCCGGCCTGCCACGACAGCAAGAGCGACAGCGCGCGCCGCCGATTTCGCGAACGCGAAAAACAGGTGCGGCTGGCGCGCAGGCGCGGCGAGGCGCATATCGGCGCGGATGCCGACCAGCAGGCCCGCCGGCGCAAGACACTGAAACTGGCCGCGCGCCAGGCACAGCGCGAGCGCACCGCCAGCGAATGAAAACCATCGGCCTGATCGGCGGTATGAGCTGGGAGAGCAGCGCGCTGTATTACCGGCTGATCAATACCGGGGTCCGCGAGCGGCTGGGTGCGCTGCATTCCGCGAGAATCCTGATGTACAGCGTCGATTTCGCGCCGATCGAAGCCTTGCAGCACGCCGGCGACTGGCAGGGCGCGGCGGAAATTCTCGGCGATGCGGCGCGGCGCCTGCAGGCCGGAGGTGCGGATTTCTTCCTGATCGGCACCAACACCATGCACCGGGTCGCCGACGAGGTGCGTGCGGCGGTCGATATACCGCTGCTACACATCGCCGATGCGACCGCCAGGGTATTGCAGCAGAAAGGCGTGCGCCGGGTCGGGCTGCTCGGTACGGCGTTTACCATGGAACTCGATTTTTACCGCGGCAAAATCAGCGATGAGTTCGGCATAGAGGTGGTGGTGCCGGAGCTGCACGACCGCCAACTGGTGCACGACATCATTTTCCAGGAACTGTGCCAGGGTAAGATCGACGACGATTCGCGCGAGGTTTACCTGGCGATCATCGATCGCCTGCGCGCGGCCGATATCGACGGCGTGATTCTCGGCTGCACCGAGATCGGCCTGCTGATCTCGCAAGCCGATACCGATATGCCGCTCTACGATACCACCGCGATCCATGCCCGCGCCGCGGTCGAACTCGCGCTCGATACGGCTTAAGCGCTCAGAATTCCGGCGCGAGCAATTCGATCGTCAGGTCGGATACCGCGAAAGCACTGCAAAACAGGGTCAATCCCGCCCGCGTATCGTCGGCGGTAATCGCCTGCGGCCGGCCCCGTGGATAAACGACCTCGCCTTCGATCACCCGCCCGATGCACGAGCGGCACTGGCCGCTGCGGCAACTGTAGGCAATCAGTACGTCGGCCGCGTGCGCGGCGTCGAGGATCGGCTGGTTCGCGGGGCAGTCGAAGCTTTCGCCCGACGGCAATACTCGAACCTGGTAGGAATGCGCGCCGATGGGCTCAGTTCACGGGTTGGCTGCGCTTGCTGTTGAGCCAGCGAATGATCGGGTCCCACTGGTCGAGATCGCGACGTACCGCGTAGGGCGCGAGTTCGAAAATGCCCAGTCCGCGCTCGGCGGCACGCACGTAGTTCTGGGTTTCGCGCAACACGCTGATGAACGGCGCCTTGCGCACCTTGCGCAGGAACGTGTCGAGCTGGTGATAAACGTTGTAATTCTCGCGGCAGCGATTGGCGACCAGCGCGACGCGTGCTTCCTTGCGGGAAATACGGTTATTGCTGAGCACGTGCTGAATGAAAGGCGTCGCCGCGCGCATGTCGATCGGCGACGGTAACACTGGAATGATGATGCTTTGCGCACGCCGCAAAAAACCGGATAGCGCGGCGCCGTGCACCGCGGCGGGGGTGTCGAAAACCACGTAGTCGGCGCTGCGCGGGACGCGAAAGCTGCCGCTGGCGCCGTCGATACCGGTAATCAGGCTGCGCCCGGACGGACGCGCTTCAAGCCATTCGAGGCTGGAAGCCTGCGGATCGCAATCCGCGAGCACGACCTTTTTCCCCTGGGTGGCGTAGTAACTGGCAATATTGGTGGCAATCGTGCTCTTGCCCGAGCCGCCCTTGGAATTCAACACCATGATCGTGCGCATGCACCCTCCTACCCCGTGGTTGAACAGAGCCTGCGATTATCGTCGAATTCCCGGGACGGTGCAAAAAGGCGAATTTCAATCGAGGCCGAGTTCGGGCCACAGCGCATCGATGCGCTGCTTGACGTCCGCCGACATGCGAATCGGTTCGCCCCAGGCGCGCGCGGTCTCGCCGCCGAACTTGTTGGTCGCGTCGATGCCCATTTTCGAGCCCAGGCCCGAGACCGGCGACGCGAAATCGAGATAATCGATCGGCGTGTTTTCCACCAGCAGCGTATCGCGCGCCGGGTCGCAGCGCGTGGATATCGCCCAGATCACGTCTTCCCAGCTGCGCGCGTCGATGTCGTCGTCGACGACGATGACGAACTTGGTGTACATGAACTGCCGCAAAAACGACCACACGCCCATCATCACGCGGCGCGCGTGTCCCGGGTATTGCTTGCGAATGCTGACCACCGCGACGCGGTAGGAGCAGCCTTCCGCCGGCAGGTAGAAATCGACGATCTCCGGGTACTGCTTTTGCAATATCGGAATGAATACCTCGTTCAGCGCCAGTCCCAGCACCGAGGGTTCGTCGGGCGGGCGCCCGGTGTAGGTGCTGTGATAGATCGGGTCTTTGCGCATGCTCATCGCTGCGACGGTGAATACCGGAAAACGCTCGACCTCGTTGTAGTAGCCGGTATGATCGCCGAACGGCCCTTCGTCGGCCTCGTCGCCGGGCTGAATGTGGCCCTCGAGGACGATTTCGGCGCGCGCCGGAATCACCAGGTCCGATAACAACGAGCGGGTTACCTCGGTTTTCGAGCCGCGCAGCAGCCCGGCAAAGGCATACTCGGCCAGTGAATCCGGTATCGGCGTGACCGCGGCGAGAATGGTCGCCGGGTCGCAGCCGAGCACCACGGAAACCGGAAACGGCTGGTCGGGGTTTTGCTGGCACCATTCGCGGTAATCCAGCGCGCCGCCGCGATGCGACAGCCAGCGCATGATCACGCGGTTGCGGCCGATGACCTGTTGCCGGTAAATGCCCAGGTTCTGGCGCGACCGCTCGGGTCCCCGCGTGGTGACCAGGCCCCAGGTGATCAGCGGGCCGGCGTCGCCTGGCCAGCAGGTTTGCACCGGCAGCATCGACAGATCGACCTCGTCGCCGCGCAGCTGGATTTCCTGGCAGGGCGCCTTCTTGATTTCCTTCGGCGACATGTCGAGGACTTTCTTGTAAATCGGCAGGGTTTTCATCGCTTCCTTGAAACCTTTGGGCGGCGCCGGCTCCTTCAGAAAGGCGAGCAGCTTGCCGACCTCGCGCAACGAGGTCGCGGAATCCTCGCCGAGCGCCTGCGCGACGCGCTGCTCGGTGCCGAACAGGTTGGCGAGCAGCGGTATCTTGCTGTCGCCCGGATGTTCGAACAACAGCGCCGGGCCGCCGGCGCGCAATACGCGGTCGGCGATTTCGGTGATTTCGAGGTTGGGATCGACCCGCCGGGCGATACGCTTCAGGTCGCCGTTTTTTTCCAGTCGAGCGATGAAATCTCGCAGATCACGGTATTCCATTTACCAGATCTTGATGCCGTGAAAGCGCGACTTGATGCGGGATTCGATGATCATCTTGCTGATCAGCCAGGTCAGCAGAACGATGACCACGACAACCGGGATCAGGTACGCCCAGTAATGCCTGGCGGTGTCCCAGAGCGCGAGCAGCGCCGGCAATCCGTCTTCGTACTTGGCCTCGAGTTCGCGCTGCCTGGCCTCGACCTGCTGTTGCAGGGAGACGATGGTCGCGTCCGCCTGGTCCTTTTCGGTCTCGATATTGGCGACCCTGGTGGCCATCTGGTCGAGGTCTTTTTCGTATTGCTCGATAACCGCCTTGCTGTTGGCAAGCTTTTCGATTTCGGCGGCGAGCTCCGCGGACTTCTCGCGTTCTTCCTGCAGCAATATCTTCGCGGTCGGGTCGGGGACCAGGAAACCGCGCTTGACCCAGCCGCGCGTGCCGTCGGGGCCGAGCACCAGTGCGTAAGGCCCCTGGATTTGCAGGACATCCACCGAATCGCCGGATTCCAGCAGCTTCAGCACCTGGCTGTTGTCGTTGGCGTTCGAGTACATCGACAGCCGCAATTCGTCGGTGACGTAAAAGCGGTCGCCCGCGGCATTGTCGGAATCCTGAGCGGACAAGATCGCACAAAAGGACATCAGGGCCAGGCCCAGAAGGGGTCGCTTTAACATCAATCAGCTAATTCCACTATGTCTTAGCAGGGCTTCGATTTGCGGTTCGCGGCCGCGAAAGCAGCGGAACGATTCCATCGCCGGCCTTGACCCACCCTGCTCGAGTACGCAATGCAAAAATCTCTGCCCGGTCTCGGGGTTGAAAATACCTTCTTCTTCAAATGCTGCAAAGGCGTCGGCGGAAAGAACCTCCGCCCACTTGTAGCTATAATAACCCGCGGCATATCCACCTGCAAAAATATGTGAAAAACCACACTGAAATCGGTTGATCGGCGGCGTCTTCACCACCGAAACCTGGCTGCGAACCTCGTCGAGGATCGCCTGAATTCGCTCCGCCGAATCGATTTCGGCCTGGTGCAGGCGAATGTCGAACAGCGCGAACTCGATCTGTCGAAGCATTTGCAGCGCACTCTGGAAATTTTTCGAATCGAGCATGCGCTGGTAGAGGTCTTCCGGCAATGGCTCGTCCGTCTGGTAGTGACGCGCGAACAAGGCCAGCGCCTCGCGCTGCCAGCCGAAATTTTCCATGAACTGGCTCGGCAGCTCGACCGCGTCCCATTCGACGCCGTTGATGCCGGCGACGTCGGGAACGTCGATTCTCGTCAGCATGTGATGCAGTCCGTGGCCGAATTCGTGGAACAGCGTGATCACTTCGTCGTGGGTGAACAGCGCCGGCTCGGTACCGAGCGGCGGGGTCAGGTTACAGGTCAGGTAAGCCACCGGTAACTGGGTCTTGCCGTCGATACGGTAACGGTTCACGCATTCATCCATCCATGCGCCGCCGCGCTTGTGCTCGCGCGCGTAGAGGTCGAGGTAAAACTGGCCGACGGTCTCGCCCGCGGCATTCTCGATTTGATAAAAGGTAACCGAATCGTTCCACAGGTCGATGCCGTTATCGACTTCACTGATGCGCACGCCGTACAGGCGGCCGACGATGTCGAACAGGCCGCGGATTACCCGCCGGTCGGCAAAATAGGGTTTCAGGTCCTCGT
>Ga0210101_1000770_pt1 | contig 10218 bp, 8 predicted proteins | sample Muzzi_PWC_D1_FD_185534 | JGI IMG/M metagenome (GOLD analysis project Ga0210101, IMG submission 185534) | Wetland microbial communities from San Francisco Bay, California, USA, that impact long-term carbon sequestration - Muzzi_PWC_D1 (SPAdes) | ecosystem: Environmental > Aquatic > Marine >...
GCCGCCTATAGGGTATAGTAACCGCACCCTCACCGACCGGAGTCACCTTGCACATGGCAACCCGACTTGCACTGGTTGTCGATGATTCCAGAACAGCACGCATGACCCTGCAGCGCATGCTGGAAAAACAGGGCCTGGACGTCGACACGCTGGAATCAGCGCAGGAAGCCCTGCATTACCTTGTCGAAAAGGTCCCGGACGTGATCTTCATGGATCACATGATGCCCGGCATGGATGGCTTCGAAGCGGTCGAGGCCATCAAGAACAATCCGGCCACCGCCACCATTCCCATCATGATGTTCACCTCCAAGGGCGGTGACCTGTACCTCAGCCAGGCGCGCGCCCTCGGCGCTGTCGGCATCATGCCCAAGGAGGTTCAGCCGGCCGAACTATATCGTGTGCTCAACAACCTCGGCCTGGTCAAGGACCGGCGGGTAAAATCGGCGACGGACAGGAGTTCCTTTGTCCTGCTCGACACGACCCCCGAGATTGCCGTCTCCGCGGCAAGTGAGGACATCCAGGAAATCGCCCGGCAGGCAGCGTCATCTGTCACACAAAACAAAGAGATACACTCTAAAATTGAGGAACTGATTGAAGATCATTACGGGGCTGTCAGAAAGGAAATCCGGGATCTGCGGCATCGCCTGGAACAGTTCGGCGATACCGACCCCGCCACCAGCAAGGCCTATGCTGCGCGCCAGTCGCTGGCACGTGCGGGCGGCTTGCTGATCGCCCTCGTGCTGGTCGGTCTGATGCTGGTGCCCTCTGTCTGGCTTTACCGTCACTACGATGAAAGCCGTCAGGAACTGGCCAACACAAAAGTCGAGATCGATGGCCTTCGCCGGCTGCAGCTGGAGACGAAAGCGGCCAGTGATGAACGCGCTTCGTTACGCGCGCAGCTGGACAGGAAAGCCAGCCGCCCTGACACGGATCCCACCCTGATCTACAACAGCCTCGCCTGGGCCATCAACCAGGGCAGTTCCTACAATTTCAAGGAAGAACCCTTCAGCGACAAGCGGTTGGCAGTCGTTTATGAACTCATTTCACGCCTGCAGTCACTGGGCTTCAAGGGCGTGGTTCAGCTGAACTCCCACCTGGGTGAATTCTGCCTGGCCGGCAATGATGTCGACGGCTATACCCTCGCCGCGCCCGACCTGCCGGTGCGTGATTGCACCCTGTTCGGACACCCCCAGCAGCAGCTGCCTTCCGCGGGTGAACAGCAGTCGATCGCGTTTGCGAATTTCCTCGCCACCTCGCCGCTGGTGAACGGCAGCGACATCAGCATCGATATTATCTCTCACCAGTTCAGCGATCCCAGGCTGGAATACCCCTCCAGGGATTCCGATGTCACAGCCTCGGTGTGGAATCGCATTGCCGCAGTCAACAACCGGGTCGAGGTAGCGCTGGTACCTGCCAGGCCGTAGGCACCGGTAATCGACGGGCAGATGCTGCCGGGAAGAAGTGCCCGGCTCAGTGACATTCCTGTCTGAACCGAACATGACTGACTCAAAACCCGATTTTTCTAAATAGCCACGTAAGCACAGGGAAAAACACGGAATACTCACTAGAACCCATCTCGAAATCGCGAATCGGATGCCAGGAACAGGGGTATATCATGCGAGGACAGGTAGGACCGGCGCCTCGCCGGGAAAGAACAGAGCTTCCAGCCTAATGTATTCCCCGCGGGCGCGGGTCGTTCCCGGCGAGGCGCCGGTCCTACAGAAACAGAACGCATATCAAGGAAATTGAATTTTAAGATAGGTTCTAAAAATGCCTGTGTCTTTCCGTGCGTTTCCGCGCGCCAATCCGGCAAAACAGGTACAACATCCACTTGACAATTAAGCGTCACACACTGGACAAGGTGCGGGCTTGTGGGTTATTGATCGGGGCATCGCATAATATCGAGACCATGAGCTTGCCCCGTCGACTTCCGTTCTTGTTGTGGCTGCTGTTGCTGCCATCGCTGCCGGTCATGGCAGACGAGGTGCAGCAGTACCGTGACCCGGATACCGGACTGATGTCCTGGCGGGTGCAGCAGTCGGGATTCAGCCTGCAACTGGTTCAGATGCTGCCGGACTATGTGGCGGCGATATACAGTTCGCGCGGCCTGCCGCCGAAGCTGATCGAACGGATGCGCGCGCAGTGCGTCTTTGGCACCATCCTGACCAATGACTCGGATGCGACGCTGACCTACCGCGTGGCCGACTGGCGCGCGGTCACGCCAGACGGCGTCACGCATCCCTTCCGGGCCAAGTCCACGTGGGTGGCGGAGTGGGCGGCGATGGGTGTGGGCTTCCGCTGGTCGATGCTGGCCGACGAGCAGAGCTTCGCCCCCGGTGACTGGATGCAGGGCTTTACCACCGTGGAACTGGCGCCGGACAGTGAATTCGATTTTGTCTTTTCCGTGGAACTGAAGGATGAACGACATGATGGCAGAATGGCGAAGGTACGCTGCGCCCCTGCGCAGCCGTCGTAGACGAATCTTCCCCGGTCTGTCGGCCCTCGCCATGCTGCTGTGCAGCGCACTGGCGGCGGCTCAGATGCCGGTGCCGGAACTGGGCCATACCCTGACACGACTGGCGGACCCGGTGACCGCGCCTGATTTCACGCTGCCTGACATGGACGGCAAACCGCATGCACTGCACGACTACCGCGACAAGGTGGTCATGCTCAACTTCTGGGCAACCTGGTGCCCTCCCTGCCGCCGGGAGATGCCCTCGATGGAAGCCATTCATCAGGCATTCAAGGACAAGCCGTTTGTGGTGCTGGCCGTCAACGAGTGGGAAAACCCGGACCTGGTGTTTCCCTGGATCGGCCAGCTGACGCTGTTCCCCGAGTTCCCGATCCTGTTCGACGCGGACGGCGCGGTCGCCGAGCAGTATGGCGTCAAGGGTCTGCCGACCACCGTGATCATCGACCGGGAGGGTCGTGTCGTTTACCGGGCGGTCGGCGGACGGGATTTCGACCACCCGGACGTGAGGCGCTTGATCCGCGACCTGTTGTGAGCGGCGTGTGACCCACCGCTCCGGGACCCGGGTCACGGTCGAGTCTGATCGTCAATCGATTCTACAGGGTGACTTGATACGGTCACCTCCACTGCACTTCCTGAAGTCCCGTGTTCACGGAGGCCCGTCAACGTACTGTTCCCGCACCGGCCTCTGGCGCATGGCCAGTTTGAGCAGGGGCGGCGCAAGCAGCGTCGTGATGATAACCATGAGCACCACGGCCGAGAACAGGGCATCGGTGATCACGCCCAGGCTTTTTCCGATGGCGGCGAAAATCAGGCCAACTTCCCCGCGCGGCATCATTCCGAGTCCCACCGCGATCCGGTTCCTGGTGTTGCGTGCACCGATCCCGGCAGCGATCTTGCCGAGGATGGCGGCCACCAGCAGCCCAGCGCCCATCATGAGCACATGGTAGTCAAGAAACGTCTCAAGCTTTACCTGTATGCCCATGAGAATAAAGAAGATAGGCACAAGTATCACCTCCAGCGGCATAATCAGATTCTTAATGCTGACACGGGTATCATCGTTGAGATTGCACAATCTGAAATAGGAATCGCTCAGGATGAGTCCGGCCGTGAAGGCACCCACTATCGTGGCCAGCCCGACGAGATTCGCGAGCCAGGCAAGCACCATGACAAACAGATAGGAAGTGAACATCTTCGCCTCGACCAGATCGAGCCGGCACAACAGGCGAACGGCGAAACGGATCAGATAGGGACCGAGATACAGCGCGCCGCCCAGAAACAGGATGGCCAGCAGGATGGTCGTCAGCACATGGAGCAGTTCGACATTACCCGAAACGACGATGCCCGAAACGATGGCGAGCATCAGCAGGCCCAGGATGTCATCGATGACCGCCGCACCAAGGATGATATGCGCTTCATGCGACTGTTGCCGATGGAGATCCTTGAGTACCCGTGCGGTTATGCCCACGCTGGTCGCCCCCAGGGTTGCGGCAATGAACAGGTCCGTATTCAGGGACAGGTCGGGCATCAGCAGGCGGGTGGCCATGAAACCCAGGGCAAAGGGAACCACGACACCGATCACCGCCACCCGCATGGAATCCGCGCCGACCCGGCGCATCTCTTCGATGCTGGTATCGAGACCAACCAGAAATAACATGAAGATAACGCCATAACGCGAGAAAACATCGACAGTCTGCGCCACCTGTAATATCTGGCCACCGTGGGGACTTTGCAGAATACCGAGCACCTCGGTCGCTGAGTCAGCTCCCAGGGTGGCGAAGGCGGCCTGGTCGAGCGCCTCGCCGGCAATGGCCAGGCGTTCCAGATCGAAGATGGCGGGCCCCTCGCGCAGGACGGTGATCAGATCCAGCCCCAGGTAGTAGGCCACGTTGCCCAGGATGATGCCCATGGTGACCTCGCCCAGCACCGAGGGCAGTCCGATCTTGCGCGCTGCGAACCGTCCGAGGATGGCGAAGAACAGGATACCCGTAACGCCGAGGATGACGGGTGCGATCGGATCATTGTGCAGGCTGTCGAAGGTGCTGGCTGCGACCGGTCCCGCCCATGACGCCAGCAGAATGGGCAACAGCAGCCCGCCATGGCGTCCGGCGACTCTGCGGGATTGCGCCACGCGAGCACGTGATCCCGACAATGTTGAAGTGGTCTTCATGGCTAACGGGCTCTCACAGGCGTTTCCGGGTGATTTTGCGGTCGATATCGCCGGGCTTGCGGCCAGCATGGCAACGGCTATGGCTCGGGTAGAGATAGCATCATAATGGAAGTGAGCGGGCCATCGCGACAACAACTGCGAAGATAGTCGGACCAGGGACAGATCGGCTGATCCCCGAACCCTGCACCTGCGATGCCTGGCAGCGCATCCGGCATCACGCCGCCACGGCCGTATGTCTCACACCCGTACGCGTGCTGTTGTAAGATATACGTACAAACCGGTGTTTTTTTACGTCCAGGCAAATTGACATGGCGTTCCTCCCGGCAGACGTTCATATCCAGGGATTTCACCCGTGAAGCTGACGAACATCGTCATCGCGACCAAAGTAGTCACCTATGGCTCAACCGTGGCCGAGGCATTCAGCGAATGTGTGCGCTGCAATGTGCTCGGTCTACCCTTCGTGGACAGCGAAGGGCGCATCAGGGGGCGGTTTTCCATCGGGCACACGATCAAGCTGGCCTGTGTACCGGAGATGATGATCCTGAATGCCGACCTCCTCGGCGATGAACTTTCGTCCCTGATGATGCCGGACCAGCAGGCGGGCGAGGTACTGAGGATGCCGGTCGATAATTTCATTCTGGGCGAGGTGGTGACCATCCATTCCTCGTCACCCTGCGTCAAGGCCGCGGCGCTCATGCAAAAGCACAGGACAACCTATCTGTTCGCCGTCGACGATGACGGCTACAAGGGCGTCGTGAATGTGCGCGGAATCGCCAGACGGATGCTGGAGGTTGGAGGATTTGAGGTGTAGGCGGCACCGGCCGGGCAGGCCAATGCCGTAATCCCGCCGCCTGACAGTCGCCTGCCGGCATCAGCGGTGGACCCGTTGCGGACAACGGGTCCACGCTCTCGGTTGTCAGAGTTTCTCCAGAAACTCCTCGGGCATATCCGTCGCCAGCTCCAGCGCGCCATCCGCACCCGCATACAGCGGATCACTGATACAAGTGAAGCTGCAGGACTCGAATTGTTTGGTGGCCTCGCCGAGAAAGCTGTCCAGGCCGCTGAGCTGGCTGCCGCCGCCGGCCACGATGATGTTGTTGCGTACACTCTCCTGGAATTCAGGATCGAAGCTGGCGATGAGATCGATGACGGTCTCGACGACCGCGGGCATGGGACTCTCGCAGGCCTTGCGCATTTCCTCGGTGATATCGAATTCCGTAAATTTGCCGTCTACCGGAGCCTCGATCTTGACCCGCCGTTTCGGCTCTCCCACGAAACCGTGTTTTTCCTTGAATTTGCGCACCGTGTTCAGCGAGAAGTCGGCCTCGGGATGCTTTTCGGTCAGCAGCTTCAGGAGTTGTTCGTCCACGTAGTCGCCCGCCACGAGCAGGCTGCGCTGGTCATCTTCCGTGGGGACCGTGCCGTGCATGATGCAGAAATCCACGGTGCCGGCGCCGATGTCGATGATCATGGCGTTGTCCAGTGTGCCCAGTCCGTAAGCAACGGAGAAGGGTTCGGAGACGACCATCATTTTCCTGGCATGATCGGATACCGCATTGCGGATGGCGATCTTGTTGACCTTGAGCGCCTCGGCCGGCACGCCGACCGCGACGCAGACTTCATCATCCGGACCGACGCCGGCCAGTTCGATCAGGTGGCCGATCAGTTCATGCACGGCGGCATCGTCCCGCTCGGTGCCCTCCTTGATGACGCCGTTCTGCAGCGGCCGCGAGAGATTGAGCGCAAGCCGGTGCTCCAGTGCCTCGCTGCCAAACAACACGCGCTTGCCGAGCATCTTCTTGGCCACGAAATCCTTTGGCCAGCCGACATAGCTTTCCACCCATTTCCGGTTGCCATTGCTGGCGGACACCACCGACCTGGAAGTGCCCAGATCAATCCCGACGTAGAGCATCTTATCTTTCTTGCTGGGCGACATTTTGTGTTTTACCTCCCTCTATTGTTCCCGGGTATGCGCGCCGTTGAAGGTATTCAACGATCCCCGCCTCCAGGAAATCCGCCACGCTGTCCCGGTACTCAGGCCGGCTCAACCGGGCTTCCTCCGCCTTGTTGCTGATGCAGGAAACCTCGACAAGTACACTGGGAACTTCAACCCCCAACAGTACCATAAACGGCCCTGTCTTGGACCCGGCATCGATGAGGTTCCGGTTGCGGCGCTTCAGATCGTTGAAAAGGGTCGTGTGTATGGAACTGGCGAGTTCCCTCGACTCCTCGGTCTTCAGGGTGTCGCCAATCCTGGCGATGACCTCGCGAAAGTCGCCCATGACATAGTCAGAGTCGTGGTTTTCCTTCTCCGCCAGGTCGAGTGAACGCTGGTCCGTGTGCGGCCCGAAGTAATAGGTCTCGACATAATTCAGGGATCCCGCCCCTGGCGGCAGGGAATTGATGTGGATGGAGATGAACAGGTCCGCCCGGTTCTTCTTGGCGAAGGCCACCCGCTCCTTCAGGAAAACCTTCCGATCCTGCTCGCGAGTGAGCAGGACGCGGTAATCCCCGGACGCGGCAAGTTTGTCCCGCAGGCGCCTGGCGATGTCCAGGGTGACGTCTTTCTCTTTCAGGCCCTGCCGGCCTGTAGCGCCCGGGTCGATTCCACCATGCCCCGGATCGATCACAATCGTCTGTACTTTGAGATTGAACAGGTCCGCCATGGGCATGCCGAGACTGGTCAGCATGGTGTCATAATGCCCGGTCGTTACCAGGGGGGCATCCTTGATAGCCTGCGCCGGCTCAAGCCTTGACGGCTGTTCGATCTCCAGGACGCGATCATTTTCCGGTTTGAGCAGCACGGACAATGGAGCCTCCGGCAATTGCAGGGGCTGTGTTTTCACCACCTGCATGGCGATCGGCCCGGACCCGTCTACCGTGACCAGGCGGAAGTTGACGCCGATCAGGGCGACAATAGCCAGCATGGCAAGCAGCAGCACCCTGCCCCGGTATCTTGACCGCTGCGCCGGCTCTTGTGCCGCGGCAACGAATTTCGATTGCCCCGGGCGATGAACGGAGCGGGGGATGCCCGCGTTGTCCTCATAGACACCCCGCAACACCGCCGTTTTGATATCCGAATGACGGCTCATAAATTTGGGCGGACACGGTCAAGGCAAACGCCGCGAAAACCGCCAGGCGGCACACGGTGGATGATGATTTCGGTTTGCGGCGACAATCCGGATAACCTCAGTTTCAGGTTGAACTACCTCTTTGTATCACAGTCGAGTCGGGTGTATCCGGATATTAACGCAGTACCGCCAACCCGATCACCCCGGCAATCAAATCCGCCTCGATGCGCCCGTTCCCCATGCCCGGTTCGGTACCGGCATAATCGGAGCGGTGGAAATGATCACGATGTATTTTCTCACCTGCATCAGGCTGTTATAACTTGTCTGAGGCGACGCCACGTGCTCTTGCACCCGAGCGCCTCCGCAGGGTGGACGGCCGATGGCGACACGGCCCAGTTGGACCCGGAATTCCGGCAGCAACCCTCTCGCCCACCCCGATTGTACGACCCGGCGCACGTCTGGCATATCGGGCACCAGGCTTCTATACTTGAAAATCACAAGCACGCCGGAAGCAGGCAATAACAATACGGCAACATAACAAGGTAATACCGTTGGGCACCTTCGAGCAATACTTGCGCAAGGCGGCAGCCAGTATAAACCTGGGAACCGGGCGACAAGCGGAACCCCGGCCACGCCTGCAGGAACTCGAACGCGAGCTACTGGTCCTCAGCCGGGAGAATCAAACCCTTGCCGGAAAACTGGAACGGTTCAGGGCTGATTCCGAGCGCCTGAGGTCGGCGGAACTCCAGAAGCTCGAGACCCTGGAGCAAGCCCACCGGGAAAACGGGACCGCCAGAGCCACGGACGCCAGACGGCTGTCCGAACTGGAACAAGAACTTGTCGAGGTCCAGGCGGAACGCACACTGGAGCATGAGCGTCTCAAGACGCTGGAGGGCTTCCTTGCCGAGACAAAAAACCGGCTGGAAACCAGGGACAACCAGCTCAAGTTCCTACAGGATTCCGCACGCGAACAACTCCACTCCCTGAAAACCTCACTGGCGGAAGCATCTAGCCGGCTGGAAACCAGGGATAACGAGCTGGTTCACCGGCAGGATGCCGCCTGCGAACAGCTCGTGGCTCTCGAAACCTCGCTGTCTGCAGCATCAAGGCGATTCGAAACCACGGATAGCGAAATCAGCGCGTTGCGGGCAGAGCTGCTAAAACAGACACAGCAACTCGAGGCTTCCCGCGCTTCCGCCAACACGCTGTTTGAAGCAACGACGAACCAGGTCAGGACACTGGAAAAGAAGCTCGAGGTTGAACACACTCTGCAGCAGAACCTGTTCCGCGACACAGAGGCGCAGCTGCGCAAGCAGGATGTGCGGCTCAACCGGATCACAGCCGCCGGTTTCATACTGGTGCTGGCAGCCGTTGCAGGCGCACTCATCTTCTGGCTGGTACGCTGAGTTCCCCCCAGTTGGCCAGGATGGAGGGCATGGCCTCGGGCGCATCCGCCAGTTGCGTAGCAGCCCATATGGCGGCCCGCCGCGCCGCGTCGGTATAGCGCTTGTCCTCTGTCACCCGGCCGAGATTCAGCAGCGCCTGGATGGCCACGCCGTTGACTGACAGGCTCGCCCCGTCGCTCACCTCCTTCTCGCGCAGCCACACGCCGCTGTCGGCCGCGCTCCGATAAAAGCCGCCGTGATCTGCATCCTGGTAACGCGCCAGCATGCGATCGGCCAGCGCGCGCGCCGGCGCCAGCCAACGCGGCTCGCCGCTCGCCTCATACAGACCCAGCAGTCCTGCGATGAGGGCCGCGTAATCCTCGCAAAAACCCGGCACGCCGCGCACGCCCTGGCGCCAGTCGCGATACAGCAACCCCGTGCCGTCATCGTATAACCGCTCCAGGATGAAACCGGCCGCCGCCGCCGCCGCCGCGGTATAGCGCGGCTCCTCGAGCAGCCGTCCCGCCAGCGCCAGTGTCTCGATCATGAAACCGTTCCACACCGTGACGATCTTGTCATCGACCGGTACCGCGGGACGCTGCCGCCGGGCCTCCAGCAGCCTGCGGGTCACCTCGGCGTTGCGCTGCTCCGCCGTTTCCAGATCCACCCCGAAGGTCCGGGCGAGCACCGGGGCATCCATAGCCAGGTAAAGCACGTTCCGGCCCGCGAGTTCACCCGATGGATCGCCCCGGGCATTACCCGACTCGGACAGGCCGTAACGCGCCGCCGCCCAGCGGCGCAAAGCCCCATCGCCGAGCGCCTCGGTCAGCTGCGGCCAGTCCCAGGTGTAGTACGCCCCCTCCTCCATGTGCCCGGATGGACCCGGACCGCTCAGGCTGTCGGCGCTCAGGGCGGACCAGAAGCCGCCGCCAGAGTCGCGCAGCTGCGCCAGGGTAAAATCGAGGGTCGTGCGCGCCACCCTCGCGTAGCGGCGACCCCCGCTCCGGCGCCAGGCGAACAGGTAAGCGCGTGCGATCAGCGCCTGGTCGTAGAGCATCTTCTCGAAATGCGGCACGCGCCAGTCGAAGTCCGTGGCATAGCGGTGAAAACCGCCCGCCAGTT
>Ga0210101_1000771_pt1 | contig 10209 bp, 9 predicted proteins | sample Muzzi_PWC_D1_FD_185534 | JGI IMG/M metagenome (GOLD analysis project Ga0210101, IMG submission 185534) | Wetland microbial communities from San Francisco Bay, California, USA, that impact long-term carbon sequestration - Muzzi_PWC_D1 (SPAdes) | ecosystem: Environmental > Aquatic > Marine >...
CATCTTCTTGGCGCTCTTGATGGTGGTGCAGTAGCCGCGCTCCTCGAGCTTGTTGTAGATGAAGGGCTTGAACAGCTCCAGAGCCATCTTCTTCGGGAGGCCGCACTGGTGCAGTTTGAGTTCGGGACCGACGACGATGACCGAGCGCCCCGAGTAGTCGACACGCTTGCCGAGCAAGTTCTGGCGGAATCTGCCGCCTTTTCCTTTGAGCATGTCGGAAAGGGATTTGAGGGGTCGCTTGTTGGGGCCGGTAATAGCCCGGCCGCGCCGACCGTTGTCAAACAGGGCGTCAACCGATTCCTGCAGCATCCGCTTTTCGTTACGGATAATGACCTCGGGAGCGCGCAGTTCCATCAGCCTCTTGAGCCTATTGTTGCGGTTGATGACCCGCCGGTAGAGATCATTAAGATCCGACGTGGCAAACCGACCGCCATCGAGGGGAACCAGAGGTCGCAATTCCGGCGGAAGCACCGGGATGGTTTCGAGAATCATCCATTCCGGACGGTTACCGCTCTGGATAAAAGCATCAACCACTTTAAGCCGCTTGGCGACCTTTTTTCGCTTGGCCTCGCTGGCGGCTTCCTTCATCTCCACCCGCAGCGTTCCCGCCAACTCATCGAGGTCAATGACGATCAGCAATTCTCGCACCGCCTCGGCGCCCATGCCGGCGGTGAACTGGCCGGCATATTCTTCCATCGTCGCCCGGTACTTATCCTCGGTGAGGGTCTGTCCGATGAGCAACGGGGTGTCGCCCGGATCCAGAACCACATAGGCCTCAAAATAAAGGATTTTTTCCACCTCTTTGAGGGTCAGGTCGAGAAGAGTCGCGATCCGCGACGGAAGCGATTTGAGAAACCAGATATGCGCCACGGGACAGGCCAGATCGATCCCGCCGCACCTTACTGGGGATAACCTCGACGCCGCATTTTTCGCAGACGATGCCGCGGTGCTTCATGCGCTTGTACTTGCCGCAGTTGCATTCATAGTCCTTGGTCGGACCGAATATCTTGGCGCAGAACAGTCCGTCCCGCTCCGGCTTGAACGTCCGGTAGTTAATCGTTTCGGGCTTCTTGACCTCGCCGAAGGAGCGTTCCCGAATCTTCTCGGGCGAGGCGACGGACAACCGGATGGCATTGAAATTGAGGGGATCTTTGGGCCGCTCAAACAGACTAAAAATGTCTTCCAAAGCGCATCCTCCTTATATGGATGGTGGTTTTCTGGCTTTAAGTAGTCAGGATCGGCCGGAGGTCCCGCTCGACCCCCTGACACCGGTTCATGAGGACCAGTCCTGAATTATTCCTCTTCCTCTTCGAGCAATTCAACATCGAGACAGAGCGATTGAAGTTCCTTGATCAACACGTTGAACGATTCGGGCAGGCCCGCCTCGAGGGTGTGCTTGCCTTTTACGATCGCTTCATAAATGCGGGTCCGGCCCGCCACGTCGTCCGACTTGACAGTAAGGAACTCCTGCAGGGCGTGCGCCGCCCCGTAGGCCTCCATGGCCCAGACTTCCATCTCCCCGAGGCGCTGCCCCCCGAACTGGGCTTTGCCTCCCAGCGGCTGCTGGGTCACCAGACTGTATGGGCCGATGGACCGGGCATGGATCTTATCGTCAACCAGGTGATGCAGCTTGAGCATATACATGGTTCCGACGGTCACTTGTTCCTTGAACGCCACTCCCGTCTTGCCGTCGTGGAGAGTGACCTGTCCAGTCAGCGGCACCTCGGCCGTGCCCATTTCCGCCTTCATCTGCTCTTCGGTGACCCCTTCAAAGACCGGGGAGGCCATGGGAATCCCACGGGACAAACGGCGGGCCAGAGCCAGCAGATCGTCCTCGCCCAGACGGTCGATGAAACCGTCCAGTTCTTTGTCCCCGTAGATGCTCTGGATTTTTTTCTTCAGCTCCTTGGCGGTGAACTTCCGGTCGAGAATCTCCTGGATTTGCAGACCCAGTCCCCGCGCCGCGAATCCGAGGTGGGTTTCAAGGATCTGACCGACGTTCATGCGGGACGGGACGCCCAACGGGTTAAGCACGATCTCCACCGGCGTGCCGTCATTGAGGTACGGCATGTCTTCCACGGGCAGAATTCGTGAGAGGACCCCTTTGTTTCCGTGCCGGCCGGCCATTTTATCGCCGACGGAGAGCTTGCGCTTGATGGCGATATAAACCTTGACCATTTTGATCACGCCCGGAGGCAGGTCGTCGCCCCGCTTGAGCTTTTCGATCTTGTCAGCAAAAACGCTTTTGATAAATTCCTCGCGACCGCCGAGCCGGCCGAAAATTTCGGCCACCTTCTGCTCGGTCTCCTCGGCCTGGCGCAAGGAAATCTCCCGCCAGCGGAGGAAGGGAATCTCGTCGAGAGCCTCGGTGGTAATTTTCTTTCCCTTGGCCAGCAGACTCTTCCCCGCTTCGTCGGTCAGAGGCGCCGCAGCGGTCTGATCGACCAGCAACCGGCGAATTTTATCCTGCGCCGAGTTGCGGATGATCCGAATCTCGTCGTGCTCATCTTTCCGCAGCTTGTCGATTTCGGTCTTTTCAATGAATTCGGTCCGACGGTCCTTTTCCGCCCCCTTGCGGGAAAAGATGCGGGCACCGATCACCACCCCCTCGACTCCGGGCGGAACCCGTAGCGAGGTGTCGCGCACATCACCGGCCTTTTCCCCGAAAATCGCCCGTAGCAGCTTTTCTTCGGGGGAGAGCTGGGTCTCGCCCTTGGGAGTGATCTTGCCGACCAGGATGTCGCCGGCCTTGACTTCGGCGCCGATGCGAATGATGCCCGACTCATCGAGATCCTTGAGAGCGTCCTCGCCGAGGTTGGGAATATCGGCAGTGATCTCCTCCTTGCCGAGTTTGGTGTCCCGGGCCACGCATTCGAATTCTTCGATGTGGATCGAGGTATAACGGTCTTCCTTGACCAGTTTTTCCGAGATCAGGATGGAGTCCTCGAAATTGTACCCTTCCCAGGGCATGAAGGCGACGAGCACATTTTGCCCCAGTGCCAGTTCACCCCAGTGGGTGGAGGGACCGTCGGCGATGATTTCGCCGCGTTTGACCCGGTCGCCGACTTCGACGATCGGCTTCTGGTTCAAGCAGGTATTCTGGTTGGAACGAATGAATTTGGTCAGGGTGTAAATATCGACGCCCGTGCCGGTTTCGTCGACTTCGTTTTCATCGATCTTGACGACGATCCGGGCGGCGTCGACGCTTTCGACCACGCCGTTGTGCCGTGCCACCACCGCGGCACCGGAATCATGGGCCACGATGCGCTCCATGCCGGTTCCGACCAGCGGGGCATCGGCCCGTAGCAGGGGCACCGCCTGGCGCTGCATATTGGAACCCATCAGGGCGCGGTTGGCGTCGTCGTTTTCCAGAAACGGAATCAGCGAGGCAGCGACCGAAACCAGCTGCTTGGGAGAAACGTCCATCATTTCGATGTCTTCCCGGTTCATCAGCATGAATTCGCCGTTTTTCCGGGCGTTGACCAGTTCATTGACGAAATGACCATTCTCGTCCAGCGGAGCGTTGGCCTGGGCGATGGCGTGCCCTTCTTCTTCCAGCGCCGAAAAATATTTGACCTCGTTGGTAACCAAACCTTCCCGGACGATCCGATAAGGGGTTTCGACGAAGCCGTGATCGTTGATCCGGGCATAGGTCGAGAGCGAGGCAATGAGGCCGATATTGGGGCCTTCCGGGGTCTCGATGGGGCAAACTCGACCATAATGGGTCGGATGGACGTCGCGAACCTCGAAACCGGCCCGTTCGCGCGTCAGGCCGCCCGGCCCGAGAGCCGAGAGGCGCCGCTTGTGGGTAATCTCCGACAGCGGATTGGTCTGGTCCATGAACTGGGAGAGTTGGGACGACCCGAAGAATTCTTTCACCACGGCTGAAACCGGCTTGGAATTGATCAGGTCGTGGGGCATCAGACTGTCCACTTCCTGCAGACTCATGCGCTCCTTGATCGCCCGTTCCATACGCACCAGGCCAACCCGGTACTGGTTTTCCAACAGCTCGCCGACGGCTCGTACCCGGCGATTGCCGAGGTGATCGATGTCGTCTATGGCCCCTTTGCCGTTTCGCAGATCGATCAGATAGCGGACCACTTCAAGAATATCTTCTTTGGTCAGTGTCGTATGATCGAGAGGCGCGTCCAAGCCTAGTTTATAGTTGAGCTTCAACCGCCCCACCGGAGACAGGTCGTAACGTTCCGGATTGAAGAAAAGGCTTTCGAATAGCAGAGTCGAGCTCTTGATGGTCGGCGGATCACCCGGACGGAGTCGCCGGTAAATTTCGATCATAGCGTCTTCGGGAGTATTGATGCGGTCGAGTTGCAGAGTCTCGCGCAGGTAGGGGCCGACGAACAGGTTGTCAATGAACAACACCTTGAATTCGTTAATGCCCCGAGTTCGGAGATCCTCCAGCTTCGACTCGGTAATTTCTTCGTTGCATTCGACAACCACTTCGCCGGTGGAGGTATCGACGATATCGGTGGATGCGATTTTCCCAATCACCTCTTCTTCGGGGACGGGAATGAATTCGATCTGCTTTTCCTCCAGCTTGCGGATGGAGGCCCGGGTGAATTTGCGATTAGCTTTCACCAGGACTTCCCCGTCCGGGGTCACCACGTCAACCATGGAACGCTGCCCGGCTAGCAGTTTGAGATCGACTTTTTTCCGATAGTCTTTTCCGTCGATAACCACCGTCTCGACGTCGTAGTAATAGTTCAGCAGCTCTTCCGATGAGAAACCGAGAGCTTTCAGCAGGACCGTGGCCGGCAGCTTGCGGCGCCGGTCGATCCGGACATAGAGCAGATCCTTGTGGTCGAAATCGAAATCGAGCCAAGACCCGCGATAAGGAATGACCCGGGCATTGTAAAGAATTTTGCCGCTCGAATGGGTTTTCCCTTTGTCGTGGTCGAAAAAGACACCTGGTGAACGATGCAGCTGGCTTACGATGACTCGTTCGGTCCCGTTGATGATGAAAGTCCCGTTTTCGGTCATGAGCGGTATTTCGCCGAAATAAACTTCCTGCTCCTTGATATCGCGGATCGACTGTACCCCCGAATCCTTGTCCACGTCCCAGGAAACCAGTCGGACCCGAACCTTCATCGGTGCCGCAAAGGTCATCCCACGCTGGTGACACTCGTCGACATCATATTTGGGGGTCCCCAGGGAATAGGAAACGTATTCCAGAGAACAGGTCTCGCTGAAATCCCGGATTGGGAATACCGACCGGAAAACGGCCTCGAGGCCGATATTCTGTCGCGCCGAGGGAGGGAGTTCCGCCTGGAGAAAACGTTTATAAGAGGTCTTTTGGATATCGATCAGATTGGGAATGTCGATAATCTTCTTGATCTCTGCAAAATGCTTCCGCAACAGCTGGTTATTCGCGATCGAATAAGCCATGGTGTCTCCTTGGGCTAACGAAAGTAGAATAGCCAAGGCCGCACAAGGCGACCTTGGCTAGGGGCGAAGCTATGCAGGAATAATTATTTGAGCTCCACGGTTGCGCCGGCTTCTTCAAGCTGTTTTTTGAGCTCTTCGGCCTCAGCCTTGGGCAGGGCTTCCTTAATAGTATTGGGAGCGCCGTCGACCAGGTCCTTGGCTTCCTTCAGGCCAAGACCAGTGACCGCGCGCACCACTTTGATGACATTGATTTTCTTCTCGCCGGAGCTGTTCAGAACCACGTCGAACTCATCTTTTTCTTCTTCGGCGGGAGCTTCAGCGGCGGCGGGGCCGGCGGCCATAGCCACGGGGGCGGCAGCCGAGACGCCGAATTTGTCTTCAAGTTCCTTGACCAGTTCCGCCAGTTCGAGAACCGTCATTTTTTCAATGAATTCAATTACTTGTTCTTTTGTTACTGCAGCCATGGGTCTATTCCTCCCTGATATGTCGCTATGTTTTGTTGATTTGTAAAAGGGTCTGTTTTCTCACCGGGTCAGGCGGCCTTCTGATCTTTGATCGCCGCCAGAACCTGAACCAAAGAGCGGGGAATCGCGGCCAGCACGCCGACAAAATTGGACGCCGGCGCGTTGAGCGAGCCGAGCATTTTGGCCAGAAGAACTTCCCGGCTCGGAAGGTCGGCCAGGGCCTTGATGTCGGCCACCGACAGCCGCTTCCCGGACAACGTCCCGCCTTTCAGCTCGAAATGCGGAACGGCTTTGGCGAAATCCGAGAGGACCTTAGCCGGAGCAACCGGGTCTTCACCGGCGATGGTGATTGCGGAAGGCCCCTTGAGGAACTCATCCAGGGGTGCCGCGGAGGTGTCCTTGACGGCCAACCGCAACAAGGTGTTCTTGACAACCTGGTACTCGCTGCCCGCCTTGCGAATTTCACCGCGGAGTTTGTTGGCCTGTTCCACACTGAGGCCGCGGTAATCCGCCAGGAAGGTTGCCTTGGTCGCGGCCAATTTGGCCGCGAGTTCGGCGACGACTTGTTCTTTTCCGCTTTTGTTCAACGTCTCTCCTCCTTTCTGTGAAGTTTGGTCGGGGCCTTTGCACCCCATGGCCCAGTCAAAGGAAGAGGAGAGACGGAAAGCCCATCTTCAACCTCATACCAGCCTCGGCAGGTGGCCTTCGGCCATTAAACGTCCACCCGGACGTACCTGCTGTCTTTGACCAGGTTGTTCTTGCCGCGGGCCGGACTGATTCTGGCCGAACGGCTTCAAGCGGACGGTGCCAAAGGCAACAGCCGCCGATTATTTGATTAATGCTTGAATTTCCGGAACGTCGATATTCACACCAGGGCCCATGGTGCTGGAGATGCTGACCTTTTTCAGGTAGGTCCCTTTGGAGGTGGAGGGCTTGGCTTTGACCAGCGCGTCCATTAGAGCCAGGATGTTGCCTTGGAGCTGTTCCAGGCTGAAGGATACTTTGCCCACCGGCGCGTGAACGATACCGGCTTTCTCAACGCGATACTCCACCTTCCCCGACTTGGCTTCGGTGACCGCGCGTCCCACATCAAAGGTCACGGTGCCGACCTTGGGATTGGGCATCAACCCGCGGGGGCCGAGAAGCCTGCCGATCTTACCGACGGTCCCCATCATGTCGGGAGTGGCGATAGCCGTATCGAAATCGAACCAGCCCTCCTGGATCTTGGCGACCAGGTCGTCGGCGCCGACATAATCCGCCCCGGCCGCCTGGGCTTCCTGGGCTTTTTCACCCTTGGCAAAGACCAGGACCCGCACCGTTTTGCCGAGACCGTTGGGCAGGACCACCGCGCCCCGAACCATCTGATCGGCTTTGCGAGGATCAACACCCAGCCGGACGACCAGGTCGACGGTTTCGTCGAACTTGGCGAAGGCCGCTTCCTTGATTAGAGAGAGGGCTTCTTCAACCGGATAGACACGGGCCCGGTCGATCTTTTCTTTGGCTGCTGTAAAGCTTTTTCCGGTTGCCATGATTTAAACTCCGAACACTTCAGCTCTTGGACGATTAGACGACTTCAATCCCCATGCTGCGGGCCGTTCCCTCAATGGTCTTGACGGCCGCCTCCAGATCGAAGGCATTGAGATCCGGCATTTTCAATTCCGCAATCTCACGCACCTGGTTCTTGGTCACTTTGCCGACCTTGTTTTTATTGGGAACCCCTGACCCTTTTTGCAGTTTGGCCGCTTTCAGCAGCAGAATCGCAGCGGGTGGGGTTTTGGTGATAAAAGAAAAAGAGCGATCGCCGAAGACCGTGATCACCACCGGGATGATCAGCCCTTCCTGCGCCTGAGTTTTGGCATTGAAGGCCTTGCAGAATTCCATGATATTGACCCCATGCTGGCCGAGGGCCGGGCCGACGGGCGGCGAAGGATTGGCTTTGCCGGCCGGAATCTGCAGTTTTATCATCCCGATAATTTTCTTGGCCATTTCCGTTTCTCCCTTGGGCTATCACTGACACCAGGCTTAGCTGGTTTTTTCCACCTGAATGAATTCCAGTTCAACCGGGGTCACCCGGCCGAAAATACTGACCATGACTTTGAGCTTGGCTTTGTCCGGTTTAACGTCTTCCACCACGCCGGTGAAATTCAGAAACGGGCCGTCAACCACCCTTACCGTCTCGCCGACTTCGAATTCGACCTTGGGCTTGGGATGTTCAACCCCTTCTTCCATACGTGCGGTGATCTTGGCCACCTCTTCGTCAGGAATCGCCGGAGGGGTTGAACCGCCGCCGACGAAACCAGTCACCTTGGGAGTGTCTTTGACGATATGCCAGGTTTCGCTGTTGAGCTCCATCTGCACAAGAATGTAACCCGGAAAAAACTTCCTGGTCGACGTGCGGCGCTCGCCTTTCTTCAGTTCCACCACGGTTTCCGAGGGAATCAGAATTTCCTCGAACAGGTCTTCCGCACCGGCTGCCCGTATCCGCTCCTCCAAGGAAAGCTTCACCTTGTTTTCGAATCCCGAGTAGGTATGAACTCCATACCATTTCTTGCCCATAGTTGCGTCCTTGAATATCAGCGCAGGATGGCTCGAATCAGGGTGGATAGGGTGAAATCGACCACGTAAAGGAAGATCGCCACCACAATCACAAGAACGATAACCACCAGGGTCGAACCGTAGGTATCCTTTTTGGTCGGCCAGGTAACCTTTTTCAGTTCGCCTTTGACGTTGGCAAGAAATTCCGTTGCTCGGCTCATCATCTACGGAAAACCTCCAAAGAGGGAACAGCTGAAAAATTGGCAGGCCAGGAGGGATTCGAACCCCCAACACCCGGTTTTGGAGACCGGTGCTCTAGCCGTTAGAGCTACTGGCCTGCGGCGAAATTGTCTCTGCCGCCCGGCCCCCGCGATCCGTCTTTATTTAGTTTCGCGATGCGGGGTATGCTTCCGGCAGAACCGGCAGTATTTACTGAACTCCAGCTTGTCCGGCGTGTTCTTTTTATTCTTGGTGGTCGTATAGTTGCGCTGCTTGCATTCTGTGCAAGCCAGAGTCACGATATCGCGCATGGCGGTTTTTCCTTCATCTTCCCTACCGGCCCGGCCGGGAGGGAAGATTGATGCAGGTTATGATTCGATGAGTCGGTTATTCGATAATATCGCTGACGACGCCGGCACCGACGGTGCGGCCGCCCTCACGAATGGCGAAACGCAGTTCCTTGTCCATCGCGATCGGCGTAATCAGGTTCACCGTCATGGCGATGTTGTCCCCGGGCATGACCATCTCGGTCCCTTCCGGTAACTCGACAATCCCGGTCACGTCCGTCGTCCGGAAATAAAACTGCGGCCGGTACCCCTTGAAAAACGGCGTATGACGCCCGCCCTCTTCCTTGGTCAGGATGTAGGCTTCAGCCTTGAACTTGGTGTGCGGCGTGATGCTCCCCGGCTTGGCCAGAACCTGACCGCGCTCGATGTCCTCACGCTTCACCCCGCGCAGCAGGATCCCGCAGTTATCCCCCGCCTGCCCCTGGTCCAGCAGCTTGCGGAACATCTCCACCCCGGTCACCACCGTCTTGGTCGTCGCTTTCATGCCGACGATCTCGACTTCGTCCTGAACCTTGACGATCCCGCGCTCAACGCGGCCGGTGGCCACGGTCCCGCGTCCGGAAATCGAAAAGACGTCCTCGACCGGCATCAGGAACGGACGGTCGATGGCCCGCTCCGGCTCCGGAATGTAACTGTCCACCGCCGCCATCAGCTCCAGCACCGGCTTGCAGGCTTCGCAGTCGTCCTTGCCACACCCGCACTCCAGAGCCTTCAACGCGCTGCCGGCGATGATCGGAATGTCGTCCCCGGGAAAATCGTAGGTCGACAGCAGTTCCCGAACTTCCAACTCCACCAGCTCCATCAGCTCGGCGTCGTCCACCATGTCGGCCTTGTTCAAAAAGACCACCATGGCCGGAACCCCGACCTGGCGCGCCAACAGGATATGCTCCCGGGTCTGCGGCATCGGGCCGTCCGCCGCCGATACCACCAGGATCGCGCCGTCCATCTGCGCCGCCCCGGTGATCATGTTCTTCACATAGTCGGCATGGCCGGGACAATCAACGTGCGCATAGTGCCGGTTGTCGGTCTGATACTCGACGTGCGCCGTCGCGATCGTGATCCCGCGCTCCCGTTCCTCGGGCGCGTTGTCGATCATATCGAAGGCCTTGAAATCGGCCATCCCTTTCGACGCCATGACCTTGGTGATCGCCGCCGTCAGCGTCGTCTTGCCATGGTCAACATGCCCGATCGTCCCAATATTGACATGGGGCTTCGTTCTCTCGAATTTAGCTTTGGACATG
>Ga0210101_1000773_pt1 | contig 10207 bp, 6 predicted proteins | sample Muzzi_PWC_D1_FD_185534 | JGI IMG/M metagenome (GOLD analysis project Ga0210101, IMG submission 185534) | Wetland microbial communities from San Francisco Bay, California, USA, that impact long-term carbon sequestration - Muzzi_PWC_D1 (SPAdes) | ecosystem: Environmental > Aquatic > Marine >...
TGGCCGCCGGCGATATTGGCGAGCGAATTTTCCGGGGTGCCGAAGGCCGGCGACCCCGAGCGCATATCGACGTTCGAGGTGAACCCGCCATAGATGCAGGGCACCCCGGGCCGGGTCAACTGCAGCAGGGCGATACCGACCAGCGCCTCGGCGTTTTGCTGTGTCAGCGCGCCGGCCATGGTCGCCGGCGTCATCGCACCCATCAGCGTGAACGGGGTCACCGTCACCGGCTGGCCGAAAAGTGCCATCTGCATCGCGCCGTAAGCCATCGAATCGTCGAGCTTGCGCGGCGAATTGACATTGATGTTGGTCATTACCGATGGATGGGATTTCATTTCTTCCATGGTGAGTCCGCGTGCGATAGCACTCATTTCGATCGCGTCCCGCGCCCGGCCGCCGCCGATGCCGGTGGCGAAGAATGCCTTGTCGGACACGGTCAGGTTGACGAAGGTCGTATCCAGGTGGCGCGAATTGGCCGGCAGGTCGGTCGGCGCGGTGGCCTGGTTACCGAAGAAGGTCAGCACGTTGAAGTACTGTCCGAAACTGATCAGCTTGCGGTAATCCTCGAAGTTACCGGCCCGCCGGCCGTTGATATTGTCATGCACGTTGGGCGCGCCGGAGACCAGACCGAAATTGATCACATCGCCGCCGACCTTCAGGGTTTGCTCCGGGTTGCGCGGTACCAGGTCGAAAGCCGCCGGCGCCTGGGCAACCGTCTCCAGTAGCAATCCTCGATCCATGCGCACGACGCCCTCGTCATCGACTTCGGCACCGGATTTACGAAACAGGTCCAGCGCCCGGTCGCCGAGCACTTCGATCCCCTGCTCTTCGACGATGCGCAGCGAAACCTCGTGAATGAATTCGAGCTGTTCCTCGTCGAGTGCTTCGAGCGGTCGGAATCGATTGCGCAGAATCTTGCGGTCGAGCTGGTGGATTGCGACCGGGTTTTCGGTCGCTTGCCTGCGCGCCCCTCGGCGCCGGGATCTGGCCATGGTTGGTCCTTTGTGGGGAATTTCAGCCTCGATTGTCGCCGGAGTCGACCCGTAAGTCTTTTAATATTGAGACTGTTTTTGTCAATTATCGGCCAAATAGCCCGTCCGTTAGCCTGCCGCAACCGGATTGGCAAATGCCCTCCGAGTCCGCTGGATCAGCCCGTGACCGTGCCCTTCAGAGGCGACCGGGTCGCCGTACCGCAGGCAACCGCGAGTCGCTATTTTTTGTAACGGGTGACGGCGCGGGGTCTTATTCGGTACTATAGAGGCCAAAAATCGGCAATAACAAACCCGATAGCCGAAATCGAGGGGACACCATGGCACGAGCAAAAAAAATTCGCGGACTATCCGATATCCTGACTTACTTTCGACGCAACGAGACGCCGATCTTCTTCGTCTCGCCGACAGCATTCAATCTTCTGGGCCTGGAAAAATTCGTCAACCGGTTTTTCCATATCAACTATTTCGACTCCTTCGACGGCCACCATCCGCGCGTTTTCGTACCCAGCGAAAAAAGCCATGCCGAATTCGAATCGATGGAAGACGTCTGCAATTACATGTTGCAGCACAAGGAAGTCATCGACAGCATCAAGAAAGCCGGGCACGGCCCGGCGCGGGTACTGTTCGTGATGCTCGACGAAAAGACCGAGGAAATCTGCAAGGAGCTCGGCGTGCAGATCGCACTGCCGCCGGTGGCCTTGCGCAAGCGCCTGGATTCGAAGATCGAGCTGACGCGGCTGGCCAGCGAGGCCGGCATCGATAGCGCCCCCAACGTGCTGGTCGACAAGGCCAACACCTACGAGGATCTGATGGCCGCGGCGAACAAGGCGAAGCTCGGCAATGATCTGGTGGTGCAAACGCCTTACGGCGATTCCGGGCGTACGACGTTTTTCATCAAGGCCGAGGCCGATTACAAAAAGAACGCCAAGGACATGAGGGACGAGCCGCTGAAGATCATGAAGCGCATTAACCACATGCCGGGCACCATGGAAGTCTGCGTCACGCGCCACGGCACCCTGTCGGGTCCGATCCAGACCGACATCACCGGCTATGCCGAAATCACTCCCTACAAGGGCGGCTGGTGCGGCAACGACGTCTGGCCGCATATTTTCAATGCGAAAGTACGCCGCACGCTGCGCAACATGGCCTCGTCGCTCGGCGACCGGATGTACAAGGAAGGCTACAAAGGCGTATTCTGCATGGACTTCCTGCTCGATACCGACGACGGCACGCCCTACCTCGGCGAGGTCAATCCGCGGATCAGCGGCGCGAGTCCGCTGACCAACCTGATAACCTCGCATTACGGCGGCGTGCCGCTGTTCCTGTTCCACCTGCTCGAATACCTCGATGTCGATTACGAGGTCAACCTGCGCAAGATCCAGAACCGCTGGAACGAGTACGATTTCTGGACCCAGCTGGTGCTCAAGCAAACCGAGGACAAGGTGCGCCTGCTGACCCACGCGCCGAGAAGCGGCGTCTGGAGCATGGACAATCACGGCCAGATCACCTTCGACCGCCCCGACCTCGACTGGACCAACGTGATCGACAATGACGAAGCCTATTATCTGCGCGTTTACCGCGAGGGCGACTATACCTACAAGGGCGCCGATCTCGGCATCATCGTCTCGCGCGGGCGCATGCAGACCGAGAGCCGCGAATTACTCGATCGCGCGAAACTCTGGACCGCGGCGATCAACGCCGAATTCCACGGCAACCCGCCGCAGGCGATTCCGGATATCTACCAGGATCCCTATCGTTCGAAATTATTCTAGAAGTTTCGGCACAGCTAACCTGCAGGCAACACTGGTCGGCGTCATCCCCGCCTGTTACTCCGTCATCCCCGTGCAAGCGGCGGTCCGACGCATCGGGATCTTTTAATGACGGCGTGGTAAAAGATATCCGCCCGGCCGCGGAATCTGGCGGCCAGGATCGGAAGTCCGGTTCAGGCGGTTTGCTGGCCGAGGGCCCCGGCGGACGGTGTGACGATGCTGTTGTCCCAGCCGATCAATTTCTCGATCTCTCCTGCAACGCGCAACACTTCGTAATCGCTGCCCACGGGTCCGAGTATCTGCAGCGATACCGGCAATCCCTCGTCGCCCAGCCCCATCGGGATCGCGCAGGCGGGCATGCCGGTCAGATTGGCATCGTAGAGGAAGCTCGCCCAGTCCAGCCACGGCATCTCGATATGAGTATTGTCGATCTTGTGCGGATGGATGCTGCCGTGCGGAAAGGCTTCGCAGCCGAGCGTCGGCGTGATCAGGATGCGCGCGTTGTGGCGGCCGAACATGGCTTCGTAATGCTCCCGAATCACCTGCCGGCGAGCCTGGGCCCGCTCGAAGTCCTGCTGATCGAATTGCTCGCCGAAATTGATGAAGCCACGTGCAACCTCGCCTAGATAATCCATGTTGTAGGCGCTGTCGCGGGCATTTTCGGCGGCATCGTAGCATGCGGTCACGGCCCAGGTTTCGACTGAAGACTCGAGTCCCGGGCTATCGTCGATCATCTGGAAATCCGCCCGGCGCATTTTTTCGACCACCGCACGGAAGGCCTCGCGCACGTCGGTATTGACGGGTGCGAAACCGAGATCCTCGGAAAATACGATTCCGCGCTTGTTGAGCCGCGGGTTGGTATTGCCCTCGAAATTTTCGCCGATGACCTCGAAAAACAGGCGCGCATCCTCGACGCTGCGGGTCATCGGCCCGTAGGAGACGATCGATTGCCAGGACGGGAAACAGGGTTCGCGCGGTACCACGCCGAAACTGGGCTTGAAGCCGACAATTCCGCAAAACCCGGCCGGAATACGGATCGAGCCGCCGCCGTCGCCGCCCAGCGAAAAGGCACCCATGCCGGTTGCCACCGCCACCGCGGCGCCGCCGGATGAGCCGCCGCAGGTGCGCTCGATGTTCCACGGATTCGAAGTCAGGCCGTAGATTTCCGAGTGGGTCACGCCGGTGAGACTGAATTCGGGACAGGTGGTCTTGGCGAAAATCACCGCGCCCTCCTGTTCCAGCAATTCCACCGCGCGGCAGGTTTCGGTAGGGACGAAATCGGAGAGTACCTGCGAGCCGTTAGCGCAGGGGTAGCCGGCCAGGAACTGCGAATCCTTGATCGTAATCGGCAGACCGCAGAGCCGCCCCGCCTTGCCCGCGGCGCGTTTCCTGTCGGCTTCGACAGCCGCCTGGCGCGCGCGTCCGTAGAGTTTCAATGCGATCGGGTTGAGTAGCGGGCCGAGTTTCTCGGCACGTTCGATAGCACGTTCCAGTAGTTCGACGGCGGTAGTTTTTCCTGTTGCGAGGCTTCTTAATTGCTGGGTGGCGGTCAGTGCAATATCTGGCATACAGGAAGACGCAGGGTTAGCGGGCCGGGAAAGGTCCCGGCCCTTCTTATTTTTTACCAGGGTCAGTAGCTTAGACAGCAACGTATTCGGCTGCAAGTACTTCGTCACCGGCCACGGTTTCCAGCGGATACTGCTGCGCGGCAAGCTCGCCGAATTCGGCTACCGGCTCGAGCGGCTGCTCAACCATGGCCTGGGCACGACGTACGATTTCGTCCTGGGAAACATTCTCGATTTTGCTGGCGATCGACCACAGGTGGCCGTTGCCGTCGACCAGCACACCACTGCGGTCGCCCCAGTAAGTGTCGGCAAGCGGCACCTGGATCCGGGCACCGGCTTCGATCGCGCGCTCCCAGCTGGTGTCGACGTCTTCGACATAAAGGTGGGTATGACAGCCTGATCCACCGAGGCTCAACGGGGTAAAAATGCCCTGTAGTGGTGCTTCGCGGTTCAGCAGGAGGATGCTGTTGCCGATTTTTATGCTGGCGTGTAAGGCGATATTGTCTTCGGCGGCGCCGCGGGTCAGCAGTTCGGCGCCGAATGCCGCCTGATAAAACGCCACCGCGCTATCGATATCGAACACGGTCAACACGGGGGTCGCGGTACGATAGCCGCGCGGAATGGGGGAAACTTTCTTACTCACAATATGCTCCATAATGTGGATTAAAAACATCGGGGACAAAATCGTCCCGGGTTTCGGTGAAATGCAGACGAGATATTTGTATCTGCCTACATCATGGAGCATAATGTAGTCAACATTTAACAGATAGTCAACATCATGAACCAAGATGTAGGTCTAGGAATCGTCGGTACAGTCACGCAAGCCGACCTGGCGCCATTGCGAATCGCCGGCCGGCTCGGCGAGACGGCACTGGTTTTCCGCGTCGAGCGCATCCACCAGGGCGGCGGCTATGGCGACCAGGACAAGCATCCGCTGGCCTGGGCGGTGGCGGTATACGTCGACAGCCAGTTGTGCCGGGTTTATAACGCGCGCGGCGCCGGGCGCGAGTGGAACAGTATCGATCGCCTCGGCAGCTGGTTGCGCGAACAGGGTTTCTGGTACTGGTGGACGCGCAACGACCTCGAGCCGATCGGCTCGGCGGCGACCGAACCCGAGGAAAGCGCATTGCCGGCATCTCCGTCGATCATCGATCCGCCGTTCTCCCCATTCTAGATGAACTCGCCGATTCACATGAAGTTTACCTTTCGCGCCTTTAGTGAAAACCAGCCGGGGCCGCTCTGGCAAAAGCAATTCAAGCGCTTCTGGCCGGGCTACCGGCGCTGGTTTTTGCGTTACGGCGAGCGCGACCGGCCGACTTATCTCGAGTCGCTGCTGGCGCTGAAAAAATATATCCCGGAATTCCTGCCCCATTACGAGGCGATGACCGAGCTGGCCGGCGGCGGCGATTACGCCGCCCGGTTTCTGGCTCAGTATTGTCCGCCGCCGCTGTTTCGCGGCTGCTCGCAGGCGGTCTATCTACAGGACGAGTCGGTGCTGGTGCGCAATTACGATTACTCGCCCTATGTGTTCGACGGTCTGGTGATGCACAGCCGTTTCGACCAGCGTGGGGTGGTCGCAATGCTCGACTGCATGTCCGGCGCGCTGGACGGAATCAATTCCGACGGTCTCGCGGTATCGCTTTCGTTCGGCGGCCGCGAGGAATTCGGCACCGGCTTCGGCATCCCGATGGTGGTCCGCTACCTGCTCGAGTTCGCCGGCAACGTTACCGAAGCGAGTGAATTACTGCAACGCATCCCGGTGCACGGCGCCTACAATATTACCCTGCTCGACGCCGACGACCGTTTCGACACGATCGCCATCGGTCCCGGCCAGCAGCCGCAATCGCTCGGCACGGCGGTGGCCACCAACCACCAGCCTGGCAGCAGCTGGCCGATTTACGAGGAAAAGGTCGCCACCCACCAGCGTTATGCGTACCTGAACCAGATCGGCGAGGCACACCAGCACAGTGCCTTCCAGTTTTCGCGCGAATTCCTGCAGCCGCCGTTGTACAGCAACAAGTTCGCGCGCGGATTCGGCACGCTGTACAGCGCGGCTTTTTACCCGCGCCACCGCAGCTGCGAATACTTCTGGCCCGGCCACAGCTGGAACTTCGGTTTCGAATCCTTCAAGGAAACCGAATACCGAATCGATTTTATCGATCCCGAGGGTTACCCGAAGAAGAGCCAGACCTACAGCGAGATCTACACCGGCGCACCGGTCCCGGCGCTGCGATTCTAGACCCGGTCCGACGACAGAGATCGCAAATTCGGGACGGCCCTTGCCGATTGGTTTCGCTACCTTGGGGGGCCTGGGGACTGACCAGGCGTCGCCGCGTTTCACCTGTCGCCTCAGTTGGTGCCGACGCCTGCTCTGTCCCCCTCGAAGAGAGCGAAGCATCTCGACCGACGACTCCTCCGACTGCGGCCGAAGGTCGCACAAAGCGGATTCTTGCAGGTTTCGTGAAGGCCGACAATTGTGAACAGGTTTGCCAGATCCGGGAATGATCCGATAAATCGAAGGACCTCCATTTTACTGAACCGGTATCCGGGATTCGGCTATTCGGATGACAGATGCCATCGGCAAGCCCGCCAGTACGGGCTTACATCGGGGACATCGATTGGATCGATACCGCTATGGAGGAGGTCAGAGCAAAATTTCCCGGTTCATAAGTCAATAGTGAAGCCCCGGTGAAAATTTTGCTCTGACCCCGATCGTCCAGGTCCGGGTCCTACTTCTGCAACTCCTGCAGCGCCTCCTCGGTAAACAGCTGCAGTCCGATCTGCGGCTCGTAGCCGTGGATCTCCTTGACGTCGAGCGCGCGAATGAAGGCCAGGATCTGTTCGCTGATCACCTGGCCCGGCACCAGTACCGGGAAACCCGGCGGATAGGGAGTCACGAAACTGGCCGACACCAGTTCGCGCCCCGATTTCATCGCCTTGCCGATGGTGTCTTCGTCGATGGTCATGTACTCGCAGTTTTCTTCGTCGTAGGCGAGGAAAAAGGCCCGCCGGATATCGCCCTCGCTGGTTTTGACCTTGTTGCCGGATCCCGGCGAGAAGGCGGCGTGAAAATGACTGAAGTCGGGCAGCGGCGGCAGCTCCTGCGACAGCGACTTGACCCGGCTGTCGATCAGGCGCCGTTCGACGCGGCTCGCTTCCTCGCGCTCCTGGTCCAGTTCGGTGGCGATCTTGACCAGCACCTCGAGCAGGAAGGCGACCGACGACCGGGTTGTGCCGATGTTGGTCATGAACAACACCGTGTTGCGCGAGGTCTTGTTGATCTGGATGCCGTACTTGTCCATCAGGTACTTGTTCTTGAAGGTATCGCCGTCGATACCGGTCAGGCCGAGATAGAGCGTCAGCCGGGTCAGGTCGATGACGAAGTCGTCGGTTTCCCAGGCTTCCTCCATGCTGGTGTTCTTCCAGCCTTTTTCCGGATCGAAATAATTGCCGATCCCGGAGGGCCGAAACTCTTTCGGGATCATGTCGTCGGCCGACAGGAAACGAAAGTAACGGCTCAGCAACGGATGCGAGGCGACGCGCTCGCGTATCGTCATCGCCAGTTCGATCTGCTTCTGAACCATTTCGAAGCCTTCCAGCTCGACCTGACGACGGCCCATGTCCAGCGACGCCAGTATCTGGTAATTCGGCGAGGTCGAGGTGTGGGTCATGAACGCCTCGTCGAAGGGTTCCTGCACCTTGAGGCCGAAGTCCTGATCGTAGACATGGATCATCGACCCCTGGCGCAGCGAGGTCAGCGACTTGTGGGTGGACTGCGTGGCATAGGCGCGCACGCGAACTTTTTCGGGATCGGGTAACAGGCGCTCGTTGATCAGGTCGTCATCCTTGCATTTCGAGATGCGCTTGCAGTAATCCGCGTATTCGGCGGCGTATTCCGCGCTGGCGAAGCGCGCGCGCAGCCGGGCGGCGGTCGCCATCGCGGTGCGCCGGCGGTAGGTCGGCGTGAAACCCGCGAACGCGAACCAGGCCTCGTCCCAGAGAAACATCAGATCGGGCTTGATCGCCAGGCATTCCTCCATCACCCGCTCGACGTTGTAGACCACGCCGTCGAAGGTGCAGTTGGTCAGCAGCAGCATCTTTACTTTGTGCAGCATGCCGGCCTTCTTGTACTCGAGCAGCTTGTGCTTGATTTCCCTGAGCGGCACCGCGCCGTACATCGAGTAATCGTTGAGCGGATAGGAGTCGAGATAACAGACGTGCGCTCCCGAGAGCACCATGCCGTAGTGGTGCGATTTGTGACAATCGCGGTCGATCAGGATGATGTCGCCCGGCTTGACCAGCGCCTGCACGACAATCTTGTTGGCGGTCGAGGTGCCGTTGGTGACAAAGTAGGTGCGGCGCGCGCCGAAGGCGCGCGCGGCGAGTTCCTGCGCCTTCTTGATCGGCCCGTGCGGTTGCAGCAGCGAATCGAGCCCGCCCGAAGTGGCCGAGGTTTCGGCGAGAAAAATATTGATACCGTAAAACTGCACCATTTCCTTGATCCAGTGCGACTTGGTGACCGACTTGCCGCGCGAGATCGGCATCGCGTGGAAAACCCCTGTCGGCTGGCGGCTGTACTTGCGCAGGGCGGTGAAGAACGGCGTCTCGTAACGCTGTTGAATGCCGCGCATTACGTTCAGATGCAGATCGAGATAATCTTCCTGCTGGTAGAAAATGCGGTTGAAGCGCTGGGTGACGTTGCCGGCGATATCTTCGACGGCGGCGTCGGTCACCAGGTACAGATCGAGCTCCGGGCGCAGGTCGGAGATCAGGTTGCCGAGCAACGGGCCGCGTTCGATATCGAGGGCGTCTTCGTATTCCGATTCGTTGATCTTGGCGAGGTAGCGCTGCAGGACCTCGATGTGATTAACCGAGCGCAACGGAAAGCCGTAACGGATCACCACCGCCTGGATATTGTAATTGAACAGCACCGCGATCAGCGCGTCCTCGAAACTCGGCACCACGACGATATCGTAGATAAAATTGTCCTCGGGACGGCGCAGCGCATGCAGGCTTTCTCTTAGTCGATGTACGTCTTCCTCGCCGCTTTCGTCGACGAACAACAGCTCGAAGTAGGGCCGCTGGTGGTGTTCCTCCTCGTAGTTCGGTGCCAGTTCGTCGCGTTCGTCGAGTTCCGACGACACCCGCAGGTTGATTTGACGCGAGCGGTAAGTGCCGTTGGTCAGCGCGCGCACGATGCGCGCGACCACGCGCGACAACACCGAGAAATCCTGCTGGTCGTATAGTTGCCACAACAGCTTGATATCGTCCGTCGACGGGAAGGCAGTGTAGTTTTCGATGGTCTCGAGCATGGTCAGCTCGTCGCGAATCCGCTTCGACAGCGACGCGATGTCGGCCTTGCGCATGTGCTTTTCGCGCAGCCGGCTGGTGTGCTCCTCGAGCCGATGCCAGGTATCGAAACGCAATTGCGTCGGGCTGTGGTAAAAATCGAGGTTGGTGCGCTCTTTTCTCTTTTTCAGGATACCGTTATCGGGCATTTCTCCTCCCTAGCTTGGACTCGTGGCAAGGCGATTTTTGGACACATTTTATCAGAGAACCGTCCGCCGTAGGGATTGTATGGCTTCGGCGGACCAAATCCATTGTCGTCAACAGTCGAAATCGTTATGCTTCACGCCTTTGCGGCAAAACCCGGAGGGTTTACCCAGATGAGCATCAAAATTTCAGATCAGGGCCTGCTCAGAACACAGGCCTATATCGACGGAAAATGGGTCGACGCGGACAACGGCGAAACCGTTCCCGTCACCAATCCCGCGAACGGCGAAGTACTTGCCGAAGTCGCCAAATGCAGCACCGCCGAGACCCGCCGCGCGATCGAAGCCGCCGCCGCGGCCCTGCCCGCGTGGCGCAGCCGCACGGCCAA
>Ga0210101_1000776_pt1 | contig 10181 bp, 10 predicted proteins | sample Muzzi_PWC_D1_FD_185534 | JGI IMG/M metagenome (GOLD analysis project Ga0210101, IMG submission 185534) | Wetland microbial communities from San Francisco Bay, California, USA, that impact long-term carbon sequestration - Muzzi_PWC_D1 (SPAdes) | ecosystem: Environmental > Aquatic > Marine >...
TTCAGTCAGGTTGATGCGTTGCTTGTCCTGAACCGCCCAACCGGCGGCTTCCAGCCGGGCGTCGATCTCCTGGCGGGTTTCGGCTTCTAGTTTTGTGTCTGGCGGGACCAGCTCAATCACTCCCTTTCGCTGAGTCTAGTTACTGATACTGCTGGGAAATTCTCCCTGAAAGCGGGGTAATCGTAGCACAGACATGCGGGAAATCTCCTACCTGTAAAACGGTAATATTCACACAAGCGACAAGCCGTTATGACACAGTCGCTCAGTCTGCAACCGACTAATGAGTGGCCGGTGGGATATCGTCAGCGGGACCTGTGCGCCGTTGCCAGTCGATGACCAGCCCCGCAGGAGGGTAACGCGCTCGGGTTGGCGTTGACTCGCTCTGGGGACTGGACGAGTTCGTTGTCCTGGTGGATGGCGAAGCGTACCAGCGAGAGCAGGTCGGCGAGGATGCAGACAGTCATTCGCCACCCTCCTGGAGCAGGTTGAGGATCAACCGTATCAAAAGCTCTTTCTGCGCGGGGTCGCTCCCGGCGACCAGCAATGCCACCGCAACCAGGGCGTTGTCGGCGAAGCGTGGCATGCCGTCGCTTCTGGTTAACAGGCCGTTTCGATCCAGATAGAGCAGAAACAAAAAGCTGCCGATGCGCTTGTTGCCATCGGCGAAGGGATGGTCCTTGATGATGAAATAGAGTAAATGTGCGGCGCGCGACTCGACGCTGGGATAGAGTGCCTCGCCGCCAAAGGTCTGCTCGATGGAACCCAGAATTCCGTCCAGTGCGCCGCCGCGTTCCTGCCCGAACAGGGCCGTGGCCTCGCCCCTGGCCGAAAGCGCCTGGTTGAGTTCCCTGATGGCGTGGCGACTGTCATCGAGTGACAGCGCGGCAACGGGTTGTGTCGGGTGCGCGGGCGCGTCCGGCAGACGTTTTTCGTCGTACTGTAAAAGCAAGCGCCAGGAGCAGGCATAGTGGGCAATAACGTCCAGTACCGCCCGGCCCTGATCGTTAACCAGTTCATGTGTGGACAGCGTCCGCGCCAGCAGGCGTACCGCCTGCTCCATTTCGGTGAGTCCCTTCTCCTCCAGACGGCGTTTATTGAGCGTGTAGCCCTGGACCAGGTGGTCCCGGAGTGTTTGTGTGGCCCAGATGCGGAATTGGGTGCCGCGCCGTGACTTGACACGGTAGCCGACCGAAATGATGACATCCAGATTAAAGAATCTGACGGGTTTGTCTGAACCTGCAATGTGCAAATTTTGCACATTGCTTTTTTCGTCCAGCTCCCCTTCCTTAAAAACATTACCGATATGCTTGGTAATGACGGACCGCTCACGGCCGAACAGTTCCGCCATTTGCGCCTGGGTCAGCCAGACCGTATCCCGCTCCAGGCGCACGTCCAGGCGAATTTGGCCGTCTGGAGCCTCGAACAGCGCCACGTCTCCGCCAGGTATTGGGCTATTTTGGCTCATGCCGCCAGTGCCTCGTTCAGCTCTTCGATAATTGCATTCAGTTTATCGCCGAATACCTGATAGCCCTGGGTGTATTTGCCTGACTGGATTTCCACCCCTGACAGGGTTGCGCCTTCCTTCTTGGCCTCGATCACTCCGGCGGCCATGCCGTCCACGTAGAGCAGGTAGTCAGCGAAGCCGTGGCCTTTCCTGAGCGGAAACTCGCGTATGGCGACACCCCGGTGGGCGGTGATGTGGGCGTCCTGCGGGTCGCACACCTGCCAGCCGGCCGCGCCGAGCAGCTGGTCAATGGTTTGGCGGGCGTGTTCCTCCGGCTGCGCCATGGGAGGGGGCAGGCATCCTTATCGGTTCTTGATTTGTGAGTGATTGTCCCACAAGAACTTAACAAATACACAGTTGTGGAATCTACCTATTAAGATCCCGCACTTCCGGCTGCAAGTCATCAAAAGGAAACGAAAATCGTCCAGACGGAACACGACAGCATCTGACAGTTAATCCGGCCACGCCCGACGGTTGTGCACAAGACATGACGGTAGTCTTTGCAACAAATTTCCTGATGCTCGATTGACCTAGTGTGTACAGTGTGTATAAATAATGATGCGTAGCCGGGACGTCATAAAACGGCTGCAAGCCGATGGCTGGGTGTTGAATCATGCGAAAGGTTCCCACCACCAATACAAGCACCCCTTCAAACCCGGCAAGGTGACCGTCCCCCATCCGAACAGGGACCTTCCCGTGGGTACCTTGCACAACATTTATCGCCAGGCGGGCATAGCGACATGCGTTATCCGGTTGTCATCCACAAGGACAAGTCATCCGATTACGGCGTCAGCGTTCCGGATTTGCCGGGCTGCTTCTCCGCCGGCGATACCCTGGAGGATGCGCTCACCCAGGCGGTGGAGGCGATCGAGTGTCATCTCGAGGGTTTGCTGCTGGATGGCGATGAGATTCCGCCCGTGCAATCCATCGAGACGCACCTGAAGAACAGGGATTTTACCGGCGGCACCTGGGCGCTGGTGAGCGTCGATCTTTCCCGGCTGGCCAGCAAGGCGAAGCGCATCAACATCACGTTGCCGGAACGCGTGCTGGCGCTGGTGGATGAACAGGCCAGGCGGGAGGGTGAAACGCGTTCCGGACTGCTGGCGCGCGCGGCGCTGGATTACATCGGGCGGCACAAGGTGGCGTGAACGGCGCCGACCCCTTTAATCATGCGGCGCGGAAGCGCGCGTTCACCTAGGCGCGTGCCCGGACGGTTCACGGAATTCGCGGGTAATCGGCATGGCATTTACCTCTTGATGCGCACATGGTACTACAATGCCGGTTATCCTTTCGGCTATCCCCATCGACGTTGACGAGGTCACTCATGCGGCACTTTCCCTTAACGGTTCTCCTCTTTCTCCTCACCGCCTGCGCCAGCGGCCCGGACTTCAATACCATGGGGGTCGATCCCCTGCTGACACCCCGGGGCGTCACCGCCAAACCGCAGACGGCCACGGGCAAGAGCGTGCAGTGGGGCGGCACGATCGTGAGCACCGCCAACCTGCAGAACAGCACGCAGATCGAGGTGCTGGCCTACCCGCTCGACTCCAGCGGGCGGCCGAATACCGATGGCGCGGCGCAGGGACGCTTCATCCTCGAGCGGACCGGTTACCTGGAACCGGCCAGCTACGCCGCGGGCCGGCAGGTCACCGTGGTCGGGACGGTGTCCGGCACCCGCACCGGGCGGGTCGGCGAGGCGGACTATGTCTATCCGGTCGTCGCCGCAAAGCAACTCCACCTGTGGCCCACGGAACGCAGCGGCGGCGGCAATTCGACCTTCTTCGGTTTCGGCGTGGGGGGCGGCGGCGGCAGCAGTGGCGGCGGCGTGGGCGTCGGCTTCGGATTCTGAAGACCGGTTGCCGGCGTGTCGCGAACAGCCCCGCGGCGAGAAGTATGGTGTTGCGGGCAGAGCTGGCGGGTTACGGCGCCAACTGTGTGCCTCACCCGCTACATGGATGATGGAACCGCCGGGGCACCTACCCTGCGGACCTGATGCTCAGGCGGGACGCAGACCGTGGGCGCTGAGCGGCAGTGAGTCGATGGCCTTGCCAGTGGCAGCATAAAAGGCATTGCAGAGCGCCGGCGCGATGGGCGGCAGGGGCGGCTCGCCGACCCCGCCCCAGAAATCGCCGCTGGCGACGATATGGGTTTCCACCTTCGGCATCTGCCGCAGCGTCAACATCGGGTAGTCGTGGAAGTTGCCCTGCTGCACGCGGCCCGCGCGAATGCTGATCTCGCCGAACAGCGCCGCCGTCAGCCCGTAGGTGATCGCGCTCTCCACCTGCGCGTCAATGGTGTCCGGGTTGACCACGTGCCCGGGGTCGATGGCGCAGACGACGCGCAGCAGCCGGAAGCGGCCGTCGCCATGCCGCGGAACGTTTTGTCCGGCAGCGGCGTGCCCCAGCCGGCGGCCTCCGCCACCGCCTGCAGCACGGCGCGCTGTTTGGGCGATTCCTGCAGCAGGCCAAGACGGAACCGGTAGGGATCCTTGCCGGCTTCGCGTGCGACCTGGTCGAGGAAGTGCTCGCGGAACCAGGCGTTCTGGGAATGATTCACCGAACGCCAGAACCCGACCGGCACGTGCAGGGTGCGCAGCGCGTACTCCGTCTGGAAGTGGGGCACGGTGTAGAACGAATCGGCAAAACCCTGCAGCGCGATCGGATCGTGCCCGTCCGCGGCCTTCATGCCCAGCGAGGTCAGGATGGAGGGTGCGGAGACACGCACCGTCATGCCGGTCAGCCGCCCCTTGCGGTCCACCGCCGCCCTGAGGCGCGCCATGCTCGCCGGGCGGTAGAAGCCATGGCGCGTGTCCTCCTCGCGCGACCACATCAGCTTGACCGGCCGGCCAACCGCTTTCGCGATGCGCACCGCCTGCACCACGAAGTCCTGGCGGGTGCCGCGCCGGCCGAAACCGCCGCCGAGCTGGGTGTTGTGCATCTCGACCTTGAGCGGATCCACGCCCGCGGTACGCGCCGCCGCCTCCAGCGCGGCGGTGGCGTTCTGGGTCGGCGCCCAGACTTCGACGCGGCCGTCTGTGTGAATCTGCGCGGTGCAGGTCATCGGTTCCATGGTGGCGTGGGCGAGAAATGGCGCGAACAGCGTCGCCTCGATCTGCTGCTCCGCGGCGCCGAACGCCTTCGCCGGGTCGCCGCGTTCGGCCATGGTGACGGCCTGGTCCGTGTCGAGGCCCGCCTCCAGGTTTGCGCGGATTTCGGCGTCATCGACCTGGCCATGGCCGGCCTCGTCCCATTCCACCGGCAGGGCTTCCAGCGCCTGGTGCGCCTGCCACCAGCTTTCGGCGACCACCGCCACGGCATCCTCCAGCGCCACCACCTGCACGACCCCGGGGCGCTTTTCGATCGCTTTGGCGTCGTTGCCCTTCAACCGTCCGCCGAACACCGGGCAGGCGCGGATCGCCGCGTGCAGCAGGCCGGGGACCTCCACATCGACACCGAACACCGGCTTGCCGGCGATCTTCTCCGGCAGATCGAGGCGCGCGACCGGTGTGCCGAGCAGCCGCCACTCCCCGGGCTCCTTGAGAAACACCGTCTCCGGCGGTTCAAGCGCGGCGGCCGCGGCGGCCACCGCGCCGAAGCTCAGCGTGCGCCCGGTGGGTGCGTGGGTGATGATGCTGTTCGCGGCGCGGCACTCCCTCGCCGGCACGCCCCATCGCCGGGCGGCGGCGGCGAGCAGCAGCTCGCGGGCCACCGCGCCCGCCTTGCGCAGGTAATCCTGGGAGCCGCGCACCGAACGGCTGCCGCCGGTGCTCATCGACTGGTAGACATTGTCGCGGCGCAGGTTGTCATTTGCCGAGGCATATTCGGCGCGCACCCGGCTCCAGTCGCAGTCCAGTTCCTCGGCGATCAGCATGGGCAGCGCGGTGAAAATGCCCTGCCCCATCTCGGAGCGGGCGACGCGCATCACCACGGTGTCGTCCGGCTGGATCACGATCCAGGCGTTGACCTCGACCGGCTGTTCACCGGCCGCGCTTTCAGCGGGCGCCGCGGCCAGCTTGCGCGTGACCGGCAGGTGGAAACCCACCAGCAGCCCGCCGCCAACGGCGGCACTGCGGATCAGGAACTCGCGGCGGGTGAGTTTCAACGGCTCAGTCACTGGAGGTCCCTCCCTTGCGGGCCGCGGCCAGGATCGCCGCGCGCACCCGATTGTAGGTGCCGCAGCGGCAGATGTTGGTGATCGCCGCCTCGATGTCTTCCCCGGTGGGTGACGGCGTGTCGCGCAGCAAGGCGACACTGGCCATGATCATGCCCGGCTGGCAGTAGCCGCATTGAGGCACCTGCAGCTCCTGCCAGGCCTGCTGCACCGGTTCGTTCTCCGGCGTCAACCCCTCGATGGTGGTCACCGCCCGGCCGCCGACGTCGGCGACCGTCAGCATGCAGGCGCGCGCGGCGCGCCCGTCGACATGCACCGTGCAGGAACCGCACAGCCCGATACCGCAGCCATACTTGGCGCCACGCAGGTGCAGGTGATCGCGCAGCGCCCACAGCAGCGGCGTGTCGGGGTCGATCTCCAGCGTGTGCTTCTGGCCGTTCACCGTCAGTTTCGACATGGCTATGCTCCTGCGGGTGTCTTTGCTATCGGGAGTGCCATGGTAATGGAAAAAACACCACCACAGCCAGCCGGCACACGGTTCCTGCCGCAGGTTCCGGCCATCACGTTGACACGAAGCACAACAACCCCGCCAAACAGGGCGCTTTGCCAGCGTAACCGGCAATTCAACGCCTGATCATTGATTGCGGAACGTTGCGGAGTCTCCCATGGTATCGCCACGGCGGGTGGTGGCACCCATCTATCTGGTTGTTACATAGATATTTTTATTCATTTCTTGCCGGCAACAGGCGCGCTCTGTCCTGCCCTCCCCCGGTTTGTTTGAGAATCCCATACTGCCCGCCGGCTTGCTGAAAAGGCGGTTCCGCAACCGCCCCCCACTGAGCGCCAATCGCGCCCGGCGCCGGTATCAGGCTCATGAAATAAATGTTAACCGGATCATGCCGATAGCCATGAGGTGTCATGCAAACCGGTGTGCGGTTGCGCGCATTTGAACAAGACGGCAGGCACGATCACGACGGGGATACAGGAGCTGGTGGTTACAGTGACTGCCGACTAAACACAAGGACAGGGGATAAAGATCATGCAGACAGGCAACGGTGTGGAAACAGAACAGTATCTCGACATGGACAATCAACCGGAACCGGAATCCGCTGTCCAGACCGGCGAGGCCGAAACGGAGAAACCCGCAATCAGTGAGTTGCTCGCCGCGGCTGAAGAATTCAATGCGGCGTTCAACACGGCATTGTACGAACTCGAGGCCTCCCGCAAGCTCGCGAAGGAACGTGCCGCCAGGATCGAGGAACTCGATGCATCGATCCTCTCGATCAACACCGCGCTGCAGGAAGCAGCCAGCGAGACCCGCAGGAAGGACGAGCTTCATGCACAGGAAGCGGAAACGCTGACCCGGGCGATCCGCGAACTGGAGTCCGAGCGGGAACGCCTGCGGCAGCAGCTCAACGAACAGCAGCAAGCACTCGAGGCGCAGGCAGGTGAAGTCGCGGAACTGACCGCGACCCTCGAACAGCACAAGGCGGACAGCCTGCGTGCGGCCGAAGCGTACGCAGAGCTACAGGAAAAGTACGACGTTGGCCGCGGTCAGCTGGAAACGCTGCACGCGGAACTGGAGAATCGCACCAACGAACTTGCCGGGCTCACCGGGCAGGTCGAGTCGCTTACCAGGGAACTCGCCGCCCTGACCGATGCCGGAACACGCCGGGAAGCAGCGCATCGGGAAGATTTCAGCCGACTGAACGCGGAAGTGCAGGCGCTGAACGACACGGTCCGAACAAAGGAAGAACTGCTTCAGCAAAGCGCCCGGGAACTGGATGCCCGGAACAGCGAAATCGGGGTGCTGAACGAGCGTGCTGCAGAACTCAGGGACGAGCTCGATGCACAGACCGGCAGGCTGCGCGAGGCGACCGAGTCACACGCCAGCGAAAGTGAAGAACTCAACGACAGGCTATCCAGTATCTCCGGCGAGCATGACTCGCTCAAGCTCGTCCACGATGAACTGGCCGCTCATGTGGAGAAACTGGAGCAGCTCAACCGTGCGTTGCATGATTCGTCGAACTCGGAACAGGATGTGCACAGGAAGATCGTCGCAGAGAAAGATGCCGCCATCACCACGCTCCGGTCAAAGCTGGAGAACCTCAAGGCGGGACAGACATCCCCCGCGGTTGCAACAGAGGCCGAAGGCGAACTGAAAGCCGCATTGAATGACCTGGAATCCCGTCTTGAGGAATCCGAGTCACTGGCACGCCGGTACGCCGAGCGTGCCGGGATGGCCGATGAACTCGAGGCCCGGGTCGAACGGCTGAAGCGTGAACTGCAGGCATCCCGCGAGAACGGCGACCCTGCGATCCTGACATTGCAGGACCCGGCGCAGGATCCGGACACCGACCCTGCCCCGTTCTTCACTGACCGCGACCGGTATATCGCGCACCTCGATCAGCTGCTTGCCGAGCCGGACGACTCCGTCACAGGGCATGCCGTCATGTACGTACTGCTCGACAATTTCATCCGTGTCAGGGATGAAATCGGCGTCCTCAACAGCGAGCAGGTTGTCGACGGGATATTCGCGATCATCTCATCGTGCTGTGACGTCAAGGACATGATAGCGCGATTCGGCGACTGCACCTTTGCCGTACTGTGCAGCGGCACGAGCACCGATGCCACACATGAAAAGGCGGAACAGATACGCGCGACGGTCGAGAAACATATCTTCGAAGTCGCCGGTCATTCACTGGTCACCTCGACCAGTATTGGCATCTGCGCGATTCGCGACAGCGATTCCGGCGCCGGGCAGGTGATATCGAGGGCGGATCTGGCCTGTGAGTCCGCGCGCCTGTCCGGCGGCAATCAGGTTGTGGTGAACAGCGCGGTATCCGACGAGTTGTGCGTACCCGGAAGCAATACCCGGCACGCCGAAATAGTCGACAGGGTGCTCGCCGAGAATCGCATAAAGGTCTACTACCAGCCGATATCCAACCTCAAGGAAAACTCGATCACCTGCTTCGAGGTGCTGACCCGGGTCATTGATGAAAACAGCGATATCATTCTTCCGGGCGAGTTCTTTACCATGGCGGCCAATTCCGGCAAGGCGACGGAGGTGGATTGTCACGTCATTGAATGCGTACTGAGAACACTGGCCGAAAAGCCGGACCCGGACATGAAGTTCTTTATCAAGCTGACCCGGCAGTCCGTATCCAGTCATGACTTGCCGGTGTGGATCTCCGACAAACTCGACGCCTACAACATTAATTCCGGACAGCTGGTTTTCGAGATAGCGGAGCGGATCATGGACAGTGAACTGAAGAACCTGTCCCGACTGTCCATGGAGCTGAATAGAATCGGCTGCAAGATCGCCATTGAACATTACCGGCTGGAAACCAAACCGCAGCACCTGCATCACATCCATCCCGATTACCTGAAAATAGACAGCGGGCTGGTCCAGAACATCGGCAACAAGGGCGGCTGTCTGGCCAAGGTCAACGAGATCATGGATCTGGCGAGAATGAATAATTTAATCACCATCGCCGAAGGCGTCGAGAGCCCGGCAAGCCTTGCCATTCTGTGGGAGCTGGGTGTCAGTTTCGCTCAGGGATATTTCATCTCCGAACCCACCGGAAAAGCGAACTTCGAGGTCTATCAGGTCGATAGCGAACCGGATCTGGATGAAATAATAGAGGGCAAGGCCACCTACACGCTCGGCTAGGCGACCATCGGAATCCGCGTCACAGCCGGCTGCAATCCAGGAGATGAAACCGTGAACAAGCCACCGGCTGACGCCGGTGGCTTCAGGTTACGGCTAAAAGCCGGATTGATCGGCCCTTTGGCCGATTAACCCCCTCCCCCTGAGGAGGCTGTCACAAAAGATATTCGTGCTACCGTAGGGTGCGCCGTGCGCACCCTACATTGCTTTTACAACACCCTCCGGAGGGAGAGGGTTGGGGGAGAGGGTGAGGTAAAACAGAAAAACACTGTTATTTATCCCCTCATCCTGACCTTATCCCGGAGCACCCAAAAAGCGGGCATAAAGGAGAAGGAACCCTTTTTATGCCGCTGGCTCACATCCTGCTGAACAGCATTGCGTGCAGGCTGATCCGCCGCCTGAAGGAGGGGGTTTACAGATCCCATATCAGGGACTCTAAATCGTAATGAAACTCCCTTCGTATGGCTGCATTCACCCCTTCGGTTGCTTCTCCGTCGCGGCTTCCGGGGGAACCGGCCGGGGAACGCACAGGTCCTTGCAACCGAACCACAGTATCCGGTCGCCCGGTTCCACCTTCAGCGTACGCTCGGCGGCGATAACCCTGACCGCGCCTTTTGCGGTGATCACCAGCAGCGGCACGGCGCCTTCCGGCAGGGCGGCAAGGAACTCCTCCTGCCCGTAGTCTTCGGTGATGCTGGTACTCTGGAAGGTCCAGCCGCCGTACCAGTTGCGTTCCAGGTCCTCGAACCGCACACCGTCCGCGAAGGCCGTCAGTCCCCGGGCCGTCGGCCCCGGACGCCGGTGCTCGGCGACCTCCTCCGCGGGCAGCTGATAGACGCGGTGGCGCCCCAGTTCCGCGGCGTAGTGGGCGCAGATAAGCGCGTTGTAGGCATCGTT
>Ga0210101_1000777_pt1 | contig 10175 bp, 10 predicted proteins | sample Muzzi_PWC_D1_FD_185534 | JGI IMG/M metagenome (GOLD analysis project Ga0210101, IMG submission 185534) | Wetland microbial communities from San Francisco Bay, California, USA, that impact long-term carbon sequestration - Muzzi_PWC_D1 (SPAdes) | ecosystem: Environmental > Aquatic > Marine >...
ATGCGCCGGCTGAGCGGAATCGCAACGGCTTCCGGCAACGGTAGATAATGGGTCGCGGGTGGGCAGGGGTTGAGCAGTGTCCTGATACCGGCTGCGATGGCGAAGTATGCCAGCAGGCCGTACATCACGGTAAGGACAAACGGCAGATCATCACCCGCGCGCGGGATGAGTGTTAGATAAGCGACGATACCCCCCAGGGCAAGCAGGATGGGCGCATAGCTGGCGCCACAGGCCATGACCGCCTGTACCAGACCGGCGGAAACTTCCTCTTCCCCGACCTTCATGCGGGCCGCCCGTGCCCGGAGCCGGCGCGGCACGATGCGGCCCAGGATGAAGCCCAGCAGGCCGACGGCCGCAGCACCGGCCACATGAAACGGGCGGATTGCATCCCAACCCGTGGATGTCACAGCCAGCTGCCGGGTAAAGTCCAGCCAGCGTTTCCGCTCATCCAGATTCGCCTGCAACACACTGACCAGGTCCGGGCCACGGGTCAGCAGTTGCCGGGTCTGCAGGCTGCGCAAGTAATCGTCTGCCTTTGAGTCCAGATCGTTACTGCCCAGCAGCATCAGTTTGCAGGTGGCGATACGTCCTTCCAGGCTCGCTTTCCTGCTCTGCAGATCCTGTAGCTGCCGGGCGATAGCGGGAGAAACCGGCGCTTGCGGTTGTTCTGCGGGTTGGGTCTCTTCTGCCGTTTTCGCCTGCGTGTCTTTGGGGGGTTCGGGTTGCAGGATGGCGAGTTGACTGTCCAGCGATGCGATCTCTGGTTCCGCCTGTTGTACGCAGTCCTGTGCAATGGAACGCACCGTGGCGATTTCTTTCTTGATCGCTTTCAGTTCCTGGGCAGTCGCTGTCCGGGCGGTAGCGAGCTGTTGTTCTAGTCGTTCGAGAGTGGCCTGCGCCTGTGGCAGAGTGTCAGGTTTCAGTACCTCCGCTGCCTGTGCAGGAACCAGCAGCCCCAACAGCAGCAGCAAGGCCCAGACCTGGCTGCACGCAATACAGGAGAGAAAAAGGGTATTCGCTTTGCAGATCACCATGTTTCAATCCCAGGGCTCATAGCACAAAGCATAATCATAAAACATCTTAACCTGCCCACCTAGTAACAGAAGCTGAATAACGTTCTCGCAAGCAACTTCGGTCATTCGTGATCGGGATAGGGAGAAGCCTTGCGGCTCCCCTGTCTCTGGCGGATTGGTAATTTTCACCTGATATGGTCAGTTTGGACAGTCTTGCTCCTGATGGCTGACTTCTGCACTGGAGCCGGCATACGCTATCACCGTGCATAAGTCGCAAGGGAGTGGGTTCAATCATGTATTTATTGTCTTGCCTGAAAAAGCCTTGTTTTCTTGTCGTGAACTGCTATATACGGCGCTCACCTGTGCTAGAAATGACGTAACACTTCTTGTGCTGCAGGGCGATGAAATTCCAGATGTCCCCGCCTTCCTCGACAAAATCAGATCACGTAGCGCAGTTGTTCAAAGGCGAACGAGCCTCTTCACGGACGCTGGTGAGCGTTATGCATACATGCCCGATGAAGACGTCATTGTGAAAGGCATAAAAGGCGGAAGCCCTATGAAGTGCAAAACGATTTCGACAAGGTCCTTACGACAGATGAACTGCGCGGAATCAGTGACGAGAAGTTTGAGACAATAATAGAGAATATTGTTTCAAACAATCTCGACTCCGAGAATAAGTCGGAACAGATACTCGAAAATGCATTATTCTTTGGAGATAATCGGACCGCTAAGCTCCCAATGTAACAAGGTCCTTGTTTTTGAAGAAAAGGGCGGAAAGTGTGTCTTCCGAGCTCAGATGACTGCGTTGGGCATTTGTCAGCAAAAGATAAGGTGCACATCCCGCTTGAATACTATCCAGACTACGATCGCACGAAATCAATCAGTGGTCCGATATCATGATTGTCGGCAGCTCGCAGGGCGGCGACATATCCTTGTCGCGTTTCGCCTGGATCGACCAGACTGACCTGGCCCCAGCTAAAGCGTGGTTGGCCTAGTTTGACCAAGAGCAGGTCCGTGGCAAGGCGCGCATGGCGGCCATTGCCGTTGGGGAAGGGGTGGATTAACACCAGCCGATGATGAAATCGCGCGGCGGTTTCATCCGGGGAATAGGTTTGGTGTTCGATCCAGAACCGGCAATCATCGAGAAGCTGGCGCAGCTCGACAGGGATACGATACGGATCGATTCCGATATTGCGCTCCGTTCGGCGAAACTCTCCGGCCCAGCGCCAGACACGGCCAAGCATCCGCTTGTGCAGGTTCGTCAGGAACCGTTCATCGAGCACATCGCGCTTGCGTGCGAACGCCCATTCCTCGGCCTCCAGGATATTGGCCTGTTCGGCTTCATTCAGTTCAGACCGTAACGTAATGTAGGAGGGGATCAACCCCTCCCGTTCCTCAGGCGTGAGAGGAGTATTCGCGTCATCCTGTTCAAGCAAAGGATCGGTCACGCATCCTCCTGCCACAATTTTGAGCCGCCTTTTTCTACGAGCTGTTTCACGAGCCGCTTGAGCTGCTCGCTCTCATCCGCCTCATCCACACCCTGTGCTTCGAGCGCCATGGTGTGACTCGCGGATTTCAGGCGCTTCTTTGCGATCTGCAAAGCACGCTTTTCGATGGTCACCTCAAGGGAGTGCCTGGGCACCAGGGCATAGACCAGGCGGCAATCCAGCGCCTGTGCAGCCTTTTCGAGGCTGTTCAGGGTGATGGTGCCCTTGGTTTCCGCCTGTTCAATCGCGAAAGCGCGCGATTGAACGACACCCAGCCGCTGCGCGAGCTGGGCTGTCGTCATGCTCAAAGCTTCGCGGATCGCTTTGAGCCACCCGCGCGGCGGGCGCACGAACGCATCTGCGTTTTGCAATAAACTCAGACGCTTATCGAGTTGCCGACGGGCTGTGGCGCGATCTTCAGGACGCATGATAATCACCTATATATGATGAAAAATAATCTTTTTAATAACATATATGTGATAATCTAGCAAGCTGATATTCATATATATGTGAAATTTTGTGCTTTTGATATCACATATAAGTGATTATGCCCAGTGACATCGGGTTTCTGTGTTATTGATTGATAGAGGTTTCAGCCCCGGTGTGCGCTGCGATGCGCGGCACACCGCCCCTGAATCCCGCCCGGCTGGAGGTTACAGTCACCAGAAAACACGGCAGAGAATAAGTTCAGTTTCGTGGTCGCAAACCTGAAACAGCGTGGCCATGCCCGGCCCCGTAAACTGAAAACCCTCACGAGCACGATCACTTCGCTTTTCCCGAAGGGATTGCCGGAACCTGAACTAAGTGCGTTGATTCAACGATTGCAGTCAGCTGGTAAGGTCACAATCATCGACAACAACGTGACCTATACGCTTTGAAATTACGAGTACCGGCCTCAAGTTACCGGTGGCCAGCCTGAAGCGCATTTGCGAACTCGTTGTTATCAGGATATTTTGTCACTTACCTTTGCGTTAAATATATAAATGTATAACGAGACGTGAGGTTTCGTTTAGTGTTGCCATCTGGCTGGCGGCTGTATGAGTTTTCCGGCCCTTAACTCACCGTGCCGACGCACCAGGAATAGAAACTGTCCTGATATCCGGTGAAATCCTTCCCCATTTCCTGCTAGGGTTTCCCTGCCCTATCCGTTGAGTCTATGAAAACATGCGCCGAACCGATTTCAACCCGGAGACCCGCCCGCGCCACCTGATTCTGATATTGGGGGATCAACTGGACCACCATGCCGCCGTGTTCGATGGTTTCGACCCTGATTCGGACGCGCTGTGGATGGCGGAAAACGCGGAGGAGGCTACCCATGTCTGGTGCCACAAGCAGCGCCTCGCGTTCTTTTTCTCCGCCATGCGGCACTTCCGCGACGAGCAGCGGGAACAGGGACGGATCGTGCATTACCATGCCCTCGGCCGCCGTCCCTCCCACGACCGGGGCGGTGATTTCGGGGAAATTATGACCAAGGACGTTCACCGGCTGCATCCGGACAAGCTGATCGTGACCCAACCTGGAGACCTGCGGGTACTCCGGATGCTGGAGAACACCGCGAAGGATCTGGAGGTGAAACTGGAGATCCGGGAGGACCGGCATTTTTTTGTGACGCCGGATGCGTTCCGCGACTGGGCCGAAGGAAAGAAGCACCTGGTGATGGAACACTTCTATCGCACGCAGCGCCGCCGCACCGGATTGCTGATGCGGAAAGACGGGGAGCCGGAAGGCGGGGAGTGGAATTTCGACAAGGACAACCGCGAGACCTTCGGCAAGGAGGGCCCGGGCAAACTGCCCTCCCCGCGGCGGTTCCGTCCGGATGAGACTACCCGGGCGGTATTGGATATGGTGGAAGCGCGCTTCGCGGGTAATCCCGGCTCGCTCGATGATTTCGATATGCCGGTGACCCACAACGAGGCGCTGGCCGCTCTACGGGATTTTGTGTCCCAACGCCTCCCCTGTTTCGGCGCTTACGAAGACGCCATGTGGTCCGGGGAACCCACCCTCTATCACTCGCGTCTGTCGGCGGTGATGAACGTGAAACTGCTGAACCCAGAATTCTGTTTACACAAAGTGGTCGCGGCTTACGAGAAGGGCGAGGCCCCGATCAACAGTGTGGAGGGCTTCGTGCGTCAGGTGCTGGGATGGCGCGAGTTCATCCGCGGCGTTTACTGGCTATACATGCCCAAGTATGCGGAGCGGAACTCCCTAGGGTGCAGTGACCGCGAGGTGCCGTCTTTTTTCTGGGACGGAGAAACGGACATGGCCTGCGTGGCCGACTGCATGGCGGGGCTGAAACGCTACGCCTGGACGCATCACATCCCCCGGCTGATGGTGCTAGGTCAGTTCGCCATGCTGCTCGGGGTGCATCCGTACAATTTTCACACCTGGCACATGGCGATGTACGTGGACGCGGTGGACTGGGTGAGTCTGCCGAACGCGCTTGGAATGAGTCAGCACGGCGACAACGGCGTGGTGGGCACCAAACCCTATTGCGCGTCGGGCAACTACATCGACCGAATGAGCGACTACTGCCGAAAGTGCCGCTACAAACCCAAACGCGCCTCGGGCGACGACGCCTGCCCCTTCACAACCCTGTACTGGGATTTTCTCGACCGGCACTACGACCGCTTCGCGAACAACATGCGCATGAAATTCCAGTTGAAAAACCTGGAGAGGAAATCGCAAGACGAGCTGCGAGAGATCCGCCAGCGGGCGGATCACATCCGGGAGCGCATCGATAGCGGTGAACGGTTGTAAATCCCGCGAACGACCGTAGAGTGAAAGCATGGCCATCACGAAAATTGAAGACACTCGCGTCCGCACACTAAACGATCTCCCTCCCCGTGAAAAGGGCGACTACGTACTGTACAGGATGCAGCAAAACCAGCGCGCGGAACACAATCCCGCTCTGGAGCATGCCGCGCGCCGGGCGAACCAGCAGGGGAAGCCCCTGCTGGTGGGCTTCGGGCTTATGGACGATTAACATCCAGGTATTGCTCCGGAATGACGACCATCGACATACTCGTTGCCACCTATCTCGGTTGGGCATTTTATCGCGGTCGGCGTCGCGGGTTTCGCGCGGAAACTGCCCGGATAGCCGGCCTAGTGCTCACACTGGCCTTTCTCCTGGGATTGGGTCTTTTCTCGCTGGTGAAAAACAGTCTTTCCGCGCTGGCTGACAATCTGCTACAACACCGGGGAATCGTCGTCACGGTTCTGGTTCTGCTCTCTGCGGTGCTCACTGTTGTGCTGTTTCACATCAGACTTCGGCGTCGGCAAAAAGGCGCTGGATCAAGCGAAGAACGCCCCGCATACAGTGGTATGGCGGGGGTCGTCCGTGCCTTGCCAGTAGTGACTCTTATCCTGTTGGGATTCGATTTCTTCCTGCCCGATTTCCTTAACAAAGCCGTCATGAGTGGCTCCGTGACAGGTCAAGCCATGAAGATGCTGAAGAACCTGCATTTGATGATCTGAAGCTGCGGCTCATGAGTTCGACGCTGGATAAACCAACTACCCCCCCCCGCTGCTCCTCCCACAGCAACGGCGTCCCCGCCGCCAGTTCGAACAGCGTCACCTCCGATGACAGCGTCGCGTCCAGGATGGCGGCGACGATGTCAGGTACGATCGTGATCAGGTTGCCTATGCCGCTTACGTAGCTGTCGTCGATCCCCTCACGCCTGGCAATCTCCTTTACAGGGACTTGCCTCAACCCGATCTATGGCACCGGCATCCCTGAGACGTAAGTTCCTCACCCCTCCCCTGCGTACCGAGTGCCGAGTACTGAGGTCTTCGTTCTCAGCACCCAGTACTCCGCACTAGCTGCGAATGACAGCAAGTAGCATCCCACGAGCGCCTTGATGAGTCAGGGCACATCACGGACGCGGGCGAGATCGATTGTTGGTCATACTCGCGGAGTCCACACTCAACCGGGCAAACCATTCTTCACCCGGAACACGCGAGTAAGGACGAAGGGTCCTTAGCTCGGGAAGCGGACCACCACGATCAATGGCCACACGGTACCTGGCGAACTCGGTCTTAATCTCTGACTCCCTCAGTTCTCTCGCGTAGCCACCGCGACGCACATGCGCAAGAAAAGCCAACCACGAGGTGGGCCGAGCAAATCTCTGATGCAATCTGTAGATGTGGCAGTCACGACATAGCACATATGCGGCTGGCTCTTCCCAACTGTAGTGGAGGCTGTAGTCTTCGTCATGTTACTCGAACTTCACATTTGAATCGGCGCCGCCGGGATCGCCACATGGCCGACATGGCCCGGACTGAGCGGCGAGTTCGCCAGACATAATCCGGCGCTACATCTCCTTGAACTTCGCCATTCGTTCTTGCCAAGAGTACCCATTGTACGAATTTGCCATACTGAGACTCCTGTGCCCTAACGACGCCCTTGAACCGCGGCCGACGAAGAAGGCCATCGGTTTTCAAAGGGCTTGTTAGCTCATTGCCAAAAGCATGTATTCATTGAGCGAACATATTAAATGGATAAAATGGTCCGTATAGCAGTAATCGGGATCCCGTACGCATTTCTACGTATCGCAGGGTCATACCTGAGAACCACATTCTACAGATGATCGTCCGGCTCAGAACAACAACCGGCCATTCACGCCGGGTTGATTGCCGGACCTGGGCACTCCGATCGCAGCCACAATTTACCCGGCCCTCGGTACTTCGCGGTCAGTACTAGGGTCATTGACTTGGTTCCAGCCAAATTCCAATGTAAGGACGCATCCTGTGCGGCAACGCCGACATAATGCGCCCCTGAAAACACACCCGACGCCCGGAGGCCCTGCATGCGCGACTTGCAACGAATCAGTCCGGCACTCACGACGACCCTTGCCCTCTTTCAGCCGGCATTCGCCGACGAGGCGAAAGACGGGGAAATGGCGGCAGCCATCCGCGGCACCAACTACCCCTGCGACCACGTGCTGCAGACGCAAAGCGCCGGTGAAAACGGCTGGCTTGTCCAGTGCAACTCGGGCACGTATCAGGTCACCCGTGACGAAAACGGTCAGCTCACCGTCGTCAAGGCGAACTGGCCCGAAGGATAGCGCACTGCACCGCAGAGATCGGCAGGCTTGCCACGTCCGCATGCCGGCACGACGACCTCAGCATCAGGATCCTCGACCAGGGCGTTCTCGACAGCAACAAAAAAGTCGTGGCTTTGCGGCCATGGCTTTTTTACATCTCGTAAGGGGCTAAGTGTTTGCTGATGAAGGCGGCTGCGCGCTGAACCGCGTCCTTGGCCGCCAGGTCGTCGGCGAAGGTGCGCACGTGGGGCGGGCGGAAGTCGAAGCCACGGCCAACGCCGGGGTAGACGATGATGGTGGCATCTTTGCCGGCGGCCTTCAGCGAGGCAACGGCAGTCTCGATGCTGCGCCGGCGCTGGTACTGTTCCTGGTCGCCGAAGAAGATCAGCACCGGGATATCCAGCTGGTCAACCTCGGGGGCGTAGCCATAGACTTGCATGGGCTCGGGGGCGTTGGGATCTTGCATATGCGGGTAGTAGGACACGTAGCAGGCGATGCCCGTGTGCTGCATGTCGTGGGTGGTGGCGGCTTTCAGGGTCATGTAGCCACCACGGGTCTGGGACACGAAGCAGGCCTTCTTGGTGCTCACGTCCGGCAGTGCCAGCAGCACCGGCACGCCGGCGGCGGTGTCTGTCTCGACCGCGTAGTCGTGCTCAATGGGCAGCTTCTCGATGAAGCGGGCTGAGTAGACGTCCGGAGCCAGCACCACAAAGCCGCGGGCGGCGATGCGCTTCACCTGGCGCTGGATCAGTTCGTCCAGGCCTCGGCGGCCATGCTGGTAGAGCACTGCGGGGTATTTCTTGCTGTCGGCCGGACGGGCGACCATGGACGGAACCGTGGTGTCGCCATTCTGGTACTCGATCCAGCGGGTCTCCACCTTGTGATTGCTGACGGCCTCGATCTGGCCGTTCTCCCACCAGTCCTCGCTCCACCACCAGCTGCCAGGGCCAACGGGATTGCTGACGGGCTCATATGAAGGGGAGGCGGCATACAGTGCAACCGGGCCAGCCCACAAAAGGGCGGCCAGAAGGAGAGAGAACATGTGCTTCATGGGTAAATCTCGTCTAGCCACGCAATGGCCAAGCATTCTATCGTACACATTCGTTTGTTTCTCTACCCGGTGCTATATAGAATCCCACCCATCACAGATCCATCCTGAGATCCGGAACTCCCGGATCAAAACCTGAACCCGAGTTTCACAAGTATACAGGCGCCTAGCTCTGGTTCGCGTCACACAGAACTCAAGGAGACGCAAACCATGCCCTCCCCTTTCAAGATTAATAAGCACGACAGCACCTACTCACCCGACAGCCGCATGCCGACCCTCCGCTCCAGGCACGACGGTCTCAGCACACGCTGCACGTGTGGCAACCGCCTTTGACTAGCCACGGCTACGACCTGCCAGTGATTCCATAAAGTAGAGCTTTTTTACTGCGGCACAGCGCAAAAAATTAAAAAAATAAATCAGATAATAAATCGCTTACTTCCACCTCCTTCACCCCTCACCGGGCCATAGGCCCAGACAACCCACCGAACCCGATCCCGGGATCCGGAGTCGTTTTTCAAATCGAAGTATGAGCAATACGGGTCCCACGAAAATGTTTTTAAACCTTGGAGGCCACATGAGGCGAGCTAGCGCGACGACCTGAGACCTGGGCGCAAAAGGCGCGGGCGCGGTTCGGGGTGCCGGGACGTCGTTCTCGGCTCGTCGGACTCGGTGCGTAGGATTCCGGTGTGGAGGAACCGGTTCATTGCCCGAGCCCGTTTGCTAGAAAACCACCTCAAGAGACATATCGGTCCGCACCTAAGGTAATGCACCATTATTGGTACTTTTTGTAACCTCATATGGCCAAAATACTCATGCGGCTTCCCGGTAATATTATTTCAGCAGCCATCCGTAATATTGTTCGATAACAATACCATACAGTTCGTTTGAATATTTTCACCATACGCGGTTGTTGACCTGCTCCGACTCATGTCGTGTGTTCAAAAAAAATAATTTGCGCATAGTAATTTATATTTCGTGCCCCGTCCGTGATGAAAATGTATTAAACCCGTGACATCCGCGTGATCTTTGACCGGTAGCATTTTACTTGCAGCGATCGGCCGTACATACCAGAGGAAATTTTCACGATGTCACACATAGTTTACAAAGCCGTGATCGCGAGCGCCCTGGTGCTGGCGTTCCTGTTGCCACTGTCAGCGCTGGGCGGTGGGGTCCCATCGGCGCCGTCTACACCATGAGCAACGCCGCAGACGGTAACTCGGTACTGGTGTTCGACCGTGACCTGGTCGGCAAATTGACGCCGACGGGCGAATTCGACACCGGCGGACTGGGTACCGGCGCTGTGCTGCAAGCCCTACACGCCGGTTTATACACAGGCGCATGAGGCTCGGTCATGGAAGTCTTTGTGAGTAACGGCAGCCGACCCATCCATCCACTCTGGCTGCGCGTGACGCACTGGCTGAATGCGCTGGCAGTGGTCATCATGGTGACGAGCGGCTGGCGCATCTACAACGCATCGCCCCTGTTCGACTTTCGTTTTGCCGACAGTATCACCCTGGGTGGCTGGCTCGCCGGTGCGCTGCAGTGGCATTTCGCGGCAATGTGGCTTCTCGCGGTCAACGGCATG
>Ga0210101_1000778_pt1 | contig 10171 bp, 8 predicted proteins | sample Muzzi_PWC_D1_FD_185534 | JGI IMG/M metagenome (GOLD analysis project Ga0210101, IMG submission 185534) | Wetland microbial communities from San Francisco Bay, California, USA, that impact long-term carbon sequestration - Muzzi_PWC_D1 (SPAdes) | ecosystem: Environmental > Aquatic > Marine >...
TCGATGGAGCAGCCTGGGGGCGGGAGGCGGAAGCAACGAGGGCGGGCTATTTCGGGCCGTCCTCGTTCGTTCGTGTGATCAGGCTGGCGGGTCTGTGCTGCGGGTGGGGTTTGCTGGCGCGGGTCCTTGAAAGAACGACGGGCGAGGTCCCTCTTGGGAGCCTCGCCCGTTCCTCCTCACTACAACAAGAGATACTGCGCGACAAAGGTGGGCCGGAGCGCCCGTCGGCGCCCCGGTCCGGGTGGTTTCCAACGCTTCAGTCCTTCACTCCTTCAGTCCTCCGAACCGCTTGCTGCTCACGCTCCGCCGGTGGAACGGGCCGGCGGCTCGGTACCCCGCTCGACCCAGTCGCGGGCGGTCGTCATCCACTCTCCGTCTGACGACGCGTCGATGAAGCGGATCGTTTGCTCCATGCCGGTCTCCGTGACGAGACGCCGCGCCTGGAGCGTCATGATGGCGCTCTGCAGCACGACGGCCGCTCGGTTCATGCCGACCTTGACGCACAGGCCGATCTGCGCCTTCATCAGCTCGGCCACCTCGTTCGAGAACGCGCGGTTGGCGCGCATGTCGACGATCACTCCGAATCCGTCCGGTTGCTTCTTTCCGAGGTGCTCGATGTCCTGGTTCATGGCCGTCACTTCAGCAGCGCTGATGAACCCGAGCACCGCGAGCTCGAGACCGTAGTCGGTTGCTTTTACGTTGTACTTCTTGCTCATCTAGCAGCTCCTCGTTCCTCGATCTGGCCCCCGTGGGAGCCGTAACGGAATGTAATGTTTTCAAGCGGGCACGACGCTTTATCACGCAACCAAGCAGTGCCCTTCTAAACTGCCAAGTGCCAAGGGACATCGAAGCGGGACAGGTGGTGAAGCGGACCTTCAGAAGGCGAAGCTGAAGGTGGTCACGACCGAGTCGGCCTCGTTCGAATGGGTCACGCTCGTCCCCGGAACGGGCCCCGCGGGGGAGAGGAACGGTCCGGAGACCTCGTTCCGGAACGCCCGGTAGTAGGCCGCGTCGAGACGCAGGTGCTGGCCCACGCGGTAGCCGAGGCCGAAGGTGGCGTGGTCCTCGAAGGTCGCCGGGGCCGGCACCGACGCGATCGCCCGCTCTTCCTGGATCGGGCTGTCGGAGTAGTTGTAGCCGGCGCGCAGAGCCCATTGGCCGCTGGCGCTGCGCCACTCGCCGCCGAGGGCGACGACCATGATGTCGTCCCATCCAAAGCCGCGGATCGAGCCGTCCGGGTTGAAGCCGAAGGTGCCCAGACCGTCCACGCCGTCGTAGCCGATCCAGCGCACGTCGAGGGCCAGGTCCACCTGGGAGCTCGGGCTCCACGCGGTGCCGACCACGACCTGCTCGGGTACGTCGACCGCGAACTCGAAGGAGCGGGCGGTGCCGAAGGTGGGCAGGTTCGGGTTGGCGACCTCGGAGTTGAACTCGAAGTCCTCGAAGTTCTGCTCGCTGGTGTAGGAGGCGGCGAAGGACCAGGTCGGCGTGGCCCGCCAGAGGAGGCCGAGCTGGAAGCCGGCGCCCCAGGCGCCCTCCTGGTTGGCCGCCGGGTAGTAGCAGTCGACCGGGCTAGAGCAGTCGGGCGCGGCGAACGGGGCGGGCGTGGCGCCCAGCCGGGCGTAGCCCAGAGTCAGCGCGCCGCCGAGCGACAGCGTCGGGGTTGCCTGGTAGCCGAACGCCAGCGGAATGCGCAGGTACTGGTACTCGGAGTTGATCCGCCCGAAACCGAAGGGCTGGGGCGCCAGGATCGGGTTGGTGGAGTCCTGCGGGTAGTCGGTGACGAAGCCCGCCATGGCGATCGAGCCGAAGCCGACGGCCCACGGGCTGCCCTCGGTGTGGTGGGTCCAGCCGAAGGCAGGGATGGGCTGGACGCCGGTGTCGTCCTCGGTGGTGGCCCCGATCGGGCCGAAGGGCGTCTGGACCTCGGAGGAGATCTCCGGCTGGCCCTTGATCAGCTCCAGGCTGAGCTGGAACTGGTCGCCGTCGAGGCAGGTGAGCGCCGCGGGGTTGTAGGACAGGGCGGTCAGCGGGTCGCCGTGGACGAGGGCTGAGCCGGCGCCGCCCATCGCCGAGTTACGGGCGCCGATGCCGTGGACGAAGTGGCCGTTCAAGGCCGCGACCGGGGTCGTGGCCACGAGCAGGGCCGAGACGAGTGCAAAGAGCCGCAAGCGAGACGTCATGGGGGGTCCCCTTTTCGGATAATCCTGACGAGAGTGTGTTGATGAGGTCGTTGCCCATGGCCGTCGATCACCGTTCGATCCCGGGCGAGTCAACAGACCATAAAGTTCTGAGTACTCGGAAACGCCGAACCGGGACAGGTGCTTCGGCTCTGCGTGAACCGGCTCCTGGTCGTGGGGTGCGCACCCATCCGAGAGCCTTGCCAGCCTGGAAGGAATCCCCTATCCTGACGATTCGCCGGAACGTCTCCGGCGTTCAGATTGAGAGATGTCTTGGATGCTGGATCGCTCGGAACCATCGAACCGGACCCCGCTCGATTGCCTCGACGGGGGATGCCCGTGAGCCCCGCCGACACCGCCGCCGGTCAGTCCGGAGGCGTGGCCCCCGCCGACGACCGCTACCTGCTGGTCCAGGCCGGGGACGAGAAGTGCGCCCTGCCGCTGGACCGCGTCCGCCGGATCGTGCGCTCACTCTCGGTCACCCCGCTGCCAGGGGCCTCCGCCGAGCTCAAAGGTCTCGCGGAGTTCGGCGGCGAGCCGCTCACCGTGCTCGATTTCTCGCGTCTGCTCGGGGCCGCTCCGGGCGCCAGTCCGGCGTACCCGGTGACGGTCATCGCCTGGGCGGGGCCGGACGAGTCGCACGAGCTCGTCGGTCTCCAGGTGGACGCCGTGCTCGAAGTGGTGTCGGTGCCGGCGGACAACATCGCGGCGGGCGGCGACGGAATCGTGCGCGGCGACGTGAGCCTGGGCGGAGAGCCGGTTCGGGTCATCAGCCTGTCGGTCCTCGGGAGTGTCGGGTGAACGGGGTGAGCGGCGAGCGGGTGCTTCTCCTGCGTCATCAAGGTCGCCTGTGGGGCGTCCTCCACGACGCGGTGCGCACCGTTACCCGGGGGCACGATGGGTTCCGGGTCTGGTTGCGTGAGGGCGACATCACCGCCGACCACGTGCTGGGTGTGATCGAGGACCTGCGCGTTTGGCCCGCGGACGGTGTGCTGGCACGGTTCTGGGGCGAGAAGGTCGGCGGCCTTGCCATTCTCGGCACGACGCCGGTCGTAGTTGTCGACCCGTCCTCGCCACCGGCGATCTTCCGGTCCGTCTCGGGGCCGGAATCCAGCGCCGAGCCGGCTTCGGACTCGGATTTGGGCCCGGACATGGGAAAGACCCCGTAACCAGGGCTTGGGAGACTTGGGATGCAGACGACGACCAACCCTCGCAGCGATCGCTTCAACGCCCCCTATCTGGGGCTCGCGGTCACCGTTGTCCTGGCCCTGGCCGGGCTGCTGCTGCTGACTACATCGGCGGCCTCCGGCGGCCCGGACTGGCCGTTCGGCCTTTACCTGCTGGTGTCGATCGGCGCCGTTCTGGTCTACATCTTCGTCACCTTCCGGGACCACCGGACGCGGCAGGTGGAGCTGGAGCAGGCCGCGGCCAGCCGGCAGCAGCTCGAGCAGGGGCTGGTCACCGCCCTCGAGGAGCTCCGGGCGGGCGACCTGGTGACCTGCGTCGAGAAGGCTGACGGCCTCCCCCGGGGCCTCCAGGACGCGTTCGTCAGCGCCGCGGACGCCATCAACACCCTGGCCCAGCAGATCCAGAACAGCTCGATCGACGTCGCGTCGGCGGCCAACTCGGTCAACCAGATCGCTTCGGAGCTGGCCTCGGGGTCGTCCGAGCAGGCGGCGTCGGTGGTCGAGATCACCGCCGCCATGGAGGAGCTCGCCCGCACCGCCGCCCAGATCGCCGACAACGCCTCGACCCAGGCGGATCTGACCGCCCAGGCCGAGGCCAGCGGCTCGGTCGGCTCGGACGCGGTCGACGAGGCGGTCGAGGGGGTCGAGGAGGTCAAGAAGCGGATCAGCGGCATCGCCACCCGCGCCGACACGCTCGGCACCCGGTCGAAGGAGATCTACCGGGTGCTCGACCTGATCACCGACATCGCCCAGGAGACCCACATCCTGTCGCTCAACGCCGCCATCGAGGCGGCGGCGGCCGGCGACCACGGCCGGCGCTTCTCGGTGGTCGCCGAGGAGGTCCGGCGCCTCGCCCAGCGCTCCCAGGAGTCGGTCGACTCCGTGCGCAACCTGCTCGACGAGTTCACCAGCTCCATCCGGGCGACCGTGGTCGCCACCGAGGAGGGCTCGAAGGAGGCCGCCCGCGTCCTCGAGCGGGCCCGCGCGGCCGCCGCGGCCATCGACGAGCTCAAGAGCGCCTCGAGCGACACCGCGCGCGTGGCCAAGGAGATCTCGCTGGCGACCCAGCAGCAGAACGCCGCCTCCGACCAGGTGGTGCTGACCTTGAAGGAGGTCAGCCAGGTGGTGCAGCGTATGGCCGACAGCCTCAAGGACTTCTCCGGCACGGCCGACCAGCTCAACGATCTGGGCCTCGCGATCCAGCTCGTCGCCCAGTCGTTCCATCTCGATTCGCCCCACTCCCTCAAGCGCCTCGCCAGCTCGTGGGCCCAGGAGGTGCGCAAGCGTTTCGGTTCCTGGGAGGCGATCGAGGGGATGCTCGGCGAGATGCTCCAGGACAACGGCTTCGTGGAGCTCACGTACGTCATGGACGCGGGGGGTGGCCAGCTCGCCATCACCGTCAACGAGGACGTCGCCGGTACCCACGACGTGCCGCAGCCGGTGCGCAGCGGTGAAGGGCTCACCGAGCGCCCCTGGTTCCGTGGGGTGATGCGCGAAGGCCGTACCATCATCACTCCGGTCTACGAGTCCTTGCTCTCCGGCGAGCAGTGCTTCACGGTGGCCGCTCCGGTCAAGGGTGAGGGCGACGAGATCATCGGTGTGCTCGGCGTGGACGTGAACGTCGACAGTTGGACCAAGATCTGAGCTGAGCAGGCGTGGCCGGCAGACCTCTCGATCCCGAGCTCCAGGAGCTGATTCCCCTCTTCGTCGACGAGGTGCGGGATCGGCTCGAGCGCCTGGCGACCCTTGCGCCGCGGTTGCCCGGCGACGAGGAAGCCCGCACCCAGGTCAAGCGCGAGCTCCATACGGTCAAGGGGGCGGCGCGCATGCTCCAGCTCGGCCAGATCGCCGAGCTGTGCCACGCCTCGGAGGAGCTGGTGGAGGTCGGCCCCGAGGTCACCGGGAGCCTCCTGACCCGCGTCGTCGACCGGCTGTCCGGCATGGTCGACGTGGTCGCCTCCGGACAGACCCCGGAGCCGGAGACGGAGCTCCTGCACCTGGTGACCGAGGCCCATAGCACCGGCCCCGGGGAGGCGGCGGCCGCGAAGCCCGCCCGGAAGAAGCCGGCGGCCAAGCCCTCGAAGGCCTCCAAAGCCTCAAAGGCGAAGCCCGCGAAGAAACCCGCCAAGGGGGCGGCGAAGAAGGACAAACCGGCGGCGGCCGCCTCCACCGGGGCCACGGCGCCGGCGAAGAAAGCCCCGGCGGGCGGCCGGAAGGCCCCGAAGAAGCGGGCCACGCCCCGGGCGGTGACGCCGGAGCCGGCCACCCCGGTCACTCAGATCACCGAGACCGCTCCCGCCCAGGAGCCGTCGGGCAAGGCGCCCGCCCACCAGGAGAGCCCGGGGACCCAGCTCGGCGGTGCCGAGGTCCGCGTCGACGCGCAGGCCCTCGACGCCGTGGCCGACAACGCCACCCAGGTGCGCATCCTGTCGCTCGCCGCGCGCAACCCGGTCCAGCGCATCTACGACCTCGCCAAGCTGGCCGAGGACGGCATGCGCGAGGACCAGCCGAAACAGATCCTGGCGGTCCTGGGCACCATGCTCCGGCGCCTGGCGGTCGACGTCGAGTCGAGCCAGCGCCGCCTCCTGCGCTCCGCCGAGGACGGCCTCGACACCCTGCTCACGCTCCAGCTCCAGCCGCTCCGGGGGAACCTCCTGCACTTGGCCCGCTACGCCCGCGAGCTGGCCCGCTCCCTGGGCCGCGAGGTGGAGGTCGAGATCGCCGGCGAGGAGACCCGCCTCGACCGTCGGATCGCCCGGGAGCTGGACGAGTCGCTGCTCCACCTGGTGCGCAACGCCGTCGACCACGGCATCGAGCCGATCGAGGCGCGGGAGGGCATGGGCAAGCCGGGAGCCGGCAAGATCCGGTTGATCGCCGAGTCCCAGGCCGGGCGCGTGCGCTTGACCATCTCGGACGACGGCGCGGGCATCGAAACCGAGGCGGTGGTGAGCCAGGCCGTCCGCGCCGGACTGGTGGACGCCGCCGCGGCCGACTCGCTCTCCCGGGACGAGATCTTCCGCCTGCTGTTCACGCCCGGGTTCTCGACCCGGCGCAAGGTCTCCGAGATCTCCGGTCGGGGCGTCGGCCTCGACGTCGTCGCCTCTTCGGTCAACCGGCTGGGGGGCGAGGTCTTCCTGACGGCGGAGGCCCACGTCGGAACCACGGTGGTGGTCGAGGTCCCGGTCGCCCGCCGCGGCGAGCAGGTGATGCTCGTGCGCGTGGGGCGGGCCCGGCTGGCGCTGCCCTCGACACCGATTCGCCAGGTCGACGCGTTCAGCACGAAGGACATCCTGGAGCGCGACGGCCGGACCTTCGTCGAGCGCGACGGCCGGCTGGTGGGCTTCGTCTCGCTGTCGCGGATCTTCGGCCAGCCGGCTCCCGAGGAGCAGCTTCTGCTCCGCGGCCGGGTCTCCGGGCAGCCGCTCGCCCTGTCGGTGGACATCGTCGAGGGCGAGGAGGAGGTGCTGGTGCGACCGATGACCCGCACGGTGCCGGTGGAGAAGGTGGTCGACGGCGTGGCGCTCCTCGCCTCCGGCGACCCGATCGGCGTGCTGTCGCCGGCGATCCTGGCCAAGCGGGAGTTCCTGAAGGGGGCGCGGAGAACCCACGTCATCGAGGAGGTCGTCGAGCGGGTGCGGATCCTGCTGGTGGACGACTCCCTGGTGACCCGCGAGATGGAGCGCCGCCTGCTCGAGGACGCCGGCTTCGACGTGACCGCCGCGATCGATGCGGAAGAGGGGCTCAACTATCTGGGAGAAAGCGAGTTCGACTGCCTCGTGACCGACATCGAGATGCCGGGCATGAACGGCTACGAGTTCACCCGCCACCTGCGCAACATCCCGCAGTTCTCGCAGCTCCCCATCATCGTCGTCTCGACTCGGGACCGTCCCGAGGACCGCCTCGAGGGTCTCCAGGCGGGGGCCGACGCGTACCTTACGAAGCAGGCGCTGGACGCTGGCGAGCTCGTCGATCTCGTACGCCGGCTCAGCGGTAGCCGGTGACCGGGCGGCAACCCCACGAGCCGACGTCGGAGACCGAGCGCTTGCGCGTGCTCCTGGTCGACGACTCGCCGTCTGTCCGGGCCGTGCTCAAGCGGTTCTTCTCCTGGACCGACGACATCGAAGTGGTCGGCGAGGCGCCGGACGGCGCGGCCGGGGTGTCCCTGGTGCGCGAGCTCAAGCCGGACGTCGTGCTCATGGACCTGGTGATGCCCGGCATGGACGGCTACGCCGCGACCGAGCGCATCATGGAGGTCCAGCCGACGCCGATCGTGGTGCTTTCGTCGAGGGCGAACCGCAACCAGATGCGGATCGCCTTCGAGGCCATGCGGCGGGGAGCGGTGGAGGTGCTGGCCAAGCCGGAGGACACCGAGAGCTGGCGCCAGCTCGCCGACACCCTGCCCGAGATGGTGCGCACCGCCGCCGCCGCCCGCACCAAGCCGGCGCAGCGGCGTGTGCGCCGGCCACGGCCGGTGGAGGTCGCCTCCCGGCCCCTGCGCTGGGTCGGCATCGGCGCGTCGACCGGCGGCCCGGCGGCGCTCCGGGAGCTCTTCGAGTCGCTTCCGGACAGCTTCCCCATGACTTTCCTGGTGGTCCAGCACATCACGGCCGGCTTCGAGGCCGGCCTGGCCGACTGGCTGAACCGGGAGTTCGTGCCCGACGTGCGGCTCGCGGAGGATGGCGAGGAGGCCTCCCCGGGCACCGTGCGGCTGGCCCCCGGCGACGCCCACCTGACGCTCGCGCCCGGGGGCATCCTGCGCCTCGATCGGGTCAGCCCGCCGCGCTCCGGGCACAAGCCGTCGGCCGACATGCTGCTCTCGTCGCTCGCCCGCAGCGCGCCCGCGCTGTCGGCCGGCGTGATCTTGACCGGCATGGGGAGCGACGGCGTCGAGGGGCTGCTCGAGCTGCACAAGGCGGGCGGCCTGACCATCGCCCAGGACCCGGGGACCTGCGTGGTCCACGGCATGCCCCGGGTCGCGGTCGAGCGGGGCGCGGCCGAGATCGAGCTGCCGCCGGGGCAGATCGCCCGCTACCTGACCGGTGGTCCCGGGGCGCGGCGCCGCACCCGCGGCGGTCGGGTGACGCCGTGAGAGGCCCGCACGCCGTAGCGGTTCCGGAGCTGGTGCTGGAGCGGCTGGTCAACCTGATCCGCGACGAGACAGGCAACGTCATCCCCAAGGCGCGCCTCGGCTTTCTGGAGGAGGTCGCCGGCCGCCGCAGCCGGGCCCACGGCTTCGAGGACGCCGCCGACTACGTTCGAGCGCTCACCGCCGACATGCTCGAAGGGGAGTGGGAGCAGCTCATCTCCCTGGTCACGGTCAAGGAGTCCTACTTCTTCCGGGCGCCGCAGCAGTTCCGGGCGATCGAGCGGCACGTGCTGCCCCGGGTGCTGCGGGCGAAGGCGGAGAGCGGCGACGAGCGCACCCTCAACATCTGGTCGGCGGCCTCGGCCCGGGGCGAGGAGCCCGCCACGCTTGCCCTGATCCTGGCCGAGCACGAGGCGCTCAGCTCCTGGGATTGGCGCGTGGTGGCCACCGACATCGACCAGGACGCCCTGACCGCCGCCCGGCGCGGCCTCTACGGCGAGCGGGCGGTCTCCCAGGTGCCGGAGCGGCTGCTCGAGCGGTGGTTCACCCAGAAGGGGGGGCTCTACGAGCTCTCACCCACGATCCGCTCACGCATCGAGTACCGGCACTTCAACCTGGCGAACACGCCGCACCGGGGCCTCACCTCCCACCCCTTCGACCTGGTGCTCGTGCGCAACGTGCTCATCTACTTCAGGCGGCCCCTCCAGCGCCGCGTGGTCTCCGAGGTGATCCGCAACCTCGCGCCCCACGGCTACCTGTTCCTGGGAGCGTCCGAGACCCTGTGGCAGATCTTCGACCGTCTGGCGCCGGTCGACCTGGGCCGGTGCTTCGCCTATCGCCACCCGGAGCAGGTCGAGCCTGCCGAACAGGCCGGGCGAAAACCATCGGCCACCCGGTCGGTGCGGCGGCGATCGGCCGGCACCGAGCGAGCGAAGGAGCCCGAGACCCCTCCGCGTCCGCGTCCGCTTCCCGCGTCGCTTTTCCGGCCGGAAGCCCTGCAAGAGGCCGCGGCCGAGGGGCCGGGTCCGGCGCCGGTTTCCGAGGCTCCGCCACCGCCCCTCGACGACACCACCGTCACCGACGAGGTGCGCGGGGATGACTCCGACCATCCGCCGCTCCAGCCGGGCGGCAGTGCCCAGGACCTGCTGCTCCGGGCGGCCGAAGAGCTCGCCGACAACCGGCTCGACAGGGCCGCCCGGCTGACCAGCGAGGCCCGCGACGCCGACCCGTCGGAGCCCGCGGTCTACAGCCTCGAAGGGTTCCTCCACGACCTCCAGGGGCGGCCCGACGACGCGGCCACGGCCTACCGGGCGGCTCTCTATCTCGACCCCGACCTCTACCAGGTGCGGGTTCTGCTCGCCGACTGCCACGCACGACTCGGCAGCAAGGACCGCTCGGAACGGGAGTACCGCCAGGTGCTTGCGGTGCTCGAGCGGGGAAGCGCCCGCGACCTGGTGCTGCTCGAGGACCTGCCGTTCCCCAACCGGGCGCGGGCCCAGAGGCTCTGCCGCCAGGCCTTGGGCCGGCGGGTGGTTTGATCGCCCCCCAAACCCTCGATCCCTTTCCCCCCGCGCGGGGGGAAAGGGACGCCACCGCCCGGCCCGTCGTTGCGGGGCGATCTGGGCCCTCTCTTCCAACCCCTTCGATCCCTCTCCCCCGCGCGGGGGGGGAAGGGGACGCCACCGCCCGGCCCGTCATGCTGCCCATCGCCTCGTGGC
>Ga0210101_1000779_pt1 | contig 10166 bp, 12 predicted proteins | sample Muzzi_PWC_D1_FD_185534 | JGI IMG/M metagenome (GOLD analysis project Ga0210101, IMG submission 185534) | Wetland microbial communities from San Francisco Bay, California, USA, that impact long-term carbon sequestration - Muzzi_PWC_D1 (SPAdes) | ecosystem: Environmental > Aquatic > Marine >...
CCTTTCTTTCCGGAGGGATCGATTCCTCCCTGGTGGTGGCCCTGATGCAGCAGGAAAGCACCCGACCCGTCAAAACCTTTTCCATCGGATTTCATGAGCCGGATTACGACGAGGCGGTATATGCCCGGCAGGTGGCGAACCATCTGCAGACGGACCATACCGAACATTATCTTTCATCCAGTGACGCTCTGGAAACCATCCCCCTGCTGCCGACTTTGTATGACGAACCGTTCAGCGATTCGTCCCAGATTCCCACATTCCTGGTTTCCCGATTGGCGCGAAACCGTGTGACGGTCAGTTTGTCGGGAGACGGCGGGGACGAGCTTTTTGCCGGATACGGCCGCTATCGGGTCGGAAACCAACTTTGGGCCAAAGCCGTAAATATTCCCGGATCGTGGCGCGGGCGATTCGCTTCGTTGCTGGAAGGACTGCCGGAAAAATTCGTGCTGGCCAATGAACGGTGGCTGTCGAGGCTCCTTGGAGTAAATTCCACGGATGGCTGGTTGCCGGAAAAATTGTCCAACATGGCCGGGTTGCTAAAAACACCTACCCCCGCCCTGTTTTACAGGCGTTTAGTTTCTCATTGGACCGACCCGGAGCTGCTAATTCCGCGATGTGGGGACCCTTTCACCGTTTTTTCCGATGAGGACCAAATGGTGCGGAAAGGGGATTTTTGCCATCTGATGATGTATCTTGATCAGAAATGCTATCTTCCGGAGGATATTTTGACCAAGGTGGATCGGGCCTCCATGGGAGTGAGTCTTGAGGCGCGGATTCCTTTCCTGGATCATCGGGTCGTCGAGCTGAGTTGGAAAGTTTCCAATAATCTGAAAATAGGGGAGGAGTGCGGGAAAATCATTCTGCGCCGCCTCCTGGACCGTTATGTGCCCAGGAACCTGACCGAAAGGCCGAAACAAGGGTTCGTGGTCCCTATCGAGAAGTGGCTCCGGGGCCCGCTCCGGGACTGGGCGGAAAGCCTTCTGGACGAATGGCGTCTGCGCAAGGAAGGGATATTCAATCCAGAACCCATCCGGGGGAAATGGGAGGGTTACCTGGCCGGCAAACACCATTGGCACTTCCATTTGTGGGACGTTTTGATGTTCCAGGCCTGGAATGAAAACGAGTGACTTTCTGATAAGGACGATCCTGACAAGGCCACCCTCGGGTCGGAAGGGTGGCCGATGGTTCCAGTCGGACGAACGCCCCCTAACTTTTTCTTTTGGGAAGGTCAACCCTTGCGATCAGTGCCCCTTCCGGGAACAACAGCCGCCTCATGAGAAAGCTTCTCCGCCGCCTGACCAAGGTCTTCACCCACTCCCAGATGGTCCGGCCCTTCCTGGGGGATTGGATCCAGTCCTGGCCCTATCACCTGGGTGACGGGTCGCGGTCTTTCCGTCCCCGGGAACTATTCCTGTATGTGAACAACGTCTGCAATGCCAGCTGCCTCATGTGTGACATCGGGACGAAAAAGCAGGACTCCGTTTTTAGTCGGCAACTGGCTCCGGCCGGCGACCAACTCCTCCCTTTCGAAACATGGGAACGGCTGATCTTTGACGTCGCACCGTTCCGGCCGAAAATCCTGGTAAACGGGGTCGAGCCGCTCTTCTACGAAAACATCCTGGACCTGGCGGCTCTCATCAAGCGTAGCGGTCTTCATCTGCAGATTGTTACCAACGGCATTCTTCTGGAAAAGTACGCCGCCGATCTGACGCGCATCGAAGTCGATTCGGTGGTGGTCTCCCTGGACGGACCGGAGGAGGTCCATGACCGAATCCGGGGCGAAGGGGTGTTTCGAAAGGCCTTGGCCGGGATCGATGCGCTTCACGCAGAAGGGGCGCAATTTGGCGGAAAGCGGGTCAGGGTGTCGGCGAATTTCTGCATCAGCGACCTGAACTGCCGTTGCCTGGTTGATTTCGCCGAGGAAATGCTTGGACAAGGGAGGGTTGATTTCATCAATTTCACCCATCTGAATTTCGTTACTTCGGAGATGAGTGCGATCCATAACAGGATGTTCGGCAACTTGGGGAAGGGGACACCGGTCAGCGTCAGCGGAGTCGATCCCGGGCGCGTCGACGTGGATGTTCTGTGCGATCAGATCAGCCAATTACGGCGACGTTTTTCCGATCGCCAGGTCGGCTACAATACCCCGCTGTTCGAGAAGGAGAAATTGCGTCAGTTTTACCATCATCCGGAAGTGGTTGTAGGCAAGCCCCGCTGCCTGACCCCCTGGAACTCGGCGACGATTGCCGCCAACGGGGACGTCGTCATCCGCAGCCGCTGTTTTTCCTATGTGGCCGGAAACTTGACAGAAAGACCATTCCTGGAAATCTGGCGCGGTGACCGGTATCGAAGGTTTCGACGGGAACTCCGCCGGGTGGGGCTATTCCCCGTCTGCACCCGTTGTTGCGGAAGTCTTTAGCAGGCTGATGAAAAAAGCCCATCTGCCAAATGTGGCGGCTTTCTCGAAAAAAACGCCGTTCGGGGTTCGTCTTTCGCCCAGGCTGATGATTCGCTTGACAGGGCGGAGTAAGGGATATGTAGTTTGAGGCCATTTTTATGGATTTACGGAGGGGTTATGGGGTTTCGCGCCCAATTCCAAACCAGAATTTCACCGTCCTGGCCGGTCGCGCACCGGCAGGGCGGTTTTTTCATGGTCCGGGGGGGAAAGAGGGGGGATTGTCCCGATCTTCTCTGGTTGAGGTCCCCATTTCGAAAAACGACCTCCGGATTTCGTCGGAACGTATTGAGGCCGGGGATTATGGTTTTGCTCGGGGCAATCATCTTGTTGTTTTCGATGAATCAGGCCTTTGCGGGGAAACTCGACGATTTCGAAACGGATGCCACCCAGGAAACGACCAGGGAAAATATAGAGGAGCCTTCCCGCTATCCGGATGATCACCACCGGAATGGACGTCGTGGCCATCATGAGGAGGGAAACTGGGAAAATCACCATGGCCGAAGGCATTGGTACGACTATCAAGACGAGGAAAATCCCCTGGCAGGCCTGATGCTCCTGATATTTTTCTATGGGGGTGGGTCGAGTTGGGAGCGGATGGATCCCTCGGCGACAAATATCGAGCCCCGCCAGCCCGGAGAGCCGGCCCTCCCCCTGGTTCGCTTTGATCTCAGTTACCAGGATGTCGAATCGGATGTTTACGCCGTCGACGGTCGTCTGGAGCTGGGTTACGGGCCGTTCGGTCTGGAGTACCGGCAGACACGATACGAGGAGTCCAGTCCGGATACGGATTTGGATTTAATCCAGATTCACGGGTTATACAGGATGACTTTTTCCAAACATGTCGAATTGGATCTGGGTTTCGGAGCGATGATCCTGGATGGAGAAGACCGCAGCTCCGGTTTCTCCTTCTCCTGCCCCCTCCGGGTCCGGTTCACTGACATGTGGGGGGTCGAGGGGAAGGCCGGGTGGGCAATCATCCATGACAATACCGTTTCCGATTACGATCTGGACGTCCTGTTTACCCTGGGCTATGCGTCCATCCACGCCGGCTACCGGTGGGTGGACAGCGGAAACGCAGACCTGAACGGGCCGTATGCCGGCCTTTCGTTGCACTATTAGATTGAAGGGAAATCCCATGAGAACTTTTTTCATCCCGGTTTTCCTGGTATTCGGTCTCACCTTTGCCTTGAGCGGCCGCACCCCGTCCTACTGCAACCCTCGGGGCGCATGGGCTGTGGGCCAACAGGATGCTCGCGCCCGGGACGTGTTCAAATCGGGAAGGGCCAAAGCCGGGGACTGTACAGGCGATTTCTCGACGACCGAATTTCTGCAAAATTACATGTCCGGGTACCGGGGAGAGATTAACGTCGATTCCGAAGGGTTAAAAGAAGCGTATGGAAAGGGGTTCCACTGGCCGAATTCTGTACTTCGTCAAACATGATCGAGCTCGGAACCTCCCGGGGGTGGCAATTGCTCCCTCCCGAAATGGAATTTCTCCAGTGGTGCGAGGTCAGATCGAGGGGCGCCCTGCAGGACTCGTATCTTGGAGCTTATGATGGGGAAATCCGGAAAGCCTGTTCCCCGGTATCCGCCTCTCTCCGCGGGTCATCCGATGCTGCAGAAGGGTTCCTCGAGTACAAAGGGCTGGAAAGGTATGGCCAGTGTCCTCCGGCGGTTCAGGCGGAGGCGGTGCGACTTTATCGGCAGGCCTATGCCCTGAAGGTTGAGGAACAGGCCCGGGAGACTGAAAGGAGGATGCTGCAGCAGCAACTCGAGGGAGCCCGGGCAGAAGCCGAGAGACGGGAGCGGAACTCCCGGCTCCGCAGGTCCAGGGTAACATTTGACGTCGAAGGGCACCCATTCACAACCACCTGCGAAGTGGATCCGGAAATGAGGCGGGCGCTGGTAACGGTATCGACACCGGACCGGGTGAAGACGAAATTAACGCACTGGATAGGGGAATTCCTTCGTGATGACGGTCATTATCTGGGGCGGAAGAATCTCAAGGAATCAGTCAAGTTTAAACGCGGTGGAACGGAGGAATTCAACATCTACTCCAGGGACGTCCCCAGCGGAACGGAGACCTGCAGGGCCAGGGGCCGCTAAAATGGTTTGAAAGGTAAACCAGGCTTTTGACAATTTTATGAAGGCGACGTAACGTATTCCTTAAGTCGAATGGTCCGATGCTCCATTTCCGGCCAACCGAGGCCTTCATTCTAAAAATCCGCTGGATATTCCGTCGACGCCATGAGTCATTCGAGACCTGCCGCTTTATCCCAAATCGTTCCCCGATCGGTTGCCATAATTCACCACGAACATGTTCCACGGAAGCTTCGGGAAGGGTGTCTGGCCTCATGGCTGGGCAGGCTTTGGATGGCGCAGGGAATCGAGGTCCATCATCTTCGCGGGACGAAAGAATTCGTCCCTGCGGACCTGGCCATCTTGCACGTCGATCTGTCCGTCGTTCCACAAGCCTATGCCTCTTTTGCCGCGCGGTATCCCAAAGTCCTGAACGGAACGGTTCTCGACATCCGGAAGAGGTCCTTCAGTAAACTTTTCCTGCAAAGCCCCGAAGACCATCACGGACCTGTCATCGTGAAGTCGAATCTCAATGCGGGGGGATGGCCGGAACGAATTCATCGCCCGCCAGGGGAACCGCAATTGGTCTCATTCGTAATGCGGGTTCTGGCCAGGGCCTGTGGGCGATTGCCTTTTTCCTCGCCGGGCGCCCGAATTTTCGAACCCTCCCAATATGAAGTTTATCCCTCCGCAAATCTGGTTCCTTCGCGGATATATCAAGATTCGAGACTCATTGTGGAAAAATTTGTTCCCGAACGTCGCGGACGGAGGTATTGCCATCGTCGCTATTATTTTTTGGGCGACACCGAAGTCAATCAGGTTTGGTTGGGATCTCATCCGATCTGTGCCAACGACGAAGATGGATCAGACGAAGACGCCCAGGAGGTGCCGATTCCCCAGGAACTCAGGGATTTTCGCCGCAGAATGGAAATCGACTTCGGGAAGATCGATTACGTTCTGGGCAGGAAGGGTGAGCCCATCGTTTTCGATGTCAACAAGACTCCCTTCGGTTTTTGCCAAAAACCCGCCGATCGGCCATGGCTCCACAAACTTTGCGGCGACCTCCAGGGGGGTATCCATGCTTTCCTTCCATTGGCGGAAAATGATCGAAAAACAGGGCTGTTTTCCATTGGAACCGGGGAAGAAAGACGCCCGGTGAAGGGAGGGATATGCTGAAGGTGAAGACCCGCATCGCTCCGAGTCCGATCCACGGAATCGGCCTGTTTGCCGGCGAACCGATACCTGCAGGCACCGTCATCTGGGAATACGATCCTCCCTTCGACCTCCCTTTTAAAAGGGAGCAATTGGAGCCTCTTCCTGTTCCGGCAAGGCAACAGGTGGAAAAATACTCCTACTTCGAGAAGGAAATTGGTGCCTTCGTCCTGTGCGGCGATGACTCTCGATTCATGAATCACTCCGAAACGCCGAACACCGTCGAGATGCCGGGGCCGCGGACCGTTGCCGCGCAAGACATTCGAGTAGGAGAGGAAATTACCTGCAATTACGCCGAGCTTGGTGATGATCCGGGTGAGTTTGCTGAAGAAGGGGGATGAATCAGATATCCTCTTCGGAGAAAACCTCTATCCCTGCCTCTTTCAGAATGGCGGTGGTTACGCCGCATCCTTCCACCAGGGTCTCCCCAAGGTAGACCTGGTGCACGCCGCAAGATGGACTGCGTTCCTTCAGCAGAGCCTCCCCACATCCGGTCAGTTTGACGATTTTAAGACTTTCCCTTCCGCCGCGCAGGAAAATATCGTTTACCGTTTCACCAAGGGCATTGACCACCCGGCCAGTGCCGGCCACCACGTCGGTTCCGCAGCCTTTAGCAAATCGTGTGGCTGGACGGGGAGTGGGAAGGCCGGCGAGCTGCTCGGGACAGATGGGAATCGGCACGAGGTCTTCGCGGCGCAGGTAATCGAGGACGGCCTGATTTCGCTTGGTGGCCCCGTCGTAGCGGGTCAACAAACCGAGTAGGCAGGAACTGACCAGGATGGGGCGGGACATCGGCTCTCCCTTAGCAGGCTGATGAAAAACGCTCATCTGCGGCGTTGTCTTCATCCCTCGTCAACGATGTACGATTCGGGCACGCCTTTTCCCTCGGGATTTTGACGGCCTCGCATTTGGACATTTTTGATCAGCCTGAGAAAAGGTTTTTTCGCCAACCTTTAGGCCAGGGGTGGATTGACCAGGGCCTGTTCCTCTGGGCAGAGAGGCGGGTCGATGCGCACTCGGCGGCCATCGACTTGCAGGCGGCCCTGAGCAAAGAGCTGGATGGCCCGGGGGAAGATGCGGTGTTCCTGTGCGAGGATTCGGGCCGAAAGGGACTCTTCGGTGTCGTCGACCAGAACCGGCACCACCGCCTGAATGATGATCGGCCCCGTGTCGACCCCGCCGTCGACGAAGTGGACCGTGCACCCGGCGAAACGGGCGCCGTACTCCAGGGCCTGGCGCTGGACGTGGAGCCCCGGAAAGGCCGGAAGCAGGGCGGGGTGGATGTTCATGACCCGTAGAGGGAAGGCGTCAATGAATTCCTGAGAAAGAATCCGCATGAACCCGGCCAGGACCACCAACTCTACCCCCGCGTCCCGCAAGGTTTGAACCACGGCCCGGTCGAAGGCTTCCCGGCTGGGAAAGTCGCGGTGATCCAGGCAACAATAGGGAATGCCGGCCCGTTCGGCTCTCTGCAGCGCCCCGGCATGGGGATTGTTGCTGAAGACAAGGGCGATTTCGGCGGGCAGGGAGCCGTCCCGGCAGCGGTCGATGATCGATTGGAGGTTTGTGCCGCTGCCCGAGGCGAGGATTCCGATAACGAGTTTTTCGGACATGGCGCCTCCTTGGGAGCCTCTCGGTTAGCTGAAGAGCGCCGGGGACAGAAAAACCGGGACCGCTGCGGGAAGGCGCTCAGGAATAGACCACATGTTCTTCGTCGTCAGGCCGTTTGACCACTTCCCCGATCAGGAATGCGGTCTCCTTCAAGCCCGAAAGACGTCCCAGTATGTCCTCCACTTCCTCCGCCGAAACGATCAGAACCAGGCCAATGCCGCAGTTGAAGGTCCGTAACATTTCAGTTTCATCGACATTGCCCAGTTTCTGGACCAGACCGAAAATCGGCGGCCGCGGCCAGGCACCTTGGTCGATAACCGCCTGGCAGTGGCGTGGGAGAACCCGCGGCACGTTTTCGGTAATGCCGCCGCCGGTGATATGGGCCATCCCCTTGATGTGGAAGTCCCGAAGGAGGTTCAAAACGGTCTTGACGTAAATCCGGGTCGGTGTGAGCAGGACTTCGCCGAGAGGGGTGTCGAAGCCGTCGGGAATCTCTCCAAGGGTTAGACCGTGGTCTTCCAGGAGGATTTTGCGGACCAGGGAATAGCCGTTGGAGTGCAGGCCGCTGGAGGCTATCCCGATCAGGTTGTCGCCGACGGTGATGGTCGATCCATCGATGATCGCATTGTCGTCCACCACGCCGACGGCAAAACCGGCCAGGTCGTATTCGCCGTCCCGGTACATGCCGGGCATCTCTGCCGTCTCCCCTCCGATCAGAGCGCATCCAGCCTCCTGGCAGCCGGCGGCTATTCCCCGCACCACTTCCACCGCTTTTTCTGGGGCAAGCATGCCGGTGGCCAGGTAGTCGAGAAAGAAGAGCGGTTCTGCTCCCTGGACAATGATGTCGTTGACGCACATGGCCACCAGGTCGATGCCGACCGTATCGTGACGGTCGATCTGGAAGGCGACTTTCAGCTTGGTTCCAACGCCGTCGGTGGACGATACCAGAGTGGGTCGGCGGTATTTTTCGGCATGAAGGGAAAACAGCCCTCCGAATCCGCCGATGTCGGTCAAAACCTCCGGACGGGAAGTGGCTTTAACCAACGGCTTGATCGCCTGCACAAAACGATTGCCGGCATCGATATCGACGCCGGCATCCTTATAGGTCACCGGTTTCTTGGATTTCAAAGGTGTCGCAGCTCCTAGGCTGAAGAGGCCCTATTATAAAAGCAAACTGTCCGTAAATGTCAATCGATTAGTCGTTCCGGTCCTGTCGGCATATTATCTCCTTTACACCGCTCGAACACCTGGCTTATGATGAAGAACCTCAAGTAATCATAAGAAAAACAGCTAGTTGTCTGTCCGAACTGATTTCTTTCGCGGTTCGTCCCAAGGACGGACAGCCGCGTGTATCCGGAATGCGAGGACCTTGCCCTGGGGATAAAAGTTCCTTCCGTGAATATTCGACCGATGGAGCCGGCTGACCTCGAAACGGTTGCCGGCATCGAACGGGAATGTTACCCTTCCCCCTGGACCCGTGAGCGGTTTCGCCAGGAGCTTGAAAACTCCATGGCCACCATCGATGTCGCCTGGTCGGAGGAGGCAATTGCCGGGTATCTGTGCGCCTGGCAGATAGGCGACGAGTTAGAGATACACAATGTCGCCACCGTTCCCCGTTTCCGCCGTCGGGGGGTCGGACGGGCCCTTTTAGACCACGCCCTCGGCCGGTCGGCCGCGCAGGGAGGCAAAAGGGCTTTTCTCGAGGTGCGGGAGGACAACCTGCCGGCCCGGAAGCTTTATCAGGAGGCGGGGTTCAGATACAGTGGACGGCGGTTTCGTTACTATCCCGACGGCGAAGATGCCCTGCTCATGAAATGCCGCCTTGATGAAGGCTGGAAACCGTCGGTCGGCGATGTGATTTATCGCGATCCTTAATTTAACTGCAGGGGAAGCTTGGATGAAAAACTACCAGACCATTGTCCTGTCCAACCAGGAAATTTCCCCCGGGTATTTCCGCATGCGGATACTGGCCCCCGGCTTTGGAACTCAGGCACGCCCGGGACAGTTCATCATGTTTCGGGTGCAACGGTCCCTGCCGCCGCTGCTGCGCAGACCTTTTGGGATTTTCCGGACCGGTTTTCTGCCGCCGGACTGTGACGGCCTTCCGCCCAAGGAATACCTGGAAATCCTCTACAAGGTCGTTGGACGCGGCACCGGGATCATGCAGGAACTCCACGAGGGGGACCGCATCGAGGTTCTCGGACCCCTCGGTCGGGGCTTCGACCTCGGCCGGGCCGGTGAAGAGAAGATCCTGGTCGGCGGCGGCATCGGCCTGGTGCCGCTGTTCATGCTGGCGGGGGAGTTGATCAACAACGGCAATGTCCGCTTGTTGATGGGCGGACGGACTCGAGATGATATCCTGGCTGTAACTGAATTCGAAAGGCTCGGGGTGGAAACCTACGTCTCCACCGATGACGGCAGTCTGGGCGAGGAGGGGCTGGTCACCCAGGTGCTGAAACGTAAACTGGATAAATTCCCAGAAGCCGAGGTTTTCGCCTGCGGTCCCATGCCGATGATCCGTGCGGTTTACGACATCTGCCATGAACGGAGGACTCACCTGCAGGTTTCCCTCGAGGCGCTCATGGCATGTGGTGTCGGAGCCTGTCTCGGGTGCGTGGTCAAGGGGGCCGGCCATAGTGAGGTCCAGCCTCGTTATCTATGCACCTGCAAGGCGGGCCCGGTCTTCAGCGCCGATTTGCTGGACTGGGAAAGTTTGGGAAAAGAACCTGGGTACTGTGAAGGATGCCGGTCATGAAAAACGGGGACAAGAAGCAGGCCGCCGCAGGCCATAAGCCGAATATGGCGG
>Ga0210101_1000780_pt1 | contig 10158 bp, 7 predicted proteins | sample Muzzi_PWC_D1_FD_185534 | JGI IMG/M metagenome (GOLD analysis project Ga0210101, IMG submission 185534) | Wetland microbial communities from San Francisco Bay, California, USA, that impact long-term carbon sequestration - Muzzi_PWC_D1 (SPAdes) | ecosystem: Environmental > Aquatic > Marine >...
GATGTCGTATCCCGACGGAATGCGCCGCAGCTTGCCCTGCAGGGCAAAGGTCCCCTTCACCCGGGTCGGCCGCCCGAGCAAGCGTTGCAGGAGCCCGTCGTTGCGCCCCTCGAGCCGGTAGTCGAGATGCGAGCCGGCAAACGCCGGGTTACCGGTCAACTCGCCGCTGAAATCGCCGCTGATATCGGCGAGCGTCAGCCGAGCGCTGAATTGCTGCTGGTCCCTCGCGTTATAGTCCAGGCTGGAACTCAGTTCGAATGGCTCGGGCGTGAGCTTCGCCCGGTTGCCGATGCCGAGCAGCGCGGCGAATTCCAGGTAGTTCTTGCCAACCAGCCGCAGTTTCAGGTTGGTACCGCCGAGTTCCGGGAACCGGCTCATCGACCCCTCGGCGGTAAGGTGGTTGTCACCGCTGTCGAGGCGCGTTTCACCGAGGCTCAGCTGCCGGCCATCGAGCGCCGCGCTCGATGCGAATTCGAACGGCTGCGCGGGAAAGCCCGGCAATCCCGCCAGCCGCGCCGCCGCGGCAAGATCAGGCCCTGCCGCCGAAATCGCGAGCGACGCCCCGTCGAGCGTATCCAGGGCGCTCAGGCGCCCCCGGGCATCGAGCTCGAGTTCGCCGACGGAGGCGGTCATGTCGATCGCATGATGATCGCCGGCAGGCCGCATGTCGAGCTCGAGTCTGCTCGCGCCGCTCGCCGATTCGGGCAGGCCCAGCATCTTGAATAGTTGCGCAATGTCGGCGGTTTGCAGGGAAGCCTGCAGACTCGCCTGCCGCGGTGCGAGCAACTCGTCCAGCTTGCCGCTGGCCTTCAGCGCCGCTGCATCGAGGTGTGCCTCGATATCGAAATCCACCGCGCCCGCGTCGAGCAGTTGCCGGAGCGGACCGATGCGGGCCTGCAGATTCACGGGCCGGTCGTCGATCGAGCCAACGGCGTCGGCGCGTAACTCGCCTCCCTGCGCCGCGTCGTGTCCTATCGAATCGAAGTGAAGCTCGTGCGGCCGAGCCTGACCCGCGGCGCTTACCCTGATGTCGACGTTCGTCAAGCGACTGTAAATCACCGGCAAGGGGATCGTTTTCGGACCCTGGTCAGCGGGTGCCGGGCTATCGTCAGCGGGCGCCGGGTGCTCGTCGCCGGGTGCCATCGCCCAGTTGGAGCGGCCCTCGGCATCCTGCTCGAACAGCAGCTTCACGCCGTCGGCCTCGAGCCTGTCGATCGCCGCCATGCCGCCCAGCAAGCGCGACAGGTCGATCGATACCCGCAGTTCGTCGATGCTCAGCAAATTTTTCCGGCTGCCCCAGGGCGCGTTGGCCAGGCTGATACCGGCGGCGCGAAGCCTGACGATGCGCCCGGCGTCAGCCTCGAGATCGCCGCTGATCGCAAATGACCGGCCGGTGGCCTTTTCGACCAGGTACTCGGTCAGCGGCCGCAGGGTCGCCTGTTCGAAGGTAAATACACCGACCAGCGCGGCGCTGACGACGACTACCAGCACCAGCAGCAACCCGGCCAGCCAGGCAAAAATGCGCCTCGCGGGCCCATGGCGCTTCACCCTGCGCTGTGCGCCTGCGGCCGTCATCCCTGGAATCCGCGCGGCGCGAAGCGGGACTCGGCCACCATGCGCGGCCCTGGCCGCGGCAAACCGGGGTCAGGCCGGGCGCGGGGCGCGACCGCTAGCGCGTCGATCGCGAAGCGATTCGCAAGCGGATCATTGAAGTTTTTTACACGCATCCGGCGCCCGAAATTGGACGACCAGGGTGTACCATGCATCAAGGTTTGCACTCCTAGGTCCAGAAGACGGCGGCGCGCTCGAATACCCAGAACGACGCCAGTGCGCCAATACTATACGCGGGCAAGGGTTCGAGCCAGTGGGGAATATTTCGAATCAGCACCCTGCCGAGCACGCGCCAGGCGAGCAGCACCGCGGCGACGAACATCAGCTGGCCGATCTCGACGCCGATGTTGAACACCAGCAAGGCCGGTATGCGCGCGTTTTGCGGCAGGCCGATGGCCGCCAGCGCGGCGGCGAAACCGAGGCCGTGCAGCAGGCCGAAGGCAAACGCCGCGAGCCACGGAAAGCGCGCGGTAATCCCCGGTTGTCCCTGCCGTTCGCGAATGATTTCGGTGGCCACGAAGGCGATACTGAGCGCGATACAGGCTTCCACCGGGGGCAGCGGCAGGCGCAGCAGCCCCAGCGAGGCGAGGATCAGCGTGACGCTGTGCGCAACCGTGAAGGCGGTAATCGTGGCGACGAGTTTCGACAGCTGGCGCACCAGCAGCAGCAGCGCGAACACGAACAGCAGGTGATCGATACCGAACAGGATGTGCTCGATGCCAAGCACCAGGTAGGTGGTGACGATTTGCCACCACGAGGCGCGGGCCTCGACCCGGTAAACCGGCTCGTCGGGAGCGATGCGATGCGTGATCGCGGTGCCGTCGAGGTAGGCGATGTGCACCAGCACTTCGGTGCCGGTCTGGCGCAAACCCTCGATCTCGACGCGGGCACCGGCAAGCCCCCCGCTGCGCGAGATTTGCCAGCGGCTGATATACGCGCCGTCGACGAAAGCCGACGTCGGCTCGCCGAGTTGCCGCGTGTCCTTGTCGAATACCACGGACAGCGACAGACGCAGCCCGCCGCCGCGCGCCGGCACCTTCCAGAAGACGTCGTAGATCTCGCCGTCCACCTGGGTCAGCTGCAAATAGCCGGGACGGACCTCGTCCGCCGTCGCGTTCGCAAACAGGACCAGCAGGGCCGCGGCCAGCCCCCAGCGGACGACCCCCAACCAGCGCGCGGCCGGATTTAGTCGCCGCTTGCGGGCCATTGAATCTCGACCTCGTACTCGGCGCGCAGTTTATCCCTGAATTCGGCTTTCAGTTGCTGGCTGCGCTGGTAGGTCCAGTCCCGCTTCACCTGGTCCCTGATTTCGGCGAGCGGCGGGACCTCGCCGGCAATGTGCTCCTCGAGATAGACGAAATGGATACCCAGGCCGGATCGCAACGGTTCGCTCCAGCGGCCGGGCGTCAATTTATCGAGTTGCTTTGCAAACCCGGTGCCGAAATTGCGCTCCACCTGGGACGCGGATATGTGGTCGAACTCCGAACCCAGCAGGCTCGAATCGCCGTCGACCCTGGCGCCGTCGCGCAACTCGAGCACGGCCCGCTTGAGGGCTGCGTCGAGTTCCGTCGCCGGCCGGTCGGTACTGAAATACACCTGGCGAAAACTGTACAGGTCGTCACGGCGGTAGCGCTCCGCGTTCGCGCGCAGATAGTCTTCGAGCGCCGCGTCATCCGGCTCGAGCAGGGCGGCGGCCGAATCGCCGAAAAATTCCATTTTCTGCCGCAGCCGCTTGCGGATTACCGCGTCGTTCCTGTCCAGGCCCAGCGCCAGCGCTTCACGGTAATAGATCTCCTCGGTCACATAGTCGTCGACCATCCCCTCGAGTTCCTGCCGCGAGGGCGGGCGGTTCCAGACCCGTGCAAAACGCGCGGCCAGGAATTCGAGTTGCCCTTTGCCGACGACGATTTGCCTGTCGTCTCCCGCGGGTTTCGGGTTGACCGTGAAATACAGTGCGAACAACGCCGCGCCGAGGACGAGGAAGTGCAACAACGGGTCCTTGAGGATTCTGGAAATCATGCGGGTCGGTCTGTTGTGGGGGAATCGTCGGTCAATCGTTCAGCAGGTCGATCAGCGCGGTAATCTGCTGATCGCCGAGCCCGGCCGCGGCACCCCGGTCGAGCAACTCCGCCATCAGCCGCGGCAGCGCGTCGCTGGCGCCGTGCTCTTCGAAAGATTTCAGCGTGTCGGCGAACGCCGCCACGTAAACGTCTATCGACGCCTGCGGGTCGCTGTAATCGTCGGCCAGCACCGAGCTCGAAAACACGTCGTAGTAATCGTGCACCACCTTGATGGTCAGCGGCATCTGTTCGACATAGTTCGCCAGCGGCAGCCCGGCTTTCCTGCACAGCAGCGCGCCGTAGATCATGCCGAACATGAATCCCTGGCGCGGCAGCAACAGCGCGCTGTAGAGGATCGCCAGCGCGCCGATATCCTCGCCGACGTAGCTCGACTTGCCGGCCAGGCACTCGAGCAGCTTCTCGTTCTGCCGCCATACGGGTTCCTCGCCGACCGCGATGATGGTGGACTCGGCATCGCCGATATCGCGTGGAAAAACGCAGATCATGCCGATCAGGTAGTTCGCGCCCTGCCCCGCGAGCCATTCGGCCAACGCCTTCGCTTCGGGCGCGCTGCCGGTGCTGAGTTCGATGATCTGCCGGCCGGCCAGATCGCCGGCTGATTCCAGCAGGCGGCGGGTATCGCTGTTCGACGTGATGCACACCAGGGTGACGGGGCTCGCGGCAATCGCGGCCTGTGGAGATTCGGCGAGACTCGCGCCGGCTTCGACCAGCGCCCTTGCCTTGTCCGTCGACCGATTCCAGACGCTCACCTGGTAGCCGTTTTCCAACAGTGTTCTGGCCAGCGCCATCCCCATGGCGCCGAGTCCTATTACGCTGACATCGCTCATCAGGCCTCCCCGGGATCCTCCCTACCGATCCCGAGTTTACCACCCCGACGCAAAGAGAATCATCTTCGAGGAACCTAGTGATGGCCGCCCTGTGCGATCAATTCCGGCAATTTCAGGCGCAGGATCTTGCCGGACGGCCCTTTCGGCAGGTCGTCGAAAAAGTAAATCGTCTTCGGACACTTGTACTCGCCGACCCCGGCCTCGCAAAAGGCTTTCAATTCTTCTTCGCTGCACGAGTAACCGTCGCGCAGCACCACGCAGGCGACCACTTCCTGGCCGTAGTTGTCGTCGTCGACGCCAACCGCGGCTGCTTCGAGGATCGCCTCGTGCTGGTAGAGCACGTCGTCGATTTCGCGCGGCGCGATGTTTTCGCCGCCGCGGATGATCAATTCCTTGGAGCGCCCGGTGAGGAAAATATAACCGTCCTCGTCCTTGCGGCCGAGATCGCCGCTGAAGAACCAGCCGTCCTTCAATGCCTCGCCGGTCGCCTGCGGATTCTTGTAATAGAGATCCAGCAGGTTGCTGCCGCGAATCGTCAGTTCGCCGACTTCGCCCGGCGGGCATTCGTGGCCCTGCTTGTCGACGATGCGGATTTCGTTGCCGTAGGGCAAGCCCACCGAGCCGGGTTTGCGCGGCGCCGGCGGCAGCGGGTTGCTGGCCACGGTGCCGGCGGTTTCGGTGAGGCCGAGGGTTTCGATCATCGGCACCTTGAAAGTGTCTTCCCATTGTTCGAGGGTCGCTACCGCGAGCGGCGCCGAGGCCGAGCGCGCGAAGCGAAATTTCGCCAGCCGCTCGTCGTTGCCGAAATCGTAAGGTTCCCGCGCGGCACGATCCAGCAGGTACTTGATGATCGTCGGCACGATGCTGCTCCAGCTGCAGCCATGTTCGGCGGCCAGCCGCCAGAATTCGCCGGCGCTGAAGCGGCTCGGCATGACCACGCTGCTGCCGCTGTAGAGCGGCGCCGACACGGTTACCATCGCGCCGTTGATGTGGTAGACGGGCAACACGCACAGCGCGCGATCGTCGGCGCCGAGCCGGTGCCCCTCGACCACGTTGCGCCCGCCGCTGGTCACCGCGCGGTGGCTCAGCACGGCGCCTTTCGGCAGCCCGGTAGATCCGGAGGTGTACAGCAGCAGCGCGGTATCTTCCGGCGTCGGCGGCGGCGGGCTGGCGGCCGGGCCGGCAGCGTCGGGCCAGTCGGGACCGTCGCTCTCGGTGGTTTCGATGACGCGGATCGGACGCTCGACGCGCGCCATGATTTCGTCGAGCTTGTCGCGGTAGCCGGGCGCGACGAACACCACCTCGGCATCCGAATGGTCGAGCACGTGCACCAGTTGCACGGTGCCGGCGACCGCGTTCAGCGGCACGATGACGCGGTTGCTGGCCATCACGCCGAGGAACAGCCGCGTGGTCCAGTAACCGTTGTTGAGCAGGAAAGCGGCCCTGGCGCCGTGCGCCAGGCCGAGCTCGTCGAGATGCCGGGCGATGTCATCGACCGCTTCCTTAAGACCCGCGAAATCGAGGTTCAGCCCGCAGTCGGGCGCAATCAGGAAGTCACGCTCGGGGGTCGCATCGGCGTGGTGGTCGATGCAGGCGCGCACGGTATCCATGGTCAGTCTTTACCGTAGCGTTCGAAGTAGGCGCCGAACAGTTCCTGCTCGCCGGGCTTGTCCTCGGCGACCGTGGTGACCAGGTGCGTGGTATTGATGAAGTGACGATAATTGAGGTTTTCGCTGATGCTGTTGCCGCCCCAGGTGCCGCAGCCCATGCTCAGCGTAAAGTTGAGGCCGTTGTTGAAACTGCCGCCGTTGCCGAAGGTATGCGCCTGGTTGACGAGCACGCGCACCACGTCGATTTCCTCGGCGAGCCGGGTCGGGTGATCGTGATTGCGGGTATGAATACCGCAGGAATGGCCGCGGCCCTGCACGTCGAGGATCGCCTTGACGAGATCGACCGCGTGGTCGAAATGCTTCGCGCGGTATACGGTCAGCACCAGCGACAGCTTTTCGTCGGCGAACGGCGAACCGGCGTCGAATTCTTCCTCGACCATGAAGAAGCGCGCAGCGGATGCCGCCGCATCGAGACCGACACCGGCCGCGAAGACGTCCGCGTCCCTGGCGATCAACTCGCGGTTGAGATGACCGTCGACCCACAGCCGCTCGCGTATCAGGTCGATCTCCTCGTTGCTGCAGCGGTAGCCGCCGGCGCGTTGCAGCGCGGCGAGCGCGTCCTCGTAGATATCGTCGAGGATCACCAGCGAGTTTTCCGACGAGCAGGATGTCGAGTTGTCGAAGGTCTTCGAGGCGCAGATTTTTTCGGCCGCGTCGTTGAGATCGGCATTGCTGTCGATGATCACCGGCACGTTGCCGGCGCCGACGCCGATCGCCGGGGTGCCGCTACTATAGGCCGCGCGCACGTTGTTCTGCGAGCCGGTGGCGACGACCAGGTCGGCCTGTTCCATCAGCAGGCGCGTCATGTTGCGCGATACCGGCTGCGGCAGGATTTGCACCAGGTCCTGCGGCGCGCCGACCTTGTGCAGGGCCTCGCGCATCAATTCGACGGTCGCGTTGGTGCTGCTCCAGCCGGCCGGCGACGGCGCGATAACGATCGCGTTGGCGCCTTTCAGGGCCATCATGGTCTTGTTGACCGGGGTCGCCGACGGATTGGTCGACGGCGTGATCGCGGCGACCACGCCCACCGGCTTGCCGTACTTGATGATGCCGCTGCCATTGTCGTTTTCGATCACGCCGACGGTGCGCACGCGCATCAGGTCGCGCAGCGTGCCGAAGGTCTTGCGCTGGTTCTTGACGACCTTGTCGTCGACGTTGCCGATGCCGGTATCCTCGACCGCGAGCTCCGCCATGCGGCGCGCATTGTCGGGCTTGTACAGCGACCAGGCGACCGCGGTGACGATTTCATCGATGCGCGCCTGGTCGGCGGCGGCGATGCCGCGCATCGCCTCGCGTGCATTGTCGATCAACGCGGCAACGCGGTGTTGCTCGTCCTCGGTCGCGTTGCTGACCGCGGAAACTGCCGGCTTGGCCATCTCGTGATTCCTGCAATTTTGCGAAGCGCAAGTTTAACCGCTGTGCCGCCGACTTCACAACCGCGTCCCGCCCCGTATTCCGCCCTCATAAATCGGGGGATCCCGCACAGGTCTAGGGATCGTTCTTCGGCAGGGACTCCACCGGGCGTTCCGAAATCGGCCGGCCGACGGTCAGCGCACCGCGCAGCCCGGGATCCAGCTTCATCAGCGGGCTGTCGGCATCGACGCCGAGCGCATCGAGCAACTTGGTGAAGAAACAACGGCTCGCGGCATTCGCCGCGATATCGAAGATTTCGTCATCGCCGAGGCCGTGACCGCGCAAATCCTCGATATCGGCGGCGGTGACCTGCGCGGCGTCGCGGGCGATCTGCCGCGCATAGCGCAGTACGGCGGCATCCGCCGGGTCGAGTACTTCGTCTTCGCGACCCTCGGCGATCGCGATCACCGCCTCCCTGCCGATCAATTTCGCCAGCGCCGCGCCATGCGCGAGCGAACAGGGCGAGTGGCGCGCCTCGTGCGCCGCGGCAAAGGTGACGAGTTCCATGCGGCGCGGATCCACCGGGCGCCGGATTTCGGTCAGCAATTCGCCCCAGCGGGCCATGACCTCGGGCCGGTGGCAAAATGCCCTGGCGTAGTCGGGGACGTATCCCCAGTCCGCCTCTTCCTCTGCATACATTTCGCGCACCCGATCGCGGGCCTCGGCGGGTGAAACAGTATCGATGAATGCCATCGCGGTAAACTCCGGTTGCTTGAACGGCCGCCCGCCCGGCCAGGGACTTTCACCCCGCGGCGCGGCGCACAACTGCGCCGCCAGCGTACACCAATCCCGCACCCCGGACCACGGCACAATCCCCCCGAAAATTTGGGTCAGATCAAAATTAAACCCGCCACTTTAATTTGGGTCAGATCAAAATTCCCGGGGGTTGGATCAGATCTAATTCTTCGAACCCGCCGATTCGGCAACAAGGCAGACTTTGCAGGCCATATACGAATTTAATTTAGATCTGACCCAAATTAATCTGCAGGATCGGGGACTGTTCTATTACGGGCAAACTGCTAAGATGCGGCGCTCGTTTCGAGGATAACCAACTTGTTTGCAGACTACTCGACCGGGGTCATCGCCTGGTGTTTCCTGGCGCTCACCCTCGGGGGATTCATCAAGGGTGCGCTCGGCGTCGGCACGCCGCTGCTGACGGTGCCGATGATGGCGCTGGTGCTGCCGCCGCAGATGGCGGTGGCGATCATGGCGATCCCAGTGGTGATCGCCAACCTGTGGCAATTCGTGCAGGGCGGCCGCCCGCGCGAGGCGATCAGGCGTTTCTGGCCGGCCTTCGTCGCCATCCTCGTCGGCACCTGGGTGGGGGTCAACATTCTCGCCTCGCTCGACGACCGCGCCTTGCTGATCCTGGTCGGCGCCGCGGTCATCGTGTTCGCGATCATGCAGGGTTCGCGGTTTCGCCTGCAACTGCCCGACGCACTGATCAAACCGGCCGGCTTATTCTTCGGCGGCGCTTCCGGCCTGATCGGCGGCATCTCGTCGTTTTTCGGGCCGATGCTGATCACTTACCTGATCTCGGTGCGCGATATCGACAAGGACCAGTTCGTCGGCTCGATCAGCTTTTTGTATGTCAGCGCGGTCGTGCCGTGGACCGTGATGCTCTACGTCTACGAGATACTCGACGGGCCGGTACTGGCCTACTCGCTGTTCGCGACGATTCCGGTAACCCTCGGGCTGATGATCGGGCAGCGCATTCGCCGCTTCATCAGCGATGCGCGTTTTCGTTACCTGATCCTGGGCATTCTGCTGGTATCGGGAATATCGATGCTGTGGCGCGCCTACCACTAGCGACCTGAAGCCGGTTCAGGGCGCGACGCTGCGCGAATCCGTGCGCACGCCCAGCGGCCCGCGGGCGAGGTATACCTGCAATTTTTCGCCGTCGCGTTCGACTTCCAGCTCGACCGGGTCGCCGAGATTTCCGGCACTGGTCGCGGCGCGCAGGTCCGACCAGTCGTAGATGCGCTGGTTGCCGTAACGCAGGATGTAATCTCCGGCTCGTATCCCGGCCTGCCCGGCCGGCGCGCTCGCCAGCACGCTGGTGACCGCGACCCGGTTGGGCCGGCCCGCGGCATACAGGTAGGCGTCGTAGCCGCTGTCACCGAGCCGTTCGCGCAATTGCCGTTCGCGATCGTCCAGCGCATCCAGTCCCGCGCGGCGGCGCGCGCGGTCCCAGTCCTCGCGCGCGGCGCGGTCGCGCAGTTGCAAGCGCTCGAATTCCAGGCGCTCGAAAAACACCTTCAGCTCGCCGGCAAGCGCGGCGTCCATGCCCGACGCGACCAGCGCCTGTTCGTCGAACCAGGCATTCGCCGCATCGCCGGCGGCGTTCGAGGCGGCCTGACCGCGCGCGGTGCTCGCGCCGGCGGCAAGCTGCAATTCCTCGACTTGCCGTCGCAGGGCCGCGACCTCGCTCTCGAGCTCGCGGCGAGCGCGGGTTTCCTTCAGCAACCGCTGTTCGAGATCGGCCAGGCCGCGGGCATCGCCCGGTGCGGCCGGGGTTTGCGCCGCCACCCGTGGCACGCCGGACGGCGAGCCGCC
>Ga0210101_1000781_pt1 | contig 10154 bp, 11 predicted proteins | sample Muzzi_PWC_D1_FD_185534 | JGI IMG/M metagenome (GOLD analysis project Ga0210101, IMG submission 185534) | Wetland microbial communities from San Francisco Bay, California, USA, that impact long-term carbon sequestration - Muzzi_PWC_D1 (SPAdes) | ecosystem: Environmental > Aquatic > Marine >...
CCCCGCCACGCCCATGCGCAGCTTTCACCGCAAACAAGGCGCCGCATGACACGTTCCATGACGCATATGACAGCGATCCTGGCTGCGAATCACCGCGGCCATTGCCGTACAAGTACCCCCTCGGGATTACGATGGGACATATAGCATGTCGATAACGCGACAGCTCCTGGTCGACCGGCTTGAAAGCCAGTTCGGGCTGGATGCCGCCGAGCTATCGGACCAGACTCCGCTCTTCAGCACAGGCATGCTGGACTCGTTTTCAGTCGCCGAACTGCTGTTGTTTCTTGAAGAGAAAGGCAATTTCAGGATCGAGGCCACGGAGGTAACGCTCGACAACCTCGATTCCATAGCGAGGATCCTGGCATTCTCGCAGAGCAAAACGGCATACCCGGATGACGAGTAACGGCACACAACCGCCCTGCGTGAAGCAGGGCGTTTTCCCGGCCGGCGCGCGCCGCCGGATTGCAGCATATATACCGGGAACGGGACGCATGACAGGGTTCGTTAGGTGGCATGGGTATCCTGCCCGGCCCGGCCGAGGACAAGCATGAATCGAACACCTGGCAGGGGGCGGTACGCCCTTTTCGCCTCTATTGCGATATGTTCGGGTATCCTGCTGGCGCTTGCAGGCGCCGAGCTTGCCATTCGTATCCACGACAAAGCCGTGTTCGTGCTGGAGGACCTGCGTCCGGTCCCGTGGGGTATTCCTCCCGGTGGGTTCACGGAGTATGACTCCCTGCTCGGCTGGGTGCCCGTTCCATATACCAGTCACACATGGGGGGGTGGCTGGTCAGCCACGATCGATAGTCACCGAATGCGCAGCAACGGAACCCGGGCCGGTGAAACAGATGAAAGATTAACCGCCATTCTCGCCGCGGGTGATTCCACTGCCTTCGGGGACGAGGTTGAAGACGACCAGAGCTGGCCCGCACAGCTTGAGCGGTTGACAGGACAACGCGTGAGGAATGCCGGTGTCGGCGGGTACGGGATAGACCAGATCGTCCTGCGCAGCGAACGCAGGCTTGAGCAGGAACGCTACGCCGCCGTGGTCATGTCATTTGTTTCCGATGACGTCACCCGGTGTGCCTATTCATTCCGCAATCGCTGGAAGCCCTACTTCACCATCGACAACGGCACACTTGCCCTGTTTCCGCCCCCTGCACCCGAGGTCGAGCTGCCCGAATCGGGGTTGATGGTAGCGCTGGGTCACAGTCACCTGGCGAGATTCGTCATGGAGCGGGAATTCCCCGCGGCCTGGGCGCGCAGCACGCACCGTCGGGTGCATCATGACGAGCTTGATGTCACGGAACTTTTGCTTGCCCAGCTCAAGGCACAGGCGGATAAACATGAAACGGGGGTTTTACTGGTCGCACTCGTCGGCGGCGACGGAGATACGACCTATACGCAGGCAGTACTTGAGCAGGCGCGTTCGGCCGGAATCCCTGTCCTTGATCTTACGGGCCAGTTACTGCAATGGGTGGATTCGTCGGCAGACCGGGATCGCATGTTCAGGCCACATTATCACCTGTCGCCCGAGGGAAATCAGTGGGTCGCACAGCAAATCGGGGCGTGGCTGCTTGATCACGGGTGGATCAACCAGCAACACCGGCACGAGACAGATACCTGAATCGGGTTGCGGCAATAACCGGCAGCCGGTGACCATGATTTAGCAAACCGTCTCCGACACCCGGACAGACAGCACTGACCGTGCGGTTTCCACCTGTGCTGCAAGTACCGGCCGGGGCTTCCATCAGGCCTGATGAACTCCTCTTGTATCATCCATATCACAAGGTCTCTTACGAGAGGCTGTTGCTTTATATCTGACTCCCGTTGACAACCTGCGGGAGACAAATGGGGGCAGGAGAATGGTGGCCAGGGAAAGAATCGAACTGCCGACACGGGGGTTTTCATGCGGCACGGTTCTTATTCCACCACATCAAATTCAGTCACTTACGGCGCTTGCCCTTACAGTATCGCACCTCAGCGAGCCTCAGTGAAGGTCAATGATTGCTTGTCCTGCCACAATATTGACCCAAGCAACAAAACCCAATAAATGCGCTGGTCCTGATGGATAGCAGAGTCTTAGATGACGGCTAAGCGCCTACCCTTGCCAAACCTGTCTTTTCTGTCACGCTCGCCGCGAAGCGGCGCTCCTGTTGTGACGGAGCCATGGAAGCGCCTCCGCCTTACCTCAACTAAACAGCCAATGTATCAGGCGCGGAACCTTTGCCGCACCTAACAGCAACTGTGTTTTAGGTGCTGCCAGGGAAATAGTTCCCATCAAATGCATTCACGATGATTTGGCCGAGCGAGGTTTCTTGGTTCATAGCGACATCAGCTCGTATTTGCACGAATTCATCAGATTCAATCCATCCAAGAGTCCGCATTATTAATGGAGGGTTTTTTATTTATTAGAATGACAGCATCAGAACGACGCTGGAGCCAGACAGCAGGTAATAATACACTCGGCTTTAAATACGAAAAGTAGTGCGCCTTTGTTGCCAGTTATTACCAATCGTTGCTTTGGAGTGCGCCTTCAGTGCGCCATAGACATAAAAATAGGACTTCCTGAAACCAGAAAGTCCTTTATAAACATGGAGCCGGCGAGAGGAGTCGAACCCCCGACATCTTCATTACAAGTGAAGCGCTCTACCAGCTGAGCTACGCCGGCCTGCTGCCCCTTCGGGCAAGGCGCCCTATTCTAGTGAAATGCCGGGCGTGCTGCAATTCACGGACACGCGGAATCCTGCAGTTTCAGCCCGGGATGGTTCTTCAGAATGCCATTGAGTTCATCCGCCACGGGCTTTTGCTCAACAATATCCAGCCAGTATTCGGTGGACACCTGGTAGCGGGCCTCCAGGAGCGGATCAAATCCGAGCTTGCGGGTTTCCGCAAGACGGATTTCCGCCCGTGACAGCTCTTCGAAAGTTCCCAGCGAGATGAAGTTTCCCTTGCCGACATAGTACTCACGATCCTTGTTTTCCTCCAGCGTCTTAACCGCCTGCAGCACCTGCTCCTGTTTCATAGAAGGCAGGTAAACCCAGAAGCCGTTGGGTTTTTGCACTTCGGTGGTACGTTGTCTTAGCTGCAATCCTTGCAAGCGCAGATTCTCTGAAACTGTCTGTAAATCCTCCATCGCAAGGAACGGGCCGATTGCCTGGCAGACAAGCGCCGCACCCGCACCCGGCGGCTGAGAAGCCGTCAGTGTCTCCACTTCCGAGACGGCTTTCGCCTGTTCCGTCTGCGCCTTCTCCTTTTCCAGTTCCTGCAATGTCACCAGCGTTGCGACACCCGCAGGCAATGCCGGCAATTCCCGCACCACCTCGCCCGAGGTCTGCTTGAGATGAATATTCCACCCGAGGTAGGCAACATTCGCCAGCACCAGCAAGTAAACCAGGTATTTCATCAATTTTCTCCCGCCAGCATGGCGATACCCCTGAGTACCAGATCCGCTGCATGATGCACGCCACCCTGCAGCAGGGGCAAAACCCGCCCGGCATCCCCCCCGGTTATCACGATATCGATGTCTGCACCCAGCTCCGCGCGCATATCGGCGACGCTGCGGTCGATCGCAGCGACCACCATATAGACGGCACCGCCGTAGACAGCCGCCTCAGTGGTGTCCGCCAGCGGGGTTGCGACCGGCTGTTTTCCCGACAGGCGCAGCTGGGCCGTATTCTGCATCAGCATCTGTTGCATGACCTCGATGCCGGGGAGTATCAGTCCGCCGCGGTGCTCGCCGTCAGCGGTGACCAGGTCCAGGGTGACGGCTGTCCCGCAATCCACGACACAGACGGCACCCGGGAATGCATGACGCGCAGCAACCACCGCGGCCCAGCGATCGATCCCCAGGGTTTCCGGGTCACTGTAGGCATTGCTTACACCGCACGCCCTGGCAGTCGCACGCAGGAAAACAGGCTGAACCTGCCAGTAATTCAGGAACCAGGCAGCCAGTGCCGAGTCCATATCCCCGCCCGCGACGCTGGCGACCAGTACCCTGTCGGCCGGCTGCAGCCTCGACCAGGCGGCATCGGCCAGCGCCTCGATGTTTCCCGCGTGATGCATGAAATGCCCCGCTGCACCCGACGTGCCGTTTGTGAAACAGGCCCATTTGACCGCCGAGTTGCCGACATCAAGCAACAGGTTCATGTGGCAATGCGCACGCTGACCTCACCAGAGGTAAAACGCCGGCGCCCGGTCGCTGTTTCCACCAGCAATGCCCCCCCGGCGTCGATTCCACAGGCCATGCCGCTTATGGTTTCATTGGGCAGCTGTAAGTCCACCGGGTGCCCCTGCACGATATCGTAACGCCGCCATTCCTCCATGAAAGGCTGCAGGCCCTGCGATTCGAATTCCGCTATCGCCGGCAGCAGCTGGTCGAGCAGGCAGGCTGCAAGCCGGTTCCTGGAAACAGCATCACCTCCGGTCAGGCTATGCAAATCGGTCCACGGCTGATCAATGCCGGCGACCGCCGTCTGTGGCATGCGCACATTTACACCGGCGCCGATGACGACGGCGCAGGGCCCGGTCGACTCACCCACGATATCGATCAGGATGCCGGCCAGTTTCGCGTTGTTCACCAGGATGTCATTCGGCCATTTCAGCCCGCTGGCCTCGATGCCGAAGCAGCGCAGGCTGCGCACCACGGCAATGCCTGTTACCAGACTCAGGCCGCCCAGCGCCATGGCGCCGGCCGAGATTCGCCACAGCAGGGAAAAGTACAGGTTCGACGCGAATGGCGAGACCCAGCCGCGACCGCGGCGGCCGCGACCGCTGTACTGCCGCTCCGCGAGACAGACCGCCCCGCAGGGCGCACCCTGCAACGCCTTGCTGCGCAGGCGATTGTTGGTCGAGTCGATGTCCAGCAGTATCTCGATGGAAGCCAGTCCCGACCTTGTTTCAGGCGTCACCGCGCGGTAAATCAGCTCGCGGTCGAGCAATTCGACGGCAGCAGCCAGTCGATAGCCCTTGCCGTGCAGGGTCTCCAGGTCAACGCCTGCCTCGCGCAGGGCCTTGATGTGCTTCCAGACAGCCATCCGGCTGACGCCCAGCACCTGGCCCAGCGCTTCACCGGAGTGATATTCACCATCAGAAAGGAGCTGCAATAACTGCCGACGTAACTGCATGGCGAGAGCTTAACAGACCCGCGACCGGCATCAATAGCCAGGCGGCTGCCGCACCGGTGGAATCCCGTGGCGCCGGCTTGTCGGCGCACAGGCCTGAATTTATCCCTGATTCGAAAGGGGTATCGCAAGCCGGCGACCGCGTCAGGGACGCCGGCTTAATGCACTGTCCTGCGCATCCTGGTCTACCGGGTGTTATTTGCAGGCCGGATGCTTGCCCTGCTGCTGTGCGCGCGACTGTAATTGCAGCGCAACCTGCATGTGCCGGTTGAGATCACTGATGCGAGTGCTGTGGGACGGGTGCGTGGACAGAAATTCGGGTGGTTGCCCCCCTCCCGCGCGGCTCATGTTGATCCAGAGACGGGTGCTCTCCCGCGGATTAAAGCCTGCCTTTGCCATGAGATCGAGCCCCATGGTGTCAGCCTCGCTTTCCTGGATGCGTGAATAGGGCAGCAGCACCCCGTATTGCGCCCCCACGCCGAGCAAGCCCATCAACGTCTGGCCGGTGGCCGACTGGGGGGTGGCTATCGCGTTGATAAGACCCAGGCTCTGCTCCACGGCAAACTTTTGCGAGACCCGTTCGTTGGAATGCCGCGCAAGTACATGCGCCACCTCGTGCCCGATCACGGTGGCCAGCTGGTCCTGGTTTTCGGCCACTTTCAGCATGCCGGTATAGACGCCGATCTTGCCGCCCGGCAGGGCGAAGGCATTGGCATCGGTATCATCGAATACCACCACTTCCCAGTTGCCGCCAACCTCGCGGGTGATGGCCAGAGCCACGCACTGCACGTATCGATTGGTGACGGGGCTGCGATCGACCCTGGTTTCATCCTTGATGGTGGTGAATGCCTGCAGACCCATCTGGTTTATCTCGCTTTCCGGCATCAGGACCAGCTGGGAACGCCCGGTCGGCGAGGTGGTACAGCCAGCCAGCTGCACCAGCACGATGACCATTACAAACAGACGTATGTACATGGGTATTCTCCTTGAAGCCGGGCCGGTCATTTCCAGGGTTGGCAGACAGCTTCAGTTACAACTCACGCCGGTGCCGCCCAGCCCGCAATAGCCGCCGGGATTTTTCGCGAGATACTGCTGGTGATAGTCCTCGGCGTAGTAAAACTCGGGAGCCTCCAGTATCTCGGTGCTAATCTCGCCCAGGCCACTGGCGGCAAGGCACACCTGGTAGCGGTCCCTCGAGGCCAGCGCCGCCAGGCGCTGCGCTTCCCCACTGTAATAGATAGCGGAACGGTACTGCGTGCCCCGGTCATTTCCCTGGCGCATACCCTGGGTCGGGTCATGCGCTTCCCAGAAAGCCCGCAGCAAGGTCTCGTAGCTGATAACAGCCGGGTCAAATACCACCAGCACGACCTCGTTGTGCCCGGTCATACCGCTGCAGACTTCCTTGTAGGTCGGGTTTGGCGTATAGCCGCCGGCATAGCCCACGGCGGTGGAATAGACTCCCTCGAGCTGCCAGAATATCCGTTCGGCTCCCCAGAAACAGCCCAGCCCGAACACGGTGGTCTCCATGCCTTCCGGGAATGGCGGGACCAGGGTATGGCCCTTCACGTAATGACGCCCGGACACCGGCATTGTGTCAGTCCGCCCCGGTAATGCCTCATCCGGGTCAGGCAGTGTCATCTTGATTCCCAGTCCAAACATATCAAGCTCCCGCGTTGCCGGGGTCCGGCAAGTCAGTTTCGTGCGCCAGCGCCGCAGTCTTCAACCGGGAATTCCGATCCGGTTTTCCCTGCAATTGTGCCTATGGCGCATCCCGGTCGATCACGTCCGGGGTGTCCGTGCGCAACGTCTTGAGGCACGCGCTAATTTCCGCCAGCCCTTGCTTGCGGCCACGCGATTGAAGCGAAATATGCCGCAGTGCCTGGTGATCGGATGGTCGGGAGGTCCTGGCTTTCAGCTGAGAAACAGGCGCGTACCGGCATGATCCTGCCGGACCCGAAGCCGGGCGACTTGCACTGGTTGTAGCGGCGCGGGGCGAACATGCTGTTACGCATCATCCTGTCATCGTGAAGATCACCATCAGCCTTCAGGCTCGACCTGGCAGAGAACATTGTGGCTCCGGCGTCCTGGCCCTACTATTGGGCATTATAGCGTGAGATACCTTGAGGCACAGCGCCGCATGGATAATCCAGACAGGAATACCCCACCCGATGCATTGTTGTTGCTCGGCACCCGCTGCCCGCATTGCCCGAGCGTCCTGAATGCGCTATCGGCAATGGTCAAGGCGGGAATTATCGGAACTTTCAGGGCCGTCAATATCGAACGGCGCCCGGACATCGCACAGGAACTGGGAGTCCGCGGCGTACCCTGGGTGCGCATCGGCCCCTTTGAACTGGAAGGGTTGCGTTCGGAAAAGGAATTGCGTGACTGGGCGGAAAAGGCCGGCACGCCGGCCGGCCTGAGCGCCTGGCTTGGCGAACTGCTGGCGACGGGCAGGATCAAACAGGCGCTGGCGCTGGTCCGGTCAGAACCGGGGGCACTCGAAGCCCTGCTGCAACTCTTCTCCGATCCTGCAACGCAGCTCAACACCCGCATCGGCGTCAGCGCCATCATGGAGGACCTTGCCGGTAGCGAGCAGTTGCAGGGGCTTGCAGGGAGACTGGGCGAGTTGACGCGCCACCCGGAGGCACGGATCCGGGGAGATGCCTGTCATTACCTGGAACTAGCGGGCGACCCTGCGGCGGCCGGGTATATCAAACCGCTGCTGGAAGACCCGGACGCGGAGGTGCGGGAAGTGGCGCAGGAAGCCCTGCAGACGCTGCAGGGCTAAGGGACGCGCGACGCAGTCACCCCTCCGGCGGCTACCCGAAACCGCAACTGCCGCCACCGCAGCAGGGGCCGCTGGCACAGGCCGGTGCGGCACTATCCCCCAGGCTGGAACTGCGCACCACCTGGCCACCGGTAATCAATCGCTCCACCGGCGAATCCGGCGGCGTTGCCCCCGGTTCCAGGCCGGCCAGCTGACACAGCTCGCCCCAGCTCGTCAGCCGTTCACTCATGCTGTGCCTGACCTCGACGACGCGGCCGTTGGCATCACATCGATAATCATATGTGGGCATGGCTACCTCCGCTAATTACACCGGGACGATTATAACGCAGCCGCCGGGCCGGGCAGAAGGTGGCCGGCACGCACAAACAGAGCGCAGGGGAATTGCCTGCACGGCGGGAAATCCCGGCGGGTGGGACAGTCAGTCGTTCAGGCGGGCCGGCGGCGCCCCGGTCAGGTCGCGCGAACTTTCGGCCGGGTGACCGTCCCGTGACGAATGATATCGCCGGACAGCAGGTAGATAACATCCTCGGCGATGTTTGCGGCGTGGTCTCCGATGCGCTCCAGCTGGCGACAGGCGGTAATGACCATCAGCCGCTGTTCGGTCTCGTCGGGATTGCCGCGGATGAGCTCGATCTGCCCCGGCATGGTTGCCTTGCACAGGGCATCGACCTCTTCGTCCATGCGCAGTACCGTCTCGGCCATGGTGCTGTCGGCTTCCACGAAAGCAAGCAGGCTTTTGCGCAGCATCAGCTTTGACTGCTGGTATATCGTATGCATGCTTTGCGGCAATTCGATATGCGGGAGTTCCGCCAGCCGAATAGCTATCCTGGAAATATGCGCAGCATGGTCGCCAATCCGTTCCAGATCCATGTTGATCTTCAGGATGGAGACGATCAGACGCAGGTCCACCGCGACCGGCTGATACAGGGCAAGCAGCTTGAGGCATTCCTCCTCCAGCTGCACCTCTTCAGTATCGACCCCCTCATCCTGACGGATTACCCGCTGTGCGGCAGGCACATCGAGGTTGCACAAGGCCTCGTAGGCATCGTTGACCTGTTTTTCCACGCTGCCCCCAACAGCGATTAGCTGCTGGTTGATACGATCCATTTCGCGAAGAAAATGCAAGGCCACGTTGTTGTCCTCGAATTTAGGGGGTTAACCGAAACGTCCGGTGATGTAATCCCTGGTCCGTTCGTCATGTGGATTCTGGAATATTTTTTCCGTCGTGCCAACCTCTACCAGATCCCCGAGGTGGAAAAAGCCGGTCCGCTGGGAGACCCGGGCTGCCTGCTGCATGGAATGGGTAACGATAATGATCGAGTAGTTTTCCTTGAGCTCCCACATCAGGTCCTCGATGCGGGCCGTGGCAATCGGATCCAGCGCCGAGCAGGGCTCATCCATCAGCACCACCTCGGGGTTGATGGATATGGTACGGGCAATACACAGGCGCTGCTGCTGGCCTCCAGACAGCCCGGTCGCCGGCGCATGCAGGCGGTCCTTGACCTCATCGAAGAGTCCGGCCTTCTTCAGACTGTTGACGACGATCTCCTCCAGGTCGGCGCGGTGCTCCGCCAGGCCATGTATCTTCGGACCGTAGGCGATATTCTCGAAGATCGTTTTCGGAAACGGGTTCGGTTTCTGGAACACCATGCCGATGCGGCTGCGCAGTTCCACGACATCGATATCCGGGGCGTAGATATTCCTGCCGTCCAGCTCGATACTGCCGCTGACCCGGCAACCGTCAACTACATCATTCATGCGGTTCAGACAACGCAGGAAAGTCGTCTTGCCGCATCCTGATGGACCGATCAGGGCGGTGATCTGCTGGCTGTAAACATCCAGCGAGACGTCATGCAGGGCGCGGGTATCACCGTAATAGACATTCACGTTTTGCGCGGAGACCTTGGTTGACATGGACCTGCGCACACTGATGGTTGCTTCGCCCTTGTCGAGCAGGCCGTTGGCTGTGGCTGCATCATTCATTGTATATACCGTATTCATAGCAAGTCCTATTCAACCTTTGTCTGCGTCCTTGACCTGATTACCACCGCGACGAGGTTCATCAGTACAAGAAAAGTCATAATGATCATGATAGCGGCCGCCGTTTTTTCCACGAAACCGCGCTCGGCACTCTCGGCCCACAGGTAAATCTGCACCGGCAGGGCGGCGGAGGAATCCAGCGGCGTTGCCGGTACATTGGCAATAAAGGCCACCATGCCGATCATCAGCAGGGGCGCGGTCTC
>Ga0210101_1000782_pt1 | contig 10148 bp, 13 predicted proteins | sample Muzzi_PWC_D1_FD_185534 | JGI IMG/M metagenome (GOLD analysis project Ga0210101, IMG submission 185534) | Wetland microbial communities from San Francisco Bay, California, USA, that impact long-term carbon sequestration - Muzzi_PWC_D1 (SPAdes) | ecosystem: Environmental > Aquatic > Marine >...
CGACGCTGGCCCGGTTGCCGGCAACCGCCAGCATCGCGCTGGTGGGTGTCTTCGCGCTGTTCCACGGCAGTGCGCACGGCGCCGACATGCCGTTCGCTGCGGCGCCCGTGCTCTACGGGCTCGGCTTCCTCGTGTCCACGGCGGTCCTGCACCTGAGCGGACTCGGGCTGGGGCGCATCGCGCAGCGGACCCGGACGGCGTGGCTGTTGCGGGGCGCCGGCATGATCACCGGCGGTTTTGGCGCCTGGCTGTTGCTGGCGAGCTGATCGGCAGCACTGATACGGAGGATGCCCCATGATAAGCAAAGCAATTGCCGCACATTCCCAACCCGCCGTCTATGTCTATGAGGCGCCACTCAGGCTGTGGCACTGGACCAATGCCTTCAGTATCACGGCGCTGGCCCTCACCGGCTGGCTGATTGCCAGCCCGTTACCCACCCTGCCGGGTGAGGCCAGTGACCACTTCCTGATGGGCTACATTCGCTTCACCCATTTCACCGCAGCCTATATCTTCGCCATCGGTTTTCTGTTCCGCATCTACTGGGCTTTCGTCGGCAATCATCATGCGCGACAGGCCTTCCTGCCGCCGCTCTTCAACAAGGAATGGTGGGGCGGGGTATGGCATGAAATCAAGTGGTATGCCTTCGCGGCGAAAGAACCGCGCAAGTACATCGGCCATAATCCGCTGGCAACCCTGTTCATGCACTTCATGCTGATCTGGGGCTCGGTCTTCATGATCGTGACCGGGTTCGCACTGTACGGCGAAGGGGAGGGTATGGGCAGCTGGCAGTACACCCTGTTCAGCGCCTGGGTGATCCCGCTGTTCGGCCAGAGCCAGGATGTGCATACCTGGCACCACCTGGGGATGTGGTACATACTGATCTTCGTGATGATGCATATGTACGTCGCGATCCGCGAGGACATCATGTCCCGCCAGAGTATCGTCAGCACCATGATCAGCGGCTGGCGCATGTTCAAGGACAGCCGCGACGTGGATGACGGGCATTGAGTCGCTACGGTTGAATCGACGGGCCTGACCCATGGTCTCCTCCATTAACGCGGCCGGGTGCCGCGTTTTTTTCGGTGTGAGGCGTGCCCTATAGCAAAGGCGCCCGCCGACGCTCCACACCTGATAATGGCCACGGAATCCACCGAAGCCCCGGAAATTGTAAATAAATATTCCGTGTATTTCCGTGTGATTCCGTGGCCAGGTAGATTTATATCGATGTTATCTATTTAAGTTGTGATCATCCATAAACACCGATATTTACCGCAAAGACGCAAAGACGCAAAGACGCAAAGACGCAAAGACGCAAAGACGCAAAGTACGCGAAGTGTTATCAATAAATATAATTTAACGGCTTTGCGTTCTCTGCGTCTTTGCGTTTAGTTAAATTTATTATGGATCGATACAAGGTAAGTGCCATGCGTTTCAGAGAGGTGTTGCCATGAATCTGGACAGAGTCGGCTCGGGGAACGATGTTCCCAACGAGATCAACGTGATTATCGAAATTCCGGCGCACTCGGATCCCGTCAAGTACGAACTGGACAAGGAAACCGGCGCCATGTTCGTGGATCGTTTCATGTCCACCGCCATGCACTATCCCTGCAACTACGGCTACGTGCCGCATACGCTGTCAAAGGATGGTGACCCCGTGGATGTGCTGGTGCTCTCGCCGGCGCCGCTGATATCCGGCGCGGTCATTGTCTGCCGGCCGGTCGGCGTGCTCAAGATGGCGGATGAATCCGGGGATGACGCGAAGGTGCTGGCGCTGCCGGTGGACAAATTGTGCAAGTCCTATCGCCGTGTGAACAGCTATCGGGATCTGGCCGGCGATCTGCTGGACCAGATCGCGCATTTTTTCGAGCATTACAAGGATCTCGATGAGGGCAAGTGGGTACGGGTCGATGGCTGGGGCGGTGTGGACGAGGCGAAGCAGGAGATACTGGACAGCGTCAGGATGTATCAGGACGCACCCGAGAAGCCGAATTTCTGATCTTTGAACCGCGGGTCATGGAGGCGTTGAGTCTTATACAGCGGGTCGTGTTATGGGCGGTCCCGGTGGTGTTCGCCATTACCGTCCATGAAGTGGCCCACGGCCTGGCGGCTTCCTGGCTGGGTGATACGACGGCCAGGCGCATGCGGCGTCTGACGCTGAACCCGCTGAGACATATCGATCCGCTGGGTTCCCTCATCGTCCCGGGCGTGTTCCTGCTGATCGGCGGCTTCATCTTCGGCTGGGCGCGTGCGGTGCCGGTCACGGTGGAGAATCTCCGTCATCCCCGGCGGGACATGGTGTTGGTCGCCGCCGCGGGCCCGCTGGCAAACCTGCTGATGTCCCTGTTCTGGGCGGGGTGCATGAAGACCGGCCTGTGGCTGCTGATGCAACACCCCGTTGCCGGTTCGGTGCTGGCGTACCTGGGCGCGGCGGGCGTCTTTATCAATACCGCCATCATGATGCTGAACCTGTTGCCGCTTCCCCCGCTGGATGGTGGACGCATTCTCGCCGGACTCCTGCCGGGCAGGTCAGGCCGATGGCTGGCCAGCATTGAGCCCTGGGGATTCCCGATCCTGCTGGTCATTATCCTGGCCGGCATGGCGGGTAAACTGATCTGGCCGATGATGGTGGTCGGCATGGCCGCGGCCACCTGGGTGGCCGGGGTGCCGGTGGACCTGTTGACGAATGCCCTGTGGGGGCTGCTCGGAGGCGCCGCGTGACCGGAACTACCCCGAGTGAAAGGTGACCTTCCAGTCCAGCAGCGCAGCTTTTCATGTTGAGGGAACCACGAAAAACTCGAATCGATGCCATTGTAGGAGCGGGCTTGCCCGCGAAGTTGTTGATTTTCATGTGCCGCATCCTCGAGCAAGCTTACTTTTACAGGAATAAACCCGGTTCTTAGAGGTGCCCTTGATGCAATAGCGTGCTCCTGCAGGTGAACTCCTGTGGCCACGGAAGCACACGGAAGCACACGGAAAAACACGGACTTTACACACCTAATTTCAGTGTCTTCCGTGTGTTTCCGTGGCTATTTACCAGGATTGGAGCTTAAGTAGTGGTCATCCTTAAAGAGATAAACTCACCGCAAAGGCGCAAAGTGTTTATTTGTTTTCGTTAAAGAATTTCTCTGCGTCCTCTCGGCAATTGCTCCGTGCATTGCTCTAACTCCTGCATGGCCCAGGCCAGCCTCTCGACCGGTTCCCGGTCTCACCTTCTCCATGCAGTCGTGCGTCTCTGCGGTGAAAACGGTGTTTATGGGCGGACACCAAGTAACTGCCATTCAACTTATGGATAGCAATCATCCAAAATGATGCTAAAGTGAATTACAGGTAACCACCCGGGCTGAGCATTTCCTGGTGGCGTGTTGTTATATATAATATAAACAAATACTTGCAATGATGTCCTGCATGGCACTGCTCTTGCAAAACCAGGGTTAAACACGGCACCAAAGGCCGTCCGGCAATTCACCGCCGCGTCGGCACATTTCGGAGGAGAGCAGTATGCAGGCACCCGTTTCAACCCTGATCCTCGGCATCGGCAACATCCTCTGGGCCGACGAAGGCTTCGGCGTGCGCGCGGTCGAGATGTTGCACCGCCATTACGCCTTCCCGGCGAACGTCAGCGTGCTGGACGGCGGAACCCAGGGAATCTATCTGGTCCAGCATGTCCGGGCCGCCGGTATTCTGGTGGTATTCGATGCCATCGACTACGGCCTTCCGCCAGGCACCCTGAAGCTGATCGAGGGTGATTCCGTCCCGAAGTACCTGGGCGCTAAAAAGATGAGCCTGCACCAGACCGGGTTCCAGGAAGTGCTGGCCATGGCGGAGATGCTCGGCGGTTATCCGCAGCATATTCTGCTGGTCGGGGTGCAGCCCGTACAACTGGAAGACTTCGGCGGCAGTTTGCGCCCCGAGGTCAGGGCCTGCATCCATCCCGCGATCGGCGCCGCACTCGCCTGGCTGGGCAAGCACGGCATTCAGGCGACGCTCAGGCTGCGTCCGCTCCCGCAGGACCAGTCGATCGCCGGCGTGGAGGTCGACATGGCGCGTTACGAGGCGGGAAGACCTTCGGAGGTCGAAGCCTGTCGTGTCGGCGACGGGCGTGTGCTCGCTTGCGGTGATTACACCGTGGTCCCGCGCCCGTATCCCCTGGAATCGGAAGCATTGAGCGTGGATGTCGACCATCGGGGCAAATATTGATGTGTATCGGTATCCCCATGCAGGTCGTCGAGACCGGCAGCGGTTATGCCTGGTGCGAGGGGCTGGGACAGCGGCGGCAGATCGAAACCCTGCTGGTCGGCGACCAACCCGTGGGGGCCTGGTTGCTGACGTTTCTCGGCAGTGCCCGCGAGGTGCTGGCCGCCGAAGATGCCGCCCGCATCACCGATGCCGTGCAGGCCGTCAATCTGCTGATGCAGGGTGATGCCGATATCGACCACTTGTTTTCCGACCTGGTGGGCCGTGAACCGCGACTGCCCGAATTCGTCAAATGGAAAAGAACCGGAGAAATCCCGGGAGACTGCTGATGTTTTCACCGCTTGTTCAAAACATGATCGAACACCATGGTTATCCGGTGCTCACCGAGGCGACACTCACGGACTTTCTCGAGTCCAGCGGGGAGGTCGTAGTGTTTTTTACCGAGAACGCGGAAAAATTTCCCGAGACCAACGATGTCGCGATGATCCTGCCGGAACTGGTCAGGGCCTTTGGCGGGCGCTTCCGCGCGGCCGTCCTGGCGCTGGCCGATCAGCGCAAGCTGCAGATGCAGTATGGTTTCAGGGAATGGCCGACGCTGGTGTTTCTGCGCAACGGCGACTATCTCGGCGCCATTTCGCGGGTGCAGGACTGGAATGTCTATCTCTCGGAAATCAACCGGATACTGGCATCCACCCCATCCACGCCGCCTGACTTCCTGCTGCCCGTAGCGGGTGCGGGTTGCTGTCCTTGACATGACCGGGAGAGAACCATGCACAGACTAGAGATTCCCGTTAGCACAGGGCCGGGTTCACAACCCGCGGAACAGGACGGGATGGCGCTGGATTACCCGATGCCTTCCGGTATGACGACCTATTCCATGCCGGAAATACCGGAACCCGAGGAGATAGACGGCGTCGGGGATGCCATCGCCCTGCTGGGTTTGATGCAGAAAGAACTCGCCGCTTACCGGACAGATCGGCCAGCCGTCGTGCTGTCTCTGGAGGGGCTGGATGAACGCAATCGTGACCTGATCAACCAGATTCTCGGCAACGGCGAGGTCAGCATGAAGTATCACGGGACGGTCGATGCGCGCATTCAGGAATCGGTGCTGGCCGGGGTCTGGCGGGTACAGTACCTGGATGCCGCCGGGGAGGTGCGGCGTGATGTCATCGAGATTGCCGGCATACCCGGCCTGGTGAAGCAGGCCACCTTCGGCGATGCCGCCGGGGAGGTGGTGTTCCGCCAGGCGGATATCCCGGATACGGTGTACAACGCCGCGCCGCTGCTTACCGAGATCAATGACAAGCTGCCGGAATATCGTCCGGATTCGGTGCCGCACGTGATCAATCTTTCCCTGCTGCCGCATACCAGCGAGGATATCGACTTTCTCTCCACCATGCTGGGCAGCGGGCCGGTTGTGATCCTCTCGCGCGGCTACGGCAACTGCAGGATTACCAGCACGGCAACCCGTAACGTGTGGTGGGTGCAATACTTCAATTCCCAGGAGACGCTGATCCTCAATACCATCGAGATCAGCGGTGTGCCGGAAGTCGCCTGCGCGGCGCAGGAAGACATCGATGACAGCGCGCAACGGCTGCTGGAGATTCTGGAGGTTTATCAATGAACAGGGAATTATTCATCCCGGGGTCCTACGGCGGGGATCCCGCCAGAATCAGCGACGCCACCCGCCTCGAGTGCAAGATCTGCTGGTATGTCTACGACCCGGCACGGGGTGATGACTACTGGCAGATACCACCGGGTACGCCGTTCTCGCAGCTGCCGGACCACTGGACCTGTCCGGAGTGCGACGCCAGTAAGCACGGTTTCATGGTGCTCGAGGACTGACCATGATCTGCCCTGACACCCTGTCAGCCGGACTGGAAACCGCATTCACCCGTATCCAGCATGAAAGGATGGTGGATATCCCCTTGCTGAATCCGGCGCTGGAGGTTCAGGCGGTGGGTTTCAGCGTCCGGGAAGATTATTGTCTGGGCGTCCTGATTACCCCGTGGTTCATGAATCTCATGCTGTTGCCGCTGGCCGGCGATGAATGGGCGGCGTTGCCGTCCGGAACCAAGGTCAACCGGACGTTCCCTTCCGGAACCTATGAATTCATACTCGGCGAGGAAGAAGGCGTCGGTCCCTACCTGATGTGTTCACTGTTTTCACCGGTGTTCGAGTTTCAGAATCAGGAAGCCGCTGTTGTCACCGCCGAGGCGGTATTGCAAAGCCTGATGGATGAGACCAGTCGCGATGAGGTTTCGACACACGAGCGGGAAATTCGCACCATCTGGAGCGGAGCGGACGCGTCAACTGCGGCGGTTGCGGTAGCGGGCGGCGAGGCAGCGAATCGACCCTCGCTCGAGGAGCGTATCCAGAAGCCCATCAGCCGCCGGGACGTGCTGCGCGGGGCATTTCTTCCTGGTGGAGAGGAGTAGGCGTATGGCGTTCGATGCCGCGCTACGGTATGCCAGGTGTCTTGAGGTCTGCTGATGCACGAGCTGTCCTTGTGCGAAGGGGTGTTGCAGGTGCTGGAAGACTACGCCAGGAAACAGGGTTACACGCGGGTCAAAACGGTCTGGCTGGAGATCGGCGGTTTGTCCGGTGTCGAGATCGAAGCCATGCGCTTCGGTTTCGACGTCGTGACCAGTGGTACCCTGGCAGAGGGTGCTGATCTGGAAATCATCGAAGTGCCGGGCGAGGCCTGGTGTCTGCAGTGTGCGAAGACCGTGGCGGTGAAGCAGCGTTTCGACGCCTGTCCGGACTGTGGCAGCTACCAGTTGCAGGTGACCGGGGGTGAAGAGATGAGAGTCAAGGAACTGGAGGTGGAATGATGTGCACGGTATGCGGTTGCGGTGAGGGAGAGACCAGGATCGGGGATCACGCCCACGATCATGACCACGGGCACGACCATCATCATGCCCATGCCCACGATCACGACCATGAGCACCCTCATAACCATGTCGGACACACCCACGACTATGGCAAGGGCCCGGCGCGCGCGCATGCCCCCGGCCTCAGTCAGGCACGGATGGTGCGGATCGAGACGGATATCCTCGGCAAGAACAACGAATACGCTGCGGCCAACCGCCGCTGGTTCGAGGAGCACGGCATCCTGGCGCTGAATCTGGTGTCCAGCCCCGGTTCGGGCAAGACCTCCTTGCTGACCCGGACCCTCGACGATCTGAAGGCGGAGTTCGAACTCTCGGTCATCGAGGGCGACCAGCAGACCGCGAACGACGCCGAGCGCATCCGCGAAACCGGTGTCAGGGCGTTGCAGATCAACACCGGCAAGGGTTGTCACCTGGACGGACACATGGTCGGTCATGCACTTCAGACCCTCAAACCGGCCGATGACAGCGTGCTGTTCATCGAGAATGTCGGCAACCTGGTCTGCCCGGCGGCCTTCGATCTCGGCGAGGCGCACAAGGTGGCGATCCTGTCGGTTGCCGAGGGCGAGGACAAGCCTGTCAAATATCCGGATATGTTCCATGCCGCCGACCTGATGGTGTTGAACAAGATCGACCTGCTGCCTTACCTGCGCTTCGACGTCGACCGCTGCATCGAATACGCGCGTCGCGTGAATCCCGGCATCAAAGTGCTGCAGGTGTCGGCGGTCAGCGGCGCGGGCATGCAGGACTGGTATCAGTGGCTCAGGACGACGCGGCAGCTGGCGGCGATCGGGAGATAACCATGTGCCTGGCATTGCCTGCAAAAGTGCTCGCCATCGATGCCATGACCGACATGGCCATCGTTTCCCTGGGCGGGGTCAGGAAAGATGTCTCACTGGCACTGGTGGATGACGTGCGGGTGGACGATTTCGTGCTGATCCATGTCGGCTATGCGCTCAACAAGCTCAGCGAGGAAGAGGCCGAACGGACCTTGCGGCTGTTTGCCGAAGCCGGGCTGACGGCAGGGGAGCCGGCATGAAATACATCGAGGAATTCCGCCAGCATGATCTGGCGCATCAACTATCCGCCGCGATCAGCAAAGCCGTCAAACCGGATCGCAGCTACCATCTCATGGAATTCTGCGGCGGGCACACCCACGCGATTTTCCGTTACGGCGTGCAGGACCTGATGCCGCCCAATGTGAAGTTCGTGCACGGCCCCGGTTGCCCGGTCTGCGTGCTGCCGATCGGGCGTATCGACAATGCCATCGCGCTGGTGGAACGCCATGACGTCATTCTGTGCACCTACGGGGATGTGCTGCGGGTGCCGGCCAGCGGGCGCAGGAGTCTGCTCAAGGTCAAGGCGGCGGGCGCGGATATCCGCATGGTGTATTCCGTCCGGGATGCGCTGCGCATCGCACAGGAAAACCCCGGCCGGCAGGTGGTGTTCTTCGCCATCGGCTTCGAGACCACCACGCCGCCGACCGCCGTGGCGATCCGGCAGGCGCAGGCCGAGGGACTCGGGAACTTCAGCGTGTTCTGCAACCATGTGCTGACGCCGGCCGCCATCCAGAACATCCTGGAGTCCCCCGAGGTGCGCGAGATGGGTTCTGTCTCCATCGACGGTTTCTTCGGCCCGTCACACGTCAGTTCCATCATCGGCAGCCGCCCGTACGAGTTCTTCGCCGAGGAATTCCAGAAGCCGGTCGTCATCGCCGGTTTCGAGCCGCTGGACGTCATGCAATCGGCGCTGATGCTGATCCGCCAGCTCAATGAAGGCCGTTACGAAGTTGAAAACGAATATACCCGCGTGGTTACCCGGGAGGGTAATACCAAGGCGCAGTCGCTGGTGGCGGAGGTGTTCGAACTGCGTCGTGTGTTCGAATGGCGCGGCCTGGGGCTGGTGCCCTACAGCGCGCTGCGGCTGAAGGAGGCCTATGCCGCGCTGGATGCGGAGAAGCGCTTCGACACCCCGGCCATTGCCGCCGCCGATGTGAAGGGCTGCGAGTGTCCGTCGATTCTGCGCGGGGTGAAACGGCCCGTCGACTGCAAGCTGTTCGGAACGGTCTGCACGCCGGAAAACCCCATGGGATCCTGCATGGTCTCTTCGGAGGGCGCCTGCGCCGCCTACTGGAGTTACGGGCGCTTTCGCCGGCCCGAAACGGCCTCCCGGGAGTCCGTGGCATGAGCGCGGTCGTCAAGCGATTTCCGGTGCGCCTGGACCTGCGGCACGGGGTCATCGACATGACCCACGGCAGCGGCGGCCGGGCCATGGCGCAGCTGATCGAGGAGCTGTTCGTCAAATACCTGGACAACGACCTGCTGCGCCAGGCCAATGACCAGGCATGTTTCGCCGTGTCGGCCGGCCGCATGGTCATGAGCACGGACGGCCACGTGATCTCGCCGCTGTTCTTTCCGGGCGGAGACATCGGTTCGCTCAGCGTGCACGGCACCCTCAATGATGTCGCCATGTCAGGGGCCCGACCGCTGTATCTTTCCGCCGGCTTCATTCTGGAGGAGGGCTTCCCGCTCGCCGAGCTGGATCGGCTGGTCGCCAGTATGGCGCGCGCCGCCACCGCGGCCGGGGTGCCCGTGGTCACCGGCGACACCAAGGTCGTTGAGAAAGGCAAGGGCGACGGCATATTCATCACTACCACCGGCGTCGGCATGGTTCCGGACGGGGTGGAGATCTCCGGCGACCGTGCCCGGCCGGGGGACGCCATTCTGCTCAGCGGCTGTATCGGTGACCACGGCGTGGCCATCATGTCCAGCCGGGAAAACCTGGAGTTCGAGACCAGCATCGAGTCCGATTCCGCGGCGCTGCATGAACTTGTCGCGGACATGGTGGCCGCCGCCCCAGGAATACATTGTCTGCGCGATCCCACCCGCGGCGGTCTGGCAACGACACTGAACGAACTGGCCCGGCAATCCGGTGTTGGCATGGTGTTGCAGGAAAGCGCCATTCCGGTCAAGCCGGAGGTGCTGGCGGCCTGTGAATTGCTGGGGCTCGATCCGCTCTATGTCGCCAACGAAGGCAAGCTGGTCTGCATCTGTCCGCAGCAGG
>Ga0210101_1000785_pt1 | contig 10133 bp, 10 predicted proteins | sample Muzzi_PWC_D1_FD_185534 | JGI IMG/M metagenome (GOLD analysis project Ga0210101, IMG submission 185534) | Wetland microbial communities from San Francisco Bay, California, USA, that impact long-term carbon sequestration - Muzzi_PWC_D1 (SPAdes) | ecosystem: Environmental > Aquatic > Marine >...
CCCTCCCCGACCCTGACGATCGACATAAACGCGGCCGAAGAAGAATACGCCCAGGAGTACACCGAAACCGAAGCGGGGGTCGAATACGGCCTGCAGCTAAACCGCGGGGGGAGCCTCGAATCCGCCAAGCTGGAAGCCGAGCCGACGGCGAGCTTCGGCGAAGGGGAAGGCGAACTGACTGAGGAATAGGAGCAGCCCGGCGTGCGCCGACTTGTCCCGACCAACCCCGAGTTGCCCGGAGGCCTTGCCCGGGCAACCTGGGTTGGTCCGTGCTAGTTCCCTGGCCGCCGGATGCGGGTCCGCTCGGGTTGATCGAAATCGGGCTGTTTCCCGCCAGGGGGCGGATGTCGGGGTCGTCTGTGGGCGATCGAGCGCGCCGGACCCGGATCGAATCCCAGTTCTGCCATCATTCGCCGCTGTGTCCGCTACCGATACGATGACGCCGCCCGCCGCGACCGGGACTCCCGTGGAGGGCTCCGGCGGCTTGCTGGTCGAAACCGACGGCAAGGTCGTCCCCAACTACGCCGCGACGATGGTCTCCTTCGACGAGGGCGACGTCGTCAAAGGCAGCGTCGTGCGGATCGACAAGGACGAGGTCCTGGTCGACATCGGCTACAAGTCGGAGGGCGTCATCCCCTCCACCGAGCTGTCGATCCGGAAGTCGGTCGACCCGGCCGACGAGGTCGAGCTGGGCGAGGAGATCGACGCCCTGGTCCTCACCAAGGAGGACTCCGAGGGCCGCCTCGTGCTCTCCAAGAAACGCGCCCGCTTCGAGAAGGCGTGGCGCCGCATCGAGGCCGCCGCCGAGTCCGGCGAGCCGGTCGAAGGAACGGTGATCGAGGTCGTCAAGGGGGGCCTGATCCTCGACCTCGGGGTTCGCGGCTTCCTGCCCGCCTCGCTGGTCGACATCCGCCGCGTCCACAACCTCGACGAGTTCCTCGGCCAGACGCTCGAGTGCAAGGTGATCGAGCTGAACCGCAGTCGCAACAACGTCGTGCTCTCGCGGCGCGCCGTGCTCGAGGAAGAGCGCAAGGAGGTGCGCGAGCAGATCCTCGGCCGGCTCCAGTCGGGCCAGGTCGTCGAGGGCACGATCTCCAACATCGTCGACTTCGGCGCTTTCGTCGACCTCGACGGGATCGACGGCCTGATCCACATCTCCGAGCTTTCCTGGAGCCACGTCAACCACCCATCCGAGGTGGTCTCGATCGGCGACACCGTGCGGATCAAGGTGCTCGACATCGATCGCGACCGGCAGCGCATCTCGCTCGGCCTCAAGCAGACGCAGGAGGATCCGTGGCAGCGCGTGATCAGCACCCACCGGCCGGGCGACGTGCTGGAGGGCACGGTGACCAAGGTGGTCGCCTTCGGCGCCTTCGTTGAGATCCTGCCCGGCGTCGAGGGCCTGGTCCACATCTCCGAGCTGGCCGACCATCACGTCGAGAACCCGAGCGAGGTGGTCGAGCCGGACTCGACGCTGAACGTGAAGATCCTCGAGATCGACGAGGAGCGCCGGCGGCTCTCGCTGAGCATCAAGCGGGTCGAGGGGGGCAACATGCCGATGGGGGATCTGGGGGAGCAGATCGAGGCTGCTGAGGATTCGGAGGAGGAGTCAGAGGAATTGCCCGCGGGTCCTGTCGCGGAGGATGTGCCGGACGACTCCCGGGCCGCGGGTCCTGTCGGCGCAGGGGACCCACCGCCTCCTGCGGTAGCTGAAGCTTCCTCGGAGGAGGGGCCCACCTCCACGCCACCCGCGGCAGAGGCGCCTCAGGAGGACGCTTCGGAGGCCGAGGCCGCAGCGGAGGAGCCCGCTGCCGAGGAGCCTGCCGCTGAGGAGGCTCCGACCGGGGAGGCGAGCGCCCCGGTGGCTGAGGAGCCCGTGGCCGAGGAGGAGAAGAGCGCCCCGGCTGAGGAGCAGGAGCCGCTTGAGGCTGAGACTCCGGCTGCCGACGAGCCTGAGGCGCCGTCAGAGGACTGAGCGATCGGCGGTGGGCCGGCCGCTGACGATTGGGCTGACCGGCGGGATTGCGGCCGGAAAGTCGGAGGCGCTCGCGGCTTTCGAGCGGATGGGGGTGCCGACCATCTCCAGCGACGCGGTCGTCCACGAGCTGCTCGAGACCGAGCCGCTGCTGCCGCGCCTGGTCGAGCGCTGGGGCGAGGAGGTGGCGCCCGGGGGGCGGGTCGACCGCGAGCGGATCGGGACGATCGTCTTCGCCGACCGCGACGAGCTGAGCTGGCTCGAGGCCCAGATCCACCCGCTGGTCGGCAAGCGTCTCAGCGCCTGGCTGGGGGCGGTCCCGGAGCACGCAGACCTCGCCGTGGTCGAGGTGCCGCTGCTGTTCGAGTCGGGCATGCAGGACGCCTTCGACACGACGGTCGCGGTGGTCGCCTCCGACGAGGTCCGCCGCGACCGGGCCGAGGCGCGCGGCCATGCCCTGGTCGGCGCCCGCGAGGCGCGGCAGCTCGCCCAGGGGGAGAAGGCGGAGCGGGCCGCCCACGTGGTCGAGAACGACGGCAGCATCGAGGAGCTGGAGCAGCAGCTGTCCGCCCTCGTCGAGAAGCTGAAGGAATGAAGCGCAAGGCGAGGCGGCGGCGGCTCCTGGCCGGCGCCGCGGCGGTCGTGGCCGGCGTCGCGGTGGGCGCGGTCCTCGGCCTGTCCGGGGTGTTCAACCACGTGATCGACGAGCTGACCCTGCCCCTGCGCCACGAGGACATCATCCGCCAGCAGGCCAACGACAAGCAGGTCGACGCCTCGCTGATCGCCGCGGTCATCTACGCCGAGTCGCGCTTCCGCGACCAGACCTCGCGGGCGGGCGCTCGCGGCCTGATGCAGATCACGCCGCAGACTGCGAACGAGATCGAGAAGCTCAGCGGCGGCACGACCTTCAAGCTCGCCGACCTCGGCGATCCCGACATCAACATCCGCTACGGCACCTTCTACCTGCGCGAACTGCTGAACCGCTACGACGGCAACGAGGTCGCCGCGCTGGCCGCATACAACGCGGGACCGACCCAGGTCGACAGCTGGGGGGGTGCCGACCTCAGCCTCGATGAGATCCCGCTGAAGGAGACCCGTGCCTACGTCGCCGACGTGCTCGACAAGCAGCGCGCCTACCGCGAGACCTACGGCAAGGAACTGGGCTACTGACCGCCGCGCCCCGACCTCGCCTCACCGCGCTCGCCTTCGCCGTGGGGCTCGTCCTCGCCGACTCCTCGGTCGTCGTCCTCGCCCTGCCGCAGATCTACCGCGAGCTGGACACGAGCGTCGCCGGCGTCACCTGGGTGCTGGTCTCCTTCAACCTGGTGATGGCGCTGGCGGCGGTGCCGGCCGCCCACCTCGCCCGCCGCATCGGGCCCGGCAGGGCCGCCGCGATCGGGCTCGCGGTCTTCGCCGGGGCCGGCATCGCCTGCGGTCTCTCCGCGCAGCTGAGCACGCTGATCGCCGCTCGCTGCGTGCAGGCGCTGGGCGGCGCGGTGGCGGTGACCGCTGTGCTGGAGCTGCTGCCGGCTACGGTCGGCTCCGAACGCCGCGCCGTCGCCATCTGGGCGACCGCCGGGGCGACCGGTGCCGCGCTCGGCCCTGCGGTCGGCGGCCTGCTGACCGAGCTGGTCTCCTGGCAGTCGATCTTCCTCGTGCAGGCGCCGCTGGCGATCGCCGCCGGCGCGCCACTTCTGGCCGTCGCCAGGCACGAGGCCTCGACCGGGATCGTCGCCGCGGAGCTGCGCCGCACCGGCCGGCCGCACCTGCTCGCCAACCTCGCCCTCGCGCTGGTCTCCTCGGCGATCGCCGCCGCCCTCTTCCTGCTCGTCCTGCTGCTGATCGAGGGCTGGCGCCTCAGCCCGATTGGGGCCGCGATCGTCGTCACCGCGATGCCGCTGGCGGCGCTGCTCGGCGCCCGCCTCGGCCCGGGTGCCGGCAGCGCCCGCGCCCGCGCCGCCGCCGGGGCGATCCTCGTCTCCGGCGGGCTCGGCGGCCTGGCGCTGCTTCCCCACGCCGAGGTGGCGTTGACCCTGCCGCCGCAGCTCCTCGTCGGGGTGGGCCTGGCGCTGGTCCTCTCGGCGCTGACCGAGACGGCGCTCGTCGGCCGAGCGCCGCAGGCGATCCACGGCGGCTGGACGATCTCGGCCCGCCACGCGGGTGTGGCGATCGGGCTGCTGCTGGTCACGCCGCTGTTCACCGCCGACATCGCCCAGCAGCGCCGCGACGCGATCGACGCCAGCACCGCGGTCGTCCTCGACTCGAGGGTAGAACCCCTGCTGAAGCTGGAGCTGTCGGGGCGGATCGAGGATCGCCTCGAAGGCGAGCGGGGGAAGGTGCCGACGCTCGGCCCGGCCTTCGAGCCGCTGCCCGAAGACCCGGCCGACCGCGCCGCCGTGCTGCGCCTGCGCGAAGAACTCCAGGACCAGCTCGATCGCGCCGCCACCCACGCGTTCAGCCCCTCCTTCGGGCTCGGCGCCCTGCTCGGCCTGCTCGCCCTCGTCCCGATCGGCCTGGCGCGGAGGGTGGAGCTTTGAACGCGGAGCGCGAACACTTGTGATGGGCGCGGAGCGAACAAGAGGAAGGCTGCTGGTCGTCTCCGCGGCCGTTGCCTCGCTGGCCCTGGTCGGCATCTACCTGGCGGCCGGCGGCTCCTCATACGCGCCGGCGAAGACGCAGGACCCGTGCAAGCCGCGCCCCTGGCGCAACCCGGAAGGCCTGCAGCAGATCGCCGAGCAGTTCTCGCTCTCCGCCCTGGACGGCGCCGCCTGCCAGCTCGGCGTCAGCCGCGAGACGCTGGCCCGGGCGCTGGCCACGCCGCGGTCGCGGGCGCGCTTCACCCGCCGCTACGGGATCGACGACGCCGAGCTGGCCCGGGCGATACGCGCCGGCCTGGTGCGGGCGGTAGACGACGCCGAACGGGCCGGCGCCCTCAGCCCGCTGCTGGCCGGGCCGCTGCGCGAGACGCTGCGGCGAATCCCGCTCGAACAGGCGATCGAACTGATCCGGGACGCCCGCTCGCTGCTCGACAAAGCGCAGACCTTCCTCGGTCCGGCCCAGGGCCTGCTCGAACAGATCCTGCCCTAGCCGCCACAGCGTCAGGCAGCGAGGGGGCGACTTCTATTTCTTGAACTGGAAGCGCTGTTTCTTGACGTTCCAGTCGATCCCGGAGCAGAGCGATTCCGGGGTGACGCCGAGCGCGCTGGCCAGCTTGACGATCGTGCCGAGCCGCGGCTCACGTCCGCCGCGCTCCAGCAGCGAGATCTCGGTGCGGTGCAGGTCGCAGCGAAAACCCAGCTCCTCTTGGGAGATCTCGGCCTTCAGTCTCGCCTTTCGCAGGTTTATGGAGAAGCGGTCGCGTGGTTTCATGCCGGTGATTCTCTGTGTCTGATGACAGAACCTCTACAGACAAGACATCGTTGCACAAACTACCATGTTTATCAAGTTCGAGGCAGCGCCCGCGGAGAGCCGGGAAGCGCCACCGCTAAGGTGGCCGGATGCCCGAGTTCGAGCTGAATCCGGCCTACACGCCGACCGCGGACCAGCCCGGGGCGATCGCCTCGCTCGCCGAGGGGCTGGAGGGTGGCGAGCGGTTCCAGACGCTGCTCGGCGCAACCGGCACCGGCAAGACCTTCACGATGGCCGCGACGATCGCGGCGGTTCAGCGCCCGACCCTGGTGATCGCCCACAACAAGACCCTGGCCGCGCAGCTCTGCAACGAGTTCCGCGAGTTCTTCCCCGGCAACGCGGTCGAGTACTTCGTCTCCTACTACGACTACTACCAGCCGGAGGCCTACGTCCCGGCGCAGGACCTCTACATCGAGAAGGACTCCTCGATCAACGATGAGATTGACCGCCTCCGCCACGCCGCGACGGCGGCGCTGTTCGCCCGCCGCGACACGATCATCGTCGCCTCCGTGTCCTGCATCTACGGGATCGGCTCGCCCGACGTCTACAACGAAAAGATGCAGCTGTTCAAGGTCGGCGAGCAGATCGACCGCGACGAGGTGCTGCGCAAGCTGGTCAAGATGCAGTACCAGCGCAACGACTCGACCCTCGGCCGCGGCGCGTTCCGGGCGCGCGGCGAGCTGCTGGAGATCATGCCCTCCTACGCCGAGTCCGCCTACCGGATCGCCCTGTTCGGCGACGAGATAGAGGCGATCCAGCACTTCGACGCGCTGACCGGCGAGATCCTCGACACGATCGACCACGTCTCGGTCTGGCCCGCCTCCCACTACGTGACCAAGGACGAGACGCTGGAGCGGGCGGTCGAGGAGATCCGCCACGAGCTGAACGCCCGAACCGCCGAGCTGGAGGAGGAGGGCAAGCAGCTCGAGGCGCACCGGCTGCGCCAGCGCACCGCCTACGACATCGAGATGCTCAAGGAGCTGGGCTTCACCTCGGGGATCGAGAACTACTCGCGCATCCTCGACGGCCGCCCGCCGGGCAGCCCGCCGCACACCCTGATCGACTACTTCCCCGACGACTTCGTCGTCTTCGTCGACGAGTCCCACCAGACGATCCCCCAGATCGGCGGCATGTACGAGGGGGACAGGTCGCGCAAGCAGACGTTGATCGACTACGGCTTCCGGTTGCCCTCGGCGATCGACAACCGGCCGCTCAAGTTCGACGAGTTCCTCGACCGTGTCGAGCGGCTGGTGATGGTCTCGGCGACGCCCGGCCCCTTCGAGCGAGCCGAATCGACCCGGGTCGTCGAGCAGATCGTCCGCCCGACCGGGATCGTCGACCCGGCGATCGAGGTGCGCGAGACGAAGAACCAGATCGACGACCTGATGAACGAGATCAAAGCGCGCGCCGAGGCCGGCGACCGGGTGCTGGTCACGACGCTGACCAAGAAGATGGCCGAGGACCTGACCGGCTACCTGCTCGAGTACGGGATCAAGGTCCGCTACCTGCACTCCGAGATCGACACGCTGGAGCGGATCCAGATCATCCGCGAGCTGCGGCTCGGCGAGTACGACGTGCTGGTCGGCGTCAACCTGCTGCGCGAGGGGCTCGACCTGCCCGAGGTCTCGCTGGTGGCGATCCTCGACGCCGACAAGGAGGGGTTCCTGCGCGGCGAGACCAGCCTCGTGCAGACGATCGGCCGCGCCGCCCGCAACGTCGACGGCCGGGTGCTGATGTACGCCGACCGCGAGACCGACGCGATGCGCGCCGCGATCCGCGAGACCGACCGCCGCCGCGCGATCCAGCTCGCCTACAACGCCGAGCACGGGATCACCCCCGAGACGGTCCGCAAGGGGATCTCGGAGATGACCGAGTTCCTGGCGATGGAGGACCGGGCGCCGAAGCGCCGCCGCCGCAAGCGGGGCGAGGCGCTGTCCGACCCGGCCGAGCTGGAGCGGACGATCGTCGCCCTCGAGGAGGAGATGCTCGCCGCCGCCGACGACCTGCGCTTCGAGGAGGCGGCGCGGATCCGCGACGAGCTGAAGGAGCTGCGGCGCGACCTCGACGGGATGACGGCCGGCGCGTAGGCGACGCCTTTCAATCTTTGAGCATGCTAATGTATGCTCATGCTTGAGCATCGGCTGCAGATTCTTCTCGACGAGAAGCGGCACACCCGGATCACCTCCGTGGCGCGCGAGCGGGGCGTTTCGGTGGCAACGGTCGTGCGCGAGGCGATCGATCGCGGCGTCGCCGATCCGGAGGATCGGCGACGGGCCGCTGGCCAGCGGCTGCTGGAAGCGCCTGACATGTCGGTCCCAGAGCCGGCGGAGCTGCGGAACGAGCTGGACGCGCTGCGCACCCGACGCGCGTGATAGTCCTCGACACCACGGTGCTCGTCTACGCGAAGGGCGCCGACCATCCGTTTCGCAAGCCATGTCGGGAGCTGGTGAACGCGATCGCCGACGGCGCGATCCAGGCGACGACCTCGGTCGAGGTCATTCAGGAGTTCGTCCACGTCCGGGCAAGGAGGCGCGGCCGCGAGGACGCGGCGGCCATTGGGCGGGACTTTGCGGAGCTGCTTTCGCCGCTGCTCAGCGTCAGCCGCGAGCATCTGATGCAGGGATTGGCTTCGTTCGAGCGTGACGAGCGACTCGGTGCCTTCGATGCGGTCTTGGCCGCCGCCGGGGCGGCGGGCGGCGCCGCTTCGCTGATCTCGGCCGACACGGCGTTCGCGGCCGTGGAAGGTGTGACGCACGTCGTCCCCGATGCCGCCGGCGTCGCCGGTCTGCTCGGTCGCTGATGGTGGCGAGTCGACGATCGAGGGTGGGGGCATCGGCCGGATGACGATCTGCGGTGAGATCGCGGAGTGGGCGGTGGGGCTGCGGTTCGAGGACGTCCCCGCGGACGCCGTCGAGCGGGGCCGCCTGCAGGCGGCGAGCGTGCGGGCCGCGCGGGCGGCCGGCGAGGAGGCCGCCGCCCCGGTCGCCGCCGCGGCGCTGCACGGCCCGGTCGGCGAGGTCTACCGCTCGGCCGCCGCCTCGATCGCCCACGACTGGGACGACTACCTGTTCATGGGGCACACCGGGCACTCGGCGGTGCCGGCCGCGGTTGCGTTCTGCGAGGGGGATCCGGAGCGTGCCCTGCTCGCGCAGATCGCCGCCAACGAGGTCGCTGGCCGGCTCGGGGCGGCGCTCTTCCTCGGTCCTCACAACGGCCAGTTCTGGGCCTCGATCCACTGCGCCTCGGCGGCGCTCGCCGCGGCGCTCGGAATCGGCCTCGACGCGGAGCGCACCGCGCACGCGCTCGCCGTCGCCCTCTACCAGCCGCCCTACGGGATGTGGCCGGGGTTCATGGGGCCGGAGAGCAAGCTGGTCACCGCGGCCGAGCCGGCGGCGGCCGGAGCGCGGGCGGCGCAGCTCGCCGCGGCGGGGATGGCCGGCGCGCTCGACGTGATCGAGCACCCGCGCGGCGTGCTCGCCAACCTCTCCTTCGCGCCGCGCCCGGCGATGTTTGGCGGCCTGGGGCGGGTCTGGCTGACCGAAACGCTCGCCTTCAAGCGACTGCCCGGCTGCGCCTACCTGCAGTCGATCGGCGAGGCCGCCTGCGCGGCCGGGGTCGAGGCGCGCGAGGTCGCGGAGGTGGAGATCGAGGCCGGTTGGCTGACCTGCGAGATGGAGGCGCTGGGCAGCGGACCGGACCTCTCGGCGGTGCGGGTGAACTTCTCGGCAGCGCTGAGCACCGCGATCGCCCTGCTCGCCGGCAGGCTCACCCCGGCCGAGCTGAGCCCCGCCTGGCTGGCCGAGAACAAGCGTCGCATCGGCGCCCTGGCGGAGCGGGTGCGGCTTCGCCACGATCCGGCCCTGACCGCTAGGACGCTGCGCGGGACGCTCGAGGCGGGCGCCTCGCCGGACGACGTCAGGCTGCGCGACCTCTTGCGGGTCCGGCGCCGCCTCGGCGACCTCAACATGGGCGGCACCAGCCCCGGTCCGGCGCTGCTGCGGGCGGTCCGCGCCGACCGCGATCTGCGGCGCGCCCTGGGCGGCTCCCTGCGGCGGCGGCTGACCGGGCGCTCGCGGGGCGGGATCGAGGGCATCGACACCGGGGCGCTGCGGATGACCTTCCCGAGCCGGATGCGAATCCGGCTGCACGACGGCTCGGAGCAGCTCATCGAGGGCGACGAGCCCGGCTCCTGCGGGCGTCCGCTCGCCGAGCAGCGCGCGGTCGTCGAAGAGAAGCTGGAGCTGGCCGGGGCGGATTCGGCGCTCGATTCTCAGCCCGGCTGACCGGGGAGCCGCCCTGCCCCGGGGCGCTACATTGGACGGCGATGGCGACCAGCCCGGCCGCGCCGGCCCACACCTCGCTCTCCCAGCCCTACGGATCGCTGCCGGAGACGGTCGAGGCGTTCGCGCGCCACGTCAACCCCGGCAAGGCAGCCTTCTTCGAGGAGCGGGGCCTCGAGCTGGTGATGGGCGCCCGCGAGGGGATCCGCTTCGAGGATGCGTTCAGCGGCCGCTCCTACATCAACTGCCACTGCAACGGCGGCGTCTTCAACCTCGGCCACCGGCCGGCCGGCGTGGTCGAGGCGGTCCGCGCCGCGCTCGACCGGCTCGACGTCGGCAACCACCACCTGATCTCCGGCTGGCGGGCGAAGCTGGCCGAACGGCTGGCGGAGACGACGGGGGGGAGGCTGAGCGGCACCGTCTTCGCGGTCGCCGGCGGGGAGGCGATCGAGCTGGCCTTGAAGTTGGCC
>Ga0210101_1000786_pt1 | contig 10116 bp, 7 predicted proteins | sample Muzzi_PWC_D1_FD_185534 | JGI IMG/M metagenome (GOLD analysis project Ga0210101, IMG submission 185534) | Wetland microbial communities from San Francisco Bay, California, USA, that impact long-term carbon sequestration - Muzzi_PWC_D1 (SPAdes) | ecosystem: Environmental > Aquatic > Marine >...
GGGACACACACCTTTTAAGGTACTTCCACGATCGACTGAAAGTAGGTCGATATCGGCCTTACTCGAGTCTCTAATTGTCGAATAAAATCTCGGGATCCGGGTTAGAAATCATCAATACCGGCTTAGATTGACAATCGAGCAAAAGTATACCGAAGCCATTGATTGAATAGCCTGGGATTGTGGTCTGTATGTTGAAATACTATCCCGTATTCAGCTGCGGTATCTCGCGATTGAATCGCCGTCGATGAATGGCTTCGAATTGCGTGCTATTGATGCGCCATTGCTCCGGTGAAATTCGCAACCGGGTGAGAATCGGGGGCAGACTGGTGTCGATGTGTCCGCGCTTGTCACTGCGCATGAGGCGCCCGGTCCAGTCGACCAGGGCCAGGTAGTCCTTGAAACCGAAGGGTATGCCGGTCTGGCGTTTGGCCGAGGTACGGTTATCGAAGTGCAGCAAGGGTTTTAGCGGCATTTGGAAATCCAGGATATCGCCGCATGCAATTTGGTCCTCGATCGCAGCCTCCACATCGAATTCGGCGTGGATCCTTTCCTTGATACTGGTGTAGTCGGAAGTTTCGGGCGTCTCCGCCATATCCGCGCGCACCGGGTTGAGGTCGACATAGACCATGCAGGACAGCAGGGCCTCCTCTGACTTGAGAGCCTGCGAGTTAAAGCGGGATTCCCAGAACTTGCCGGTACAGTCGTCCTCCAAGTTCGCCTGGCGGGCGATGGGCTGATTGAGACAGCGCATGAACCAGCTGACGCTGGCAAGCCGTTTACGCCAGACCTCGGCGATCTCGGACACCGTGGCACGTTCGAAGGCTTTCAACGTCTCGCCGTTACGGTAGTTCTGCACCAGCAGCGGCCCTTTGAAGAGCGCGCACCAACGCTCCATGATGTCGTCATCGGAATGCCCGTCCAGTTGTTCGGGGCAGATCTTGAGCACCAGGTGGTAGTGGTTGCTCATCACCGCATAGACGCAGACATCGATGGCGAATAATGACGACAGCAGTCTAATCCGGTCGACGATCCACTGCCTGCGGTGTTCGTAGCTTTTTCCCGAGTAGTGATCCACCCCGCACAGATAAGCACGGCGCACGCAGCGCGAGGTGACGTGATAGTAGGGAGTTTTCGCAAGGGAGATCAACGCCTTCCTGGGTCGAGTCATCAGCTAAGTCCATTTACCTGAGTGAACCTCACCCTACGCCACGACTCCAGCTCAAGTCAATCGGAAAGTGTCTGTCCCTTATCAAGGAGAGTAGGTCGACATTCGCGTGCTCGATCACGTCATCGTCGGCGACGAGATTACCTGCCTTTCCGAGAGAGGTCTGATCTGAACGCGGCTAACGTAGTTATCCAGGGGGTCAGGCTTTTGTCGCCCGAAGCGAATAAAGCGCACCAAACTGGTGCCGGATGGCGTTTTCCGTCTACCCGTGTTTTTTCGCCGCCGAATTATCTGAAAGCCCGCCGCGAACCCGCGGGAACTCTCGCTCGTTTGCTGTAAGCCAGTCGTAGCGCGGTTTTCCGCGCCTAGCGAGCCGTCGCTTCGAATTTCGCAAGCCGCGTTTCGAGCATGGCTAACACGCAAACCAAACAAATGCCTGTTGATGGTGCAAGTTCGTATCGGGATACTTTTTCGTCCCCACTAATAGTGGTGTAACTGAACAGAGTGAGGCACGGAGCGCCGGAGCGTCGCCTTCACGGCGTGGGCTCGACACCGCCAGGGGATAGGTTTTTGACGCAGTCAATATCGATGGTGGCCCGCCACACGCGAGTACACCAGGGGGTAATCCAAAAATGAAACTAGTAACGGCAATCATCAAACCATCCAAACTGGATGACGTCCGCGAAGGACTGTCCGAGATCGGCGTGAGTGGAATGACCGTCACCGAGGTCAAGGGATTTGGCCGGCAGAAAGGCCACACCGAACTTTACCGGGGCGCGGAATACGTCGTCGACTTCCTGCCCAAGCTGAAGCTCGAAATCGCGATCGCAGACGATTTGACCGACCAGGTCATCGACGCAATCAAGAGCAAGGCCAATACCGGCAAGATCGGCGATGGCAAGATCTTCGTGTTGTCGCTCGAAGAAGCCATACGCATACGCACCGGTGAATCCGGCGTCGACGCACTTTAATCGCTGACCAATCCAGGAGGACAATCCAATGCGAACAAGTAAATTGCTGACCGCGGGAAGCGGGCTTTTCTGCCTGCTACTACCCGCTTTGTCATATGCACAAGACGAACTCAACTCGGGAGACACGGCGTGGATGCTGACATCCACGGTACTCGTGCTGATGATGACGATACCTGGCCTGTCTTTGTTTTACGCCGGCATGGTGCGCTCGAAAAACGCACTATCGGTAATGATGCAGTGTTTTGCGATCACCTGCCTGGTGACGATCATCTGGGTGCTGTGGGGCTACAGCCTGGCATTCAGCGACGGCGGTTCGATGCAGAAATGGGTCGGCGGACTCGGCAAGGCATTCATGTCGGGAGTCGGCGTCGATACCTTGTCCGGCACTATCCCCGAAACCGTATTCTCGATGTTTCAGCTCACCTTTGCGATCATCACGCCGGCGCTGATCGTCGGCGCTTTCGCCGAGCGCATGAAATTCTCGGCGATGCTCTGGTTCATGGGCATCTGGGTGACCTTCGTCTACGCGCCGATCTGCCACTGGGTCTGGGGCGGCGGCTGGCTGGGCGATCTCGGCGCGCTCGACTTCGCGGGCGGTACCGTGGTGCATATCAACGCCGGTATCGCGGCGCTGGCGGCGGCATTGATGCTCGGCAAGCGCAAGGGCTACCCGACGACCGCCATGCCACCGCATAACCTGATGTTCACCGTGATCGGCGCCGCCCTGCTGTGGGTCGGCTGGTTCGGATTCAACGCCGGCAGCGAACTGGCCGCGGACGGTACCGCCGGCATGGCGATGGCTGTAACCCAGATCGCTACCGCGGCCGCGGCGCTGGGCTGGATGTTCGCCGAATGGATCAGCCACGGCAAACCGACGACCCTGGGCATTGCCTCGGGTGCGGTCGCTGGCCTGGTCGCGATCACGCCGGCGTCGGGTTTCGTCGGTCCGATGGGCGCGATCTTCATCGGCGCCGCGGCAGGCGTGGTCTGCTTCTTCGCGGCCACGTCGGTGAAGCGCATGATGGGCTACGATGATTCCCTCGACGCATTCGGCGTGCACGCGATTGGCGGCATCGTCGGTGCCTTGCTGACCGGCATATTCGTCGCCGAATCCCTCGGCGGCGTCGGTCTCGGCGAAGGCGTGTCCATGGGAGCCCAGTTCGGCATCCAGGTGGTCGCGGTGCTGGCAACGATCGTTTACGACTTGATCGCGAGCCTGATCATCCTCAAGATTATCGATGCGACGATCGGCCTGCGCGTCGGTGACGACGAGGAGACCGAGGGACTCGACATCAGCCTGCACGACGAGCGGGCCTACGATATCTAACCGGAATTGATCGCGGGGGCGGGATGCCTGTGCATCCTGTCCCCGTATATATTTTCCGTCCCTGCCCGGCCGTTTCGGCACACCCGGACTGGCACATCACCCTTCGGCAAGGCGCCAGGTCTCCGTCTCTTTAACGGTATCCTTCCCAACGGGTTTTTTCCCCTCTGCCACAGTAATCCCAGCTACCTTTGAAAGCGCTGTAATCATCGTTGAATTTCAATATCACCTTGCCCCAGTAGCTACTGCCGTCTTTTAAATCATTTCCGCAACCACGCCCGCCGATATCCTCTACCCAGTAACCTTCCCACCTGCCTCGTTCGTCTATCGAATAAAAGAAAATTCTGCCGTTCCTGTAGTCGTAGGTCACCCTGGTATCGTCAATGATTTCCAATTTCGAATTCGTTGACCACCAGGTAGTACGCCATACCCCCTTGGCGGGCCTCCAGTCTCCGGTCCTGCTGAAAACTTGTCCGCTCGAATGAAGCTTCACGATGCCAGGCCTGCGGTCCTGCTCGGAATATAACTGGCTGGCCCGCGATTCGATATAGGCGGACTTGTCTTCGATTTGCCCGCCGGTTGCCCGGGCCCAGGTATCATTCACTTGGCCCGGATCACCGAAAAAATAAAACACCGGACTGAGTTCAGGAATTCGATATAAACCCATTGCAGGAATGGACGCATCGAAACCCTGTCCGTTTAACAGCAGTTTAAAAAGCCGGGTGGCGTTTGCATCCCCGGGATACGCGGACATATGGAACGGGCGGTGACCCAGGCTGGTGGATCGGGTCACATCCAGGTACTTTGCATTCTGTGCCAGGTCTTCGAAGTGGGTATAGGTATCGGCACCGAAACCCCGGCCCAGTTTCGGACTGTGCCCCCCCGGAGCGTCATCATCGATAAAATCCGACATCGATAACACCAGGTCTCTGCGATTCTGGATAATGTAAATGTCGTTTGAAAAATCGATATTTTCTACCCATTTACGATGGCCGGCGACGGGCACATCGGCACTGCTCAATATCGCCGAATCGAACAAACCCTTTTGCAAAGCCCGCTTCTGGTAAAGCTCCTCGGCAAATACCTTCAATGGAATATTGCCCATGCTGTAAGCCAGCAAGGTGATTTTTCGATCTTTTACAAATTCGGGTTTTCGGCTTTTGTACTCGCTAAAGGCGAATAGAAAATCAGCCAGCCCCATTGCCGAGTATCTTGCTTGCCGATAAGGACGTTTAGTGGTCGCGCTCCAGGACAACCAGAGAATCAATACGAAACGAGTATCGGTGGACGCCTCGGTATAGGGAATCATGGTGGAATCGAATTCCGTATCGAATACCTCGTTGCGGCCGTGAATGTAAAAAACCACGTTTTGATTTTTCGACGGCGAGAACACCAAATCGAAGAGTTTTTCGCTTTCACGGATACTGTAGGGCCGGTCCCGCCCGGTTTCGATGGTGTACAGTTCAACACCGCTATTCTCACGTTTTCTGAGATTCCAGTTTCCACTCGACCGTGATTCGGCATCCCTCCAGGTTCCGGTGAACTGGACACCGTTACCTTCGATAGCCCATTGCCCGGAAACTCTTGGAGACGCCTTGCCGCCGGTCGGCAAAATCTCGAAATAAACCCTGTCCCCTTTCAGAACCGCGGTGATTTTGGTGCTGTTGTCGGAACCCCGTAAAGTGATTTGATTTCCATGTTGATCGAGATTCAGGATGAGATTTTCATATTTTCTGGCGACAAGGCGCGCACCGTTCGGATCATTGCTGGTGATTTCCGAAACATAAATGCCCGAGAGGTTTTTATCCGCATAGCCTGTATTGTCCGCGCCCGAACTCGCATCGAAGGATTCGGGATTCAGCCTTTCGATACCCTCCTGGCGAGCGGGACCGGTTGCAAGCGAATCCATTGCCGCAACGGATGGAGACATGTCGTCGGGTACCGATTCCCCGGTTGAAGAAGCACAGGCCGAGACCAGGGAAATGCACAGGCCCGGGAAAAACAAACGGTTCAGATTCGATTTGATAATTTCAGCCCTGGTCGTTTTGCTTAACTATCCTGTCTTGTTCATTCAACCGGCTTAACTGCCAAACCCGGTTTCAGGCAAGCCATCGAATTATTGAATTTACGGTAAAGGATCGGTTGCCGAAATGTCAATTAGCGGCGAAGTGCTTGCCAGCCTGTCCGCGTGCAGGCTGTTTCGATTCGGGGCACCGGGGCCGAACGGGCCTGCTCAGCGCTTCTTGCGCACCAGTTCGGGCTTGATCGAACTCGCGAACCAGTCGGCGACCTGCTCGACCTCGAGCGGCCGGCTGACGTAGTAACCCTGCACCTGGTCGCAATTCATTTCGGTCAGCACCTCGCAGACGGCCAGCGTTTCGACGCCCTCGGCGACGACCTCCAGGTCGAGCGTGTGCGCGAGTTCGATGGTGGCCTTGACGATCAGCTGGTCGTCGGGGTTGCTCGCCAGGTCGAGCACGAAGGACTGGTCGATCTTGAGTTTTTCGACCGGTAATTCCTTGAGGTAGGTCAGCGACGCCTGGCCGGTGCCGAAATCGTCGATCGACAGCGACAGGCCCATGACGCCGAGGTTCGACAGCACTTCGATGACTTCTTCCGGATCCTGCATGATCTGGCCTTCGGTGATCTCGATGACGATTTGCGACGGCTTGACCTGGTAGCGCTTCAGGCAGCTTTCGATGCGGTCGGGCAGGTTGCGGTCGTGCAGGTCGATCATCGACAGGTTGATGCCGACGGTGATGCCGTCGATGCCGCATTCGCTGATGAAGCGGCAGGCGGCGCCGATGATCCAGTTGGTCAGCGGCTTGATCAGGTGATTCTGCTCGGCGAGGCGGATGGTGCGCTCGATCGGCAGGTCGCGTTCCGGGTCGCGCCAGCGCAGCAGCGCCTCGAGATAGATCGTCGTGTAATCCCGTAAATCGACCACCGGCTGAAATACCAGCTTTAATTCGTTGTAGTCGATCGCGCGCCGCAGGGCCTGGATCATCGTAAAACCCGACGTCGATGCGTTGTCATCGGCATCGGGATAATAGGCGATCGGCCAGTCGCTTTGCTCGGCGCGCACCAGCGCGTTACTGGCCGCCTGGTAAAGGTTCTTGGCATCGAGAGCGTGGTCGGGATAGATCGCCACCCCGAAGAATGCGCGCAGGTTGATTTCGCGGCCGTAGACCTGGTAGCGGCGCACCACGGACAGGTAAACTTTTTCGACCAGCGAATTGAGCTGATCGCGCTGCTGCACTTCGAGCAACAGCGAAAACAGGTTTCTCTCGAAGCGGGCCACGTGATCGCTCTCGCGCAGCACCTCGCGCAAGCCGTCGGCCACCTGCCGCAACAGGCCATCGACGATGTACTGCCCGCGCTGTGCGGCGAAGTCGTCGAGTCCGCGTATATCGATCATCAGCAGTGCGTAACTGCGACCGCTGCGCTTGCCCTCGCGTATCGCCTGCGCGAGGCGATCCTCGAAAATGACGCGATTGTTGAGGCCGGTTACCGGATCGCGCTTGGCCATCTTTTGCAGCACGTTGAAGTATTCGGTCATCGCATCGAGGCCGGGCTCGAGGTCGTCGGGGCCGTGGCTGCTGCCTTCCTGCTGGCTGTTCGCGGCGAGGCGCATTTTTGCGGACAGCACCAGCAGCGGACCGAGGAGATAGTAATTCAGCAACAGCCACATCAGCGCCGCCGCGCCGGCGAGCACCGCGATGACCACCAGTGCCTGCCCTGCGAACAATCCCCAGAAGGTCACCGGGCGCGCCGCAAGATGCAATTCGCCGGTAACGCCCTCGCTGTCGCCGATCGGAATCACCAGCCGCTCGTTGCCGCCCGTGCCGAGACCGAATTCCTCGTACTGCACGGTGTCGCCGCCCTCGGCCACGCGCTGCAGGCGGCGGCCGGTCAGGGTCGAGAATTCTTTCAGGAAATCGAAGTAATCCATGCTCACCAGCAAAACCTGCGCGTTATCGGCACTGGACACCGGGCCGGCGATTTCCAGCAGGGCCTTGTCATCGATGCGGCAGCTGGTGATTTCGGGTAACAGGTAATTGTCGAAATCGTTGCGGCGCATCTGGCTGGGCTGCAGGCAGCCGGGCTTGCTGGAACGGGAGACCGGGTCGCCGTGCACGTTGAATTGCACCAGGTTGACCGACCAGATGCTCGGGTTGCGCTGGTAGTATTCCCACAGGAAGGTATGAAACCTGCCGCGCTTCACCGACGTCTCGGCCAGCGTGTTCAACATGTAGTATTGCGATTGCAGCCACAGCCGCTGCTTTTGCTGCAGCTGCAGCACCTGCCCGTGCAGGTTCTGCCGCAGCGACATCGCATCCTGGCGGTTTTGACGATCGACGACCACCAGCAGCGACAGGCACCAGAGTCCGAACATCACCAGCGTCAGGCCGGCGACGAGCAGCATGCTGAACCTGGTGATATTGAGTTTCACGGCGGCGCTTCGCTTACTCCACGTTTTGAACCTGTTCGCGCATTTGCTCGATCAGTACTTTCAGATCGACCGCATGCTGCGTGGTCAGGCTGTCCTGCGATTTCGAACCCAGCGTGTTGGCCTCGCGGTTCAACTCCTGCATCAGGAAATCGAGCCGGCGACCGACCGGCTCCTTGCGATCGAGCGCCTTGAGCACTTCATCGACGTGCGTATCGAGACGATCGAGTTCCTCGGCGACATCGAGCTTCTGCGCGAGCATCACCAACTCCTGTTCGAGGCGGTTCTCGCTCGCCGTGTCGCGCCACTGCTTGAGCTTGTCATCCAGAGCGGCTTCCCACTTCTCGCGCATCGCCGCCACCAGCTGCGGGCGGTGCTTGCGCAATTCGGCAACGATATCCGTGATTTGCGAGCAGCGGCCGCGAATCATCTCGTCGATCGCCTTGCCCTCGGTTTCGCGGCCCTGCAGTAACTGTTTTAGCGCTTTTTCGAGACCTGTCAACGCGAGTTCGCTGAGCGACGCGAAATCGCGCTCGACGTCGACGATGACGCCGGGCCAGCCGAGAATGTCGGCGACCGACAGCTTGCTGCCCTCGTGGACGATGCTCAGCACCTTTTGCTCGACCTCGCGCAGGTTCTGCAGGATACCCTCGTTGACACCGATCTTGCCCTGCTGCTGCTCGGCGAACTTGTAGCGCAGACCGATATCCACCTTGCCGCGATTCAGGTGCTTCGGCAGCAGCTTGCGGATTTCGGGCTCGAGCTGCCGAAAATCCTCGGGCAGCTTGATACCGGGCTCGAGGTAACGGTGATTGACCGAGCGCAACTCCCAGGTAATCGCGCCCGCGTCATTACTTTCCTCGACCCGCGCAAACGCGGTCATGCTTCGTATCACGCCATTATTCCCCATATTTGTGTTGCGGCATCATAGCGTATTTTGCAATTTCCCTTAACCTGCACCGTGACGGGTGCGTATAATTTCGCATTTTTCGAGGAGAACGACCGATGCGACCCAGCGCCCGCAACGCGGATGAACTCAGGCCCATCCGTATCACCCGCCACTACGTCAAGCATGCCGAGGGTTCGGTACTGATCGAATGCGGCGACACGCGGGTCATTTGCACCGCCTCGGTAGACAATTCCGTGCCCGGGTTTTTGCGCGGCAAGGGCAGCGGCTGGGTCACCGCCGAGTACGGCATGCTGCCGCGCTCCACGGGCAACCGCATGCGCCGCGAGGCCAGCGCCGGCAAGCAGGGCGGGCGCACCATGGAAATCCAGCGCCTGATCGGCCGCGCGCTGCGCGCCTGCGTCGATACCGCGGCGCTCGGCGAGCGCACCGTGACCATCGACTGCGATGTCATCCAGGCCGACGGCGGCACCCGCACCGCGTCGATCTCGGGCGCCTGGGTGGCGCTGTCCGACGCGGTGCAGGGCCTGATCGCGGGCGGCGATCTCAAGGAAAACCCGATCCACTGCCAGGTGGCGGCGATCTCGGTCGGCATCGTCGACGGCGAGCCGGTGCTGGATCTCGATTATGCCGAGGATTCCACCGCCGGCACCGACATGAATATCGTCATGAACAGTCACGGCGGCTTCATCGAGGTGCAGGGCACCGCCGAGTCGGGCGCCTTCAGCGACGCCGAGTTGAACGCGATGCTGGGCCTCGCCCGCGGCGGCATCGAACGCATCTTCGAACTGCAGGCGCAGGCGTGAAGCGGCTGGTGCTGGCCTCGGGAAACCCCGGCAAACTGCGCGAACTGTCGGCGATGCTCGCCGCTTTCGGTTACGAGGTGCACGCGCAATCCGAGTTCGGCGTCCAGGAAGTCCCCGAAACCGGCACCACCTTCGTCGAAAACGCGATCATCAAGGCACGCCACGCCGCCGCCGAGACCGGCCTGCCGGCGCTGGCCGACGACTCGGGCATCGAGGTCGACGCGCTCGACGGCGCGCCGGGGGTCTACAGCGCGCGCTTCGCCGGCGAAAACGCCAGCGACGCCGACAACAACGCCTTGCTGGTGGAAAAACTGCGCGACGTTCCGGCCGGGGAACGCACCGCCAGGTACCGGGCAGTCATCGTGCTGCTGCGCCATGCCGCGGATGCCTCGCCGCTGATCTGCGAGGGTAGCTGGGAAGGCGTGATTCGGCTCGAGCCCGCCGGCAGCGGCGGTTTCGGCTACGACCCGTACTTTTACCTCCCCGAGCGCGG
>Ga0210101_1000787_pt1 | contig 10116 bp, 9 predicted proteins | sample Muzzi_PWC_D1_FD_185534 | JGI IMG/M metagenome (GOLD analysis project Ga0210101, IMG submission 185534) | Wetland microbial communities from San Francisco Bay, California, USA, that impact long-term carbon sequestration - Muzzi_PWC_D1 (SPAdes) | ecosystem: Environmental > Aquatic > Marine >...
CCCAGCCGCCGTCTTTGCGCGGGTTGGTTTCCAGCACGCGGTTGCGCAGCACGATCTCGGCGCCCTGCAGCTGCGCGGCCTTCGCGTAGGCGTGCGTGGTGCCGGACGGATCCAGGTGGCCGTCGAGCGGATCGTAGAGCGCGCCGAGCACGCCGTCGGTATTGGTGATCGGGCTCAGTTCACGAATTTCGGCGGGCGTGATCAGCTCGGTGTCGAGGCCCATGTGGCGGTGCATGGCGCGCGCCGACTTGAGGAAATCGAGACGCTCCGGCGATTCGGCCAGCGTGATGCCGCCGACGTGGTGCAGGCTGCAGGACTGGCCGGTAATTTCCTCGAGTTCGCGGTAGAGGCGAATCGTGTAACCCTGCAGCGCGGCCATGTTGGTATCCGCGTTGAGCGTATGAAAGCCGCCGGCCGCGTGCCAGGTCGAGCCGGAAGTCAGTTCCGAGCGCTCGATCAGCAGCACGTCTGTTATGCCGAGCTTCGTCAGGTGGTAGATGACGCTGCAGCCGACCACGCCGCCGCCGATAACTACTACCCGTGCATGAGATTTCATAGTCGCACTCCGAACGATTTACTTTTGGTTGAGAGATTCCACTTCGCCATCACCGCGATTTCGCCCGTAAATCCTCGAGATAGGCACGAATTTCGTGCGGGTGGACCTGCGCCATGCGGATCAGGTCGTCGAAGCGGTCGATCAGCTTGTGGATGTGGTTGATGCTGTTGACGACGACGTACAGGTGACCCAGGAACAGCGTCGCGCGCAACGGCCCGAAGACCGTGAACGACGACGAATAGGTTTGCTTGCCGTCGAACAGGTACCAGCGAAAGCCCGGGTAGAGTTCGTCGTTGAGTTCGATCATGCGCTCGAGTTGCGCGCGCCGATGGGTGCGTGAAAATCCCCGCCAGATGCCCTGCCCCGCGGCGAAGCTTTCCAGGTGCTGCAGGGGCATGCAGGTTTCGAGTTCGCTGCCCGGGTGGCGCTGCTGCAGCAGCAGTAACTGGTTGTCGCGCACCGTCTGGTCGACCTTGCCGGCGCCGTAGCGGTCGAATTCGTGCTCGGCCACCGCCTCGGTTTTCAGCAGGTCCGGCAGCGTCGTCGGCACGTAGCGGATCTTGTAACCGCGGGCCTCGCGGTGCCATTCGAGGTTCTTGTCGAAGATATCGGTCGAGTAATCGTCTACCCGCATCGCCTCGGGCAGGATAGCGGCGCCCATCGCGCCTTCCTGGGTCAGGCCCAGCAGCCAGTCGATGCTGACCTGGTGCACTTCGGCGATCGAGGCCACGGTATCGGCGCGCGGCAGGCGTACGTTGTCGGCGGCGAGCAGCTGCGACAGCGTCGATCGGTCGACGCGAATCGACGACGCGAACGCCGAGCGATTGAGACCACTGTGCGCGATCACCTGCTGCAGCCGATCCTGGAACAATGCTACGCGCTCCTGCAGCTTCACCGCGGCTGCCCCAGTTCGCGGCGCCGTTCCTCGACATATTCCTCGAGCGACTGGCGCACGCCCGCATCGATTTCCGGCGGCTCGTAGGCTGCCAGCCGTTGCCGGTAAACCCGGTTGGCGCGCTGGTAGGCGGTAAGTGAACCATTCTCGCTCCAGGTCTCGAAGTTGCTCCAGTCGGAGACCAGCGGCTCGTAGAAAGCCGTCGTGTAGTGTTCGAGGGTGTGCGCGGTGCCGAAGAAGTGGCCGCCGTGGCCGGCATCGCGAATCGCGTCCAGCGCCAGCGTCGATTCGTCGACGGTGAGCGGCTGTAGCGTTTCGCGCATCATCTGCAGCATGTCGATGTCGATGATGAATTTCTCGAACGATGCGCACAGGCCGCCTTCGAGCCAGCCGGCGGCGTGCTTGACGATCTGCGCGTGGCCCATGACCGCGCCCCACAGCGACATTTGCGATTCCCAGGCGGCTTGCGCATCGACGCAGTTCGACGCATTGGTATTCGACGAGCGAAACGGCAGCCCGTAGCGGCGCGCCAGCTGGCCGCTGGCCCAGGCGGCGCGGGTGTACTCGGGCGTGCCGAAAGCCGGCGCGCCGCTGCGCATGTCCGCGTTCGACGTGAAGCCGCCGTAAACCATCGGCGCGCCGGGATTGACGACCTGCGACAGCGCGATCACGCCGAGCGCCTCGGCGTTTTGCTGCGCCAGCGCGCCGGCCAGCGTGATCGGGCACATCGCGCCGGCCAGCGTGAACGGCGTGACGATGATCGGCTGACCGTACTCGGCCATCTCCATCAGGCCGTCGAGCATCGGCCCGTCGACGCGCAGCGGCGAATTGGTATTGACGACGCTGTTGATGCTGGGTTGCAACTTCAGGGTTTCGAGATCCACGCCGCGCGCGATCGCCGCCATGCGAATGCCGTCGCCGACGCGGCCGCCGCCGAGGCAATACAGGGAAAACGCCCGGTCGGTCAGCGTGTAGGCGGCCAGCGTCGCATCCAGGTGACGCGTGTCGGGATGCAGGTCGATCGGTTCCACCGGGTAACCGCTGAAAAAATCGATCACGTCGAAGCCCTGCGCGAGGCGCAGGAAATTACAGTAATCGGCGAAGTTGCCGGTGCGCCGCCCGCCCTCGAGATCCGAGCTGTTGGGCGCGCTGGCTACGGTGGTGAAGTTGATCGCGTTGCGTCCGATCAACCGGTTGCGCTCCGGGTTCGGCGCATGCAGCGTGAATTCGCCGGGCACGGTGGCGATTCGCTCCATCACCCGGTTGCGGTCGAGGTAGACCCGCTGCAGGTCCCAGTCGACGCGCGCGCCGTCCTGCTCGTAGAGTGCGAGCGCCTTTTCATTGAGGATTTCGAGGCCGATATCCTCGAGGATGCGCATCGACGCGTCGTGGATCCTGTCCAGCGCCTCGCCGGTCAGCGCCTCGATCGGCGCGTAGGGATTGAATAACTGCTGCGCGATCGCCCGGTTTTGCGGCTGCGGCGCCTGGCGGCGAATGCGGGCTCTTCTTCGTGTCATGGCAAGCTCCTCGGCAGAGGATTTCGATACTATTTGACGCGAAACGGCTTGTCTATCTAAGTCACCGTAGTTTTTGTAAAACAATTTTGTTTACTTTAATAAACAAAACATGCTGCCACATTCGGTACTGGTTTTTAGCCTCGAAGCGGGCTACCTTGCGCGCATGGAGGACAACGGATTCATCGCCTGCGGCATGTACACGCTGAGCCCGGAACTCGAACGGGCCTGGCAAACCCTGTTCGATGCCGTCGAGCTGGACGGCGAGCGCGTTGCCGCGAGGATCGTGTTCGCGCATAGCGAAACGCTGCTGCGCGATCCGGGCCTGCTCGTCGGGCACACCTGCGGCTATCCGCTGATGACCCGCCTGCGCGATGCCGTACTGCCGTTCTGCGTACCGGTCTTCGACGTACCCGGCACCGAAGGCCGGTATTACCGCAGCTTTTTCATCGTTCCCGCCGATTCCGCCATCGACTCGTTGCAGCAATGCCGCGGCACGACCCTCGCGCTGAACGGCGCCGATTCCAACAGCGGCATGAACGTGCTGCGCCACGCGCTGGCGCAACTCGGCGCGCGGCCCGGTTATTTTTCCGAGGTGCTGGTCAGCGGCGGACATCTCGACAGCCTGCGGGCGGTGGCCGCGAACCGCGCGCAACTGGCGGCGATCGACTGCGTGAGCCTGCAGTTGATCGCCGACCTCTACCCCGAACTGCGCGCGCAGGTCCGCGTCATCGGCGACAGCGCGGCAACCTGCGGCCTGCCGCTGGTGATGCCCGCGGCAGTCTATACGCTCGAGCGCGGCGCGGCCTGGCGCGCCGCGCTCGAGCGGGCTCTCGACGCGCTGCCCGCGGCGATGCGCCGCGCGCTGCATCTCGAGGGCTTCGCCGCGGCCGGCATCGACGACTATGCGAGCATTCTCGAACTCGAAAATTTCGCCGTCGAGGCTGGCTATCCGGCGTTGCATTAAATCATTGCTGGATCCCCCATGCTCAACTAGAATCCGCGCAGCTTTTCGGCTGGCTTGCAGCCGCGTCGGAACATTAATACGAAATGTGGAAAGACCTCAGCGCTTCCTGGGCGATCCTGCTCGGCATCGGCTTCATGATGGTAGGCAACGGTCTGCAGAGCACGCTGCTCGGCGTGCGCGCGGGCATCGAGGGCTTTACGACTTTCCATACCGGCATCATGATGTCGGGCTATTTCATCGGCCTGTTCATCGGCTCGATGCTCGCACCGATCCTGGTCAACCGTGTCGGCCACATTCGCGTGTTCTCGGCGCTCGCCTCGCTGGCCTCGACCTCGATCCTGTTTCAGGGCGTCTACATCGACCCGTGGCTGTGGATGGCGATGCGCGTGATCACCGGCATCAGTTTCGCCGGTTTTTACGTGGTCACCGAGAGTTGGCTCAACGACCGCGCCAGTAACGAAACCCGCGGCAAGGTACTGTCGGTTTACATGGTCATCGTCACCGGCGGTATCGCTGTCGGGCAATTCCTGCTCGGCCTCGCGCACCCCGCGAAAATCGATCTGTTCATCCTCATTTCGGCGGTCATCTCGCTGGGCCTGATCCCGATCCTGCTGACCGTGAAGCCGGCGCCGAATTTCAGTTCCGCGTCGAAGATGTCGGTACTCGAGCTCTACCGCGCGTCGCCGCTGGCGGTGATCGGCAACTGCCTGACCGGCATGGCCCAGGGCACGATCTTCGGTCTCGGCGCGATCTATGCCGCGCAGGTACTGTTCAATACCACGTCGGTTTCGTTGTTCATGGCCTCATTCATGATCGGCAGCCTGGTCGCGCAATGGCCGGTCGGCTACCTCTCCGACCACATCGGCCGGCGCGGCGTCATGGCGGGCCTGTCGGTGGTTGCGATCGCCTGCAGTATCGTGGCGATTTTCATTCCCAAGCACGGCTTGCTGTTTTACCTGGTGATCACCGCGCTCGGCGGCGCGGCGATGCCGATGTACTCGATTTGCGTCGCCTATGCCAACGACCGCCTCGAACCCCACCAGATCGTCGGCGCCAGCGGCAGCCTGGTGATGGTTGCCGGCTTCGGCGCGATGGTCGGGCCGATCACGATTTCCTATTTCATGGACCTGTTTTCCGTGGATTTCTTTTTCTGGGGCGTGGCCAGCGTGTTCGCGATGATCCTGTTATTCACGCTGATTCGCATCGGCACTTCGGCCGGCGTCGCGCTCGAAGACCAGTCGCACCTGGTCGCGGGCCCGCTCGGTACGCCGATCGCCGAGTACCTGGCGCCCGATTCGCTCGAGTATGCCGAGGCCATGGCGCGGCACGAGGTGCAGGATCTCGACCTGCGAGACGACGTCACCGAACGCCAGCTTTAGACCGACCAGCGAAAATCGAGCAGGTAGAGATCGTGGTCGCCGATGCCGTCGGCGATGCGTTTCAACGGCCGCCCCCACTGCAGCCGGGCGCTGAAATTCTCGTCGCGAATCAGCAAGCCGATACCCGCGCCGTAAATGATGCCGCAAACGTCGGGATTATCGAGTTCGCACTTGACCTCGCCGTAGTCGACACCCATCGACAGCGCGAGACGCTTCGCCGCGCGTCGCGTGCCCGCCGCGTCGCCGCCGGAACTGAACAGGCGCGTAATATCGCCGCGCAGGTAACCGGCATTGCTGCCGCTGAGCGCCGCCGCGTAACCGCGCACCGTGAGCGGGCTGCCGAGGGTCAGCTTGTCGGCCGCGAACAGGATGTCTTCGCTGTACTGCAGGTGCAGCCGGCTGTCGATGTACCAGCGCGGCGCGGCGAGGTAGTAGCGCAACTGGCTGTCGAGTTCGAGTTTTTCGAATTGCAGCCGGCCGAGGCTGTCGCCGCCGGCAGCGGTGAAAAAATCGTCGTCGCGGGCGCCAAACGCATCCAGCCCGCGGTGGTAGGTGAGCTCGTTGCTCCATTGTCCCCAGGGATGGTACCAGTCGTGGCGTATCCCCAGCCGCAACTGGCTGGTGCGGTAGCTGGAGACCTCGACGCGCACGTTTTCGAGAAAGTTTTCGGTGTCTTCCACCTTCAGGGATACGGCGAGCGTCAGGCGGCTCGACTGGCCGCGGGCCAGTGTCTGGCGATAAGCGAGGACATCGATCGACGATTCCCCCTCGGCAACGAAACTGCCGCTGATTCCCTGCAATCGTTGCCGGTAATCGATCTCGCTGTGGCGCGCCTCGAACTGCGACCCGCCGAGGCCGAACGAGTAACTCAATTCGCGGCTGCGATTGCTTTGCAGGACCTCGCGCAGCGCGCCGTCGTTGATGCGCAATTGCAGGATATCGTTGATATCGAACGGGTTATCGAGGTTGAGCAGGAAACTGAGCTGGTTGTCGAGATCCGTCTGCGCGTTGGCGCCGATCTCGAAGCGCAACCGCTCCGACTCGCGGCGTTCGATGGCGACGATGCTGCCGCCGGGGCTCTTGCCGGGCCGAATGTCGATCGACGCATCCACCGAGGCAACCCGTTGCAGCGCCTCGAGGCCGGTCTCCAGTTCCCGCAGATCGAGGATTTCGCCGTTGAACAGGAACGCCGCGGCGATGCGGCGGTCGGATTTGCCGCTGTCGGCGTCGACGATGGCCTCGATACGCCCGGCGAGGACCCGAATCTCCAGCTGGCCATCGCTGATGTCCTGCTCGACCAGGTAAGGCCGGGAAGTGATGTATCCCGATGCAATCAGGAAATCCGCTATGGCCGCCAGCAATTCGCCGGTTATCGCGGCATCGATACACTCGCCGAGGAACGGCGCCGCCAGTTCCCGCGCCGCGGCCGGCGGCAGCAGTTCTCCACCGTCGATATCGACCTCGAGCAAGCGAATACAGTCGGCGAGGACGGCGGCCCGGCCCGGGTCCGCCAGCAGCAGCAGGCAAATCAGCAGTAAGCTAAAACCAGAACGAGGCAAAAATGCGCGTAACCGTCGCATCGAAACTGTAGAGGGGTTCTTCGCCGACCGGCGCGGACACGGTCAGGTCGCGAAAATTGTCGTAGTCGAACTGAATGTAATCGAGCTGCAGGTTCAGGCTGCCGCGGTCGATCATGCTCCAGCCGCGGCCGAAATCGTAACTGGCGCCGATGCCGAAGCTGGTGCTGGTGAAACTGCTCAACTCCTTGTCGCGGGCGAGATAATTCTGCGCATCCTGGTAGGGAAACAGGTCGCTGTAGAATTCGGCGTTGCCCTGGTCGTGCAGGCGAAACCTGGCTTCCAGGGTCCAGTCCTCGCCGTAGGGCAAGGTATAGCCGAGCTCGTAAGTCGTCGCATCGATATTCCAGGTGTCCTGGAACAGGCGCACGCCGGCATGCAGCGCCGCGTGCTGTTCGAGATAGTAATTGCCGCGCAAGGCGATGGCATTGCTGGTGCGCGTTCGCGGGTAGACTTCCTGCTGAAAGCTGTAACCCGCCGGGCTCGACGGGTCGACGTAGCGCACCGATCGATAGGGATTGTTGAGATAACCCTGGTCGCTGATGGTCTCGAACGTCAATGCCATGATCAGCTTGGTAGTGAGGATTTGCGTGACGCCGACCCGGTAGCTGCGCACCTGGGAATCCTCCCTGAAGGTATCGTTACCGTTTTGCCGCACGGTATTGTCGCCGAGCGCGAACGACATGCTCACCGTCGTCAGGTCGCCGAACATGTCCTGCGCGATGCCCAGGTTCAGGGTGGTGGCGTCGTAATCGCTCTCCAGGCTGCGCGTATAGCCGAGACTCATGGTCGTCTTCTGGCGCAGGTAGTCGAGATTGAGCGAGTTTTCCTCGCGGCGCTCGGTGTACTTGCTGGCGCTGACCAGCACGTCGATCGATGCGCTGGTGACGTTGTCCACGTAATGATTCAGGCCCACCGATACCGCGTCGCCGACGTTCTTGCGCACCAGCACCGACGGTCCGTTTATTTTTGCGCCGCCGCCATCGTAGCTATGGTAGAGCAGATCGGCACGCTCCTCGGGCAACACCGCGGCGCCGGCATTCGTCGACAGCAAGGACGGCGATCCGATACCGGCGAGTAGCGCGATCAGCGCCAGCCGGCGCAAGGGTAAAATCTCGAGCAGCGGCTCGCGCACGGCAGGCGGGTCAGTTGCAGCCGCAACCGCCGCCGGTCGCGATATCGGCGCCGCGCGCGCCCTCGCGCGAATCGTAGACGTGGTGCAGGTAACTCGCCGACACCGGGTCGCGGTTGAAGCTCATGATCGGGTCCGCCAGGTTGGCGCGCTCGTAGGGTTTGACCCAGGGCTCGATCGCGCAACCGGCGAGCAGCAGCAGGGCAATCGCGATAACGGGCCCGGCAATTCGGTTCATGGCGTCATTCCCTGATCAGTTGCTTGACCATATCGCGGTATTTCTTTTCGTCGCCGCTCTTGTACCCCTTGTGCAGAAAGCGCATCTTGCCGTCGCGGTCGACGACCACGGTGGTCGGCATGGCGACGACCTGGTAGAGCTTGCTGACCTGGTTTTTGTTGTCCAGCAGGATCGGGAAGTCGACCGGAAAATCCTTGAGGAAGCCGCGCGCCATGTCGGACTGTTCCTCGACGTTGACGCCGAGGACGGTAAAGCCGAGCGGTTGGTACTTGTTGTGCAACGCATTCAGCAACGGCATTTCCTCGCGACAGGGCCCGCACCACGAGGCCCAGAAATTGATCAGTACCACGTTGCCGGCCATCTCGCTCAGCTTCAGGTTCTTCCCGCCCAGCGACTTGAGCGTGAAATCGGGCGCCGGGCCCGCGACCGCGGCTGCCTCGGCGGCTCCCAGCGAACAACACAGCAGCAGCAGGGGCAGGATTCGCGACAGGGACAGTTTCATTCCATTTCTCCTAAAAAAACAGGTTCAGCGATACGGTGAATTCGAGATTATTGGTGGTTTCGTCACTACCGAAGATATCCTGCTCGAAAATCAGGTCCCGCATCTCGATATCCAGGCTGACACCATCCGCGAACAGGGTTCGATGGCCGACCGCGTAGGCGATGGTAAACCGGTCGTCGCCGGCAAAGGTGGTGGTGCCGACGCCGCCGGAAATATACAGCACGGTATTGAATGTAGTCGAATCGGTGACAAATGCTTCGCCGGGGAACAGGTTGAAGCCGAGCGCGACCAGGTAGTACTCGATATCGCGCTCGGAGTCCGACAACAGCGGCGCACCGCCGCTCAAACGCTCGAAACTCGTCTCGCCGACACTGCCCTTTCCGTAGGAGGCCTGCACGAAAAAATCCTCGGTGACATGGTAGCCGAGTTTGACGCCGGTGACGAAGTCGGTGTTGAAATCCTCGACCGCGAGGTAGCCGGTATAGATCGCGAGCTCGAAATCGTCGGATTCGATCTTCGATTCGTCGAACTCGGTACGCTCGATCTGCGGCTCGATCAGCACCGTGTCCTGCTCCTCGTCGCTTTGCGCCAGCACCCGGTCGGCCGGAAGCAGCGCCGCGACGGCGATCAGCGTGTTCAGAAAAATACCGCGAATCCGAATTTCCACTCGTTTACTACCTCGTTATCGCTGCGCGTACTGTCGGCGGCAAAAATGACATACTCGTTGAGCTCGAAGCGGGCCAGGAAACTGCGGCTGATATAGCGCTGCAAGCCGAGCCCGAACTGGGCGAAATTGTTGATCTCCTCGACCGGTGAGATCAGCGTCGCGTTCGGATCGACCTTGATCTTGCCCATGCCGAGCGTCAGGTACGGCGAATACTTGAAATCGGGCAGCGGCTGCATCACCAGGTTCCCCTTCACGAACGTACTGCTCGAGCGGCGCCCCACCGACTGGCCGAAATGCACCTCGGCGGCCAGGTTGTCGGTGAACGAGTAGGCCGTGAACACCGTGAACACCGGCGCCGACGCGAACTCGCCGCCGGTCACGCCGAGCACCCACTGGCGTTCGGTAAAGTCTTCCTGGTCGAGTTCGACGACCTTGAACTGCTCGCCGCTCGGCAGCAGCGTCTGCCGCATCTGCTCGCGGCTCGCCCAGCCGCTCAGGCCGCTCGCGGTGCGGATGCGAAACCAGTTGGTCTTGCGGCGCAGCACCTCGACTTCGGTGCCGCGGTCGATCACCTGCACGATCGGGTATCCCGCACCCGGTCCGGTGTGCAGTTCGATGAAGGGGTCGGCGATACGCACCCGCTGATACTCGGGCGCCTCGTATTCCTCTGCCGACAACGGGTTGACCTC
>Ga0210101_1000788_pt1 | contig 10112 bp, 10 predicted proteins | sample Muzzi_PWC_D1_FD_185534 | JGI IMG/M metagenome (GOLD analysis project Ga0210101, IMG submission 185534) | Wetland microbial communities from San Francisco Bay, California, USA, that impact long-term carbon sequestration - Muzzi_PWC_D1 (SPAdes) | ecosystem: Environmental > Aquatic > Marine >...
ATCCAGGTCGACTGGACTTTTCCGCTAAAGCGGCGATTCCGCGGCTACGTGCAATTGTTCAACGGTTACGGCGAAAGCCTGATCGATTACAACGCGAACATCGAACGCATCGGCTTCGGGATTCTGCTCACCGATCTGCTCTGAGCACGCGAATCGGCGTGCCCGGAGAAAGACTTTCGCCGCCGCGCGGTTTCCGCTAAAGGCGGCGACGCCGCAAAGCGGAAACGCGGCGATCGATCTCGACAGGGAAAGTCGGACAAGGGCGCAGCCGACGAATACTCGAGAGCTATTCGTACAGGGCCTCGAAGGTCGCCAGCTCTCCGTCTGCTCCGGAGAGAATCAGCCAGCTGCTTTCGATCAGGTATAGCCTGGTGTTTTGCAGCGCATCCAGGAACCGGTTTTCGATTCGCATGTCTTCGCAAGCCCGCGTGGTCGACAACAACCTGTCGAAGCCGAGCGTCGAACCGGTCACCAGGTAACTGCCGGTGAAACTATTGCAGCCCGAAAAGCCGTGCGCGATGTTGGCGCCGGTTTTATCGTCGAACTGCAGGTAAGGCGTGCGCCGGCCCTGATCGATCGGCAACCTGACCTCGCCTAACGTTCTTAACAGCCAACGGGTATTGGTGAGCTCGGCATCGGTTATCACGGCGGTACCGCCGCCGCTGCGCTTGAGCACCAGGTCGACCTTGTCGCCGTGGCCCCGGGTCAGGACCGGGTAATGGGTATCGGTCACGAACAGGAAATCATCGTCGCGCTTGATGGTCGCGCGCACCGCGTAGACCAGCCGCGGATCGATGAGCGCGGTGTCGTAATCGAGCTCGAACGGGATCGGTACGCTCTGCTCCAGGACGAAAGTCTTTTCGGCGATCAGCGTCGCCGCGGCGTCCACGCGCGAAACATCCAGCAAGGCCACCTGCAGCACGGCATCGGGAGGCAGCGTCATACGCTCGCGGTAGGTAACGCTGCCGGTTATCTTGCCGCTCAGCACGGCAGGCTCGGCCAGGGGTTCGACGCGGGCGGTGCACGCGGTCAGGATCGAGACCAGTATCAGCATACAGGTGTATTTCATTTATCGACTCTTGCCCGCCGATCGAAGCAGGTTATTCACATCATTGCCGTCCCATGCTTAGCGTAGCGCGCCATACCATCGACGTCGAGTGAGCTCTTGCCGCCGCGGGACTGCCAGGCGCCGATTTTTTCCGAGCCCGCCCACGTCAGATTCGGCCGACACAAGGGAGCAGGATATCGCCGTGGAACTACCCTTTCGAGCCGAGTGCATCGACCTGCCAATGCGACACCGCAGAGACGCCCGACGACCCTGCTCCCGCAAAGGGGCAACTTGAGAACCGGTAGCAATCGCCGCATTTCGGAATTTCTTCGCGGAAATCGCGACATGATATATCGAATCGGGGTTTTCTGCTTTAATGCGCGGCTATGAAATTGCTCGAATCCCGATTGCGCCTGGCCACCGGGCTGGTACTTGCGACTTACGTGCTGCAGCACTTGCTCAATCACGCTTTTGGTATCGTTTCGATCGAAACCGCGGAGGCTTACCGGAAAACCGTCGGCGCGGTTTTTCAAACCCTCCCCGGGCTAGTATTGCTTTACGGATCGTTTTTGTTCCACGCGGCGATCGCGCTGCGCTCGATTTACCGGCGCTCGAGCCTGCGCCAGCCTCCCTGGCAGTGGGCGCAGACCCTACTCGGCCTGTCGATCCTGCCGCTGGTGGTCGGCCATGCGATCGGTAATCGCGGTTACGATTTGCTCGGCAGCATCGACCCGAACTACTTTTACGTGGTTACATCGATGCTATTGAAACCGGCTTTCCTGGTCAAACTGGTGGTGCTGATCCCGGTGATCTGGATACACCTGCTCATCGGCCTGCACTTCTGGCTGCGAATTCGTGGCAGTTACCGCCGGCTGCTGCCCTATGCCTACACGCTGGCGGTGATTCTGCCCACGCTGAGCTTCGCCGGCCTGTACAACATGCTGCGGCAGGCGAGCAGCTGGCTCGACGACCGCGAGCGGCTGGATCAGATATACGCCGCCAACATGGCGATGTCCCGCGACGACATCGCCTTGCTGCAGGGCCTGGAGTCGCAGGCCTGGATCGCGATGGCCCTGTTGCTGCTGCTAACCCTGGTCGCACGCCAGATCAGGATCTGGGTGCAGTCGCACCGCGGCAGCTATCGGGTCACTCATGCCGGCGGCGGCAAGATTCGCGAATTGCATGGTGTCTCGCTACTCGAGGCACTGCGCAACGCGCGCATCCCGCACGCCTCGGTATGCGGCGGGCGGGCGCGCTGTACGACTTGCCGGGTGCGTATCGGTAACGGGCTCGATCAGCTCGACCCTCCCGACGAACTCGAGGCCCTGGCGCTGAAACGCATCGATGCCGAGCCCAATGTGCGCCTCGCCTGCCAGTTGTATCCGCACGCGGACCTGTCGATTACCCCGCTGGTGACGGCTAACCAGAAGCTCGACGTCACGCTGCAAAGCGGCGGCGTGCAGGGCCACGAAGAGTACGTGGTGGCGATGTTTGTCGATATGCGCGGCTCGACCGAGCTCGGCGAACGCGTACTTGCCTACGACGTGGTGTTCATCCTCAACCGCTTCTTTAACGAGCTTTCCGAGGCACTGTCCGCAACCCACGGCCATTACGCGCAATTCGCCGGCGACGGGCTGATGGCGCTCTACGGGCTCGATCCGGAGCGCAAACCACAAGCCTGCCGCGATGCGCTCGACGGCGCGCGTGAAATGTTTCGCCGGGTCGGGCTGTTGAACGAACAATTACGCAGCGATTTCGGCGAGAGCGTGCACATGGGTATCGGCATTCACGGCGGCGACGCGGTCGTCGGCACCATGGGACCGCCGAAGACACCGTTGCTGACCGCGATCGGCGATAACGTCAATATCGCCGCGCGGCTCGAGGCGGAGACCAAGACGCGGCAATGCGATCTGATCGTCTCCGCCGAAACCCTGGCGCGCGAAAACATTCCTTACGCGCAAGCCGCGAGCCTCGAGATCGAATTGCGCGGCCGCCACAACAGGATTCGGGTCTGCACCTTCGACCACGGCGAATTGCCCGCCGGATCGCGGGAATGATCGAAACGCGGCCAGACTTTGGGTTATCATAGAGCGTCCCCAAACACCGGAATCGATATGCAGCAAAGACAACTCGGCCCCTTCAGCGTCTCCGCCATCGGCCTCGGCTGCATGAATTCATCCTCGGGATACGGCCCGCGCATTGCCGACGACGAAGCGGGCGAACTGTTCAATGCCGCTCTCGATCACGGCTACAGTTTTCTCGACACCGCCTCGCTTTACGGTCTCGGCCATAACGAGAGCCTGATCGGCAAGTACCTCGCCCACCGCCGCGACGAGTACGTACTGGCCAGCAAATGCGGATTTTCGTGGTCGGAGGACGGCAAGAAAAGGTCTTTCGACGGCCGTCCGGAGGTTCTCGCACAAACCTGCGAGGACAGCCTGCGGCGGCTCGACACCGACGTCATCGATCTCTACTACCTGCATCGCATCGATCCGCAGGTCCCGGTCGAGGAAAGCGTCGGCGCGCTCGCGCAACTCGTCGAACAGGGCAAGATCAAAACCATCGGCCTGTCGGAAATCTGTGTCGACAGCCTGCGCCGCGCTCACGCGGTGCACCCGATAACCGCGGTACAGTCGGAGTACTCGCTGTGGAGCCGCACGCCCGAGCACGGGATTCTCGACGCCTGCGCCGAGCTCGGCGTGGCCTTCGTGCCGTTTTCGCCACTGGCGCGGCAGTTCCTGACCGGCAAATCGCCCGATGTCACCGCGGTCGGCGAAGACGACATCCGCGCGACCATCGCGCGGCCGCGCTTCGAACCCGAGAATTTCGACCGCAACCAGCAGTTGTTGAAGCCCTTCGGCGAGATCGCGGCGCGCTGCGGCTGCAGCATGGCGCAGCTGGCGCTCGCCTGGCTGCTCGCCCGGGACGGCGGCCTGATTCCGATTCCCGGCACCAAGCACCGCGAGTGGATGATCGAAAACGCCGGCGCGGCCGAGATCGCGCTGGATACCGAAACCGTCGCCGAGCTCGACGCGCTGATCAACGAGGATACGGTCGCCGGACACCGCTATACCGATGCGCTGATGAAATCCACCGATTCCGAAAAGGACTGGCGACGGTGAGACTGACCGCCGACGAACAGTCGATGCTCGACGGCCAACAGGGCGAGCCGCGCCGTTGGGCCATGGAGCACATGTTGCGCGTGGGACGATTTTTCGACGCCGCCGATTTCGTGCCGGTCGTGCAGGCACACATCATGGCCGACACCGAATCGCTGGGCGAGGCCGGCGTCGAGTTTCTGGAGAGCCTGGCGGCGGCGCCCGAGGCCGAGCGGCGCGTGCGCATACCGATGATTACCGACCCGCGCGGCATCGACTTCTGCCACTACCGGCGGCTCAAACAAACCGACGCCATGGCCGTCCTCGAGCAGCGCGCGATCGACGCCTTCGAGGCGCTCGGCATCATGATGACCAACACCTGCATCAATTATCAAACCATCATGCCGCCGGTGCGCGGCGAACACCTCGCCTTCGGCGATACCGGGGTGGTCATCTATTGCAACAGCGTGCTCGGCGCCTGTTCGAATTTCGAGGGCGGCCCGTCGGCGCTGGCCGCCGGCCTCACCGGACGCACGCCGCGCTACGGGCTGCACCTCGAACAGAACCGCCGCGCGACCAGACGCTTCCGCGTCAGCTGCCAACCGCGCTACCTGTCGGACTGGGGCGCGCTCGGCGGTATCGTCGGCGCGCGCGCCGGATCCTATCGCGAAGTACCGGTGATCGAGGGCATCGACTTAGCCCCCGGTTCCGACGAAATGAAGCACCTCGGCGCGGCGATGGCGAGTTTCGGTTCGGTGCCGCTATTCCACCTGGTCGGCGTCACCCCCGAGGCGCCGACCCTGGAAGCGATTTGCGACCCGGCGGCGCTCGAGGTCGAAGTGATCGGCGAGGCCGATTTCGAAGACTTCTTCGCGCGCTACGGCGGCAAGGGAGAAAAGGTCGACGTGGTAGTGTTTTCGGCGCCGCAATTGTCGCTGCTCGAGATGCAGTCACTGGCCGACCTGCTCGACGATAAAAAAATCCACGCCGATACCGACATGCTGGCCGTGACCAGCCCGGCAGTAGCAGCCGATGCGCGCCGCATGGGACTGGTCGAGCGCATCGAATCCTCCGGTGCGCTGGTGCTCGAGGGCATGTGTTTTTACCAGAGCTACGCGCGGGAAATGGGCGAGGCCAACAGTTGGACGCGGCTGCTCACCAACTCGGTCAAGCTTGCCAATATCATCGGCGGCTACGGTTACCAGCCGACGCTGTCGAACATGGAAAACTGCGTCGCCTCGGCGATCGCCGGAGAAATCGTCTGATGCCGGTCATCGAACTCGAATGCCACCTCGGCGTCGGCCCCGAAGTCAGCGGCGAAGCGTTGGTCACCGACGACAACTTCTCGGCGCGTTACGATCTCGACCGCATCAAGGGGATCTTTTCGCGCCCGCAGCACAAGCTCGCCGGGCAAAGCTACGTCGACAAAATCATGGTATTCAATACCGCCAAGGGCGGCGTCGCGTCGGCCTGGATGCTGTATGAGATGAAATCGCGTGGCATCGCGCCGAAGGCGATCCTGTTCAACTACGTCAACCCGATCCTCGCGCAGGGCGCCGCGCTCGCCGAGATGGCGCTCTGCGACCGCTTCGCCGCCGGCGACATCACGCAATTGATTCGTACCGGCGACCGCGTGACGGTGAAGCCCGCCGAGGGCCTGGTTACGATAACGAGAGAGTAAAACGATGCAAGCGCCCAGTCTCGACTGCAGCAACGAAGTGACCCCGGTGCGCCAGCCCAGTAGCGACCGGCTGTGCTGGCTGGCGCCCGATTTGAGCGCCGACGACTACCTGATCGAACTGCCGGCCGCGGCGCTCGACGAAATCGCCGGCCTGGCGCGCCATTTCGAGGACAACCCTCTGCCGGTACTCTATCGGCGGCTCGACGACTACGAAATTCCCGCCTGCCGCGAGCTGATGGCCGGAATGAAAAAAGTTCTCGACGACGGTGTCGGTTTCGCGGTGCTGGACCGGTTGCCGATGAACGATTTCGATAAAGATACGATGCTGCAGATCTACTGGCTGCTCGGCCAGTGCATCGGTCGCCCGGTGGCGCAGAAATGGGACGGGCAAATGATCTACGAGGTCCGCGATACCGGCGCCGCCTACGAGTACGGCACGCGCGGTTCCTACACCTCGGTCGAACTCGTGTTCCATACCGACAATGCCTTCGCGCGCATGGTGCCCGACTACGTCGGCCTGTTTTGCCGCAACCCGGCCAAATCCGGCGGCGTCAGCCGTTTTTGCAGTCTCTACTCGGTGCACCAACGGATGCTCGAACTCTACCCCGAACAACTCGTACGCCTCTACCAGCCCATGCTGTTCGACCGCCAGAAGGAACATCGAGAGGGCGCCGCACCGGTTTGCCTGGCGCCCTATTTCAGCTGGCGCAACGACCGTCTGTTCGCGCGCGCCAACTCGTCGCTGGTGCGTAAGGGCTACCAGGTTGCCGGCGAATCGATGGACGAGGCACTGGACGCGGCGCTCGATGCGATCGACGAAGTCTGCGCGGCGAAAGACCTGTGGTACGAGGCGCCGTTGGAGCGCGGTCAGGTGCAGTACCTGAACAACCACGAGGTCGGGCACTACCGCAGCGCCTTCGAGGATTACGACGACGCGGAGCGCAAGCGTCATCTGTACCGCCTCTGGCACCGGGAAGTCGGTTCGACCAGCTACGACGGCTACTATCCCGCCTGAATCGGCACATTGTGCGGCAGATCCGGCTGCCGATGCGGGTTTACGCCGGCAGTCCGGAATCTCGCCTCGAATGACCTTTACTCGATCAGGCAAGTTTGCCGCACCAGGAGTATTTTCTATGATCGGATCGAACGGGTTTCGCCTCGCCCGCCTGCTGGCGCCGGCGCTTTTACTGCTCGCCGCACAGGCCCAGGCGGACGTTTATATCGGTGCAGGAGCCTACTAGAGCGAGGCCCAGATCACCGGCCAGGACGACAACGATACGACCACCGGCTTCCAGCTCGGCTACCTGTTCATCGACAGCGCTATCATGCTCTCGGGCGAGGTCGGCAGCTTCGATCTCGGTAGTTACGGCAAGGGCGGCACCGACGTCGATGCCGACGCGGTAACCCTGGCCGGCGTCCTCGGCCTGGCGATCGGGCTCGCCTTCGAGATCTATGCCAAGGCCGGTATCGCGTCCTCCGACGTCAAGGTCAACGGCAAAAACGAGGGCGGTAACGAATCCTTCAGCGGCGTCGGTTTCAGCATCGATATTCTCGATACGCTGGATTTTTACGCCGAGTACCTCGAGTTCAACACCGAGGTCAATTCCGATCTGCAGGGCGCAGGTATCAGTCTGCAGTTCTAGGCTCCTTCCCGCCAGACCCGCCGCTGAGTCCCGCGGTCGGCGATCAGATCCGCGGAATTAGATGCATCAGTCATTCAGCAGTTCGATCAGCGCGGTGATCTGCTGCCCGCCGAGCCCGGCCGCGGCACCGCGTTCGAGCAGATCCGCCATCAGCCGCGGCAGCCGATCGTCGGCGCCGTGCTCGCGAAATGATTCCAGGGTATCGGCGAATGCCGCCACGTATACGTCGATCGAGGCCTGGGGATCGGAGTAATCGTCGAGCAGCACCGAGGTCGAGAACACATCGTAATAATCGTGCACTACCTTGATGGTCAGAGGCATCTGATCGATATAGGTCGATAGCGGCAACCCGGCTTTTTTGCATAGCAGCGCGCCGTAAATCATACCGAACATGAATCCCTGCCTCGGCAACAGCAGCGCGCTGTAAAGAATCGCCAGCGCCCCGATATCCTCGCCGACATAAACCGATTTCCCGGCCAGGCATTTGAGCGTTGCTTCGCTTTGCCGCCACAGGGGTTCTTCGCCGACGTTGATGATGGTGGACTCCGGTTCGCCGATATCGCGCGGGAATACGCAGATCATACCGATCAGGTAATTCGCGCCCTGCTCCGCGAGCCATTCGGCGAGCGCCCTCGCCTCGGGCGCGCTGCCGGTACTGAGTTCGATGATCCTGCGCCCGGCGAGATCTCCGGCGGATTCCAGCAGTCGGCGGGTATCGCCATTCGACTTGATGCACACCAGCGTGAGCGGGCTAGCGGCGATCGCGGCGGCAGGCGATTCGGCCAGGCTCGCACCGGCCTCGAGCAGCGACTTTGCCTTGTCCGCCGACCGGTTGCAGACGGTAACGCCGTAGTCGTTCTGCAACAGGGTTCGAGCCAGCGCCGTACCCATCGCGCCGAGTCCGATTACGCTGACATCGCTCATCAGGCCTCCCCGGGATCCTCCCTACCGATCCCGAGTTTACCACCCCGACGCAAAGAGAATCATCTTCGAGGAACCTAGTGATGGCCGCCCTGTGCGATCAATTCCGGCAGCTTCAGGCGCAGGATCTTGCCCGAGGGACCTTTCGGCAGGTCGTCGAAGAAGTAAATCGACTTCGGGCACTTGTACTTGCCGACTCCGGCCTCGCAAAACGCCTTGAGTTCGTCCTCGCTGCACTCGTAGCCCGCGCGTATCACCACGCAGGCAACGACTTCCTGGCCGTAATTGTCGTCGTCGACGCCGACCGCGGCGGCCTCGAGAATCGCCTCGTGCCGATAGAGGACGTCGTCGATCTCGCGCGGCGCGATATTTTCACCGCCACGGATGATCAGTTCCTTGGAGCGGCCGGTCAGAAAGATGTATCCGTCCTCGTCCTTCCTGCCGAGATCGCCGCTGTAAAACCAGCCGTCCTTGAGCGCATCGCGCGTTGCCTCCGGGTTCTTGTAATAGAGGTCGAGCAGATTGCTGCCGCGGATGATCAGTTCGCCGACTTTGCCGGGAGGACATTCCTCGCCGTGCTGGTCGACGATGCGGATTTCGTTGCCGAAGGGCAGGCCTACCGAACCCGGCTTGCGCGGCGCCGGCGGCAGCGGGTTGCTGGCCACCGTGCCGGCGGTCTCGGTTAGACCGAGGGTTTCGATCATCGGCAGCTTGAAGGTCTCTTGCCACTGTTCGAAAGTCGCTACCGCGAGCGGCGCCGAGGCCGAGCGCGCGAAACGAAAATTCGCCAGGCGCTCGTCATTGCCGAAGTCGTAAGGTTCCTCCGCGATGCGGTCGAGCAGGTACTTGATGATGGTCGGCACGATGCTGCTCCAGCTGCAGCGGTACTCGGCCGCCAGCCGCCAGTAATCGGTGGCGCTGAAGCGCGTCGGCATGACCACGCTGCCGCCGCTGTAGAGCGGCGCGGAAACCGTCACCATCGCGCCGTTGATGTGATAAACCGGCAACACGCAGAGCGCGCGGTCGTCGGCGGTCAGCTGGTGGCCTTCGACCACGTTGCGGCCGCCGCTGGTAACCGCGAGATGACTCAGTACGGCGCCTTTCGGCAATCCCGTCGAGCCGGAGGTATAGAGCAGCAAGGCCGTATCCGCGGGCGTCGGCGGCGGCGGGCTGGCAATCCGGTTGCCGTCCCCGGGCCAGGCCGGGCCGTCGTTCTCGGTGGTTTCGATGACCCGTATCGGCCGTTCCACGCGGGCCATGATCTCGGCGAGCTTGTCGCGATAGGACGGTGCGACGAAAACCACCTCCGCGTCCGAGTGATCGAGCACGTGCACCAGTTGTACATTGCCGGCGACCGCGTTCAGCGGCACGATGACCCGGTTGCTGGCCATCACGCCGAGGAACAGGCGCGTGGTCCAGTAACCGTTGTTGAGCAGGAAGGCGACCTTCGCGCCCTGCCCGACACCGAGTTCGTCGAGGCCTCGTCCGACTTCTTCGACAGCGTCCTTCAGCTGTGCGTAGCTCAGGCTTTGCGCGTTCTCCGGAGCGATCAGGAATTCGCGTTCGGGCGTCGCATCGGCATGCTGCTCGATGCAGGCACGGATGGTTTCCATCTTCAGTCTTTACCGTAACGCGCGAAATAGGCGCCGAACAATTCGTCCTCGGTGGGCTTGTCCTCGGCGACCGTGGTAACCAGGTGGGTGGTATTGATGAAGTGGCGG
>Ga0210101_1000790_pt1 | contig 10101 bp, 5 predicted proteins | sample Muzzi_PWC_D1_FD_185534 | JGI IMG/M metagenome (GOLD analysis project Ga0210101, IMG submission 185534) | Wetland microbial communities from San Francisco Bay, California, USA, that impact long-term carbon sequestration - Muzzi_PWC_D1 (SPAdes) | ecosystem: Environmental > Aquatic > Marine >...
GCGTTGTTGATCAGGATGTCGACGCCGCCGTGGCGCTCGACGAAGGTCTCGACGATCCGCCGGGCGTCGGCCTCGACGCCGACGTCGCCGGCGATCCAATCGCAGCCGAGCTCCCCGGCCGCCGCCTCCAGGCGCTCACCGTTGCGTCCGTTGATCGCCACCGTACAACCGCGCTCGGTCAGCGCCGCCGCGATCGCCCGGCCGATGCCGCTGCTGCCACCGGTGATGAGGGCTCTCTTTCCGGAAAGGTCCATGATCTCAGCTCCTTCTCTCGACAGGGTTCGACGAGTCTTGATCTGTTTCGATGGGTCGCGACGATGCACGCGGCCCGCGTGGGCCGAAGGTCAAGTCTATCCGCCCATCCTGCCGACCCGGGACCGGTGCACTATGCTCGAACCGTCCACAATCCACGAGGAGGTACATCATGACCCATCGTTCCCGGCCCGGTTCGTTGGTGATCTCGCTGGTCCTTTTGGCCTCCCTGGCGATCCCGCCGGCCGCGGTCGCCGCCGAGGAGGCGTCACAGCCGGAGCCGGCGCGTCTCGTCCGCGCCGCCCGCATGATCGATCCGGCCTCGGGCGAGGTCACCGCCCCGGCGGCGGTGCTCGTCCGCGGGGAGACGATCGAGGCCCTCGACCCGGAGACGGCGCCGGCGGAGATCCCGGCCGACGCCGAGGTGATTGACCTCGGGGACCTCACCCTGCTGCCGGGGCTGATCGACGCCCACACCCACCTCACCTACCAGGTGGACGAGGCGCTCACCCCCACCGACACGTTCAAGTACGGCTACAGCCCCTACTCCGCCGCGGCGAGCCGGGCCCTGATCGGCGCGGCCGACGCCAGAAAGACTCTCGAAGCCGGCTTCACCACGGTGCGGGACCTGGGCGCCTGGGGCTTCTCGGATGTCACCCTGGACCGAGTGATCGAGGCCGGCATCCTCCCCGGCCCGGACATCGTGCCGGCCGGCCACGTGCTCACCGTCACCGGTGGCCCATGCAACCAGACCCTGGCCGATCCGCGGACCTTCGACGGCGGCCCGGAGCACGGCATCGCCGACACGCCGGACGAGATCATCGAGGCGGTCCGCTACCAGGCGCGCTACGGCGCCGAGGTGATCAAGGTCTGCCTCGGCGGCACCTTCGACGAGGAAGACCTCGCGCTGATCGTCGAGATCGCCCACCGGGCGAAGCTGCCGGTGGCTGCCCACGTGCTCGAGCCGGAGGACCTGGAGGTGGCCGTGGCGGCAGGGGTCGACTCGATCGAGCACCTGGCCCTCGTCACCGACGAGACCCTCGAGCAGATCAAGGAGAAGAAGATCGCCCTGGTGCCGACCATGGAGGTGATGCTCCACTACCCGCTCGAGAAGCTCCCCCCCGAATGGCGTGAGCGGATCGTGCGGGAGGCGCCCCACCACAAGGAGACCGTGAAGAAGGCCGTGGCGATGGGCATCCTGGTGGCCGCCGGCAGCGACGCCGCCGAGATCCCCCACGGCGAGAACGTGCGCGAGCTCGAGGCCCTGGTCGAGGCCGGGATGACGCCGCTCCAGGCGCTTCGAGCGGCGACCGTGGCCGCCGCCCAGGTGCTCCGCCTGGAGGATCGCGCCCGCATCGCCCCGGGCCTGCGGGCGGATCTCATCGCCGTCGACGGCGACCCGCTCACCGACGTCGGGGCTCTGCGCCGGGTGCGCTTCGTGATGAAGGCCGGGGAGGTCTTCACTTCCCCCGGTACGGCACCCCCTCGGTGATCCACTTGGGCGCCGGGGCGCCCTTCAGGTAGTGGTCGAAGAACTCGCGCATCTTGATCGAGTAGTCGAGCTTGTTGGGGTACTGCTTCAAGTGGTGGGGCTCGCCCCGGTACTCGAGGAAGATCGCCTCCTTGCCCAGGCGGCGCATGGCGAGATAGAGCTCGATCCCCTGGGTCCAGGGCACCGCCTCGTCCTCGTCACCGAACTCGATCAGGAGCGGCGTGTTGATGCGGTCGGCGTAGAAGAGGGGTGAGTTCTCGATGTAGCGGTCCCGCCCCTCCCAGAGTGAGACGCCGAGCCGGCTCTGGGTCTCCTCGTACTGGAACTGCCGCGCGAGGCCGGTGCCGTAGCGGATGCCGCCGTAGGCGCTGGTCATGTTCGAGACCGGCGCACCGGCCACCACGGCGGCGAAGAGGTCGGTCTGGGTGACCACGAACGCCGCCTGGTAGCCGCTCCAGGAGTGGCCGTGGAGGCCGACTGCGTCCGGGTCGGCGATGCCCATCTCGATCAGGTGCTGGACGCCCGAGACCAGAGCCTTGGTGGCGGCCAGGCCAGGCCGGCCGACCTCGAACCGGATGTCGGGCAGGAAGATGGCGTAGCCGTGGCTCGCGTAGTGGGGGAAGCTCGGCCGGTGGTTGACCACCGGCTCGTTGAACCGGTGGAGCACCGGTGTGAAGAAGCGATAGAAGTAGACGAGCACCGGATAGCGCTTGCCCGGCTCATAGTCGCCCGGCTTGATCAGCACGCCCTGGAGCGGCGTGCCGTCGGCGCTCTTCCACTCGACCAGCTCCGCCTCGCCCCAGGCGAACTCGGCGATCTGCGGGTTGGCGTCGGTGAGCTTCACCCGGTCGGCGAGCCGGGCCTCCGGGCTGGCCAGCCGGTCGAGCCGGCCCACCCAGAGGTCGGGGAACTCGGTATAGCTCTCCCGGGAGTAGAGGATGCGGTCGTCGTCCGCCGCCTTGGCGAGGAGCGCGTAGGTCCTGCCCTCCCCGACCTCGAGCGGCCGGGCGCCCGCGGTACCGACCCGGGCCGTCCACAGCCCCCGGTGCTTCAACCGATCGTGGTAGCCGTAGAAGACGAGCGCCTCTCCGGGGGCGACGAAGTCGAGATCCGCCGGCGTCTCCGGATCGAGATCCCGGAGGAAGAAGCGCACTCCCTCCTCGCGCCCCGCGGTCAGGCGGAGCGGCTCCCCCGCCGAGGAGTCGGTGGGGATCTGCCAGAGGTCGTACTTGTCGTTGATCAGGACCGCCACGCTCCCGGAGTCGCCGTGGACCCAGTCTGCCACGCCGTAGCCGGGGGCCGGCTCCGGGTAGTCGTGGTCCTCGTCGGCGAACGGGACGGGGAGCGCCTCCGTCAGGTTGCGCGTGGCGCCGGTCGCGCCGTCGAAGAGGTACCAGTGGGGCGTCTCGTAGTAGGCGACGTAGCGGCCGTCCGGCGAGAGCGACGCGTCGTAGCGCAGGTGCTCGGCGACGAGCTGGCGCTCACCGGTCTCGAGGCTCACCCGGTAGACGTCCCGGTACCAGCCGTCCCAGGTGATCTCCTTCAAGTAGGGCACGTCGGCCATGCCGAGGGCGGCGCGGGCGTTGTCCACCGGGGTCACCAGGCGCATCTCCCGGTCGGCGAGCGGCACCACGCGATGGGCGTCACCTCTCGTGTCCCGGTGCCAGACCGCGAGGTAGGTGCGGTCCTTCTCCTCGTCCCAGAGCTCCTTCTGGTTCGGGATGATGAGGGGATCGTTCCAGTGCCAGACGTCGACGCCCCGGTCCTCGAGGATCGCCTCGACGTCGTAGGGGTCGAACGGCTCTTCTTCCGCGGTCTCCGCGGCCTCGACGCCCTCGGCCATCTCGGCCATTTCGGCGGGCTGGGCCATCTCGGTGGGCTCGTCCTCCGTCTCCTTCTCGATCTTCTCGTCGTCCGGCTTGAAGCCGAAGAACAGGCGCTCGCCGTCCTCGCTCCAGGTGAGCTCGTTGACCGACGGCACGAACCAGCCTTCCGGCGACCCCTCGGAGGTGACCGCGGTAAAGGCCGCGGCCGGGCCCCGGGCACCCGCCTGCCAGACCCAGACGTCCGCCTCCCCCGGCTCGCCGTCCTCGTCGTCGACCGCGGCGACAAAGGCCAGCAGGCTCTTCTCCTTGGCCCAGGCGATCGCCGTGTAGCGTCCCCGTTCCGCTTGGTGGAGGACCTGGTCCGGGATCTCCCCGGCCGCCGCCTCGCCGGTGGTCGGAGCGAGGGTCCGCAGGTAGAGGCCGTTGCCTTCGCCCTGAGGCGCGGCGACCGCGAACGCCAGGTAGCCGTCCGCGTCGGACGTGTCGGAGAAGCCGAAGCTCTCGACGTGGGGAATCTCCACCTCGCGGCCGGTCGCGAGCTCCCGGAGGATGAGCGACGAGCCGAGGCGCTCCTCCTCGTCCTTGCCCTCCTCGGAGGCCGCCTCCTCCCCGGGCTCTTCCGGCTCCGTCGCTTCCGCCCTCTCGGCCACCGGCTCGGCCTCGGGGGTCTCCTCGGCGGCCGGCTCCTTCATCGCCATCTCCTCGGCCGCGACCTCCTCGGCCGGTGACTCGGCTTCCTCCTCCTGCGCCTCGTCCTCGTCGGGAGCAAACTGGTGGATCGCCAGCCAGCGGCCGTTCTCCGAGAAGGCGAACGCTTTCACCCGCTCATAGGTGAGGGTCTCGCCGTTCGCGGTCGCAAGCAGCGCAAAGCCCGTCTTGGGCCCCTCGTCCTTCCCGTTGCCGCCGCTCTTGCCGCCCTTCTTGGCCTTCTCCTGCTCCTCGAAGGTCGGCTGCACGAGAGCGCCGACCCAGGCGGCGTCGGCCGAGATCTCCGGGCCGGTGCCGCGCTCGATCGTGTAGGCCGCCTGGCCGTCGGTCGAACGCACGTGGACCTCGCCGTCGCCCCGGTCGGGCCGCGACTCGTAGACGATCCAGCCGCCGTCGTCGGAGATCTTCTGGTCGTGGAGCGTCCGAAACTTCATCAGGTCGGTCAGCTCCAGGGGGCGCTTCTGGGACGCCACCGGCAGGGCCAGCAGGACGGCGAGGGCCAGGACCAGCACCGGGATCGACGCCGTCGACCGGGCCGGGACACTGACCACAGGAGGCTGCGCGAGGCGGACGGATCGGGGCCGCATGGGCGTGACTCCTTCTTGAGATCTGTTGTGGTGTCGAAGCGACGGATCGAAGCAGCGCGAGGCTATCACCGGCGGGTCGGCCACAAGGACCAGAGCGCGGCCGGCACGAGGGGCACGGCGATCGTCGCCACCGCCGCCGCGACCAGGGCCGGCTCGCCGCTCCCCAGGCGGGGCCAGTTGAAGATGAAGAGGTCGGCCGTCCAGTGGGAGAGGACCACCGTCAGGGCGTCGAAGCGCAGAAACGCCCAGCCCCAGACACACCCCACCAGGGTGAAGACCAGCGCCCGGCCCCAGAACGGATCTTCCGGCGGCAGGAAGGTGAGCCCGGTGTGGGTGGTGCCGTAGACGAGGGCCGGCACGACCACCGCCACCAGCGCCGCCAGCCACCGCGACCCCGTGCGGCTCCGGACGCGCCCCAGAAGCCAGGTCCCCGCGAAGAACCGGTAGCCGAGCTCCTCCCCCAGGGCGACCATCAGGAAGTAGAGGAGGGTCGAGACCGCCGGCACCTCGGAGTTGAGACCGTGGAAGAAGAAGCCGCGGGGCTGGATCGGCGCCGCCACCGACCCCGGGCCGACCGCGAAGGCCTCGAGCGCCAGGAAGGCGACCGTCATCACCCCGCCGCAGATGACGCCGATCAAGAAGCCCCGAAGCGACGCCAGGCCGACCTCCGGTGCGGCCAGGCGACCCCTGCCGGCGAGCCAGAGCGATGCCCCCCGCCGGCTACCGGTCACCTCCCGGTCCAGGGCGTCTCCCGCGGAGATCACCACCAGGAGGATCAGGGTGATCAAGCCCCCACCGGCCGCCGCGATCCCCAGGAGCCGTGCCACCGACACCCACCAGGGCCAGAGCGGGTCCCACCCCAGGAGCAGGCTCGCCCCCTGGAGCGCCTCGGTCACAAGGAAGCAGCCGCCGACCAGCGACGCCCAGACCACCGGCGGGCCGAGGCGCGCCGTGCCGGCCCGGAGGCGCGTCAGGAAGACCGTGAAGGCCACCACCGAGAGCACCCCCAGAGCCAGGAACCCCACCGTCTGGAGGGCGATGACCGGCGCCTGGCGCCGGCGGGCGGCCCGGCGCGCCTCCCCGGGCACGACCAGACCGCGGTCGACGGCGCTCACCCGGTCGCCCGCCACGGTCACCACCAGGCGCTCCCGGAGCTCCGGGCTCTCCGACAGGAGTCGCTCGAACGCGAGCTGGTGGTCGACGCGATCCGGCAGGAGCTGCTCCGCCGCCCCGCGCTCCTCCCAGGGCGGGGCCGGTCCGGAGGCTCCGCCCTCTCCGGCGCCCGGATCGTCGAGCGCCGCGACCGCCGCCAGAGCGAGCTTCCGGGCCTCGTCCTTCCCGAGGGTGGCCCCCGGAGCGTCCTCCTGGACGGTCCGCCCCCACTCGATCAGGCCGTGGCTCGGGTGGAGGGTCACCCACGCGCGATCCGGCTCCCCTTCCCGTTTGAAGTGCACCTCGTAGAAGTAGACCGGCGCGCCCCCGGCGATCAGCTCCTGGGTGTGCTCGAAGCCGAAGGCGCGCTCCAGGTAGTCGAGCGCCGCGTCGTCCACCACCAGGCGGGAGGCGGCCCGGTAACCGGTGACGTCGAGGCCCCGCTCGGCCAGGTCGCGCCGGGCCTCTGTCACGAGCTCCCCACGATCCGCGAGGAGATCAACCCGGGCCAGGGGCCAGAGCTCATCCAGATGAGAGAAGAAGAGCGCGCCGGCCGCCACCGCGACGGCGAGGAGTATCAGGTTCTTGCGGCGCGCCTCTTGCATTTTTCTTCAGGATCTGCTAATGGTCTTGATGGCGTAGTCTAACGATGGACGCGCGGGCAGCAGCCGGCAAGGCTCCCGTGAACCCCGCACTCGTCCTCGGGAGTCTGCGCGGCAGAACCGCGCGGCCGCGCGCACGAGTCTTGCCCGTGCGGATCCAAGGCGCAAGGAGGAGGCGATGCCGAGCCATCGTCGACGACGAGCAACGAAGGAGACGCCAGCAACCCCCGTGCGCCAGACCAACTCCCTACCGGGAGTCGGTGCCCGTTGCGACGGCGCAGGCCCGTTTGCTTCGTTGTCTCTCCTCAACGATGCCACCGCATCGCCTGCGGCGCTCGCAACGCGGTCACGCGGTTCTGCAGCGCAGACTCCCCGGAAGCGATCCGCCGCTCCGGTCCGCTCCGTCCGACCCCAAGAAAGGAGCACGGTGATGTCGCTCAAGTCGTACCTTTTCATCCTTCTCCTGTCGTGCGTCGTGGCGCTGCCCGTGGCCGCGGCCACCACCCAGGCGATCCAGCCGGCCCAGGCCCCGGCGTGCGCTCTGACCATGGCCCTGTCGAGCATGAACGCACCGCTCGTCCAGCCGGGTCTCCCGAACCCCATCGAGCTCACCGGCTGCAGCGCCGAGCTCCAGTGCCCCGGGGGGACCACCATCTCCTGCACGGGGAACAGCTACTGCTCGGTCTGGGCCAGCCTCTTCTTCATCTCGTGCGACGGCAGCCCCGAGTACTGCCCGTGCTACGGCTCCGTGTGTTGGGACGCTAGCGACCCGACCTGCGTCTGCTGGTGCATGGAAGGGGGTGGCTCCCGGTTCGAGTGCCGGATGAGCTGCAGGCAGGAGTGCCCACCCTTCACCCCGTAGCCGCGCTCAGCATCGGCGGCACCGGGCAGCCGAGGCCATCGGCCACGGCCCGTAGGAGCTCCGCTTCGGCGGTCGTCACCCGGCGGTCGTGAACCACCGCGGCGACGGCCGCCTGGAGCACCCGCTCCTTGAGCCGAGGCGCTGCCTGGTCGAGGCGGTCCAGAGCGGCATCGAAGGCCGAGAGGCGGCAGGCGTCGCGCTCCAGGGCCTGGATTTCGACCAGGTCCTGGAGCTTCGCCGCCGCCGCGGTCACGGCTGCCCGGGCCGCCTCGCCGTCGTCGCTCCCCGCGTGGGCGAGCATCGACACAAGGCAGGAGATCTCGTCGGCCAGGCCTCGAAGAGCGTAGAACTGGACCGCACGTTTCGCCGGCTTGCCTTCTGGCGAAGCGGGCGAGGCGAAGCGGGGCTCCAGGTGGCGCAGGATCATCCGCTTCAGCGCGTACTCGAAGAGGTCGAGCCGGTGGTCCGCCTCGGCCAGGCCCTGGACCGTCCGGCGAAACGTCGCGTACTGCCCCGGTGACACCCGGCGCAGGGCCGGCAGCGCCAGGTCCGCCAGGGGAACCCGCGCCGCCTCGCCCGCCTGCTCGACGAGCGGCAGCAACCGGTAGACCTCCTCCTTCACGCCGGGCTCGGCCTGGCGCTCGAGGGCCTCGTCCTGGCGGAAGCGCACCGCCGGGTCCCGATCGAGGAGGAGAGCGTAGATCAGGCTCCGGGCGCTCGCCGGCTCGCGAGCCGCGGTCGAGAGCGGCCCGGGCAGACCCTCGAGGAGCGCCGCCGCCCAGGCCAGGTGCATGGGCTGGAGCGTTCCAGCGGCAGCGGCAAAGTCTGCTCCCGTCGGGAACGGACTGGGGACCGGACCGGCCCCCGTGCCGGGGATGGGTGGTGGCGTCGTGCGCCCGACCGCGGCCTTTTCCGGACCGCTCGCCGGCGCCTCCTCCTCCCAGCGCACCGGCGTGAAGGTGCCGTCGAAGGAGGGATCGATACGCCGGATGCGCTCGCCGAGAGGTGGATGGGTGGCGGTCATGCCGAACCAGCGCGCGCGCAGGCCGTCGGCGAAAAAGAGGTGGCTCGCCTCCTCCGCCTTGGGGCTCTTCATGCGCGAGCCGGAGCCGAAGCCGCCGATCTTCTTGAGCGCGCCGCCGATGCCGAGCGGGTTCCGGGTGTACTGAACCGCCGCGGCGTCTGCCAGGAACTCCCGCTGGCGCGACACTGCCGCCTTGATCAGGCGTCCGAAGAAGACCCCGATCCAGCCGATCGCGTAGAGCGCGAGGCCGACCAGGGCGAGACTGGCGCCTCCGCCCTTGCGCCGCCTGCTGCCGCCCCACATCTGACTCCGCATCAACAGGTAGCCGATGGCGCTGATCACCAGGATGCCGTGAACCAGCCCCATCAGCCGCAGGTCGATCCGCAGGTCGCCGTGGAGGATGTGGCTGAACTCGTGGGCGATCACCCCCTGGAGCTCGTCGCGGCTGAGCAGATGGACCGCCCCGCGGGTGACCCCGATCACCGTGTCCTCCGGGCTGTGACCGGCGGCGAAGGCGTTGATCCCCCGCTCGTCGTCCATCAGGTAGACGTCGGGCACCGGCGTGCCGGAGGCGATCGCCATCTCCTCGACCACGTTGAGCAGGCGCCGCTCCTCCGGGTCGTCGGTGTTGGGGTGAACCTGCCGGCCACCCAGGAGGCGCGCCACCGCCGGGCCACCGGAGCGGAGCTGCCAGGTCTTGAACAGGCTGCCGCCGGTGATCACCAGCAGAGTCGCCAGGGTGACCCCCACCAGCAGCTCCGGATCCCAGAGGGAGACGACGGGGATGCCGTCCGCCGACGAGGCGGTCGAGACCCCAGCGCCGAAGAGGAGCACCGCCACCGTCAGGTGGACGGCGACCACCACGGCTGCCACCGCCAGGGCGAACAGCACCACCAGCCGGCGCGTGGTTTTCCGGGCTTCGTCCTGATGGGCGAAGAAGTTCATCGGTCGACGCGGGCGCTAGGAATCTGCGCGGCGCAGGCGTACTCGACAGTACGTTGAGGAGCAAAGAGCGAGTACGCCCTGAGATCGCATGCAATTGCGACTCGGAGTAGGTGACTCATGAATCGTCCAGGCTACGAGAAGGAGACCTTCGGCGCCTCGCGCTCCGCGGGCACGTCGATCTCGAACAGCTCGGCGCCCTGGAAACCGAACATGTTGGCGATGATCACGGACGGGAAGGTCTCCCGCGCCGTGTTGTAGAGCGTCACGGCGTCGTTGAACGCCTGGCGCGAGAAGGCGATCCGGTTCTCGGTGGAGGTGAGCTCCTCCATGAGCTGGCTCATCGTCTGGTTCGCCTTGAGATCGGGATAGGACTCCGACAGAGCGAACAGCCGCCCCAAGGTGCCGGAGAGCTCGCCCTCGGCGCGCCGCAGCTCCTTCATGGCGCCGGGCTCGCCCGGATCGCCGGCGGCCTGCTCGCGGGCCGAAACCGCCCGGTTGCGGGCGGCGATCACCGCCTCCAGGGTCCCGCGCTCGTGGCTCAGGTACCCCTTGGCGGTCTCCACCAGGTTGGGGATGAGGTCGTGGCGCCGCTTGAGCTGGACGTCGATCTGGGCGAACGCGTTCTTGAAGCGGTTGCGCAGCGTCACCAGC
>Ga0210101_1000791_pt1 | contig 10099 bp, 10 predicted proteins | sample Muzzi_PWC_D1_FD_185534 | JGI IMG/M metagenome (GOLD analysis project Ga0210101, IMG submission 185534) | Wetland microbial communities from San Francisco Bay, California, USA, that impact long-term carbon sequestration - Muzzi_PWC_D1 (SPAdes) | ecosystem: Environmental > Aquatic > Marine >...
CCGGCGCCATTACGGACTTTCTCGACGCCCATCCCGCCATCGAACTCAACCTCGACCTCAATGACCGCAACATCAACCTGATCGAGGAAGGATTCGACCTGGCAGTCAGAATCGGGGAACTGCAGGATTCGACGCTGGTGGCGCGCCGTCTGGGTATCTCGCGTGCCGTAACCTGCGCCAGCCGGGTTTACCTGGAACGTCACGGGGAACCGGCGCATCCGGATGAGTTGCGCCGGCATACCGGCCTGCAGTACAGCAACATCGGCTACCGCCAGCACTGGCAATACGAAACACCGAAGGGCGAAACAGTCTTTGGCCAGCCGCAAATACGCATTCGCGCCAACAACGGCGAAGCCCTGGCCTGTGCTGCCGTTGCCGGGCTGGGAATCACGACCGGCCCCTCCTTCATCCTGGGCGGTTATCTGAGGGAAGGCAGCCTGATCAGTATCCTGAACGACTACCGGCGACCCGCGGTCGGGATCTACGCCCTCTACCCGCCGGGTCGCATGCTGCCCCGGCGCATCCGGGTGTTCTCGGATTTTCTGACGGGACGCTTCGGCGACCACCCTTACTGGGATAAGGGCCTTGAGGATTCCTGAGAATCATCCCATCGAAATTGCTGTAAATTATTGTCTTTGTATAAACAACAATTGGCCACGGAAGCACACGGAAATACACGGAATATCCCCTACTAATTTGCAGACATAAACAGCATTTTTCACCGCAAAGACGCAAAGAACGCAAAGAAAATATTTTTCGCAAAAAACAATTCAATAGCTTTGCGTCCTTTGCGTCTTTGCGGTGAGTAAAATTCGTGATGGATGGACAGCAGCTCACTCGCCCGAGTGCGAAGGCATATAGCCGCTCAGTTCGAGGTAACCCTTGCCGGTGTGACTGCCGGTAACATCCACGGCCCCCTCCCAGTATCGGACCGCATCATCCATCGCCTGGTCGTCCAGCACCGCCTTCACACGCAGGTCCAGACCCTCCTCCGGCACCGCCAGCCGCCATGCCACCGGATAGCGGGTACCGTCCGGCGCTTCCCAGTAAGACTCCGGCGTGAGCGTAACCAGCGCCGGCGTCAACTCGCGGGTGCTGCCATCGGTCAACACCAGACTGCCCCGGCTGTAGGGATGCATGCCGCCGTCACGGTAACGCAACCGGTAAAACATCAGCTCCCGGCCATCGTCCAGTTGCAGCGCGAACCAGTCCCAGCCGGCCTGGTCGTCGTCCAGCGCCGAGCTGGACCATTCGTGGTCCAGCCAGGACTCGCCGCTTACCGTGAAGGCGGTTGCGCCCACGCGCAGCGTTCCCGCGGTCGGCAGGCGGGTAAACGAGTAATAGTACGACGCGTTGCCGGGTGTGGCGCTCTTGCGCGACAAACCCTGCTCCCCCTGCAGGATGAGCGGTTTCTCACCGGCCGCGAGTTGCAGTGCTATCCCGAAGTCCTCTGCGTCGGCTGACAACGCGAGCGGGAACGGCTCGCCGCCACCGCGCAACGACCAGGAGTCGAGCCAGATCGCCAGCGGTTGCGACCCGGCGCCGGCCAGGCCAGCCGCCGCGCGTGACAGGCGTTGTGCCGAGTAATGACGCCCGCCCGACACGTCGGTGATTGCAGCATGGCCCATGTAAATCTGGTTGCTGCGCCAGCGCGAATCCGCTGCCGGCGCGCCGGGACGCAGGCCGATCCGGAACAGCGTGAACTGGTACCCGAAACGCCGACCTTCGGGCGTGTACACATTGCCGCTCAGATACCACCACTCGAGTGCGAAATCGTCATGCGAACCGTGGTCCACCGGGAACTGCAATGTTGCCGGCTGCATCGCGCGCGTAAAACCCGCATCGGGTTGCGGACCGAGCACGCGATCGACCGGGAGGGAGGCGGCCACCGGCGGCGCCTCCCGCTCGCAGGCAGACAGCAGGCAGACAACTATCAGGACCATCAGCAGGCGCATGCTCAGTCTTCCCTCAGCAGCGGCGCCGGATCCCGCCGGGACGAGCGCCAGGCCGGGTAGATCGCAGCCAACGCCGCAGCCAGCATCCCGACGAGCACGGTCTGTGCCAGCAGCGCGGCATCCACGTCAAAGGGCATGGTCCAGCCGAAGGCGCGGCGTTGCACGGATTCGATCAGCACCCAGGCCATGAGCAGTCCGGTCGGGATGGCGATAACACCGGCGAGCAGACCGATGACCAGCGACTCGCCGGTGATGAGCCCGGCGATCTGCGCACGTGTCAGTCCCAGTGCACGCAACACCGCAAATTCCTTGCTGCGCTCCAGCTGCAAGGCCATCAACGCGCTCAATACACCGATGAATGCCACGCTGAGCAACAGGGCGCGCAACACCCGGGTGATGCGGAAGGTACGATCGAAGACCGCCAAAGATTCGGCCAGAATGGCGCGTGCCGGCGTCAGCTCCAGCCGATAACGTCCGTCGAACGCCTCACTCACCTCGCGACGCAGACCGTCCGCATCGCCGCCCGAGGCAAACAGCGCCAGGGTATTTACCGCCAGGTCCGACCAGTAGCGCCGGTAGGCGCCCTCCTCCAGGAAAATGCGGCCGTGCTCGCTGGCATAGTCCCGGAAGACACCGGCGACGGTGAAATCACGCGGGCCCGCGGGAGTCGGAAGCGACAAGTGATCGCCACGTGCGAGACCGAGGTGGTAAGCCAGGGGTTCCGATATCAGCGCTCCGCCACGGTCGAACGCCTCCCAAACCGGGGCATCCCCACCCGCCAGCAGATCGAAACCACGGCGCGAGGGCGCTGCCAGACGGGTGCCGATCAGCGTCACCTGCCGTTGCGGCAAGCGCAGGGTGCGCTGCCGGTAGCGACTCACCGCCGCAACGCCGGGCAGGGTCGCGATCTCCTTGACCACTGCCGCGGGCAGGACCCCGCCGTCCCGAAAACCGGCGGTCGCCACGTAGAGATCGGCGCGCAGGAGATCGTTCAACCAGGTGGCCACGGCGCCGCGCATGCTGTCCACCATCACGCCCACGCCCACACTGGCGGACAGCGCCACCATCAGGGCGGCGATGGCGATACCCAGGCGGGAAAGGTGCCGGTCCAGGTTGCGCACACCCATGCCGGGAATGCCGGCCGGGGAACGGGTAGCGAACGTGCGATGCAGCCCGTGCAGCAACGGCGGCGTGATCAGGGCGGCGCCGAGCACCAGCAGAAACAGGCCGCAGAAGCCCATGATCACACCGCCCGGGACGAGCAGAGCGACTGTCAGACCGCACCCCAGCGCACCCAGCCCGAGCACCGCCAGCCAGGGCAGCTGGCGTTGTGTGGCGCGCTCCAGCGCCGCGCGTGAGAGCGTGGTAAGCGGCGGCGTCCAGGCGGCCTGCCGCGCCGGCAACAGGCTCGCGGTCAGCGTGGCCGCCAACCCCAGGCCGCCGGCCTTGAAGAACGCCAGGGGATCGGGGTGCAGCGCCGCGACGCTCACCTGGTAGTAAAGCTCGCTCACCGTTGCGGCGACCAGACGCGTCAGGCCCTCTCCCAGCCAGACGCCCAGTACCAGCCCCGCTGCCGTACCCAGCACCCCGAGGATCAGCGCTTCCGCCAGAATGAGACGAAACAGTTGCCCGGGCGTCACCCCGACGGCGCGCAACCGACCCAGCAGGCTGCGCCGCTGCACGATGGAGAAGCTCATGGCATTGAAGATCAAAAACATCCCCACCAGCAGCGCCAGCAGGCTCATGGCTGTCAGGTTGAGCTCGAAGGCGGCGGAGAGGCGGGTCACGCCCGCTGCGGCATCGGCCACCGTCTCCAGCTGCACCCCTTCAGGCAGGCGCTCCCGCAGCCAGTGCACGGCAGCCTCATCGAGAATCAGGTCCACGTAGCTGAGACGCCCGGTCAGCCCCAGAACCGACTGGGCCGTGGCGATATCCACCAGCAACAGATCCCCGCCAGCGGCGGGGGCGTCCGGATCGATGTCCAGGATGCGCAGCAGGGACATCCGGTCCCGGTAAACGACCTTCAGCGGATCGCCCGATTGAAGGCCGAATTGCCGGGCGGTAGCGGAGCCGAGCAGCAGCGCATCGGGACGGGTTAGCCAGTCGCCGATCAGCTCCCGCCGCTGGGTGACTACCGCGAGCCGGCCACGAAACGGGCCTTCCGCAAACAGGTCCAGACCGACCAGCCGGTAACGGCCCACCTGTCCCGCCACACGCACCCAGTCAGTCACCACGGGCGCCATGGGCGGATGTCCCGGCTGGCGTCGTAATTCGACATAGAGGGATTCGGGCAGCGTCCCGTCGGCCGCAACCAGCCGATGGGTGGCCGCGCCCTGCATTTGCGCGGCGGAAAGCTCGAAGGCGGCCCGGGCGCCACGATTGGCCAGGTCCACGGCAAGCACCACCGCCACACCCAGCGTAATGCCCGTCAACGCGAGCACACCCTGCCAGGGATGGCGCAACAAATAGCGCAGGCCGGCAAGCAGCAGCAGGGGAGGAAAGGTGCGCAGCGGCATCAATCCGCCGTCACCTGCCCGTGGCGCAGCGACAGGATGCGATCGGCGGAGCGGGACACCGCCTCACTGTGCGTGACCAGCAATAGCGTGGCGCCCCTGCGGCGGACCAGCCCCGTCAACAGGTCGATAATGCGCCGTGCGGTCTTTTCATCGAGATTTCCGGTGGGTTCGTCGGCAAGCAGCAAAGCCGGTTCATTAACCAGCGCCCGGGCGATGGCGGCACGTTGCTGCTCCCCGCCCGAGAGCGTTTCGGGATAGCGCTCCCCTGTCCCCGCCAACCCCGCCTCCTCCAGCAGCCGGCCCGCCTGCTCACGAGCGATGCGGCTGGACCGGCCCAGCAATTGCAGCGGCAGCGCGACGTTCTCCGCCACGGTCAGCGTCGGGATGAGATTGAAGAACTGGAACACGAAACCGATCCGCTCCCGCCGCAACAGGGTACGCGCGGGTTCGCCCAGGTCATGGACCGCGACGCCATCGAGCAGGATGCGACCCGCATCCGGGGTGTCGATGCCGCTCATCAGGTTGAGCAGCGTCGTCTTGCCGCTGCCGCTCTCGCCGAGCAGCGCCACCACTTCCCCCCGGTCGAGCTCAAAGGAGAGTGCGTCGAAAACCACCTGGTTCGCAGCACGGGATGGATACACTTTGCGCAGTCTGTCGACGATCACAAACGTCATGCAAGGCATTGTGAACCCGTGACCGGGGCCAGGCAAACCGGCTGTCAATCACTTGCGTGATGGGCTACAACTGAGGAAGCTTCTGTATCGGCTCCTGCCTACCTGTCCCGGAGATTCAGTATCAACCGGATTGACCCAGACTTCCGAGCGACAAGTCACCTGCAATGACGCCGCGGGCAGCAGTTCTGTCGGTGGACATGTCGAGCATGTTCCTCATACGACGCTGCCGTGAACACGACGCCCGGACAATCGCCAGCGAATGTCATTTCACTGGCGGAACGAAGCGTGTAAAACCACTGGAGTCGATCGGACAGGAGGTATATATTTCCCGCGTCTGCAGGACGGTGCTAGCACACCCTGCAAAGCCGCACAGTGACAACGTATCGAGAGGATGAAGATGGCTACCAAGAAGACGACCCCCCCCACGAAGAAGGCAGTAAACCCGAAAACCACGGCACCGGCCGCGACTTCACCGAAGACAGGCGCCACTGCCCCGAAGGCCACGACACCAGCTCCAAAGAACGCCGCACCGGCACCAAAGGCTGCGGCTCCGGCACCAAAGGCTGCAGCTCCGGCAAAAAAGGCGGCGGCGCCAGCCTCAAAGAAAGCGGCTCCAGCTCCCAGGCCCGCTGCGAAGAGTCCCGAAAAGCAACCGGCCCCGGCCAAAAAGGCGGCGAAACCGGCTGCCACGGAGGCCGTCCCCTCCGTCACCCCCGAGGCGCGTTGGCAAATGATTTCCGAAGAGGCCTATTTCATGGCTGAAAAACGCGGCTTCACCGGCGGGAATCCTTGCGATGACTGGACTCAGGCGGAATCGAAGGTTGACGCCCTGATCAAACAAAGCGCGGCCGGCAAGAAGTAGCTTCCACACGAGCGACCTGTCTGCCTGCCATGAACGGCTCCAGGACCGCAGGATCGGGGACTGAATGCCCCTGACCTGGCGGCACGAAGCATGCGCGCAATCATTTCAGCGCGGGTGACGAGGTAACCATGGGCATATCTCTGAATTCAAACACGCTGCAGGATGCCGGCATACTCATCCTGAGGGTGTGTCTTGGCATCCTGATACTGTTCCACGGCGTGAGCAAGATCGTCCACGGGATCGGTCCGATCGAGGGCATGGTAACCGGCATGGGACTCCCCGGGTGGCTGGCCTATGGCGTCTATCTGGGTGAGGTGCTGGGTCCGGCACTGCTCGTGACCGGTTTCCATGCGCGGTTCGGCGCCGGCCTGATTGCCATCAACATGGTCATCGCCATCATCCTGGCACACAGCGGCGACCTGTTGAGCCTCAGCCCGCACGGCGGCTGGCGGCTGGAATTGCAGGGAATGTACCTTTTCACAGCGCTGGCGCTCGTGTGCCTCGGCCCCGGCAGGTTCAGTCTCAACCAGCGCTGAGTCGATGAATTCCGGGCAGCCTGCGTTATCGGAAAACCGGAATGTCGTGGTGACCCATTTCCCTGCGGATATCGATACTCCAGGGGCAAAAAAGTCGCCGCCGCTGTTCAGGTTTCGAAGTGCGTGATCCGCGGCACACCCTTGCGGTTAGTCCACCACGCGGTTTGAACAGACTCTCGCCGGTCAGCGATATGGCGGGTGTAGTAAAACGGCAGACCCTGCCTGGGGGGATTTACACGTCTGTCACCGATCTTTCTTCGCTCTACCATTGTTGTTATCTCCTGTAGCTGAATCGAGCGTCTAGCCAGCATTTTGATTATATCCAATGCATTACATCGCTTCGCCGTCGCCCGGAGAGAAATGCGGGCTAGTAGGCGGCTAACTCAGGACATAGCAGCTGCCAGTTATCGATGTCAACGGTAGTGATGGTGCCGTTGGCATATTCCACAAGGACGTTGTTGCCGACAACATTCACCACCACAAGACTGCTGCCCGTCCTGTCGCGGTAGATGCCACCGACAACGGGTTGTTCTACGTAATGCACTGCAAGCTGCTTCATACTGACTGCCCTATGCTCTGCCCCTCATGGAGATTATCTGATCGTACACACAAGCACGTATTGGGTGGGTGTCCACGGTCTCAGTTTTAAAACATAATCAAAGATTAATCAAAAGGAAAGCTATTTAACACAATGATTAGCAACACATAAGTACATATACGTAGATGATTTGCCTCCCCCGCACCGGGACACCGTGGGAGTGAAGATCCGTTCCCTTCCTGCCGGAAACCACAGCGGACTGAACCGCTGTTTCCGGGCAAGCTGCCTGGCAAACAGCATGACATCCGTCGGGCAGCACACTGCAGCGGCCACGCCGTACGGCTTTGCTATTACCCGGAAGCCTACCCGTACCCGCAATGTACTTACATTTTATTGTACGAATGCGTACAATAATTGTATAACTTGCTTGCGAGGATTCCCATGGACGATTCCGTCAGTAAACGACCCGCACCGCCCGCCGAGGGACTGTTACCCATCCGCACGGTATCCAGCCTGACCGGTGTCAATGCCGTCACCCTGCGCGCATGGGAACGACGCTACAACCTGATCACCCCGCAACGCACACCAAAAGGCCACCGGCTCTATACCCACAAGGATGTGGAGCGCATCAACCAGGTCCTCGGCTTGCTGAACCAGGGCATTTCCGTCAGTCACGTCAAACCCCTGCTGGACCAGACGCCCGGCGAAGTTCTTGCCCCGGCAACCAGTGACGAAGGCGATACCTGGAAATCCCATCAGGAAAAGATGCTGAGAGCAATAGAAAAATTTGATGAACCGGCCCTGGACAGTACTTACAACGACGCCTTGTCATTGTACCCCGTCGACATCGTCAACCAGCGCCTTACCACGCCTTTGCTGCGCCTGCTCGGCGAACGCTGGAAAAAAAGGGACATGGGTATTGCCGAGGAACATTTTTTCTCGGTTTACCTGCGCAACAAACTGGGCACCCGCATTCACCACATGAACCAGCGCGGCAACGGCCCGCTGTTATTACTTGCCTGCCTGCCAGGTGAATTGCATGAAATTGGCCTGTTGTTTTTTGCGCTTGCCGCGGTCAACGCTGGCTACCGCGTGCTGATACTCGGCGCCAATACACCCTTGCAGCAGATTCCCGGTGTGCTCGACATAAAACCCTGTGTCGGGGTCATTTTGTCAGGCTCGGCAAAACCCGCCCGCCGTGTCATTGACACCGATCTGCCGGATCTCACGGACCGGCTGACAATGCCGGTTTTCATCGGTGGAGAAACCGCCGTTTCATATCAGGAAAAGCTCGAACAGGCCGGCATTATTTGTCTGGGCGAGAACATAGCAACCGGTTTGCAACTGGTAAACAAACGGTTGAAACCGAACAAACCACGCTGACATGGCGCCGGCACTGATCTGGTTTCGCCGCGACCTGCGTCTGGCGGACAACCCGGCATGGCAGGCATTGATCGATGAAGGCCACACGCCGATACCCGTTTATATTCACGACGAACCTGATGCCGACTGGCCGCTGGGTGAAGCGAGCGCCTGGTGGCTGCATCACAGCCTGATTTCGCTGCAACAATCCCTGCGCAAGCACGGCAACGACCTGCTGATCTTTCAGGGCAACCCGGAAAGCCTGCTGCCAGGGTTATTGAAACAGGCCCGCACGGACAGACTTGCCTGGAACCGCTGTTATGAACCCGCCTGGACGGCACGCGATGCGCGCATCAGGCAGACACTCGAACGAGACGGCCACCACGTAAGCTGCCATAACGCCGCGCTGCTGCGCGAACCCCGGGAACTCCTGAAAAAGGATGGAACACCCTACCGGGTATTCACGCCCTTCTGGAAGAAACTCTACAGCATCGGACCGGGCCGCGAAGTCATCATTACTCCTGAACGAGCGCCCGCCTTCGACACCGGAAGATTCACGGATTCGCTATCCGTGGATTCACTCAAACTGCTGCCCGCAGTCAACTGGGACAAGGCGTTTTACGCACACTGGAAACCCGGCGAAGACGGCGCATGGAAAGCGCTGCAGGATTTTCACGATCACAAACTGCTCGACTACCCGGACCGTCGGGACATGCCCGCGTATTCCGGGACTTCACGTCTGTCGGCACATCTGCACTTCGGTGAAATCAGTGCGCTGCAAATCTGGGACAGATTATCCAGCCTGGCGGCAACAACAACCTCCTGCGGCTGCCTGTCGGCAACCGAGTCCTGGTTACGCCAGCTCGCCTGGCGAGAGTTCAGCCACCACCTGCTTTACCACTTCCCGTCCACGCCGCTGGAATCGATGGACAGGCGATTTAACACGTTCCCCTGGAAAAGCAATTACAGGGATGAGCTGCAACGATGGCAACACGGGCAAACCGGCATCCCGCTGGTAGATGCCGGCATGCGTGAATTGTGGACGACGGGTTATATGCATAACCGCGTGCGCATGATCGTCGCTTCATTCCTGGTCAAGAATCTGCTGATTCCCTGGCAGGAAGGCGCGCGCTGGTTCTGGAACACACTGGTCGACGCCGATCTCGCCAACAACACCATGGGCTGGCAATGGTGCGCCGGCTGCGGAGCGGATGCCGCGCCCTTCTTCCGGATCTTCAATCCGGTTCTGCAGGGAGAGAAGTTCGACAAGGAGGGACGCTACATTCGTCGCTGGTTACCCGAACTGGCCAGACTCGAAAACAGGCACCTGCACAAGCCATGGACTGCCGACCCGTCTGTACTGGCCGCGGCCGGTATTGTGCCGGGCAAGGATTATCCCGAACCCGCGGTGGACTTGCAGGACAGCCGCAGACGGGCATTAAACGCCTGGGATCAGGTCAGGCAACAGAAAGCAAACTGAAGATAAACGGGCAATCAAAACAACCCCCTTGAAAAGCGGCAGATGCCGCCCGGCCGCAGCCACAAAATCAGTCCTGATTATCACTGAAACTCAGTCATACGACGCATGCGGTCGAAATGGCGGGTGTGGGGCCCGCAAACAGGGACACGCTGTGAATACCTCCCTGTACGCTCGAG
>Ga0210101_1000792_pt1 | contig 10096 bp, 9 predicted proteins | sample Muzzi_PWC_D1_FD_185534 | JGI IMG/M metagenome (GOLD analysis project Ga0210101, IMG submission 185534) | Wetland microbial communities from San Francisco Bay, California, USA, that impact long-term carbon sequestration - Muzzi_PWC_D1 (SPAdes) | ecosystem: Environmental > Aquatic > Marine >...
CGAATTCATGATGTCCTTGACCGTGATCATGCCCTTGAGCTCGCCGGCCTCGTCGACGATCAGCACGCGCTCGAGGCGATGACGATGCAGCAGGTCGATGACTTCGTCCTTGGCGGCGCCCTCGCCGACCGTGACCAGGTTTTCGCGCGCGGTCATGATCGACGACACCGGTTGATGCAGATTCTTTTCGAAGCGCAGATCGCGCTTGGTGACGATCCCGGCGAGGCCCTCGGGCCCGATCACCGGCAACCCGGAAATCTTGCGCTGCCTGGTCAGTTCGATCACGTCGCTGACCAGGGTTTCGGGGGAAATCGTGATCGGATCGCGAATCACGATGCTTTCGAATTTCTTGACTCTCGCGACTTCCGTCGCCTGATCCTCGACCGACAGGTTCTTGTGCACGATGCCGAGGCCGCCTTCCTGGGCGATGGCGATCGCCAGGCGCGATTCGGTAACGGTATCCATGGCCGCCGAGATCAGCGGTATGTTGATGTCGATGCCGCGCGTCAGACGTGTGTTGAGGCGGGCTTCGTTGGGCAGGATTTCGGATTTCGCGGGCACCAGCAAGACGTCGTCGAAGGTAAGGGCTTCCTGGCTGATACGCATTGTGCCTCCCGCGGGCTGTTGCAAAGCGCGATTATAAAGTAATGCCGGCGCGAGCGTAAGTGAGATTATTCGATTTACCGCGGATCGGTTAGAATATCCAATCCGTTTTTCCGGGCCGCTACGAATGCACCCCTCAACTCCGACAAGCGAGGCCGTGTGGACGGTTTCGGCGCTCAATTTCGAGGTCAAGCGAATGCTCAGCGAGGGCATCGGCACGATCTGGGTCGAGGGCGAGATTTCGAATTTCTCGCGCCCGGCTTCGGGGCACTGGTATTTCACCTTAAAGGACGAAAAATCCCAGGTCGGCGCGGCGATGTTCCGCGGCCGCAACAGCCGGATCGGCTTTCAGCCGCAAAACGGCCAGAAAGTCGTGGTGCGCGCACAGGCCACCCTCTACGAACCCCAGGGCAAGTACCAGCTGATCGTCGACCATCTCGAAGACGCCGGGGTCGGCGAGCTGATGCGCCGCTACGAGCAACTGAAGGCGAAGCTCGCCGGCGAGGGACTGTTCGACGCGGCGCGCAAGAAAACCATTCCCCGCCACCCGCGCCAGATTGCACTGGTGACCTCGACTACCGGCGCCGCGATCCGCGACGCGCTGTCGGTGATCGGGCGCCGCGCACCGCACATCCCGGTGGTGGTGTTCCCGACGCCGGTGCAGGGCGAAACCGCGGCGGCGCAGATCCGCGCGGCACTGCAGCGAGTAATCGATTACGGGGAGTGCGACGTGGTACTGCTGGTGCGCGGCGGCGGCTCGCTGGAAGACCTGTGGTGCTTCAACGACGAGGCCCTGGCGCGCGATATCGCCGCCTTCCCGCTACCGCTGGTCACCGGGGTCGGTCATGAAATCGATTTCACGATCGCCGATTTCGTCGCCGACTTTCGCGCGCCGACGCCGTCGGTGGCGGCGGAATCGATCACCCCGGACATCAACGAGTTGATGCAGGGCATCGACGAGCGAGTCGCGCGCCTCGTCGGACATCTCGAAGCGCGCCTCGGCCAGGCGCGCGAGCGCCTCGGTTACCTGCAAAAAGCGCTGCAGCAACAGCACCCGGCGCGCCAGGTCGAGCAATTGAAACTGCGCCTGCGCCACGCTTACGGCTCGCTGCTCGCGCGCCTGCGCTACCGCATCGGCGAGGACCGCCACCGGCTGCGCCTGTGCCAGGCGGGCCTTGCGCAGACGAACCCGCGGCTGCTGATCTCGCGCCGCCGCGATCGCGTCGACCGCCTGCTGGACAACCATGTCGGCGCGATGCGGCAGAAAATCCTGCTGGCCCGCCACCGGGTCGATCTGCAACTGCGTTCGCTGGACACCCTGAACCCGGCGAAAATCCTGGCGCGCGGTTTCGCCAAGCTCAGCAAGGGCGAAGAGCTGGTCACCTCGGTGAAGCAGCTGCATCGTGACGACGACGTGGTCATCACGCTCGCGGACGGCAAGGCCGACGCCAGGATCAAGTAAATCGCCGGCGGGACTCAGCTCGCGATCAGGTAGAACTTGCGCAGCTTCTCGGTGATCTCCCAGACGCAGCGCGTTCCCCTGGGAATAAAAAAAGTATCGCCGGCACGAAAGGTTTCGCTGCGGCCTTCGGGATCGGTCAGCTTCACCGCCCCCGAAATGACCGTCATCATCTCGTGCACCGGGTAACTGTCGATTTCCTCGCGGCACGGCGCGCACTCCCAGACCCCGGTCAGAATACTTTCGTCGGCGGTGGCGAAAAACGTATCGTTGAGCTCGGATCGGTCGTCGGTGGTGAAGGCGCCGGGGTCGGTCATCTCGGACGGCTGCAGGCCGGCGGCGGAACCTTCCGCGAGCAACCTGATAAAGCTGGTGGTCATATCGTTCTCCTCGTCTGATCCAGGTGACGCCAATCTTATCCCAACTCGGACCCGGGCCGATACGCCAGGCTACTGCCCGGCCAAATAGCTGCCACCCCGGATGTTCGGTTGAATAGCTTCCAGCGTACCTTTGCAGCCTGTGCTGCCGGATGTTTCAGAAATTTGCGAGCAGGCGGCCGTAGCCGTCGAAACGGTCGTCGACGCCGGCCAGCCGCAGGCAGTCCCAGATCATCGCCTGGTTGCTGCAGATCGCGGGCTTGCCGGCGCGCGCCTCGATTTCGCCGATCACGTCCAGCGTGCGCAGCGCACCGCAGGAAACGAAGATCGCATCGGCGTCGACCCGATCCTGGGCGAGTGCGAACTCGGCGATGTAATCCGGCGCCACGCGCACCATGTCGCTGTCTTTTTCGAGATTGAGTCCGCACAGCGAAACCACGTCGAATCCGGCGGATTCCAGGTAGTCGACTTCGCGCCGGTTGACGTCATCGAGATATGGAGTGGCGACGACGATGCGGCGCGCATCGAGCGCGTGCAGCGCGCGGATCACCCCGGTGATCAGCGAGGTCGGCCTGGCGTTCGGCGCGCCGCGCCGGAGCTCGGCGAAAACCCTTTCTTCGCCGATCACCAGGCTGCCCGAGGTGCAGGCGTAACAGACCACGTCGAGACTGCCGTCGGGCAGCAGCGTGGCGGCGCAGTCGGCGAGCAGATCGGCCTGCGCGGCGAGGGTTTCGGTGGTGATCGAATCCGGGATCGCGGCGCGGGTGAAATGGATGCCCACACCCGGTGGTCGCAGCGCGATGATATCGTCCTGCACGGTTTGCTCGGTGGCGAGCAGCACGTAGCCGATCTTGGCGCGCGGATGGCGGCCGGAATCGAAGCGGATGTCGGCGGGGGTCGGCGCGAGCACGGAGGAAGCTGCCATGGCGTAAACAATTCCTTTGGCGTTGACGGTATGATATATACAAGCGTCTGCCCACGCCATTTCGGATTTCACGATGCTCGACCAGGCCCGCCAGCGCACCCTCGAATTCCAGTCCCGGCTCCGCGATGCGGCCATCGACGTCGCCATTCTGACCGACGAAAGCTCGATCGCCTACCTGGCCGGCTTCTGGGGGTACCTGTCGGTCGAGTTCGGCCGACCGACTTTCCTGCTGATCCGCCCCGACGCGCCTCCGCAGGTCGTCACCCCGCTGATGGAAAGCGAAATGGTCGGTGCCATGACCTGGGTCGACGATATTCTTACCTGGGAAGATTCCGGGCCCAATCGCTGGGAAAACGTGTTGCGCCGGTCTCTCGGGAGCAAACCCGGCAATATCGGCGTCGAGCGCGCGGCGCTGCCGCCGATAGTACGCAACTGGTTCGACGACCAACTGCCGGACACCCGGCTCAACGACGTCGCGTCGCTGCTCGGCGAAATGCGCATGATCAAGTCGCCCGAGGAAATCGCGGTCATGAAACAGGCGGGCGAAATCGCCGGCGCGATGATGCACGCAGCCGAGGATGCGCTCGGCGAAGGTCGCCCCGAGTACGAGGCCGCGCTCGCGGTGATCGACGCGGGCACCCGCAAGGCCGCCGGCTTTCTGACCGCAAAGGGCTGGGAAGCCTTCGTCTCGCCGCTGATCCACAACCTGCAGATCATGCAGTCCGGTCGCGACACCTCGATGGTGCACCGCCGCGCCAGCGTCAAGGCGCTGGAGGCCGGCGACCCGGTTTACTTCTGCTTTTGCAACCTGGCCCAGTTCAAGCAGTACAAACTCGGTTTCGACCGCATGTTTTTCATCAAGCAGGTCAGCGACGAGGCCGCCGAGGTGCAGCAGGCCGCGATCGACGCGCAACAGGCTGCGATCGCGGCGATGCGTCCCGGGGTCACCGCGGAGTCGGTGGCGGAAGCCGCCAATGCCGTTTACCGAGAGCGCGGCTACCAGACCGGCTACCGCACCGGTCGCTCCATCGGCATGGCTTATCTCGAATCGCCGGAACTCAAACAGGGCGACAAGACCCTGCTGCAACCGGGCATGACTTTCGCGGTCGACGGCGGCATCAGCGTCGACGGCCGCCTCGGCGGACGAATCGGCGACTCGGTTGCGGTGACCGCGAACGGCACCGAGTACATTACCGACTATCCGCGCGAGATCCTGACCATCAATCGATAACCGGAGACACACATGTCGATCACCCGCAAACACACCGGCCAACGCATGAGCCAGATCGTGATCCACGGCGATACCGTTTACCTCGCCGGCCAGGTAGCCGCCGACGCGAGCGCAGGCATCGGCGACCAGACCCGCCAGGTCCTGCACAAGATCGAAACCCTGCTCGAAGAAGCCGGCTCCGACAAGAACCGCCTGTTGTCGGCGCAAATCTGGCTTTCGAACATGGGACATTTCGCGCCAATGAACGAGGTCTGGGACGCCTGGCTTCCCGAGGGAGTGGCCCCGGCGCGCGCCTGCATCGAGGCCCGGCTGGCTTCGCCCGACCTGCTGGTCGAGATCGGCGTCGTCGCGGCGAAATAGCGCGCCCCGACCCGCGTGTCGGAGAATCGGTCCCGCTGGCCGCGTCGCTTGCCGACCCATAGGTGTCGCTGTCAGTTAGACTTGTCGGTTTATACAGTTTATCCTGCCCCAAAAATAACTAATGCCCGAGTACGGACCCGAACACTCGAGTCGGTCCCGTCGGCGCCACAAACCTAAAGAATCAGCTCCAAGCTGACAGGATCAGGACAAGGGGGTTTTTCGAATGAACACCGTAATGATTGTATCGCTGGTATTGTGCGCCGCCATCGCCGTCTGGGGGATTGCCGCTCCCGATTCGATGACCGGAGCCGCGCAATGGCTGGTCAATTACTCGCTCACCGCGCTCGACTGGTATTTCCTGGCGCTGTGTACCACCTTCCTCGGCATCATGGCCTTCATGGCATTTTCCAGATACGGCGATATCAAGCTGGGCGCCGACGACGACGAACCGGAATTCAGCACCGGCTCCTGGGTGGCGATGCTGTTCGCCGCCGGCATGGGTTCCGGGCTGCTGTTCTGGGGCGTCGCCGAACCGGTTTACCATTTCATGACTCCGCCGGTCGGCGAGGGCGAGACCGCGATGGCGGCGCGCAACGCGATGGTGATTACCAACTTGCACTGGGGCCTGCATGCCTGGTCGATTTACGGCTGTTGCGCGCTGGTCATCGCCTACTTTACTTTTCGCCTCAACCTGCCATCGATGGTATCGACGCCGATCCTGGTCGGTTTCAAGAACGTGTTCGGCAAGAAAACGCTGAAGCAGATCGGCAACACCGCCGACATCCTCGCCGTCATCGCGGTCATCTTCGGGCTCGCCGGTTCGCTGGCGATGGGTACGCTGATGGTGCGCTCGGGCATGAGCGCGGTGTTCGGCACCGAGCAGGACGTGACCATGAGCATGATCATCATCGTGGTGATGACCGCCTGTTTTCTGTTGTCGGCCTGCACCGGCGTCGACAAGGGCATCAAGATCCTCAGTAACATCAACATGATCGTCGCGATACTGATCCTGCTGGTAGTGCTGTTCGGCGGCCCCACGGCCTATTTGTTTCAGGCGTTTATCTACGCCATCGGCGACTACATGATCCAGTTGATCCCGATGTCCTTCAAGACCTATGCCTATACCCCCGCCGGGTCCTGGAACTGGTTTCACGGCTGGACCCTGACCTACCTGATCTGGTGGCTGGCCTGGGGTCCCTTCGTCGGTATCTTCATCGCGCGCATCAGCCGCGGCCGCACCATCCGCGAATTCGTCATCTACGTGGTCGGCGTGCCGACCATCGTTTCGATGCTGTGGTTCGCGGCCTTCGGCGGCGCCGCGATTCATATCCAGTTGTTCGGCGACGCCGGCATCGCCGACAAGGTATTCGCCGACGTGGCGGGCGCGCTGTTCGAGTTCTTCAAATACTTTCCGGGCACCACGCTGCTGAATTTTCTCGCGGTCTGCCTGATTTTCATTTTCCTGGTCACCAGCGCCGACTCGGGCACCTTCGTCATCAGCATGATGACCAGCTCGGGCAACCTGAACCCGTCCACCCGGCTGAAGCTGATCTGGGGCTTGATCATTACCGGCATCACCGTCGCCACCATCGTCACCGAGAGCGTCAAGGTGGCCAAGGCGATGGCGATTACCGGCGCGATTCCGTTCACCTTCATCATCATCATGCAGCTCGCGGCCTTCTTCAGGGTCATCCGCGAGGATCCGAAGGTCAGAGAAAAGCACACCGTGGTGCGACAGGTCGATTCGACCTCTGACGAAACCGCGGCCTAGGGGGAGACGACGATGATCAAGCAATATACCAGTTACCTCGTCGCGGCCCTGCTTTGCGCCGCCCTCGTCGGCTGCGCGAACGACGACGGCAAAACCCTGCGCGTCGGCTCCAAGCCTTTCGCCGAGAGTATGATCCTCGCCGAAATGATCGCCCAGATGGCCGAGGCCCAGGGCATCCCGGTCGAGCGCAGCATACCCTTCGGTCTCACCGCCAAGATCATGGAAGCGGTCAAGCAGGACGTGCTCGACGTCTACCCGGAGTACAACGGCACCAGCCTGACCTTCCTCGGCCAGGCGCCGACCAGCGACGGGGCCGCGTCGACCGCGACCGTGGAGGCGCTGTTCAAGCCGCTGGGCCTGGAGATGACCGACAAGTTCGGGTTCTCCAACGACTACGTGATGGTCATGACCCGCGATCGCGCCAGAGATCTCGGGGTTAGCGACATCGGCGACCTGACGAAACAGGACAGCATCCGCTTCGCCGTCGACGAGGATTTCCTGCAGCGGCCGGCGGACGGACTCCAGCAGATGAACCGCCGCTACGGGATTACCGGCGCGGATGTTACCACCTACCCGGTCGGCACCGAGGGCAAGGACAAGATCGTCTCGGCACTGCTCGACGGCACCGCCGACGTCGGCGAAATGTTCGGCACCGACGGCCAGATCGCCGAATACGACCTGGTGGTGCTGGACGACGACCTGAATTTCTTTCCGGTATACGAGGTCGCGCCGCTGATACGCTCGGACGCGCTGGCCGGCCTGAAGGGCCTGCGCGAAGCGCTCGGCAAACTGGCCGGTACGATCACCGCCGCGGACATGCAGGCGATGAACAAGGCCGTCGATCTCGACGCGCAATCCGCGGCCAGCGTGGCGACATCGTTTCTCGCGTCCAAGGGCCTGTTACCCGAGGGTGCCGGCGGTGGCGGCGCGGCCAGGATCGCCGTGGTCGGCGATGCCGGTGTCGGCCGAGGAATCGACACCGCACGCGCGCTGCGTGCAATTCGCGCCGGCTACGCGGGCAGCGATCTCGACCTGAGCAGCAGCGCCACGCCGCTGCAAAGCCTCGCCGCCGGTGAGGCGCGCGTGGCGATCGTCGGCGCCGAAGCCTTTTACCGGCTCGGCAAAGACGGCCCGGTGCCCAGGGGTCTCGCCGAGGCCTTCGCGGTGCTCGGTTACAAGTCCGCGCATCTCGTCGGCCCGGCCAACGGCGCCAGCTCGATTACCGAAATGAGCAAGATCGCGACCGGTCCCGCGGGGTCGGGTTCCGCGGTCGTGCTGGACATGGTGCTGCATTCCTTCGGCATCGCCGACAAGGTTGAAGTGATCAACTCCGACGCAAGCCCGCGAACCTTGCTGCTGGCAATGAAGGACGGTAATTACGACGGCGTGTTCCTGATGGCGCCGTCGAAAAATCGCGCCATCGCGACACTGATGCGCAGCGGCTTTTACAAGCTGGTCGGCCTCGACCAGTGGGCACGGGGCGGCCACACGGCGGAATTCAGCTTCATCCGCCCGGCGACGATTCCGGCCGATACCTACCCGTCGCAATCCGCGCCGGTCGCTTCAGTCACTACCCAGTTCGTACTCGCCAGCCCGGTGAAGACGGTGCAGGCGGCCGGCGAGGTCGGCCCGGGTACCGCGGGCATCGATTCCGGCAATGCGATCCCGGTCAGCGCCAGCGCGGTGGAGGCGATTCGCAAGGCGCTGGGGCCGATGGACGTGATCGACCCGGCGATCCCCGTGCACCGCTCGCTGGTACCCGAGATCACCGTGGTCGAAAAGGAATTGCCTTTTTCGGCCGATGTATCGATCATTAACATCCTGATGATCCTGTTCACCATCTGGGTGATCTGGCTGGTGTCGCTGCCCAGCCCTCGCGATTTCAAGATGCCGGACGACGCCTAGCCGCATAAGTTAACCAGGAGATACCAAGATGGTAAATTACTTATCCCCGATTGACCTCGAAGACGACAGCCTGTCTGAGAACGTCATCAAGAAAACCGTGGAAATGGCGACCGGCGTGAAAGGCGCCAGAATCTACGTGATGACGGTCGTTCCGGGCATCGCACCGGGCATCAATCCACTGTACGCGATCCGCGGCGAAATGCACGGTTCGGAGGAGTACCCGCTGCAGGAATGGAAGGACGAGGCGGCCAAGGAGCTAAAAAAACTGGCCGACAAATATGTTCCGAAGGAGATGCTGGCGGGCGTGGTGGTCGAAAACGGTACGGTTTACCGCGAAATCGTCGAGGCGGCCAAGGACCTCGATATCAGCCATATCGTGATGGGCGCGCATCGGCCGTCGCTGGCCGATTACCTGCTGGGTCCCAACTCGGCCCGGGTAGCCCGCCACGCGGGGTGCTCGGTGACCGTGGTGCGCGACTGACGGGCCGGCGGCGCGCGGCCATTTCCGTGTTGCGCGCGACGACGCAACCGCAGGGCCGGCCGAGTTGAAACCGGCCGACATCGCGATGGCGATTTCGGTCGCGGTCATCTGGGGCATGGGCTTCGTCATCGCCAAGGCGGCGATGGCGCACTTCTCGCCCATCCTGCTGATGGCGCTGCGTTTCAATCTGACCGCGCTGTGCCTGATCTGGTTTTTTCGCCCGCCGCCGGGCGTGTTCCGCCAACTGTTCTGGATTTCGCTGGTCAGCGCCGCGCTGCAATACAGCCTGACCTTCAACGGCGTGCGCGGCATCGACGCTTCCACGGCAGCCCTGCTGGTGCAGCTCGAGGTCCCCTTCGGCCTGTTGATGGCCTGGCTGGTCTTCGGCGACCGGATCACACCGAAACAGGCGATCGGCATGTTCGTCGCCTTCGCCGGGGCGATGTTGATCGTCGGCGAACCGAAGCTTTCCGGGGACCTGGTCTACGCCTTCATGGTGATCGGCGGCGCCTTTACCTGGGCCGTCGGCCAGGTGATGATCAAAAGGCTCGGCAATCTCGGCGGCTTTCGCCTGATCAGCGGCGTGGCCCTGTTCGCGACGCCGCAGCTCTATCTCGCGTCCTGGCTGCTGGAAGACGGCCAGGCCGAGCAAATCGCCACCGCCTCGGCGGCCGCCTGGGCCGCGGTCGTCTACCTGGGCCTGGTGATGACCGCGTTCGCCTACGCGCTCTGGTACCGGCTGCTCGGGCATTACAACGTCAACCAGGTCATGCCCTTCCTGCTTTTGCTGCCGGTCACCTCGGTGTTTGGCGGTATATTTTTCCTCGGCGAGTCCCTGACCCCGAAGATCGCTATCGGCGGGGCGCTGGCGATCGCCGGTGTAGCGATGATCACGATCCAGAGGTTCGGTTCCCCGGCACGCAAGCCGGCTTGATAGAATGCAGGATAGTTTCGACACCATCGACGATGCATGCTGCGACGCCT
>Ga0210101_1000793_pt1 | contig 10087 bp, 8 predicted proteins | sample Muzzi_PWC_D1_FD_185534 | JGI IMG/M metagenome (GOLD analysis project Ga0210101, IMG submission 185534) | Wetland microbial communities from San Francisco Bay, California, USA, that impact long-term carbon sequestration - Muzzi_PWC_D1 (SPAdes) | ecosystem: Environmental > Aquatic > Marine >...
GGTAAACACACTTTGTAATGTCGCATCCATGTGACATGCTCCTTGTGTGTTGAAGAAATCATTACTTTGAATTCACTTCCTTGTTATTTCAGTGCGCCTTGGCTTTTCTAATTTATTTTTGTGCAACAGTATATTAGACTGCTTACGCAGTATTGAGTAATAGGCCGCGTCGGCCTATTATTATATGTGTTAAATTCATCACCCTTCGTTATCTCTATGTTTTAATTAAGTATAGATTCATTTAGAGGTTTTTAATCGCCATTATTCAAACATGATAGGCCGCATCGTTACTATTAGTAATAGTACAGCTTCGGCCTATCGCGGCAGAGCCGCTCCTACAAAACAGAATAACCAAGCAGGCAGATTTCACTCGTTCAGCACTCAATCTTCAGGCAGGTACTGCGCCCAGTCGAAATCGACATCACCGATCACCAGGAACTCGGGGTTCAATAACGAGTCCTTGGTGTTGTAGCGCAGCTGTTGCATGTCCAGGGTGGTGATCCGTCCGCCAGCCTCTTCAACGATGGCCTGGGCCGCGGCCGTGTCCCATTCGGAAGTCGGTCCGAGGCGTGGATAGATATCGGCCTTACCTTCGGCGACCAGACAAGACTTCAATGAACTGCCCATGCTGACTAGTTCATGGTGACCCACCTTGTCCAGAAAAATCTTCAGCCGCTCACCGGCATGGGAGCGGCTGCCGGCAATCTTGATTTTGGCGGGGTTCACTTTACGCACATGAATAGCCTCGGGCGTACCGTCTTCCGCAAGGCGATAGGCACCCTGACCGCGACAGGCGTAAAAACATTTGCCGGTTACCGGCACGACGATCACGCCCATGATGGCCTGGTCGCCTTCGATCAAGGCAATATTGACGGTGAATTCACCGTTACGCTTTATGAATTCACGCGTGCCATCGAGCGGATCAACCAGCCAGTAGCGCTGCCAACTCGCACGTGTGTCATAGGGCACACTGGCCGATTCCTCGGACAATACCGGGATATCCGGTGTTATCTCTTTCAGTCCGTCGACGATGATATGGTGGGCGGCCATATCGGCCTCGGTCAGCGGGCTTTTGTCGTCCTTGTGTTCGATGGTGTATTCACTGTTATAGATTTCGACGATGGCCTGGCCGGCCTGACGGGCCACGGCGATAACCGGCGGCAACCAGTCAGATATTTCATTGTTCCGTGCAGTCATACTGCAATCCCCTCTCGATTAATTTCATTGCTCTTTTTTTACCTGCATTCATCGGTCAACGCGCCAGCAGGTCGCGGGCCATATACAGGGCGGCGATGCTGCGTGCTTCGGTGCAATCCTCGCGCAGCAGTAATTCATCCAGCCGTGACAGAGACCACGGCACAACATCGATCGGCTCCGGTTCATCCCCGTCAAGTCGTTGTGGATAGAGATCCTCGGCCAGGATGATATCCGTAACATGGCTGAAGTAGCCCGGCGCCAGAGTCAAGCGGTTCAGGGTACGCAATTGTCGCGCACCGTAGCCGGTTTCTTCCATCAGTTCGCGATTGGCCGCCGCATGCCTATCCTCACCTGATTCAACCCGTCCCTTGGGCAACGCCAGTTCATAGCGATGCATACCCGCGGCATATTCACGTATCAGTAATACGGTATCCGTATCCAGCATCGGCACGATCAACACGGCTCCGTGGGCACGACTACAGAGTCGTTCATAGGCGGCCGTCGCACCATTACTGAATTCCAGGTCAAGCTGCTCCACCTCGAACAGACGGCTGCTGGCGACGGTCCGGCTTTTCAGGATGCGGGGTTTTTCTCTCATGGCCGGGGTTATTGTATCATCTGGCCCTTTAAACCGTCAGCGTTGAATTTTCCGCTGTTGCCTGAACCGTCTGCGGCTATCCCCTATCAATGCTAGAATACCGCCATGACCACGGTGATTAACTGGCCGCTTATCGATACGGTCCTGCTGGATATGGACGGCACACTCCTGGACCTGTATTTTGACAATCATTTCTGGCTCCAGCATCTGCCCCGGCGCTATGCACAGCATCATGACATGGATCTGGAGCAGGCCCGTCAATACCTGACCCGGCGCTTCAATGACGAACGCGGCACACTCAACTGGTATTGCCTGGATTACTGGAGTGATCAGCTGGATCTGGATATCGTCCTGCTCAAGGAGGAGGTGGCTCATCTGGTCGCTTTCCACCCCCATGTGATCACCTTTCTTGATGCCCTGCGTGCCAGTCAGCGCCGAGCCGTACTGGTTACCAATGCCCACTACAAAAGCCTGCAATTGAAACTCAAACATACCGACCTGGACGGGCATCTGGATGCCGTTATTTGTGCCCACGACCTCGGCCTGCCCAAGGAGGAACCGGCCTTCTGGCCGGCGCTGCAGCAACATGAGACCTATAACCCGGAGCGAACACTATTGATCGATGATAATCTGGATGTATTACGCGCCGCGCACCGCGGTGGTATCGGCCACCTGCTGGCCATGGCCCGGCCGGACAGCCGCAAACCGCTTCAGGCCACGGCTGAGTTCATGGCCGTAGAACATTTTAGCTCGATAATGCCACCAGCCGAACGCTAGGCCGTCTCCTGCCTGTACTGCAATTCATGTAGGAGCGGCTCCGCCGCGTTGGTTTAGTAATAAAGTAAAGAGCTATCGCGGCAAAGCCGCTCCTACAGGGCTAAAAGGTACCCCAGCTCTTGAAACGTTTTTTACAATAACGCAGCAATGAGGTGTAGTCGGGGAAAAACAGCTCGAAGTTCTTCTCGGCCGGCTCGTCATATTCACAGTAATCATTCGAGTATTCCCGGCACACCTGTGGCCGGGTCTCATAGATACCGCAACCGCCGCCCGGCAGCAAATGGGTACAGGGATTATTGATGAGCAGGAACCAGCCATCTTCATCCTTATAGACCTGGATATCGCGGTGCGATATCTGCCACAGGATGTGATCGAAATCATGTTTTGAGCGCGGCGTCGCCAGCTGTTCGGTAGCATAGGTGCAACATTTGGAATTAGTACAGAAGCTGCATTTGTTTTCCGAGGTCATCTCGACCTTGACGGGTATCTTCTGGGTCATGCCTGCTGGTCTCATCTATAAATAATGGATCGACTAGTATAACGACTTCAACCGGACAATGCCTTAATAAGCGCTACGACATCATGACAGGATGATCTCGGCACTCAGCCCTATCGCGGCGAAGCCGCTCCTACCACTCAGCACTCAGCACTCAGCACTCAGCCCTGATCTTATACCCCCATCGCTTCATCGACGGCACGACGATCCAGGTGCGCGGCGAACATCTCGATAAAGGCATAGGTGAATCCACGCAGGTGTGCGGCGCGACGCAGGCCGATGCGCGTCGTCGAAGGGGCAAACAGGTGACTGACATCGCGCATGCGCAGATTGGTATCACGTTCCTTGTCATAGGCCATGCTGGCGATCAGGCCGACACCCAGACCGAGTTCGACATAGGTCTTGATGACATCGGCATCAATCGCGGCCAGTACCACATTGGGTCGCAGGCCCGCTTCGCTGAAGGCATCATTGATCCGCATGCGCCCGGCGAAGGCCAGTTCATAGGTGACAATCGGATAAGCGGCGATCGATTTCAGCGTCAAAGGCTCCTCGCGCAGGATCGGCAAACCCGGTGGCGCGACTAGACAGTGATTCCATTGATAGCAGGGCAGCACCACAATATCCTCGAATTCATCCATGCCCTCGGTAGCGATAGCCAGGTCGGCGGCGCCGGAGACGACCATCTGGGCAATCTGGGTCGGGTTACCCTGATGGATATGCAGACGGATGTTTGGGTACGCTTCGGTAAAGTTCTTTATCACCGGTGGCAGGGCATAGCGGGCCTGGGTATGGGTGGTCGCGATCGACAGACTGCCGCTCGCATCGTGGGTGAATTCATAACCGACCTGCCGGATATTTTCGATCTCGCGCAGGACCCGTTCGGCCATTGCCAGCACCGCCCGCCCCGGCTGGGTGATGCCGACCAGCCGTTTGCCGTTACGCTCGAAGATCTGGATATTCAGCTCGTCCTCGAGTTGACGGATCTGGTTGCTGATCCCGGGCTGGGCGGTATGCAGTATATTTGCCGCCGTGGATATGTTCAGGCCACACCGGGCCACTTCGCGCAGATATTTGAGCTGTTGAAGATTCATCTGAAACCCGCCGCTTATATAAAATTAGTATAATAATATAATATATCATTAGTTTTAGTAATATAGAAAGCTTGTTATAGTAATGCTCAGATTACTATCGGTGTCAGCAGATAAGATGCATGGACACGCTACTTAGACCCAGCCAGGCAACCGTAAGGCTCAAATTTCATGGTAGCCGAAGACGCTACCGAAATCATGTGACTCGCTCTATCCCAGGCACAATGTGACCGGTCAGCGCTGACTCAGGCTGGATTAAGGCTCAGGACACAACAGAGGTTACAGATGTATCACTACGATGAATCCGACAGACAACTGGTGCAGCAACGTGCTAACCAGTTCCGTGACCAGGTTAAACGCCGGCTCAGCGGCGAATTGCCCGAGGAAGAGTTCCTGCCGCTGCGACTGAGAAACGGCCTGTACATGCAGCGCTATGCCTATATGCTCCGTATCGCTATCCCCTATGGCCTGCTCGCCTCCAAACAGGTGCGAATGCTGGCCCATATCGCCCGTGAGTATGACAAGGGCTTTGGTCACTTCACCACCCGGCAGAATATCCAGTTCAACTGGCCAGAACTGGAGGATGTACCGGATATCCTGGACAAGCTGGCCAGTGTCGAGATGCACGCCATCCAGACCAGTGGCAACTGTATCCGCAATACCACCACCGATCACCTCGCCGGTGTCACCAGGGACGAGATCGAAGATCCGCGCCCGTACTGTGAGATCATTCGTCAGTGGTCAACGCTGCACCCGGAATTCGACTGGCTGCCGCGCAAATTCAAGATCGCCGTAAGCGCGGCCCGGCATGACCGCGCCGCGGTCCATTTTCACGATGTCGGCCTGCGCCTGGTGCAGAACGAACAGGGTGAAACCGGATTCCAGGTGCTGGTCGGTGGCGGCCTTGGCCGCACCCCGGTCATCGGCAAGGAGATCAAGCCGTTCCTGGAAAAAAGGCATCTGCTCTCCTATCTGGAGGCGATACTGAGAACCTACAACCTGCTGGGACGTCGCGACAACATCTACAAGGCGCGCATCAAGATCCTGGTCAATGCGCTGGGCATCGATGAATTCCGCCGCCTGGTCGATGCAGAGTGGCAACTGATCAAGGACAACGGCCTGGAGCTGTATGAGGAAAATATCGAACGCATGAAGAGTTTCTTCGCCCCGCCGACGTATGAACAACTCAACGACAGGGACGAAGCCCTGAATGAGAAACTGGCCGGCAACCCGCTGTTCGCCACCTGGTACCGGCATAACACCGCCGACCACAAGCAACCCGGTTACCGTGCGGCCTATATTTCACTCAAACCGCCGACGGCCCCGGCCGGTGATGCCACCGACATGCAACTCGATGCCATCGCCGATCTTGCCGACCGCTACAGCTTCGGCGAGGTGCAGACCACCCATAGCCAGAACCTGGTACTGAAAGACGTTAAGCAGTCGGAACTGTACGCGTTGTGGCAGGCCCTCGGCAAACTGCAACTGGCGACACCCAACATCGGTACGCTGACCGACATGATCGTTTGCCCCGGCGGCACCTACTGCGATCTGGCCAATGCGGCTTCGATAGACGTCGGTCAGCAGATCAACGACAAATTCGATGAGCTCGACTATGTCTATGACCTCGGTGACGTTTCGATCAAGATCTCCGGCTGCATGAATGCCTGCGGTCATCACCACATCGCCGACATCGGTATCCTCGGGGTGGAAAAAAACGGTACAGAATGGTACCAGATCACCCTCGGCGGTTCTCCCGGGCTGGATGCGGCCATCGGTAAACGCCTCGGACCGTCGGTTGAAAAGACCCGGGTCGCCGATGTTGTCGGTGATATCATCAATATCTACGTCGAGCAACGCCGCGAAGATGAAAGTTTCGCCGATGTCTATCATCGCCTCGGCATCGACGCATTCAAGGAGCGGGTCTATGCCTCTCATTAAAGATCAACGGATTATCGACAACGACTGGCAGCATGCCGATGAAACCGGCGATCTGCCGGCAGGCAAGGTCACCATACCGGTCAGCCGCTGGCTATCCGAACGGCAGGTCTTGCTAAGCCGTGGTGATATCGGCCTGCGGCTGGTCGCCAACGATGCACTTGATACCATCAAGGATGATCTGCCGCATTTCGCGATCATCTCGATTGAGTTTGCGAAATTCAACGATGGCCGGGGTTTCAGCCTGGCCCGGCTGTTACGCGAGCGTTATGGCTATAGCGGGGAAATACGCGCCATCGGCACCTTCCTGCGTGATCAGCTCTACTACCTGCAACGGTGCGGCTTCAATGCCTTTGAATTAGCCGAAGGGGCTGACCTGGAGGATGCCCTCAAGGCATTTACGTCCTACAGCATCATCGCCCAGCCGGATGTGCATCATAACAAGGAAACCGTCCAGGCCGGCCCGTGGCGCTAAAGGACCCGATGGCCGGCACGGCGGAATCAAAGCTGCCTGAAGAATCAGGTTTAGTTGTACAGTTGGTAAACGTCCGCCTTCAGCCAGGGTAAAGCCCGGTACAAATAAAGTGAGTGACGGGTTTTGTGGTCGACTGAATGGTACTGTTACAAGCACTTACTACCATTCCATGGTTCAATTATTTACAACAAAAGTACCGCTCTCTTGCCACATATTTGCATTCCACACAGGAAACGAATCGCTCTTTCTCCATCCTGCTGAGCAAATCAGGAAAACGGAAGTATATGGGTATTCGACTGAAATACTGTCAATCATACCTTTCCACCACACAGGGCTGCGAACCGTGACATGTGCATTTTCACCATTTGGCAACCTGGCCGCAGCAGGATAACAGGCAACATTGAGAATGATTAGCTTTGACGCATAGGAAAACATATCCCGGAGCACGGACGGCACGTCGGAAATAAAGATATGTTCGAGCACATCAAATGAGACTACGCAATCGACACGCTGCCTTTCATCTATTTCTCGAGCGGGTTCATATCGGTAAGCACTCTGGAGATTGAAATATTCTATCGCCGACTGATTAGCAACCTCATCGAATCCATTAGCGCGCCAGTCAGATCCCCCGCAGCCATAATCCAGGACAGTGGAAATAGAGAATTGATTAAAGATCGAAAGTATTTGTGGCCTGTATGCCCTAAGCTCAAAGTCAGAAAACGCGTTTTCAACTCGTTTCTGATCTCCACGGTCATAACCTTCCCTGGCCATCTTATTATACATCTTTAACAGCTCTTCACCCTTTTTGCTAAATTTCGGTGTATTCATCTATTGATTCTCATAGTCTTGTGGGCTTAATACGATTCAAGCGAGTTGCGGCTGCAAAACAGACGTCTGGTCCATCTGAAGGGCGGGTGTACTCGGTTTATTTGTTAGATGCATTACTCACTCTTGCCAGGCCCTGAAAGTATACCCGATACTTTTCTATGGACACATACACCAGTCTGAATTATCCGGCTGTAACCTGACACCAGTACAACAAAATCACAGGCAGAATGTAATGCCGTTCTTTCATTGACTGGTCACCGTCATGTGCCATCCACGCCAATACCAGGCATGGAGCCGGGTTGACCTTTTTTTGTTTCCCGCACCTGGCCTCTGAATCTTGATCCTCGCTTGATCATTTAGTGTCGGCAGCTAAATGGCGCCCAGCAGTCACATATTACGCAAGGTTTCAAAACGCATTTACCCGAATATGGTTCTGGCATTCGCACCGTACAGGAACCGTTCGGCTTCAAGGACATACGCAAAACACAACATATACCCATATTTTGAATCGCGGCAGCAGGGATATCATTAGCCCCCTCGAGGCCATGAGCATTAATTATGCGAAGGTTACTTGGCATGATTGGCCTGATTTCCCGGACCTAGTCATTGCCTCTGCCGCCGATGTTTTCACATCGGTATCGCTTTACCGTTCCCTGATATTACCCGAGCCCAGCGCCCTGATCTGCAATGCCCGGGAGGCTCCAGATTACGTCCCCCACGATGTTTTGAGACGCGGTCCAGCTGTCAAAATTTTGACGTTTATGCTATAATTGATCAGTTTTTAAACAATAACAAGAGCAGGTAAGCCATGACCAGATGTATTACTCGTCTCGATTTGTTCATACGATTGGCTGTGGGTATCCTCTTCGCTTTTACCAGTTATCCCGTTTTTTCCGTTTCAGGTTCCCCTCTGCCCTTCGATGCCTTCACCGCCAATTCGGGTGAAATCAGTGTCCCCTGTGCCGACTGGACCAACGCCCAGGGTCTGGTCATCAGCGTCACCTGCGGCGAGCCCCTGCTCAGCGACGGCATGCTCCAGCGTGAGGTCAATGTCACCTCGGTCGACCCGACCTATAACGGCACCTATATCCAGTTCATCATGACCGAACCGGGTGCGACCGGTGATGGCCAGGCCGCCCCCTTTTCGACCGAACGTGGCAGCCTGAATTTCAGCAATGTCGACTTTATCAAGATGAATAACCGGGATGGCGGTATTGCCTCCAGGCTGAAGATTATCGACAGCCAGTTCGATGATCCGACGAAGATTGAAGATCGGTTCGTTTATGAAAGCACCTATAACTATGGTTGGGCTAACGGCACCGGTCTCGCTGACCCCTGGGTAGATATCAACCAGGAATTTTCCAGCCTTCAATACAGCACCGATCTGCTGACTGCCACGGAAATATTCAACACCACCGTAGGTATTATCAGTGATGCCGATAACTTTACTAATGATATGAAATTATCTGTCGATCAACGGCTACAGTTGGGTGGCCTGCCCGGTGATCAGGTACAAAAATTCAAGCATGCCAAGGTTTCCGGGGGTTATAATAATTCTGAATCGGACTACTTTGGTCTGGTTAATGTCAATCCCTTACTACCCGGAGGAACGAACGGCGGTGTTTTAAACTGGTTGCCAACCGATATCCTGACCGCGACATGGGTGGGTGTGACCTCGAACGACCCGCTAGACACTCTGTTTGGCGTGACACAATATAAAAATCTGTCGGGCACGACGGGCTCGGCGGAGACCAAGGTGGTCAGTTTCACCAGCCCCGAGGCCGGTGGCGGGTTATATTCATATGCTGCAGGTCCAATTCCAGAACTCAATACGATCCTGCAGGCGCTCGATGGGCAACCGTTAATGAACACAATCTTGAATAGCCTGGGTGGTAGTGTATATGAACCACTATTTGGACCAGCCGAAGCGATGGCAGGGATTACCACGGTTTCATCGACAGACTTTTCTGTTTTGACGCCCATACCGCTGATCGGCGCCGCCAACCTCGATTACATTGCCAACAGCGATCCAACACCGCCGGCGCTACAGACCGTCGATTTCGTTCCCACCTATGATCAATGGTCCGTTGAAAACGGCGTATTTTCAGGTGTCGCCTGCCCCATCGTGGCCGATAGCTGTGGCCCACCGATCGTTAATGAAAACGGCATGTATCAACGCCTTATCAGCGTGGCCGGCGTAGACTATTACCAGACGCTGATGGTAGCGGATGGTACGGTAAGCGGTGATCCGACGACCGCTGATTTTATCGATACCGGTAATCCGCTGACAGCCGCCCTGGCCTTCAAATCCGAAACCTATGTCAGGGTCAATACCGGCTCCGGCCCCAATACCGGCTCCGGCCCCAATGCCGGTCTGGCGTCACAACTTCATCTGGCATCACAGGACCTGGGTTACTTAGGCAACCCCGCGTCGAACAACCTGCCAGGAAATGCGGGTGAATTTGTCTATGACACCGTGATGAACACCGGTTGGGCCAACAGCGGCGGATTCGACCCGCGACTTGCGCTGACGCAGAAAGTCACGGTACCCGACAATATACTTATCGATACCTCCTCGACGGAAGAAATCTTTACCATGAAGCTGGGCCAGACGCAGGCAGACAAGTTCATGACCTTGTCCAGCCGTGTCGGCACGCGTGAAGGCGGTGACGGCTTTACCCAGCCGG